>ERZ773210.24-NODE-24-length-169093-cov-7.835445_pt1 | contig 169093 bp, 147 predicted proteins | sample MGYA00580528_ERZ773210 | MGnify/ENA primary metagenome ERZ773210 (study PRJEB29015, sample SAMEA2737769) | human gut metagenome | biome: human gut; feature: human-associated habitat; material: faeces | place: China | collected 2012 ...
TTTTTTTTGATTTTTTTCGAATTTACTCTTGACAAAAGTCATTACATATCAGTTTGAGTAAATAATGAGGTTTTCATCCGCTTTCGCCTTATGTATCGGTGTTTATGCTTTCTTATTTTTATCTTTTGCATTGATTTATCATTTGTAAAATACTATATTGATTTTCTACTGTACCTTGCAATGACTGTAGTAATGTTTTAATATCTGCCGGTAGTTTTTGCCCTGCCGTGCCATTTCTCCGGCTCCGTTCTGACTCATTCCCACGCCGTGACCAAGACCGCCGCCAATCAGCGTAAATGTCCTCGTTCCTTTTTCTGAGCCATCTAACACTGTAAACGCCGCACTTGGAAGCATGGATAATACTGCCGTTTCTCCGGATTTCTTCTTCGTAATCTCAGTTTCTGATGGATACAGCTTCTGACGAATCTCCTCCTGCCCCTCCAGCGTGATCCTTCCAAGCGAACCACGGACGCGAAGCTTGCGGATCAGTCCGCTTTTGCCGCGTGATATCACCGTGATCTTTCGAACAGTTCCGATGCCAAGCTTTGCTCCCAGCGTATCTGCCGAAAGCGTCACACTCCATCGGTACCAGTCATACCCGGAATCATAGGTTTCTTTGCTGCCCGTGATAAAGTCATAAAAGCGCATCTCGCTTGACAGTCCCTGTCCCACATCCTCACTGTCCGTCTGAAATCGCACCGGGTAATTACTTCCTTTTGCCGTTCCCCATGCCTCCTGCTCGGAAGCGCTGCAACCCCAGGACGTGGAATAATAATAGGTTGTAATAACGTGATCCCCGGAATAAACCTTCTTTCCTGCCGTGCGGTCAACTGCCCTTCTGGTCCGCGCATCCTCTCCTGCCATATGATACACCTGAAATGCCGTCGTATCATCCACATCGGCACCATACGCTTTATAACTGTTGGAACGCATCTGTCTCCATGCAAAGGATCTGGCACAGACCGCCTGTGCCTTTAACGCCTCCATCGGATACGAAGACGGCATTTCACTCGGCACAACACCATACAGATATTCCCTCAGCGACAAAGTATTGATCAAGATAAGTCCTTGCTTCTTTCGGACAAGCTTCATGGTTCCCCGATACGCCTGCACCTTTCCGGACCGCGTAATCGATTCAACCCGTATCCTCCCCTTCGGACAGGATATCCTGACTGTTTTCGCAGATTTCTTTGTATTATTTGCAGACACTGAAATGGTCTGCCCCTTATCATACACCTTTGTCTGTCCGTTTTGTCGGACAAGTAACTCCGCCGTTCCACTGATCCGAACCTTATCATGGTATATGCTGTTCATAGCATCGTTCGTCAACAGCACACGGATCATCTGCTCATCCCCTGATGTGGTGGAGACAGGTTTTTCGGTACTTCCCGGCTGTGTGATCTTATTCCATTCCTTCTGCAGCAACCCCTTCCGCTGGCAGTCGTACAGAATGCACCCTAAAAAAAGCACCGACAATGCAAACAAAAGCCATAGCCGACGCTTCGTTTTCTGTTTTTTCTTTTGATTTCCTTTTCTTCCTCGGACATGCCGTTTTCTTCCCGCCATCTGTCTCCTTCTGTGTTCCATTCCGTCTCTGTGATACTCCGTGCTTGTCTTTATCAAATATATTCCGGAAGCTTCTGTTTTATGAAAGCTGCCGCTTCCCCGATAAATTCCACTGCGCGGTCATAGGTGTAATAAACCGGCTTCTGCGGCGCAGGCGCCCGATCAAAAAAGAAATTCCGGACCCACTCACGGCTGTCCGCAAGCTCTTCCGAAGTGATCATCGCCACTCTCTCCGCCGGCTTTGCTGCATCAATATCTTCTACCTTTTCCGGATCCGGCTTCACCACATTAAGATACGCCACCTTCTCCAACTCCTGCTTTGCTGCGTCAGGATCTGCCTTCCTCTCCGGCTCCACCATCTCCAGAATGCTGCACGAATCCTCGCAGCGCAGACAATCCTCTGCACGTTTGATCCCCGGATACTCCCTGCCCAGTCTGAAATCAATCTGGTTGACATCATAGGTAAAATGCTCAAAGGTTTCCGCATCCCGGTCCGTCAGTCCGATTGCCGCAATCTTTTCCATGAATTCCTGCCGGATTGTTTTCATAAAGATCTCATCCGTCAGAATATGTGTCACATAACCCAGATACAGATCCTGGTCCAAAGCATGTTCCGACAGCATCTGTACACAAAAGCTGCGAATCCTCTGATGAAAGACTTTCTGATGATCTTCCCTTGTAAATTCCCAGTCCGGAATGCCATCGCGAAAATGCGTATGCATCTTCATGGACCGCACATAGCCTTTCCGGGACATAATGCCGTCCGGCGCAAGATTCCCCAGAACAAAATGTACCGGATCCTTCAGCTTCAGAAAGCTTCCCTGCTGCCTCTGATCCTCCCGCAGCAGTTCCACTGCCACTGCCATATGTTCTACAGATCCTGCCATGCCGCTCCTCCTTTATGACTACATGATCATTTGTCGTTATCTTTGTCCAGATATGCGCATGCCTGCTTGGCAGTCTGCACCAGATATCCCATGGCAATACCCGGATAATTACCGGCTGCCGTCTCTCCTGTCAGCATTAATGCATCTGCGCCATCCAACACCGCATTATAAATATCCGAAACCTCGGCTCTTGTCGGAACCATCGCCTCCTCCATCGAATGAAGAAGCTGTGTCACAACCATAAACGGCTTTCCTGCCTTCTTACAACGCTCACTGATATCCTTCTGGATCGTCGGAAGCTCCCAGAGCGGAACTGCCATTCCCAGATCTCCTCTGGCGATCACGATCATATCACTTTCGGGAATGATCTCGTCAATCGCCTCATAACCGGCAAGATTCTCTATTTTTGCAAAAATACGGATATCTCCTACGCCTTCTGCTTCCAGCGTCTTTCTGAGATTGATAATGTCCTGTGCCCCACGGACAAACGGAAGCATGACTCCTGTCACTCCCGCCTCATGCGCATTGTGGATATTCATAAGATCCGCCTTCGTCAACGTCGGAAGCTCAATCGCCAACCCCGGAATCGTAATACTCTTCTTGGATTTAAGAACGCCACCACGAAGAACCACACACTCCGCATAACGCTCCTTCGCTTTCTTGACCGTCAATAAAATCTTTCCATCGTCGATCAAAATCTCGCTGCCCTTTTCCAACGAGCCAAGAATCTGCTTAGAAAGCTTAACTCCTCCCTTTCCGAGAATGAGCTTCTTGCCCTCTTCAAGGATAAGTGGCTTCTTAAGCTTACCAATACGAAGCTCCGGTCCCTGCAGATCTACGAGAAGCTCCGGCTTGATGTCGCAGCGCTTTGCTGCCTTACGCATACTGGCCAGCCACTCCTGCCTGTCCTCCAGATCCTGATGGGAAAGATTCACCCGAACCCCCGTCATACCGGTACGAAACATTTCCTCCAGCGTCTTTTCGCTCTCGCACGCACTTCCCAATGTTCCATAAAATTCAATATTTTTATTCATACTAATCTAACATTCCTTTCTCAGCCCGCCAACATCGGACTAAAGGCACACGATATCCATGCCGTTCCAAATCACTGCAGGCGTTACGCCGCAGACACCATAATACCATACCTTATTACTATAGACCATTTTATTCTAATAAAAAAGGGGTTGATTTTTTACTATAAATACGTTAGAATAATGTGCAGTGCTGAAATAGCTCAGTTGGTAGAGCACTTCACTCGTAATGAAGGGGTCGTCGGTTCGAGTCCGATTTTCAGCTTTGAGAAAAAGCCTTGGAAACGTAGAGTTTCCGGGGCTTTTGTCGTTTCCGGGCAACTTTCTGATTTGTCGATCGAAGCCCAAAACAACCGAAAAGGCATTCCGTTTTCCATTTTAATTTGGAAAACTTTTTGGAAAATCAAAGATCATTCTCAGTACAGTGATTTACATAGCAATCACATTTTTAATGAGGATGATACCTATGAGTAAAAGAAGACATGGAGAAGGCTGCTGGGATAGCATCTCAGTAAAAGGAATCACCTACAAACGATTTCGTATTGATGGGCAAAGCTTTACCGGCAAGACAGAAAAGGCATGTAAAGCAAAATACCTAAAATGGAAGAATGGTCAAAAAACCAACCTGACAGACACAAAGACAACTGTCAAACAAGTAGCACTAGAATGGCTTGACAGCAAAAAAAAACATATCAAATCATCAACTGAAATACCTGTCACAGCTTTTTTACCGGGAAACCGGCATCCATTTAAAACAATATTTAACGGAATATATTATGGAACGGGGCAGAGAACTTCTGATAAGCACCAATCTTTCTATTGCAGCGATCAGCAGTCAATGTGGTTTTAGCGAACCCCATAACTTTTCCCGTTCAATCCGCCACACTTACGGTATGAGTCCTTCCCAGCTCCGGCAGAATTTTAAACAGCATTAAAAAGAGGAGGACCGGTCTTATATCAAACCTGTCTTCCTCTTTCCACCTGTCTCTCTTAACTCGCTCTCGTTATTTTTAAATGGTTCCTGTTACCACCAGCGTGCTGACTCCCGGATTTGCTACCCATGCACCACTGACAGGATCCTGGGTATAAGTGGCTGCCGGTACCGTGATCTCCCCTGCTGCCGTTGCAAATACCCCTGTAGTCTCATCATAGGTGTACTCCGTCGGATCTGTCCATGCCGTACCGTTAAAGGTTACGGTCAGATTTGACAAAACAGGATCAAAGGTATCTGTGATCACTGCCCCGGTTGCTGCATTGGCTGCCACATTGCCAAAATTCTGGATCACGAAAGTATACGTCAGCGTACCGTTTTCCGTCACCGGTACCGGGCTGATCGATTTCGTAATATTCAGATTTGGTGCACTGACAGCACCAATCGTTTCCGTCACCTTGATTGGAGTGATCCCTCCTCCGGTGATCGTCGCCGTATTGGTGATCTCAGATTCCGCTGCCAATGGAGCATTCTGATTGACAGATGCCTCATAAATGATCGTAGCATTTCCCCCTGCAGGTACATTGATCCCTGTGACAGTCATCGGCGGACCTGCGGTAACTGTTGGTGTTGTCTGCAGGGTACCATTGACATAATAATTGATCGTTCCGGCAACATAAGTCAATGGAACCAGTTCTCCTGTCCCAAAGGTATACGCTCCTAAATTATCCGTCAGCGTAAGCCCTGTGACCGGAATCGTCCCGGAATTGACAATGCTCACAATATACGTGACATTATCATTCTGCCCATAAGTCGCTCTGACAGCTGTCTTGGTTGCAGAAAGCACCTCAAGGATCTCCCCCACTGCAATGTTGGAGTTTGTCACAGCATTTCCATACCGCAGCTGCGCCTGATTTGTAAATCGTGCCATATCATTTTCCATCCTTTGCTATGAAAGTATATTACAGTATATGACAACTTTTTCAGATGGTTCTGTTAATTTACCAAATAAACTGCTGTATTTCTGCAATATCCGAAGTACCGTATCTCCCGAATATAAATAATCGTTTAAAGCTATCATTTGTTCTTTACCACCCTCTCCTGTTGGTTTTGTCTGCCTGCCGGATTCATTAAAAAACACCTCTACATCGCCATTTTATAAATTCGGTACATATCCTCCTGATCCTCTGTTCCTTTTCCAAAAACCACCTTTGTCGGTGCATAATAATCAAAATTTGTCATCTCTATCTCTGCGTTTCTAATATTAGTTTTCTTTTTGTTCTGTATTTTTCGCCTCACAGACGCACTATTTATCCTTGTATTTTATCATTGCTCTAATGTCAGGCCAATTATCCTCTCTTTGATCTCCTGTCCTATGATCTCTGACTGTGCTCCCGTTTTTTCTGCTCCCGGAACGTGATCATCATTTCTCTGGTGAGACTTAAGCCTTCCGGGTCATCCGGAACATCCCGGTAATCCACCCATTCTGCCAGGGAAAGCTCTGTTTGATCCAGATGGATTTCTTCTTCCTGTGCCAGATCGCAGAAATATCCCAGCAAAAGATTACTGTCATATCCCCATGGCTGACTTTTGTAATAACGGATATTTTTCACAGAAAGACCAACTTCCTCCATGACCTCCCGCTCCACCGTCTGCTCCGCTGTCTCTCCAATTTCCGTAAAGCCTGCGATCAACGCATATTTCTTATATTCTCTGTCCGCATATTTGGTCATCAGAATCCGGTCTCCATCTATCACCCCCACGATCACTGCCGGTGCAATTTTAGGAAATACCATATTGCCACAATCCGGACACTTCATCATCCGGAGTTTATCATCGTGTACCAGTTTCCGGGCGCATCTTCCACAATACTGATTGTCCCGGTACCATATATACAAGTGCCAGCCCGTTGCTGCCGCCAGAACATTCTCCTTCGGAAACAACCGGCGGGTTTCAAACATTTTATGATATGTATATCTCTCGATTAAAATATCCCCCAGATCCATCAGAAAATAATCCTGTGTATCCACAGAAAATAAAAAAACTGCCTCCGGAAGCTCCTGTCCTTTCTCCTCGTAATATTCATTCACCCGGCGAAAGGAAAGAAACATAATCTCTCCGTCCCGCTCCCGGTAATACGCCTGTCCCCCCCGGAAGCTTAAGATCCTGCTGTCCGGCAAAGGCTCCTTTCTGACAAATGTATTATAAAGTTTTTGAGGTAATATATCCTGTATCATTGTTCCGCCTGCTTTCCTGACATATTCTGTACCATTTCCCATATCTATACTGGTTCTATTTTATAACACCCCTCTCTTCATTACAACCGGAATTGCTCTTCCTATGTGCAGCTGAAATTGTGGAATGCCCTGATCATACTGTGTCAAACTATCTTCCAACACATATCAGAATGCTAAGACAAATTGTTTTATTTTTGACGAACACAGGCGATAGAAAGACGAGGTATACTATCAACATCGCAAGCAAAAAGAATACATTGGCCAATGTAAACATGCAAAAATATCTTCCCTTTTGTGCAGGGTATTCTCTGGCAATATATTTAAAACTGATCAGACTTGCCATTGATGCAATCAATGTTCCCAGTCCTCCGATATTCGTGCCCACGATCAGATTGGAAATTGCGTCCGTAAATCCGGACAGGAGAATCGCTGCAGGCACATTACTCATCACCTGACTGGCAAGCACAGCAGTAACCATTTCTCTTCCGCGGATCATTCTTTCCAAAAACTGTCGAAATACTTCTATCCTCCCTAAATTTCCAATAAAAATAAATAACGCCGCAAAGGTTCCAAGAAGCGAATAATCTACTTTCATTAATGTCTTCCTATCAGCGGCGAATGTAAATACCAAAACAAACACAGTGAAAACAAACCATGGAAGAACCCTTCCCACAACAAGGAGTCCCAAAAGAAATAGCACACAATAACACCATAATTTCCACGAAAAAGATATCGATTTTTCAGAGTGTTTTTCCTCAGATAATTGATGTCTCCCATCCTCTTTACTGAAAGTAATTTTATTATCTTGTATATCCTTTATCGTTGTCTGGTCTTGTTTTTGATCATTCCTTACATATATCCGGCTAATGCCGGATGCCAGTATGATCCATATTATAAGCACCAAAAAAGCCATCACAGAATATGGCAGCATAAGCAATATAAATTTTTCAATTCTCATCTGTGCCAATCCAAACAGATACAAATTTTGCGGATTGCCAATGGGGGTCAGCATACTTCCCAAATTTGCCGCAATGGTCTGCATCACCACAATCCGAAGAATCCATTTTTCATCAAATAGTTCTTTTTTTCTTTGAAGAAGTATCAAGGAAAATGGAACAAACGTAATCAATGCCACATCATTTGTGAGCAGCATGGAAGAAAAAAAACAAAGCATCACTAAAACAGAAGTAATCGCCATTCTGCCGGATACTTTCCGCAACAGCATCCCGGCAAGACGATCAAATACCCCCAGCTGCTGTACCCCTGCCACACAGGTCATCAATCCAAAAAGAATACCAAGGGTCCGAAAATCAATATATTCCGGATATTGCTGATCCGGTGGAATAAATATCATAGAAATTACAGCTAATAAAATAGCAACGACTAAAACGGTTTCTTTTTTGATAAAAAATAGGATTCTTTTCATTTTCTTCCTGCTTTCCTGACTATATTCTATACTAATCCGAAATTATCACCTAACACATCCACAAGCTTTGGTTCACAGCCCTAAAGCTACCATATTAGTTCCGATTCTATTTTATAACACACCTGTCTTGATTACAACCGAAACTGCTCTTTCTGTACGGCGCTGAAATCTCGTTCTGCAGATTTTAATTCTACAAATTTTTGATTCCTTGAATTTTTCTTTCAAACCACTTGATTATTTTGCTTACTGTGTTAAACTACTTACCAGCGCATATCAGAATATCCGGAACACAATATTTTATTCCGAACGAATATGTACAATAGAAAGACGAGGAATATACCAATGATCAACCCAGCTATGATATTTCGTTTAAAAAACTCATGGGAGAAATTTACGGCTTCCCATCCGAAGTTTCCTATGTTTCTGCAAGCCGCTGTAAATAATAATGTTTTAAGAGAAGGAACGATTCTTGAGATCAATATTACCACGCCGGAGGGACAGAACATTTCTACCAATCTCAAGGTCAATCCGGAGGATCTGGAATTGATCGAGGACTTAAAAAATATGACCAGATAATTGGTTTCAGGGAGAACAAATCATTTCTCCTGATTCTCTAAAAAACGAAAGAACCATTTCCCAATATAAGTCGAGTAATGACCGGCTTCATGAACAGGAAAGGGATATTCTCTTCGTGTTACAAGCCAAACCATAAAACAAAAGCTCTCCCGGCTTACTCCCTCCGCTTCATCGCCGTCTCATCAACTTTACTCTGCCCTTTGAAGAAAATGTGCAATATCCTGATACACCTTAAAACGTCCCTTTTCGTTCAGAATCTCATGACGCATGCCCGGGTACAGACGTGAAGAAACATGAGCATATCCCCGTTTCTTCAAATGACCGACCGCCTGTGCCAGCTTTGCGCTGCCGCCCAGACAAGGATCCGATGCCCCGGATACAAACAAGACCGGAAGCTTATGATTTCTCACTCTCCAGCCCATTCTGCTGTAGGTCTGCCTCATCAGCCACAGTAATGATTCATATCCGTTCAGTGTAAATGTAAAATTGCAAAGTGGATCTTTATTGTATGTCTCCACCACTTTCCGGTCAGAACAGATCCACGCATGGATCAGGTTCTCTGCACGGAACGGGCGGTCAAACATATTCGCAAAGATACTGTCTGCCAGACGACTTTTACTGTGCGGATCCTTTGTTGTCTGCAACATCCGGATCAGCGCTGTCCCCAACGGTGCCATCGTATTCTTGCCCGGGCAGCCACATACGATCAAACCGTCTAACTCCCGATCATACTTCTTCAGATAACAGCGCACCGCCAGTGATCCCATGCTGTGTCCCAGCATAAAATAAGGCAGTCCCGGATAATGCTTTTTGATGATCCTTGTGATCTGATGCAGATCCTCCACCAAAGCTCTGCCTCCATCCTCACCAAAATATCCGAGACCTGCAGGAATCCCTTCTCCGGATACCGGCTCTGTCTGAGCCGCCTCCCGTCTGCTCGCACCATGCCCACGGTGGTCATGAATCACACAGAGATATCCTCTGTCCGCCATATAACGCATAAATGGCAGATACCTTTCCTTATGCTCACACATGCCGTGTGCGATCTGTAAGACCGCCCTCGGATGAGCCGGAATAACCATCATCCCCCTCAACGGCATGCCATCCTGTGCCGATGTCAGAGAAAAATATTTCCGATGAATACTGCCCGGTCGCTCAGTTTTGCCAGCGCGGTAATGACTGTCAACCGCACTACGCTGTCTGCTTTTCCTTACTGCTGTCCATTTTCCGGTACACCGCTTTTTCTTCATAAATACTCCCCCTTTCGTTTTCTATTTCTTTTGAAGTGCTGCTATCTCCTCCGGCGTAAGTCTGCGATACTCTCCCTGCTTCAACGCCTCATCCAGCCGCAGACTTCCCATACTCAGGCGTTTGAGATAAAGAACCGGATGCCCGACTCCTGCTAACATGCGTTTCACCTGATGAAAACGTCCCTCACGGATTGAAAGCTCCAGACAGGACTCAGTATCCCCCGGATATCCCGGATCATCCGCACTTAGCGACAACGACACCGCATCCAGTCTCTTCACCTTCGCCGGAAGTGTCATCCGGTCATCTCCAATATCCATGCCATTCTCCAGGCGTTCTATATCCTTATCCTCTAATATGCCTTGAACCCTGACAAAATATGTCTTCCACACATGCTTTCCGGGTGCCAGAAGATCGTGAGACAATACCCCATCATTAGTGATCAGAAGCAGCCCCTCTGTGTCCTTGTCCAGCCGTCCCACCGGGAACAGATCCTTTTTCGTACCGTCCGTGATCAGGGACAGTACCGTACGGCAGGTGTTATCCTTTGTGGCTGACACCACGCCCTGTGGTTTATTTAACATATAATAAACATATCGCTCATAAGAGACTTTCTCTCCGTCCAATTCCACATCGTCCTCTTCTGTCACCTTCTGCTCCGGTCCCGATGCCGGCGCTCCATTGACAAAAACACGGCCTGATTTGATGAATTTCTTCACCTCAGACCGTGTTCCCATGGACATCTGTGCTAAATACTTGTCTAATCGCACAATGTCAAACCTCCGATTCTATATTGTCGTTATCCGCCCGCCTTTGATGGTGCAGATAAAATATACAGAAGCTTAATCCTATATAATGACCTGACCGTCATAGGATCATACTAACTCGTTGTACATATCCTCGTACTTCTTCGCAGAATGATTCCATGAGAAATCCATCGCCATGCCACGGTCAATGATCTTGTTCCACTCTCTCTTACGATTGTAGTACACATCCTTTGCGTAGCGGATCGTAGCAAGCATCTCATGCGCATTGTAGTTGGCAAAAGAGAAACCGGTTCCCTTTCCCTCATACTCATTGTACGGCTCTACGGTATCCTTCAGACCACCGGTTTCACGTACGATTGGAACAGTACCATAACGAAGACTCATCAACTGGCTCAGACCACACGGCTCGAACAGAGATGGCATCAGGAATGCATCACACGCTGCATAGATCTTATGAGAGCGCTCATTGGAATAGAAGATATTCGCAGAAACTCTTCCGTGATACTTCCACTCGAAGTGACGGAACAGATTCTCATAACGCTCCTCACCGGTTCCGAGAACCACAAGCTGTGTATCCTCTGCACAGATCTCCTCGATCACATAATTAATGAGGTCAAAGCCCTTCTGATCCGTCAGACGTGATACAATACCGATCATAAATGCTTTATCGTTCTGATCAAGACCAAGCTCCTTCTGAAGACCGCGTTTGTTCTTGATCTTCTCCTTACGGAATGTCTTGGCATTGTAGTTGGCGTAGATCAGTGGATCGGTCTCCGGATTGTACTCATCGTAATCCAGACCGTTAACAATACCACGCAGGCAATTGCTGCGCGCACGCATCAGACCATCCAGATGCTCTCCATAGAACGGCATCTTGATCTCCTCCGCATAGGAATCGCTGACTGTCGTTACCATATCAGCATATACGATACCGCCCTTGAGATAGTTGGCATCACCATATGCCTCCAGCTTGTCACTGGTGAAATAATACTCGTTCAAGCCTGTGATGTCAATGACCTTCTGCTTATCCCAGATACCCTGGAACTTCAGGTTATGTATCGTCATGATCGTCTTGATACCATGGTAGAACGGGTTATCATTGAAGCTGTCCTTAATATATACCGGGATCAGTCCTGTCTGCCAGTCATGGCAGTGGATGATATCCGGACGGAAATCCAGAGAAGGCATTGCAGACAATGCTGCTTTACAGAAAAATGCAAACTTCTCAATATCCTCGAAAATATTGCCATATGGATGAAATCCTGCGAAATAGAACTCATTATCGATAAAATAGAAATGAACTCCCTCATACTCCATCTCTAAGATACCAACATACTGGCTTCTCCATGCCAAATCCATATAGAAGTGCGTCTTGTACTGCATCTTGTCCTTCCACTCCTGTGGAATGCATGCGTACTTTGGAATCATAACACGCACATCATACTCTTTCTTGTTGAAATACTTTGGCAAAGACCCCACAACATCTGCCAGACCTCCGGTTTTCACAAATGGTACACACTCGGAAGCCACAAATAATATGTTTTTCATATACACCCTCCATTCAGTTTGTAAACTCCAATGAATGTCACGGATATAGTGTCAGAATTACCCGTGCATTCCATTAAAATAATTATACCTTATTTCAGAGCCTGTGAAAAGTGTTTTTTACGGAAAGTTAAGTGTGCTTTCTCATGCACGAAGCTTGTATTCCAGACGGATTTTATCTGCGATCAGTGCGATAAATTCAGAGTTTGTCGGTTTTCCCTTGCCGGAATTAACAGTGTAACCAAACAATTCTTCGATCGTCTCCATCCGTCCACGACTCCACGCCACCTCAATAGCATGGCGGATTGCCCGCTCTACCCTGCTTGACGTTGTCTTATAATTGCGGGCGATCGTCGGATACAGCACCTTCGTGATCGCGCCGAGCATCTCATTATCATTGACTGACATGATGATCGCATCCCGCAGATACTGGTACCCCTTAATATGTGCCGGAACACCGATCTCATGGATCACATCCGTCACATCCGATTCGAGGGAATCCTCCATTCTCCGGTGCTTGTTTTCAAAAACCGTATTGATAACTCTCTGCTCGTTCCTGTCCCTGCCTTTCTCATTTTGTCCAACCGCCCGCACCCGCGACACAACCACACGGGTGTCAAAGGGTTTGAGAATATAATAAGCAGCCCCGAGACGAAACGCATTCTCGGTCACGCGCTCCTGACTTACCGCCGACACAACGACAAACTCCGGAGCCAGAGTCGGAGCTCCCTTTTTCATGCGCTCCATCACGCCGAGTCCGTCCACCTTCGGCATGATCAGATCCAACAGAACGACATCCGGACGCAGTGCCGATATCTTGTGAAGTGCCTCCTCTCCGTCAGATGCTGTTCCGACCACCTCCATATCCGTTTCACGCTCCAGTGCTTCCTTCAGGATCGTCACGATCCGCTTGTTATCATCCACGACTAACACTTTGATTACTTCCATATCCTATCCCCTTTTCGTTGTGCTGTCCCATATCCGGGACTCCTTTTCATTTATTGTAAGATAGTCAAAGCCCGCTTATCAATATAAAAGCAGCTGCAATTTTCGACGAAAAAACGGCGGAAATGCAATATTCCGCCGTTTTCCTCACCTACAGGATTCCATATTCATATCTGTCTATGACAGGATTCGTCCATCTGTCGAAATGACTCTGACCTGCCACGGGATCATTTTGCCGCTGTTTTGTAATGCGGTCTTAACCGCTTGCTCCAGCCCGCCGCAGCATGGTACCTCCATGCGCACGATCGTCACACTGCGCAGCTCATTCCGGCGCAGGATCTCGGTCAGCTTCTCGCTGTAATCGACATCATCTAACTTCGGGCATCCGATCAACGTCACTCTTCCACGGATAAAATCCTGATGGAAGGATGCATACGCGTATGCCGTACAATCCGCTGCCACCAGAAGATCTGCCCCTTCAAAATACGGTGCATTCACCGGTGCAAGTTTAATCTGGACCGGCCACTGCGAAAGCTCGCTGACTGCTCCCTGCAGCTGCTCCGTGCCGGAAGGCTGTTGCTTCCCTGAGGCTCTGTCAAACTGCATCATCCTGCTGCCCGGACAGCCGCCCGTCATCGCCCTTGCCCGGATCTGTTTCTCCTTTGCCGCCTTCTCCTCCTTCGCCTTCAGCACAGCCGCCTCGTCATAAGCAGCCGCCTCTCTCTGCTCAAATGAGATCGCCCCTGTCGGGCAGGACGGCAGACAGTCTCCAAGACCGTCGCAGTAATCATCCCTCATCAGATGTGCTTTTCCGTGCACCAGAGCGATCGCTCCCTCATGACATGCATTGACACACAGACCACATCCGTTGCATTTTTCTTCATCAATTTTTATTACCTGACGTACCATAGTCGTTCCCCCTCGTTTCCTCATTGTTTGACTTATTTTCACGAAACCGGTCTGTTTTCCGGTTCTGAAGTTATCTTACCGAAAACAAAGAAGAATTTCCGTTGTTAAAACCACAAAACCGTTATTTTGTAAAATAAACATATATTGTTGTTCCCTCGCCCAGCTTACTGCGAAGCTCGAGCTTCACATTGTCGTGCAACGCAATGATATGCTTCACGATCGCCAGTCCAAGACCGGTACCGCCCGTTGATTTCGAACGGCTCTTGTCCACGCGGTAAAAACGTTCAAAAATGCGTTCCTGATCCTTCTCCGGAATCCCGATCCCGTTATCCTTCACCTCGAGAACAACACGCTCAACCTCCCGGTAAACCGATACATCCACACGTCCGCCCGGATTATTATACCGGATCGCATTGTCACACAGATTGTAGATCAGCTCGTCCATCATCTGCCGGTTCGCCGTCACCATCTGCGGCTCTCCCGAGAAAGAAAGCTGTACCTGATGCTTTTCTGCAGACATTTGAAGCATCTCCACACAATTGGCCGCCATATCGCAGATATCAAGCTCCTCCATAATATCTTCCGTTGTCACATCAAGTTCAGACAAGCGAATGATGTCATTTATCAGCGTCAGAAGACGGTTTGAACTCTTATGGATCTCTCTGGCAAATCTCTGCACATCGTCCCCTGTCGCAATCCCATTTTCAATCAATTCCGAATAACCTGAAATGGAGGTCAGCGGCGTCTTCAATTCATGGGAAACATTTGCCGTAAATTCCTGCCGCATATTGGCATTGCGGATAATGTCCTCATGCTGCGCACGTATCGTTGTCACGTACGGCTCAAGCTCCTCATATACATGATACATGCCCGGTCCCTCCAGATTCTTGGCAAGCTCCTCGATCGGCTTAACGATACTTTTCGTCAATGCGTGGGACAGGATCACACATGCCGCAAACAGAAGAACACTGAGAACAACAAGCCTTGGCACAGTGCTCAGCAAAATCCCCGTCATACTGCTGACCTCCTTGGAGATACGCAGCACATAACCATTATCCAGCCGAACCGCATAATAAAACGCACTTTTGCCAAGTGTCTGTGAATTACGCACCGCCTTGCCCTCTCCCTTTGAAAATGCGGATGCAATCTCCGGACGATTTTTGTGGTTTCCCATGCCCCTCACATCCGCATCGCTGTCACAGACTGCATTACCATCCGGGTTGATCAGCGTGATACGAAGATGCTTCGGTGTATTTTCCATATGGACATTTGCCGGATCTGACACCATCTGCCACGCATCCGACTCGACCATCACATCTGCCGAATTTCTTAGATCCTGAATGACTTCCTTCGTCAATACACCATAAAAGACAGTCGCAGAAAGTGCTACTGTCTCCAATATTGTGATCACCGTCAATATCATACATAAAATGTTAATCCGCCGTTTCATCCATCAATTCCTTTCCTCTGCCGGAACAGTTTTTTTTAATGTTATGTAGACCATTCCGGCAGTTTTACTTTTCTCCTTCCTGCGTTATATGTCAAGTCTTTCCCTTTTCTACACAAGATTCATGCAGTACCCGACATTCCGTACGGTTTTAATATATTTTCCTGCATCTCCAAGCTTATGACGCAGTGTCTTGATATGCACATCGAGCGTGCGCGATTCAATCTCACAGTTTGCATGCCAGATATGCTCCATAATGCTGTCTCTGGGAAGCACGATCTCCTGATTCTGCGCCAGATAATGCAACAACTCATACTCTTTATAAGTAAGCTCTACCGCACTGCCTGACACAAAAACCTTTCGTTTCTCGTCATCGATCACAAGATCCCCGATCTTGATCACCTTCTCCGCATCCTGCTCTCCTGTTCTTCGAAGAAGTGCCTTGACACGGGAAACCAGCTCCATAACTCCAAACGGCTTCGTCATATAATCGTCCGCACCATTATCAAGTCCCTTCACCTTATCAATCTCTGTCGTTTTCGCTGTCACCATGATCACCGGAATCCTCTTCGTCTCTCTTTTCTCGCGGATCTTCCGAAGGATTGACAGACCATCCTCATCCGGCAGCATAATATCAAGCAGGATCAGATCCGGCTTCTTCTCTGCCAGTTCCTTATAGAAGGAACGTCCATCCGGGAATTCCACCGTCTGATGTCCCGCGTTTTTGAGCGAAAAGCTCTCAATCTCGCTGATATTTTTGTCGTCCTCCACAATATAAATTAATGCCATAGCCGTCCCGCCTTTCTATCCTTTTAGGTTGAGTATATCACAAATTCATTGCGTACGCTTAATTAAAATATCCAAAATCAACGGACTCCATGACCGCATCCGCAATATTAACACAACTGTTTCCCATTCGGTCAATGCTGTGAAGGATCTTATTAAAGGAAGAGGTCAGACTCGCTTTACATTTTCCGGTGCTGACACGCTTCATATGATCCTTGCGAAGCTTCAGATCAAGTTCCAGAATCTTATCTCTCTTCTTAATGATCTTAGCGGCATTGTCCTTATCACCGGTTTCCATTACCTTCAGGGAAGCATCATACATATCGCCGATCAGCTTCAGACTCTTCTCCAGATCTCTGGAGGCGTCCTTGGAAAGCACGGATTTCTTGGAGGACTTATTCCCCTCCTCCTCAAATACCGCAAGAATATCGCCACACAACAATGCAAGACGGTTGACATCGCTGAGCACATACATGATACCTGCCGTCTGTGTTGCCTGCTCCTCGGTCAGAACACCTGCCGAAAACAGGTTAGTCAGATATTCCGTGATCCGTTCATCCAGATTCTGTACGACCTGGATCTTACTCTGCAGATCCTCCACATAAGTCCAATCTTTTAAGCCTGCCACATCCGAAATATCGTTAATGATCTCCTTTACCAGTCCGCTCAACCGGATCACCTCCTGAGATACCAGACGAAGTGCCGCTGTCGGCTGATTGACCAGATTATTGTCCAGATACATCGGCTGTGATGCATCCTTCTCATCCTTTTCTCCCGGAATAATAAACATAACGATCTTCACCAGCAGCCAGATCAGTGGGAGCCAGAGAAGTGTCATAATAAAGTTAAAGCCGGTATGCGCATTCGCAATCTGACGTGAGATCACATCAACCTCTGCCCCCTTCGGGGAAATATACTGGATCAGCTTTGCATACGGATGCACAAACCAGATAAAGATCAGACTTCCGCTGACATTAAACATACAATGCGCAAGTGCGGTACGCTTTGCATCTCTTGACTGACCAACACTGGCAAGCAGTGCAGTGATCGTTGTACCAATATTATCACCAAGCAGGATCGGGATCGCACCCGCAAGACCAAGAATACTTGTTGTTCCATCCGGTCCCGCCTGCTCTGCAAAATTCTGCAGCACCGCAATCGTTGCCGAGCTGCTCTGTACAACAAGTGTCATCAATGTTCCCACACAGACACCAAGCACCGGAATATGTGCTACCTTTGCGATCATTGCCGTGAATACCGGGCTTGCCGCCAGCGGCTTCATGACATCTCCCATCGTCTCAATCCCAAGGAAAAGAACACCAAAAGCAAAAATTGTCTGACCGATGTTTTTCACCTTCTCGGATTTGCAGATAAAGGAAATGATAAAGCCTGCAAAAATGATCAGATAAATATAATCGCTGATCTTAAATGCAATGATCTGCGCCGTCATTGTTGTACCAATGTTGGCACCAAGTATAATAGAAATTGCCTGCGGAAGACTCATCAGTCCCGCACTGACAAAACCAATCGTCATAACTGTTGTCGCACTGCTGCTCTGTAAAACAGCCGTCGTCAAAGCACCTGCCAAAACACCAAGTATCGGATTTTTCGTTAAAAGTGCAAGAATTGCCTTCATTTTCTCGCCTGCTGCCTTCTGCAGACACTCACTCATCAAATTCATTCCAAACAGGAATAATGCCAGACCTCCCAGCAATCCAAATGCGATCTGAACCGTACTGTTCATCTTTTTTCCTCCATTTTTCCGGATCTTTACACATACCTCATTGAATGTGTACGTCCTGATTCGTCTCTTCACTTATTCTTCATTCTACTTTTTACATTTTCATCATAACAATGCCATGTAAATGCTATATAGGGGTTATGTAAAAAGTATGTAAAAACTTTTTACATAACCCCTATATCATGTCATTCTGTATTTTTGTCAGTCATACAGCTTCTGCCATTCTTTAATCTTTCCGGTATATATCTTTTCCAGCTGTTCCAGCGAAATATCCTCGAGTGGATTCTCCTTATTCACGATCACCGCGATCTCATCTCTTGCGATCGACTCATAATCCAAGATCTCTTTTTCATTGTCCTTCAGATCTCTGGAGCTCATGCCAAGATCACATTTTCCCTGCATTGTCTGACGGATTCCGTCGCTGGAATCAGTCTGCTTCACGGTAATGACCGCCTTCGGATTTAACTTCATATATTCTTCGGCAAGACATTCCAAAAGTGGTCCAACCGACGTCGAACCGGTCACTGTGATCTTTCCCTTCGGCTTCAGGGACAGGAAGCTGCTCTGCTTTCCTACTGCCGTGTAAGACTGGCTCACAATCTCCTGTCCGGCACCCCGGATATAACGCATAAAGTCATCTTCCACATCATTTAATTTTCCACTCCACACCAGATAAAAGGAACGGCTGAGCGGATATCCTGCATTGTTCTTCCCCGGCTCTACGCCTCCGACAGACAGCACCTTTACCTGCGAATCGCTGACCATAATACCGGCAGATCCATAGCCGATCGCCGATCGATCACTGCCAACCATATTTAAAACAGATGCGGTATCGTCTGCAATCTTTGCATCCTTTACCGTCTGATCCTTATCTGTATTTTCCTGCACAAACCCGGCAAGCTGCGCAAACGTTCCACGCGTTCCGGATCCCTCCTCTCTGGAGATCACCCCGATCTGTCCGAGCTTGTCAAGTCCTTCCACCTTCTGCTTCGTATCCGCTGCCTGCTTACTGCATCCGGTGCTTCCTGTCATCAGAAGTGCCCCTGTGATAAGAAGCAACAGCAGCCCTTTTCCATTTTTCTTTCTGATCATTTATCGTTTCATCCTTTTCATATCCATTTGCGGAGCTCATGCACGTTTTCCTTCGCCGCCCAGAAGAAGTGCCATTCCAAGAACGGCACCCGGCAGCATTGCAAACAGGGCTCCCGCACCGCCTATGGCATTCTGATAATCGCTGCTTCCTGTTCCAAGACAAAATACCAGTCCAAGAACACAGCCGATGAGCATCCAGCGCATCACATGAAGGATCAGCCAGACACCTCCCACCGTTTTCTCCTGCCAGTTCGTGTGTTTCTTCATCCATTCATATGCCTTCATAAGAATGCACCTCCTATTCCGCCTCCCGGATCAGCCTGCCATGGACATGCTCTCCGGTCAGCGAGAAGATCACCCATTCTGATATATTGGTTGCGTGATCTCCAATTCTCTCAAAGTATTTTGCAATCATCAGAAGATCCGTCGCCTGTTCACCGCAATTCGGATCCTCATGGATCAGCTGCACCAACTCCGTCTGTACCTGATGAAACAGTTCATCGACCACATCATCCTTTTCAATGACTGCTGCTGCCTGAAGCTGATTGCGGTTAACAAATGCATCAACACTTCCCACCAGCATCACCGATGTCTCCTTCGCCATGTTCTGGATATAATCCAGATGCTTGATATAAGGCTCATTGCGGCGAAGCAGCGTTACAATGATCTCCGAAATATCAGCGGCGTGATCTCCGATACGCTCCATATCCGTAATCATTTTCAGCGCAGAGGAAATCTGACGCAGATCTCTCGCTACCGGCTGCTGCTGTAACAGAAGCTTCAGACACAATGACTCAATATCTCTCTCCTGACGGTTGACCTGCTCATCGGATTCGATCACATAGTTTGCCAGATCAATATCCTGCGTCACCAGAGCCTTGATGGTATGCTCGATCGCTTTTTCGATCATGCTTCCCATTTCGATCAGCTCATCATTTAATTTATCTAACTGCTTGTCAAAATGCGTTCTCATGCTATCTTCCTCTCTTCTATTTTCATTTCTAATTCATCAGATCCTGCGGCATCATCCAAAACGACCGGTAATGTAATCTTCCGTTCTCTTATCCTCCGGCATAGAAAACAGTTTCTCCGTGTCGTTATATTCCACCATCTCTCCCAGCAGAAAGAATGCCGTCTTGCTGGAAATACGCGTTGCCTGCTGCATATTGTGGGTTACCATAATGATCGTGTAATCCTTCTGCAGCTCCAAAGCAAGTTCCTCGATATGAGCGGTTGAGATCGGGTCTAGTGCCGAAGTCGGCTCATCCATCAGGATAACCTCCGGCTCTACTGCCAATGCCCTCGCAATACAGAGACGCTGCTGCTGTCCACCGGAAAGACCGAGTGCGGACTTTTTCAGACGATCCTTTAACTCATCCCAGATCGCTGCCTGACGCAGGGACTTCTCCACAATCGCATCCAGCTTCTGTCTGGAATGGATTCCGTGGGTTCTTGGTCCGTAAGCAATGTTATCGTAAATGCTCATCGGAAACGGATTCGGATTCTGGAACACCATACCAACCCGCTTGCGCAAATGATTCACATCCATATCACCGTAAATGTCTTCGTTGCCAAGAAGAACCGTTCCCTCAATCTTACAGCCCTCCACCAGATCATTCATCCGGTTCAGAGACTTTAAAAATGTACTCTTACCACAGCCGGAAGGTCCGATAAACGCTGTGATCCGGTTCTGCGGAATATCAATGCTGATATCCTTGAGTGCATGAAAACTGCCATAATGTAAATTTAACTTATCCACATGAAACTTTGTCTGTGCCACTGCCGGATGCTCCGTTGCCTGTACCACAACACTTGAATATACTGAATCCATATTTACTCCTCTTTTCTTAATCTGATCAATATTATGATGCCAGGGTCAAAAATTTTGCCCCCTGCATCTTTTGATATATCTAAACTGCTTGCGCAGATTATTTGCTTTTCATCAAACCTTAGATTTCAACCTTCCTGCTAAGAGATTGGACAGACAGTTGATCACAATGACAAATACCAGAAGCACAACCGCCGTTGCAAATGCCTGATCCGTATGCAGTCCCTCCTTGGAAAGGTTATACATATGAACCGAAAGTGTTCTGACCGAAGAACCAAAGAACCCCTTCACTCCGGCATTTACCTTTGGAACCGCAGCTACCGTTCCTGCCGTAAAGATCAGTGCCGCCGTCTCACCGACAATACGACCGATCGAAAGGATCACGCCGGACAAAATTCCCGGCACTGCCGATGGAAGCACTGTCCGAAACACAGTTCGAAGCTTTCCCGCACCCAGCCCAAAGCTTCCTTCGCGGTAGCTTTTCGGCACCGCCAACAATGCCTCCTCGCTGGTTCTCATGATCGTCGGCAGCACCATGATCGCCACCGTAAGTGCTCCAGAGATCAGCGAATATCCCATGTGCAATGCCCCACAGAAAAACAACATACCAAACAGACCATACACGATTGACGGAATACCGGACAACGTCTCTGCCGTCACACGGACAAGACCAACGATCTTATTGCCTTTCTTCGCATATTCGACCATGTAGATCGCCGCAAAGATTCCGAGCGGTCCTGCGATCAGGATCGCAAGCACCGTCAACAGTAATGTGTTGATCAACGCCGGCAGCATCGAAACGTTGTCCGAATTGTACGTCCACGCAAACAGCTGCGGTGTCAGATGCGGCACTCCCTTTACCAGAATATAAACCACCAGCGAGCCAAGTGCTGCCACCGTGATCACCGCCGAAAGAATCGTCAGGATCAAAATCACAAGCGAACCCGGATGATGGAGATATGTTTTCATTTTCGCCTTCATAATTGATTCATTTCCTTTCTATGTAATTGCAAAACTGCAAAAGAAAAAGCCATCGCTTTATTCACGATGACTTAATCATATATTGGAAAGGTAAAATCTACTATCTTGTTCAGGTCAAATCTGTGTAAAATGTCTGTGAAGAGGTTGGGCTGCACAGTCCCTTTCCTTTTCTCTTACCTGATTTCTTCTCCAATCTCGCAAAGAATAATAGTGACATTATCCTTTCCACCATAGGACAATGCTTTTTCCAGTAACTTCTGTACTTTTTCCTGTACAGTATCTGACTGAGAAAGTACCTCCTGTATCTCTGTCTCCGTTACCATATCCGTCAATCCATCACTGCAGATCAAAAACTGATCCCCCTCCTGAATTTCCATTCGATGTACATATGGTTCCAAACGCATTTCATTGCTGTCAATTCCAAGAAATTGTGTGAGTCCCGGCTTTCTCTGTATTCCCTGCTGCCGCAAAAGATTTTCATCCGTATGCGGCAAAGAGATCCTGCTCCACTGGTTGTCCCTCAGCAGGAACATCGGGCTGTCCCCCAGATCGGTAATCACCACTTCATTGTTACACAAAAACAACATTGATGCCGTAGAGCCAATCAAGCGATAATGATGTTCTCTTCCCCTTTTATAAACAAGCTGACTGATCTGATTCAGCACATCACTCATCTCGGAAGGAGACGGCAAATCCAGAGTTTTCTCCCAGCGTTTTACATGATCGCAGAAGCTGCAGGCACCCGTATATGATGCCAGATCCCCTGCGCTTTCTCCTCCCATTCCATCAAACACCGCCAAAACATGCGTATATCCTGTATCAAAGTCCCAGGTATCCACCGCCTGCTCTTCATTATGAATCTGCGGCAGGCACTTATGTTTATAATAATAATTGTCTTCGTTATTTTCTCTTCGCAACCCCACATTTGTCACTGCTGCAGTTGTCACAAAATAAAATGGCTCCTCCACATATCTCATTTGAAATAGTTCTTTGATCTTCTCCCAAACCTGCATGTGCGCCTCCCCTCTTCTATCCATTTTAACTGGTTCGTTCACTCTACTCGTATGTAACCGTCTTCATAATAGAGTCAAAAATAGACATCACAGATTCGTCTATATCCGGATTATTTGTCGTGAATGTAAATCGAAACAGCTTTCCATTACAAATAGTAATATAGCGATAAAAGCCATTTCCCATATGATTTTTACTTTTGGGCTTCGATCTTCCTTTCACCGTAATATAATACTGCGCATTCAATTTCTTGCTGCCAAACACAACGTTCTTCCATTTCGATATTTCACGACGCTTCAGATTCCATACATAATCTTTTTTTAATTCTTTTTCTGCTTTTTTGATATTTTTCGCATTTAATTTTTTATATTTCTTTATGTATCTAGAGGTGACATCGTTATAGTTTTTTGTTTCTATGGTATCCTCCTCTACCTGCAGTTCATATTTTGGATAACTATTATGTGCCGCCCATAATGATTCCTTTGCTTCCGCATAGACTTTCCATCCCTGAGGACAGGTAACGGATATTGTCACCTTACCGAAGGTGGTATTTCCCATTCCTCCATCGTCTCTTCCCACTGCATCATTATATGCGTCAATTAATATATTCCCCAGATCATTCGCCTTTTTCTTTTCCTCATCAGACAGTGTAATTTCTTTGCCGGGAGTTATCGTCACACTTTTTCCACAGGCTGTCGTAACCATCGCCATAACGCATACCACCATTACAGCCCCGATCTTTTTTCTGTTCACCATTATTTCGTCCTCCATGTTTCCTATTCACGATTTGAAGCTTTGCATCACTAGATATGCCGCCTGATTTTTTATTGATAACCGGCACCGGTAATCATGGTTCTTAACATTTCCTTCGCACTGTCACTGATCGTACTGCCAGCATCACTTCCTGACACCTTATAAGTAAACGCTAACAGCTTCCCCTGATATACCGAATAGTAAGTAAACGAACGCCCTGTCGAATCCGAACTGCCAACCGCATAACATGCTCTGCTTCCCACAAGGACATGTTCCTTGTGGTTGATCGTCTTTCCCTGAGCCAGCATCTGTTCCAACAGCTTCTGTGCGATCGCATCATTCATTCCATCTGCAAAATCTCCGATCCAGTCTTCCTCTTCCAGGGTGACACTGACTTCATTGATTCCGACCAGACTATCTTTATATGTTCCAACTATGCCATTATCGTTTTCCGTAATCTGGTACTCCTTTGGCATAGTTACCGATAAGGCTCCTCCCTTCAGGGATGTTGACTTATCTGCTAATGCATACGGATCGACCTTTTTCTTCGTCAAGGTATAATACTTGATCCCCTCTGTGTTCATGCGCACAGACCCCATCACGGCATCAAACAGTTTTTTGTCTGCCTTGGTCATTTTCGTTCCAACAACATTAAACAGGAAATAAATCTCTGCGGCATCCTGTACCGTATAGTAATACGCACTATCCGCCTTATATTCACCATATTTCGTATAGCTTTGCAGATAATAGTAATTTCTTCCATTAATGGTATATAATCTTGATTCTTCTATGGCATCCTCCAGATTACCACCCCCTAATGCAGCCATCTTCCATGCCGTACTAGTCAATCTGGTATGTGCGTATTTTTCTGATGCACCATCCGGTGCCAATCCATTATCCTTTTCTTTTATAATGTCCTTCACAGACTGTAGACGGACGGAATTTTCCTCACCGCTCTCAAGTGCTGCATTGTCAAAATCCATAGAAAAGGAAATAGACTTGCTTACCTTGCCTTTTTTGTAAGTTGCAACCGCCTTATCTTCATCCACAGTAACCTCCCAGCCCTTTGGCATCCTTGCGGAGATCTGAAGCTTATCTACTGTTGTATACTGCTTTGCAAGACCGCTGGTATCCCTCGTCAGATAACGCACTGTCAGAAAACCCGCCACTCCCAGGATTACAGTCAAAAATGCAATGCCCGCAATCATAACCGGCTTCCTGCCAAGACCTGCCCTCTTTCCTTCGCCGTGTTTATCCTCTTCCATCTCGCCGATATCCCCGCCTACCGGTGGGGTCAGCCTTCCACTCTGCGATTGCGATAAATTTTTCGAATCACAGGTTTTCCCTTGAAATGCTGCTACCGTCGAATTATTCTGACCAGACAGATTACCGGAGCGGTTCACGACCTTCCCGCGTGGTTCCATTTTGGCAAGCACCATCTCACTGCCATCATACCGGACTGTCTGCTGGTACTCCGTGAGTGCTGCAAGCATGTCCCTCGCTGACTGGTAACGATCCTTCGCCTGATAAGCACAGGCTTTCAAAATGATTGCTGACAACTGCTCATCCGCCATTGCCGGTGCAGGCATCGGTGCATTCCCCAGACGCTGCGCCATCGCTTTCTGCGAATCATTGGCAAACATCTGCTTATCTGCCGGAGGCTGAAATGGAAAACGCCCTCTATTTAACAAACGATACAGCATGATTCCAAGCGAATATATGTCTACTGTATGATCATACTTTTCTGCCCGAAACACCTCCGGTGCCATATACATGTTCGTTCCCTTCTGGGAAAGCGCAGACTGCGTTTTCTCTAACTGCTTGGAGATTCCAAAGTCTCCTAATTTGAACGAATCAAATCCATTAAAAAATACATTATCCACTTTGATATCTCTGTGAATCACATTTGCCCTTTCGCAGGCGATCAATGCCTGGCACATATCCATTCCCAGACGAAGTATCTGCTGTCTGGTCATTCCCTTCTCTGCCAGAAAAGAGCCAAGATCCTGCACCAGCTCCATACGGATATAAATATCCCAGCTTATTTCATCCTTTCTGTTGACCACCTGATAATCTTCGATCGCCACAATATTAGTTGCAGACTTTAAAGACTCCATGATCTGTATCTCATTTAAAAGATTTTGCACCATATCCTCAAAGTAGGTGTGTATTGAATCAAAATCCATCCCGGAATGGTACAGATCATTGATCTCAGAATTGTCCTTTGGAATATGCATTACCTTGACCGCAGAATATGACACATTTCCAAGATCCTCTCTTTTCACTTTATATACCTTGCCAAAGGCTCCCTCACCTATCTCATTAACGGTTGTCCAGTTTGGCCATATCTGATGAATTACATCCATTCTGTTTTCTCCCTTTATTACATTTTAGCTTGCTTGTTTCTCATAGGTTACTGTCTGCATAATCGAATCAAAGATTGCAGTCACTGCATCATCAATCTGAGGATTTTTCGCCGTAAATTCAAACTTGAACATTTTACCTTTATAAAAAGTAACATAACGGTACAATCCTTTTCCTTCATGCTTTTTATCCTTTTTCTTTTCCTTTCCCATCGCCGTAATATAATACTGTCCGTTGATCGTCGTATTACCAAAGGAAACACTGCTCCATTTCGGATACGCCTGTTTTTTTAAATATGTCTCATATGACTTTTCAAGTTCCTTTTGAATAGATCCTATGTTATCCGCACTTAACGTATTGATCTTTTTGGCATACTTATCGGATAACTCCTTATAATTCTTATCCTCTGCATCATCTATTTCTACTGTCAGATCATATACCGGATAATCAAAGTGATATGCTCTGATATCGCTATACTCCTTATTGTCATCGCTTGGATAAGAATCTGCATCCCATCCCTCCGGCACTTGCAGCGATAGTACAACTCCTCCTCCAAAATCAACGGAACCTATTCGATCTTCCTCGCTCTGCTTCAAATCCTTTACCGTTTCATCGATTGCTTCCTGATCTTCTTTACTGACTGTAATGTCCTTGATCTTTTTTATGCCAGATCCCTGTTGCTGACAGCCTGTGATCAGGAACACTGCAAGACTTAGGAAGGTTGCCGAAACAAACAGTCTTTTCCGATTTATCATAATTCAATCACCCCTCTTCTTTATTGGTCATATGATGCTGTTTCAATCATGGATCGCAGCATTTTTTTCGCTTTTCCATCGATTGGCAGATCCGCATCGATACCATCTATTTTATAACAAAAGGATAACAGCTTCCCCCTGTATACTGTGTAGTAAGTAAAACTGCGCCCAGTCGCATCAGAGCATCCTACTGCATAACATGCATGGCTGCCTGCCAGCACATGTTCCTTATGATTGATCGTTTCTCCCTGATCTTGCTGCTCCTTCACGATCTGCTCCGCAACTGCGTTATTCATCCCGGTTGACAATGTGCCTAACCAGCTTTTGTCCTGAGTAAGTACAGTTACCGTATAAGAATCCTGACCATAGGAAGTTTGATCCTGATAAACCCCTTTCAGTCCTCCCTCCTCTTCCTTTATCTCACAGGCTGCCGGCATATTCACGGCAACACCGGCTGATCCAACTAAAGTCTGATCCTCTGCCAGTGCATAAATATCTTCCACATAACCTGCCGGTTTGAGATTGCAGTATTTAATGCCCTCCGTATTCATTTGCACAGACTTCATGACCGCATCAAGGATTTCTCTGTCCTCTTTGGTGATCTTTGCGCCTCGTACCAGCAGTCTGTAGTAAATTCTGGCACCATCCTGAACCGTCGAATAGATAGCAACTTCACCACTCTTCCCCTCATCATCTTTCCTGACATCGTGTTGTATGTAATAATATCGTCTCCCATTAATGTCATAAATCGCTGATTCCGTCAGAATTTTATCAAAGTCTTCTCCCTCCGACAGATAGGATCGTTTCAACTTTGCCAGATACGCCTGTGCATACTTATCTGACGCACCATCCGGAGCAATCCCCTGCTCCTTCGCATCCTTTTCATTGGCATATCCCAGACCACAGTAAAGTCCATATTTAGTGACTGCCGCATAATCAAAATCCATTGTATAAGATATTTCCTTATAGACATCTCCCTTTTCATATACCGCCACAGCCTGATCTTCGTCCGTGGTCACCTTCCAGCCCTTCGGCATTTTTGCAGAAATCTGCAGTTTGTCCACGGTTGTATACTTCTTGGCGAGATTACGGGTATCCTGCGTCAGATAGCGTACCGCCAAAAAGCCTGCACACGCTAGAATCACAACAAAAAGCACAATCCCCGCAATCATAACCGGCTTCCTGCAAAGACCTGCTCTCTTTTCTCTGGTGGACACATCCTTTTCCTTCACCTCGCCGATATCCCCACCTACCGGTGGTGTCAGCCTGTCACTCTGTATCTTGGATGGACTCTCCGGCTCAGAGGATTCCCCATGAAATGCCACCATGGTTCCATTCGTAATATCACCGGATGCATTTCCAGAACGACTTGTGGATTTGCCCGCCTGTGTATCGGTGGAAATGACAAATTCATCCCCCTCATACTGCGCTGTCTGCTGATACTCCTTGAGTGCTGCAAGCATATCCCTCGCTGACTGGTAACGATCCTTTGCGTGATAAGCACAGGCTTTCAAAATGATCGCAGACAACTGCTCATCCGCCATTGCCGGTGCAGGCATCGGTGCATTCCCCAGACGCTGTGCCATCGCTTTCTGCGAATCACTGGCATACATCTGCTCTTCTGCCGGAGGCTGAAATGGAAAACGTCCCTTATTTAACAAACGATACAGCATGATTCCAAGCGAATATATGTCTACCGTATGGTCGTACTTTTCTGCCCGAAACACCTCCGGTGCCATATACATATTCGTTCCCTTCTGGGAAAGCGCAGACTGCGTTTTCTCTAACTGCTTGGATATTCCAAAATCTCCAAGCTTAAAGGAATGAAAACCATTGAAAAAGATATTATCAATCTTAATATCCCTGTGGATGATATGTTCCTGTTCACAGGCGGTCAGTGCCTGACACATATCCATTCCCAGCCTGAGAACCTGTTGTCTTGTCATGCCATGATCTTCCAGAAATGTTCCCAGATCCTGCAAAAGCTCCATACGGATATAGATATCCCAGCCAATCTCTTTGTTTCTTGGAATAATCTGATAATCCTCAATCACTACAATATTGCTTGCTGACTTTAGCGATTCCATGATCTGTATTTCATTCAGAAGATTTTTCACCATATCCTCAAAGTAGGTGTGTATCGAATCAAAATCCATTCCGGAACGATGCAGATCATTGATCTCAGAATTGTCCTTCGGAATATGCATTACCTTGACCGCGGAATATGACACATTTCCAAGATCCTCTCTTTTCACTTTATATACCTTGCCAAAGGCTCCCTCACCTATCTCATTAACGGTTGTCCAGTTTGGCCATATCTGATGAATTACATCCATTCTTATTCCTCCCATGCCAGTTGATTCTAATTCACAAACAAATGATCTCTTTTCTTAAAATAAATATAATTAACTACTCCCATAGTTCCTGTGACCCCTATATTAACTGTGATGTTCACCGCATATTGTGTCAGTGAAACCGTAAAATTCGTATTGGAACGGATCACTATGTAATACATAATTGTATATAATACGATTGCAGCAGCATTTACCGCAAGCAAACCAATATAATATTTCCATGCGTTCACTTTCCGCTTCGCCATCCATACCAGTACGAACACAGCCGCAATCACCGTAACAATATTGACAGCAGCACCGTAGTAATTGATCAAGCGTAATGACGGTGCCATCTGATAAAGATTAGAAGCCACATTGCTGCCACCATATATATTTCCACTAATATACCGGTATGCCATATATACGCAGCGTAACATCGAATACGGCAGGGCGAGATAAGTCACAAACTGATACCATTTCATTGGCATATCAGGAACCACTGTCGATTTTTTTTCATCTTTCGTAAAAGTCTCTGAACCCTGATCATATTTCTTAGGATCAATCTTTAGCCGGTCACTCTCCTGCTGCCGCTCAGAATTTGTATTATCCTGAAAAGCATTTCCGGTATTACCAAATGCCGCATATGTTCTTTCATCCGAAAAGTCCTGTGGAATACTGCTTTCAGAATGCTCCTCTTCCGGAATATATGTTTCTGACATATCTGGTTCCGGAATATCCGGTTCATCTACCACTGGTAAAACTCCTACAGTATGCCCTTCTCCAAATGCCGCATACGTCCCTTCATCTTCGAAATTCATAAATCTCATGGAGTCATCTTTCACTTCTGAAGACCGGCTGTCATCTGCCCTGCCCTCTTCGTCCTCACCTTCCATCTCTTCTGTACGCAAAGATGAAAGCTCCTCCGGCTCTGGCTGTGGTCTTTGGGCAGCACTGCCCTTTGTTATAATCTCTGTAAGTTCTTCTGATTGCACATATGCCTCCAAAGCTTTCGCCAGTTCATCCGCTTTCTGATATCTGTTTTCTTTGTCATACGCACATGCTCTGCATACAATCTCGGATAAACCGGTCGGAATATCAGGAATTGCCGGAATTGATTTTCCTGATATTCTCTGAAATGTCGCCTTCTGATCATCACTGTATTTAATTGGATTCGGCCATAACGGCATAAACGGAAATCTGCCCTTATTCAACAGCCGATAAAGCAAAATCCCAAGCGAATAAATATCCACGCGTGCATCATACGGCTCTCCCCGGAATATCTCCGGTGCCATATACATATTCGTTCCTTTCTGCGACATGGCTGCACGGGTTTTCCCTAACTGTTTCGCAATACCAAAATCTCCCAACTTAAAAGAGCCGAATCGATTTACGAATACATTGTCAATTTTCACATCACGGTGAACAATCCCTGCGATCTCGCAATTTTTCAGAGATTCACAAAGATCCATTCCCAGCTGTACAACCTCACAACCTGTCATCGGATGCCTGTCCAGATAGGTCTGCAGATCTTCCAGAAATTCCATCCGAATAAAAACTTCCCATTTCAAAGGTTCTCTCTGAACCACTTTGTAATCTTCAATTCCGACAATTCCATTCGCGGATTTCATTGATTCCATAATCTGAATTTCCGACATCAGATTGTGAATCATGTCTTCGTAAAATGCCTTGATAGAACTCTCGTCCATATCGGACTGCTGCAGATCACGAATTTCTCGCGGCTCCTTTGGAATCTCTATCACCTTGATCGCAGCATATGATATATTTCCATATACCTCCTTTTTCGCCTTATAAACAGAACCAAAGGTTCCCTCGCCAACCAGTTCCACGGTCTGCCATTCCGGCCACTGCTCTTGTATTTTATCCATCTCCATTAATCCTTTCTATAATATTGGACTCATTAAAATATTCTTTATCCCGCTGCACTGCACGAGATACTCTGTCTGTTTCCTGCCATTACTTTCTTGGCGGTTACTGTTGTTTTCTCCGTCTTTTTGCGCGAGAAAAGTGACTCAATGTATTTCCATATCTTCTGACTGTTTTTCTCCCTAACTGCCTCGGTGCCTTTATCAATAAATTTTTCTGTCATCCCAATAATTCCATACGTTGCAAGACCTTTTGCAAAAGTCTTCAATGCCATATTATGCACTATTCCTTCCTGGGATTTGGTTACCAACATTCTAAAGACTGCATTCCAATTTCCTCTTCCCTTCGTCACCGTTGGAATTTTAATATATTTTCCTACTTTACCCAATACAAATCCGTCAATGGCACCTTTAACTCCACTATTCAATGTGTCTCCAAAAAGCTTCCCCATTGTATATCCGCTTTTTTTCGTGTATCCTTTTTCACTAAACAACTTACTTAAACCATTCGTTACAAATGTTTCTGTTGCTCCTCCTGCAGCTCCCGCAACCGCTCCTCCCGCAATTGCTCCCTGCGGTGTTGCGATTAATGCTCCTTGCACAAATCCACCCGCAACTTTACCAACATGCTTTTCCCACGGGCTTAAGGTTAGTTTGCCATTTTTGTAAGAAGTAACCACATCTCCAATCAATAATGATCCTTCATTAATTACGGCACCAACAATTCCTGTTGCAATCGGAACCGGAATTTCTCCTGTCGGATCTGTATAATTTTCTGCATCATTTCGACAATACAGATATGAATTAACAGACAATGAAGTTACCATTGTTCCCGGTATAACATCTCTACTCAAAAAACGTCCTGCTTTAGCAGAATATTCTCGGATACCAACATGCTCTAATCCGGTCAACCGATCTTTCCGATAACCACAAAATCCAAATTGAACTCCCTGCTGCCCCTGTCTCAGAGTGTTACCAAATGTATCGTAAAGACCTCCCTCATAACAATGATCCCTATCAAACTCAAATAACGGAGACATTTTTTCATCATGCATGATAAATATAGATTTGTCTGTCTTTTGCGCAACAAGCATATTGTCCCAAATATAATTATGACTGCACCCACTCTCAACTGCTGTAAGTGCATTGTTATAATTCTTGGTATAATCATATTGAAACTGCTGACTGCTCTCCCTTCCATCCACAAATCTGGTATGTTCAGAAACCCTATAGCCAAACGAATTGCATATATAGTCACTACTTCCCTGCTCCGTTATCGCCTGTCGCAGTAATCCCGCTGCATCATAAGAGAACCGGGTATGTTCTTTTCCATTTATAAATTCTCCAAGCATATTTCCCGCTGCATCATACCGAAAATCATGCTTTCCATCAGAATCCTCCATGTATATCAACTGATCCAGATTATTATAATGATACTGTGCTGTTCCAAATGAATTTACAGAACATGTTCTGTTTCCAAACGCATCATACTCGTAATGCTCCACTCTCTTTTCGTTGCACAACACATCAGTAATACTTCCTCTGGCATCATAACAATACTGATACAGATTACTCTGATTTTCTGGTAAACCGGTTTTTTCCAATTGCTTGATCCGTCCCAATGCATCATATGTATAGCGCAATCCTGTTACAATATTGTCATCTTTTTTATGCTGCAGCTGTTCCAAAACACCAAGTGCATTATAAGAGTATTCGGTCTTATAATGATGCGGGTATAATTTTTCCCGTAATCTGCCATTTGTATCATATCCATATCGGATCGCTTCATCGCCCATTTGTAACTTTGATAAATTTCCCGCCATATCATAAGAATATCGAATTTCACTTCCGTCCGGATATGTCAGGCCTGTACATGCCCCTCTTTCATTCCATCTGTATTGAACCTTATCTCCGTTCGGATATTCAACAGATTCCGGCTTTCCATTTCTATTTCTATGGATAAAGGTCTGCCCTGTCCAATCCTCCAGTTTAATCAGTTGATCTAACGCATCGTATTCCATCATAACTGTTCTTCCGTCAGAATATATGCGTTTTTTATCTAATCCGTTTGGATAATATTCAAATACAGTTTTGTTATTATTCTCATCAACTTTCTCAATCAGTCTTCCACATTTATCGTATTGATATGTTTCTTTTTGCCCTGCTGGATCAATTGAAGAAATCAGATTTCCCATCAGATCCCACTGATATCTTGATACCCTTGTTATATGTTCATTTTTCTGATTAAATTCATTAAGTCTGTCAATATCAATACGATTTTCCTGCATCATGCAAACCAGATTTCCCATGCAGTCATAATTATATTGTGTGGCAAATCCCAACTCATCTGTACTGTGTATTAATTTTCCATTTGCAGAATATTTAAAATGCTTTTTTTCTCCTTCTGCATTTGTAACGGTAATAACATTTCCCAATGCATCATACACATATTTTTCTAAAAGCACACCATTTTTCTGGATTTGTACAATATTTCCTACTGCATCATACTCCAGTCCATATTTCACTTCATCCTGAGTTATAACAGAAACAAGTTTTTCATTGGGATCATATTCATAGGAATTACTTTCTCCATTGATATGTGTTTCCTTCTTTAATAATCCTCCCGGATAATATTCTCTTTTCTCCAGCCATCCTGTCTTATCGCTGATTTCTGAAATCAAATTTAATGCATTATATTTATAAAAGTTTTCATACCCTGTACGATCTTTTTTATAAATACAATTTCCCATTTTGTCATATTGCAGAACACATTCTGTCCCATCAGAATATCTCACCAGACTGACATATCCCCGCTCATCATATTCTGCTTCAACCACATTTCCCATAGAATCAATGGTTTTCACCGGACGATTAAGAGCATCATATGCTAATTCATAAACGCCTTTTTCTGCATCTATTCTTTTAATAAGATTTCCGCAAGGATCATAAAATGCCTTTTGGATTCCTCCATTTGCATCTTGAATTTCTATCAGGTTCTGATACTGATCATAGGAAAATCTGGATTCACCACCATTTGCATCTGTTCTTTTTGTAACATTCCACATATGATCATATTCCCATGTAGTCTCATTTCCCTCTGCATCAATATATTTGCAGGGTTTATTCATTGTATTATATTGAATCTCCAGAACATTTCCCTGTTCATCAATATTTTTGACCATATTTCCACAGGAATCATAAAAATACTGCACACTATTGCCATCCGGTTTTTCAACTTTTATAATTTCATCCGCTGAATTATAATAATATTTCGTTTCATATCCCTTAGGATCAATAGAAGCTGTAATACGATTCAGTTTATCATAAAAATACTCCGTTTCTCCTCCCATAAAATTAGTGATAGAAGTCATACGACCAAGTTCATCGTACTTCATAGATACCTTTGCACCATCCGGATATACAATCCCTGTCATATGATCCTTTTCATCATAATTAAAACAGCACTTCCCCTGATTGGCATCAACAGATTCTTTTTGTCGATTTCTTTCATCATATATAACAGAACAAAGAACGTCACCATTTACAATATACTTTTCTATCTGTCCCATCTGATTATATTGGAACGCCATATTGTATCCCAATGCATTTTCAAATTTTGTCAACTTACCATTTTCATTGTAGGTATACAATGATTTATGACCATTTCTGTCTGTAAAAGATGTTCTTTGGTTTTGATCATTATAAGTAAAAACTTCTTCTCCATTTTCATATACATTTCTTACATTTCTGTATAATTCGTCATGATAATATCGAACCGTATTTCCATTCTGCTCTTTATAAACCACACAATTTTCTTTCTGATCATAAACATATGATATTGTACCGCCATCAGGGAATTCCTGCTGAATTGTTCGTCCTGTTCCATCATAAATATTTTTAACTTCGGAAATTCCTTTACTATTAATCACCTCACATAATTTACCGGAAAAATCATATTCAAATTTCCACTTTCTACCACCATTCATTCTAATTTCTGATAACATAGAATGATCATACTGCAATTCCAGCAATCGTTCATTCTGATCTTCTATACGAATGATTTTATTGTCTTCATTATATGTAAATGCATAACAATTCCCCATATTATCACTAACATGATCGATCTGCTGCAGTGCATTATAGGAAACATTATATCCTTCCCCTCCCAGATCCTTCTGTGAAATCAACTTTCCTGTTGTATCAAACAGCCAGATGTAATTATCTTCATCAACAAGTTTATAATAATCTCCATCCTTTTTGATATATGCAAAAGTTCCATCACAAGCAACAAATTTTCCATTTCCATCATTAACAAATTGGTACAGAGATGAATCCGTCTTTTTAACCTGAATGATATCATTTTCTTTAATAAGACATACCTGGAAATTCAACATCCATCCGGTTCCTACTGATGTTTCTTCATCGTCATTACTGTTATAAAAAAGATGAACTGACATCGGGACTGCACCATCTAAGACGAGACATTCTTTATCATATATAAAATTACCGTTACACAAATTAACCGGATCGACGCTATAATTACTTGCAGCATCCAATCCTTTAACCTTTCCCATCTTACGAAACTCTTTCGAAATATTATTGATCTGATCATCAATATCATTAAGAATTTCTTTGCTATCCGCCTCTCCTAGCATCAGTTTTGCCAATGCTTTATCAACGTTTTCATAGCTATCCGCTGATATTTTTGCCGCACGGGAACCAGTTTCTAACATCCCTGTAATATTTTCAAAAGATTTTGTTACACTACTGATTTTTCCGGCAAAATTATTTGCTAATAAACTACTCCAATTACTGTTGATCGTATTCATTTCATTGTTTATAGACTGAAACAGAGATGTATACTGTTCCTTCAAAGCGGTCATTTTATTTGCCTGAGTCCTTAATTCTTCTGCTGATAATTTAATATCTGCCATTTCTTCACCTCATCTATTTAATCTTTATCATCGATCACTCAAACTTTCTGTTTTTACATTTATGGAGTTCTTACTTTCCCGTTCCTTTGAGATTGATGTCTGAATACTTAACAACGGAAATTCCTTTTTTAGCAAGTTTATATACGTTAGGTCTTGTTGCCAGTTGAGAACTAACCCCTCCTATAATCTCAATCACTTTTTCTGTTCCCTTCGACAGAGCGAGTACATTTGGAGTAACAGACAAAACCGTTCTTATCACATCATCAACAGATGCAAAAATTGTCGATAAGTTCTTCTCTGTATCCTGAAAGTCCTGTGCAGCCTTTTGAACCGCATTTAAAAATACATCTGAATTTTCTTTTAAAATACGAATCTTATTTTTATTTTGTACGGTATATTCGTTGAGTTGCTTTCGCTCCTTACAGTTCCAATCATTATGCGCCGATATTTGATTCAGTAATTGCATTGCACTGTCAATATCCGCATTTACTCTCTGAGCATTTTGTGCAACACTTTTTAAGTTTTCCGGATCAATACTTAAAAACATACTCTTCGGTCCTTTCTGATTTTTATCGATTAATGTTTCCTGCTGCGTTCTGGTCTAAGTTCTGAAAAGTGTTTGATACGTTCGTTGTATATGAATAAAATTCATTTAAAACGGATTCCATTTTCTTGGCCTGTGTAAGATACTTATTCAGCATATTTACATAGGAAACACTTGCCTCCCCTTCCCATTTATCATTGATCTCCTTGATCAAATTTTCCAAATTTTTATTTAATGTCTGTAATTCCTGTTTTTTTGCAGCAATGGTATCTGCATTTTTCTTTAGTCCATCAATATTAATATCAATTTTTGACATATATATCCTCCAATTATCTGTGTGCCTCTATTGCCGCCTTAACTTCCCGATCCAATCGCTTATATTTTTGTACTGTCTGATTAATCGCATTACAGGTCTGATTTAGATTCGATATCATTGCATCCAGCTGTCGTTTCTGCTCCTGGGCGCGTGATTGTATTGCATTTCCGGTATGACCTTTTATTTCTGAGGACACTGACAAAAGCTGGTTCATCGAATTGCTTGCATCATTAAGCTTCTCTATTGCTGATTTTATCTTTCGAATATCTCTGGCTGCTGCAGCATCATCAATTGTAATCCTGCCGTTATAATCATGATATGCCATTTCATCATGCCCCCTTTTCAACCAGAACTGATTGTATCGTCTGGATTATATCCTGATCATTTATCCTTTTAATCTCTTCATTTTCATCTTCCATAAAAACGCTGTTCTCAATGCGAAAGAGTATTCTCACATCACTCTCTCCACCGATCACAGTATTTTTCAAAATATAAATTTCACTTACCTTCTGTTCGTCAAATTCTATATTTTCATCCGTCTCATCTTTGAGAAATCCAAAAATATCTTTTCCATACTCTACGACATCATTCCCCTGCATTTTCTTTAACACAAGCTGATTTTCATCTAATTCCACCAGTGTTGTTTTGTCTTGATCCGTATGGAGTTTAACAATTTTTCTACTATCCTCCTGTACACCACAAATATCGATTTCCGCCTCGAAGTCACCAAAGAATACAGGGCTTAACAATTCTTCTATAGATACGGACACCGTAATTTCTCCGCTAAAGTCCTCCTCGATCAATCCCTTCCCGGCAAGACCATCTACTGCATTGCTCTCGTACATTCGATAATTTTTCTGTATATCACCCATAGCAGATATATAATCATAATCAATATATTTTGCCTGCATTAGTCCCCCAAGATAATATAATTCTTCTGCTGTCAACTTGATTGCATTTTCCATTGCACCCTCCTGTTTATACTAAACGTTAATTAATTTTAATCGAATGCTTTCTTCATTTTCTGCACAAATATCTGCACTTTTTTCCAAAACCTCTATATATCGTTCAAAAAACTCCAGCAACATGATATACCGATATCGTACATAAATTATTTTCGCTTCATATATCTGTTCGGCTTCTCCCTGCCAGCTTCCATGGATTCCCATAACTAAATTCTCCAGGTTCTGCAGGTTATCCCGCATTACACTGACCACCTGCCGCATTTCATCACAATAATGTTCCATACTTACAACATCAAATTCGTACATGCAGTGCCTCCTTTAATTGATATCTGTATCTAACTGCTGCCATTGTTGACAACAGCTAAATACAGACTAACATTACACCAGACCTCTTCCGTTTACTCTCCAAAGCTCTTCATTGTATTGGACAGACTTTGATCCGTCTCCTGCAATTTTGTTGCTGCGGTATCCATTAATTTTGCATAACTTTCAAGCATTTCTGAGAAATTTGTAAAGGTACTCTGCATACTTTCATATTTCTGAACAAATGCATCCAAAGCCTCTCCTTTCCAGATTTCATTCAGTCCGCTGATCAATGTCTTCATCTTTGCCATTGACTCATCGTGCTGCTCCTTGATTCCTCTCAATTCGGATGCCTTACTGGTAAGCATTTCCGGTGTTACCTGAATAACTGCCATAGTTTTTCTCCTTTCATGTCTTATGATGTTGTAATTTATTTATGTAAATTCCCTGAAAAAGAATTACATACACTATTCTGTGGTCTGCTCCTGCAAAATTCCCTTCAACTGTCCATCCACCTGCTCTATTGCAGATGCAGTTTTCTTCATTCTGCTTTTTATTTGCAAAAGCTTGTCCAATGCCAAATCAGCATTGCTTCCTTTCCAAGCCTCCTGCAGACTTCCTTCTGCTGTCTCCAGCATTTTATTTAATAACTGCATTTCCTCATCTATGATCCGCAGCTGACTCTGATATTTTATGATTTCCTCCATCCATTCTGTATCATTCATATGTACTTTCCTTTCGTTTCAACACCAGAATATCTCCATTCCAGATTCCGGCATCCTCCAATGTGTCCCCGGAACCAATAATGCGGTTGGTTCTTATACAAACCACCTCATATCGCAGTGCATTTAAAAATAATTCCGGATTATATCCGTTTAATGCCTCCACAATATCGTTTAGTAATTTATTCATTTCTAATTTGGTTGATACTTCAATGTCATATGAAAAGTGACCTGCTTCATCGGTTACTGTTACAATGATATTTTCCATTGTCCTCTCCCCTTCAAAACACAATTTTCTATAATTTCAATCATATTTTCAGGACTGATTTTCTGAAAAACAAAGCCCTGAACATCTGCTACGATCATCAGAATAATATTGTCATTTTTTATATATCCAATACTTTCTTGTCGTTTGAAAATGTCCTGACACCGTCTCCATTGTGTCGCTTTGCACAATGAAATTCTTCCCGAGAAAAAGTCAAGCAGTAACGAGACAATCTGTTGATCCTCTATCTTTTGTCCCAGCTGCTCTTCTACATTCTCCATATCAAAGTCAAGTATTTTTTGACGATAATCCGCAATTTCCTGCATTGTCAGGATCCATTGATCTCCATCCTGACATTCCGTTGTATCATTTTTTTCAGCTATTCGACATTGTAATAATCCATTTTCATCTTCTAAAGCAGACTGCGTCAGTAACATTCTTTCCTGTTGCTTATGATAAATCCACTGCGTCACTCTTTTACCACGATGATCATATGTTATTAATCTTGCGAGCTCTTCACATTCGGCGATCATCTTGACTTTGTGATAAATCTCCTGCTTGATATATGCATTTTTCTCCGGGCGAATATTTAATACGCCTCTTTCCTCCAGTGCTGCGATCATTTTCTGCACATTGGACTTGACATTTTCCCGATAACTTAACACTCCTGCATCCATTATTCCCGGAAGCGAGCTGTATCCCATAATTCCTGCCAGAATAATGATTTCACTCATATATAGTTTTTGATCCCTGGGATCCTCTGTCATCTCTATCATATGTAACTCCTCACTATTCTGAAATAACCTGCCGCAAATGATACCATTCCTGAATCAGTTTCCGTATGGACGATGCATCCGCCTGATTAATATTACCATGGTCCACTCCCAACAATCTTTCCAGTTTTTTCAGTTGATCGCTGTCGTCACATTCCAGAAATGTTTCATCACTGTCCGGTGACAGTAAATTTGTAAATTCCGTCTCCAGATCAACGTAGGTATCCGCACGATCATTCAACATTTCCTGTATGGTGTGTTCTGTCTCCTGATATTCCTGTGAAAGCCCTGTTGTTGCCTTGGTAAGTGCTTCCAGTTTTTCGTGAATCAGCATCATATCATTGGAGGCTGTAAGCATATTTTTTAATATTTTAGAACTGCTTGGCTGCATTAGCAGATCCATATCCAGATTCATTGCATGATTGAGCCGGCATATAAGATCCTGAATGTCATTTGCCTTTCGCTCCGCTTTTGCGATGCTTTGTTCCATTGTTTCCATTAATTCATAATTTACTCTAACCATAAATTTGACCTGTTCACCCCTATATGTTATGTGTATCTGCCAGCTTTATCTTCTGACATGCTCCATTTTCAAAATACCATGCATTTCCAACACCTGCTTCTTCACTCTTCTCGCTGTACTTAAGGCTGCTTTGGAAAAATTCACTCTGTGCCGGAGAACCCTCCACTGCGATTCCCCGTTGATTTGCTATGATCGCTCTTGTCAGACTTTCTATCTGATTATATTTCACAAGATCATCCGGCAGACCACTTACAAATATCAATACACCCAGCCCCTGCGCCAGTCGGCAGATTCTTTCCATACTCCTTAAATTGTCTTCGGAAACACTGTCGACAAACTCTTTCAGATTATTCACGAAAATACACAGTTGTTCGTAATCCTGTATAAAGCTCTCTTCGTCAAAAGAATCCGGCGAAGCCGCTCTTGCTGCATTTTGTGCCCGTTTTCTCTCATTTAGATACTGCACAATTTCTTCCATTACCTGAGTCATTCGATTCTCTTCCGAATTCACTGCATAAAAGTGTACATCATTTTGGACAGAGTCCATTTTTCTTGTATTGCTGTCTATCACAAATATTTTATCCTGCGGTGCTTTTAAATGAATCATATTAACAACATCTAAAAGGATCTGACTGTTTTTGCCGGTATCATTGCCACTTACCACAAATGAATACTGCTCTGACAGATCACAGGAAACCATTTTAAGACTGTTATAGGAAATACCCATCGGTATGCATGTCCGTTTCTCATATTGCGTACATAACTGCTCAAGTGCAATATGCTCCGGCATTACAGGGATTACTTTCGGCCTTGCTCCCTTCCACACCGTATTCATCTGTGCAAATACATTTTTAAGATTCTGTACCTTATCCATGTCATTCTCTCCAGCCATGTACATAGCAGACTGAAACTCAGTCGGTGGATTTCCTTTCATAAATGCTCTGCCCGGCACTTTATCCAGTTTGCGTCCATCAAGTCTTCCGACAATCTGTGGATAATCGGATTTATCTGTCAATTCAAATGCAATGGCTCCCCGCACATTCTGCATGATTTTGTAACGCACTCCTGATGAGCTGTTTGCCGTAAAGATCAAATAAATACCATATGCAGCACCTTCTCTTGCAATCGTCACAAATAAAGGTTCTAAATCTGGATACAATTCAAAGACCGGCGTAATGTTATCAACAGCAATGACCACTGCAGGAAGTTCCTCTGACACCACCGCCCGATACTGAGATATATTACTTACCGTATTTGTAAGAAACAGTTTTTTACGAATCTCTATTTCTTCCTGCAATAAACTGCCAAGCTTTCCCATTTTTTCTTCTTCGGAATCCAGCACAACTCCTCCTACATGTGGCATATCCGCAAATGAGCTCATACTCCATCCGCCAAAGTCCATAATATAGCAGGATACATCTGTAGGCTCATACAGCATTCCCAACGCCAGGATTACATTTTTCAATAATGTTGTCTTTCCGGTTGATGGCGCACCAAATACGGCATAATGCCCATTTTCCACAAAGTCAATATATTGCAGTCCCTGTTGCTGTATTTCCGGTTTGTCAAAAATTCCAACCGGAACACGCAGCCATTCTCCTTTCTGTGTCCATTCGGTGCCATTAAATCCTCCATGAAGAATGTCTTTTGTCAGATAAAGCTCGGCTGGCAGTTCCGGAAGCCATGGTCCTTCTAACGGTTCAACATTCATCCGTTTCGTTTCATCACAGATATACCGTACTACCGCCTTAAGTTCATCAATTTCAGAACGAAAACGGGTTTTCTCATCAACAACCGTTTTGATCCTCTGACCATTCATGGACACGATTCTTACCTGGTTTCCCACTTCCTTTTCCTGCTGTGCCGCTCCCAGATAAGGAGCTCCACTCCAGTACGATTGGAAAAGCTCATATATTTCATCACTTCCCACTTTGACATATGCACGACCAGCCTGTGTGATCTGTGCTGCATCCGGGGTTTTAATCATTTCACGGCTGTCTCCAACACTCTGTACCTTTAAGCACAACTGAAAACGGGTATTGCTCCAGATCTGATCATCTACAACACCGCTTGGTTTCTGTGTCGCCAGAACCATATGTATTCCAAGACTTCGTCCTACTCTGGCTGTCTGGATCAATCCCTGCATAAACTCAGGCTCATCCTTTTTCAGTTCCGCAAACTCATCCGCAACAATAACCAGATGCGGCAAAGGTTCTAATCCACTTCCTTCTTTGTATTTCTTTTGATATTTGTCAATATGGTTTACTCCGGCCTCATCAAATAATCTCATTCTTCTTTTGATCTCACTCTGTAAGGAAACCAGGGATCTTCCGATATTAGATCCAATATTGGTAATCTTTCCGACAACGTGAGGCAGCGGCTCTAACAGATTCGCCATTCCGCCTCCCTTATAGTCAATAATGACAAAAGAAACATCATACGGATGATAATTCAGTGCCATAGACAAAATCCAAGTCTGCAGCAGCTCACTTTTACCGGAGCCTGTTGTTCCTGCTACCAGACCGTGAGGACCATGTGCCTTTTCATGAATATCAAGAGAAAATGTTTTGCCTCCTCCAAGCACGCCAATCGGAGCTGCCAGACTCTCATACGCCTTCGCCTGAGCCCATCTGCGTTCTGCATCCAACTGCTCCACTCTCTGCACACCATACCCCTGCAGAAAAGTCACTGATTTTGGTATTGGTGCTGAAACTGCAAATCCCTCCAGCTCAATTGCCGACATTCTTCTCGCGAAAACATCATAATCATCACGTTTCAGATCGTGATCCATTGTAAAAATAAACTTATTATTTACTTCATTTCGCAAATATGCACTTGGTCCGTCATTGACATCAACAATCATTTTGCAGTCATGCGGCAGAGAATACAGATCATCAAATAAAAACAGTGAACTGACTCCCATCGCCGGTTCATCCATAAACAGATCACTCATAATCTGTTCCATTTCCATATATCTTTTAGATCCGAAAATAAACACATAGCATGGCAGATTTAATTTTGATTTACCATAAGAATATGCCTGCATCTCTCTTTTTCTCTGCTTTACAATTTCATGAAAATACTCGCACAAATTATGGGCATCTTCTTTTGTAAATGCCAAATATCTCGTCTGCTTATTTTCATCCCAAAAATGTGGAAGCCATCTCAAACCTTCCCATTCTTTCTGCTCTTCTTCATCAAAAATTCCAACAACATGAACATCCTGATAAGAGTGTTCCGTTGTCAGGGCAACCAGCATATTTTTGACCAAACTGATTACCTTAGTGCGATTGCCTATAATTCCTACGGAGGAATTATTCAATAATGAAATTCTGGCCGGAACATTATCAACAATTCTTGTCTCTTCAATCAACTGTTCAGACATTGCCAGAATTTCATCTTCCTCTATACTGACAGTTCCGCTATATGTCCTTGTTTTAACCGGAACACACAATTCCTCATAGCCCATTCCCACGCGGATATCCAAAAAGTCTCTGTCTCCGGGCATTCTCTCCCAAAGATTCCTATTGGTATTGATCACATTTTGAAGACAGTCTACCGGCGATGGGTTTTCTCTGATTAATATGTCTCTCTGTTGTTCCGCTACCGCATCAATGCGTGCCTTTTGCTCACTGATATAATCAAAGTACTTTTTCTGTCTTAATAATTCGTATTCTTCCAGTTTTTTCTTTCTGCGTCCATTGCTGTTTCTCATAGAAACAGCACTTGATACAGGCATCACAAGCATTGCCGCACGCGCAGCCAGAAGAGCCGGAGACGCCGCTCCCATCGTAAGGCTGCTTGCCACCATTGCTCCTGATCCCAGCAGAGATGCTAACATGCCCCTGCTTTTTTCAAATTTAGCAGCTTTTGTCGGTGCACTTGCCAGTACAATTTCCTTATCCGGAAGCATCGCCTGCGTTCTTGGCGAACGCTTATATTTTATACTGCATCCTTTTTTCTCAGCGGCAGTTTCTTTTTGGTATGCTTTCTCCTCAGCAATTCCCCGAATAGATACTACATCACCCAGTCCTTTAAAATACAGACACGAATCTTTTACAATAATCCGAACATTTAACAACGAAATAATATCCCCTGATTTAAGTACAGCTTTCGTAATTTGAGAGCCATTTAAATACACACCATTCGTGCTCTTCAGGTCTTCCACATGAAGTATTCCTGCTTCACTTCGAATGACACAATGTTTCCCTGATATATACGGATATGCAATTGATACATTATTTTCCTGCTTCCGTCCGATACTCACTGTTGCCTGATAAGGAAGCTTTAATTCCTGATCCGGACATTCGGCTATATCTGTGACCAGAATTGCTGTTCTGCTCTCCTGATATAAAATTACGATCTGTCCTTTGGGGCAATCCTGTGTTTTAAAAGACATTGGTAGCTTTGTGTCCACAACAATTCTGTTATTCTTTAATTTTACAGATATTTGAGAAGCATTCATTTCTGAAATCATTACAGAATCCTTTTTATGATTTCCAAATGTCACTGTCATTTTATCCTGTAATTCGGCATGATATATTTTATTTAAATGTAATAAAGTTACCAAAACACTCATGGCTGCTCCTCCTGTATCTTATGCATCTCTCATCTTGCTGTATATGTCATTAGCTTATCACGATCGAGCCATCAAACTCTTTCCGTTTTTTTCACTTCTCCATTCTACCTCCTCCCTCTCTTCCTCCTATTCCCCTAAAATTTCGTCAAAAAAATACGCTCAAATGCCCTGTTTATCAGCATTTGAGCGTCTATACAAAATCTACTCCACCATATTACCGTCCATAATCCTGAAACACGCAGAAAAATTGCACAAATTTTCTGATTAAAATATGTGAATACTGCCTATTCCATATTATTTCCGGTCGCTGGATTCATTCTACCACACCCCTTTCTCCCGTTTCTTTCCGTTTTTTTCACCCTCATAATCCCAAAACTGCCACATATCAACTTCTCTCGCTGATATGTGGCAGTTTACTCTACCCTTATTTCTTTTTGATATGTACCTCGGGAATTGCTACGCTGTCGTAGACAACCCCGGGCTTGTGTGTTTCTTTTTCGTGCTTCTCTTCCGCCTGTGCGGTCTGTTCCTGTTCCGGTGCCTCATGGGTATGAATCTCCGGAATAGCCAGATTTTCATAGGTCAGATCGTAATTCTTTTTCTTTTTTCCAAACATTTCTGCATCCCTCCATTAAATGAAATTGATAAAAAATGTTATAACCAGACTGTTGATGAAATCCGCGAAAAGGCTGCCGACCAGCGGAATCAGCAGGTATGCCTTGACGGATGTCGTGTACTTCTCACAGATAGCCTGCATGTTTGCCATGGCGTTCGGAGTTGCTCCCATTCCGAAGCCGCAGGTTCCGGCAACGAGTACTGCTGCATCATAATCTCTTCCCATAATATTAAATTCGAGGAAGTAAGTAAATACTGCGATCAGAAGCGCCTGTACCGCTAACAGGATAAACAGCGGAAGTGCAAGGTCGGCAAGCTGCCACAGCTTCAAAGTGATCATCGCAATTCCGAGGAACAGCGACAGAGAGATACCACCCAGATCGTTGATCTCGCCCATGTGGATCGTAAATTTGCCGCTGTACTCACCGATATTTCGAAACAGCGCTGCTGCGATCATGGCTCCGATGTAGATTGGGAAGGTCATGCCGGTCTTGGTCAGAAAATAAGAAAAGATTGTTCCCAGACCGATTGCAAGGATCAGCTGGAATACCGCCGCCGCGTACATATTGGTATGACGCTCATGCTTTTCCTCTTCCTCGACTAACAGACTATCATCCTCCGGGATGGCAGTCTCAAGCAGCTTTTTCTTCTCGATGAGTCGCTTGCCGAGAGGACCGCCGATCAAACTTCCGCAGATCAATCCAAAGGTTGCTGCTGCAGTACAGATTGTTGTTGCTCCGGAAATATTAAAATCCTCGAGAACAGGTCCGAAAGCTCCTGCGGTACCATGTCCGCCGACCATCGGGATCGAACCGGTACACATACCGATGAGCGGGCTTAAACCGAGAAGCTTTGACATTCCAACTGCGACCAAGTTCTGTGACACGATCAGCAGGATCACAAGTCCCAGAAATACAACCAGTGATTTACCGCCACTTTTAAGAACCTTGAGATTTGCCTGAAAGCCAACCGAGGTAAAGAAAAATACCATACACACCTCGCGCAGTATATCGTCAAAGGAAAACTCTGCCACACCCGTCACGTAACAGATGCAGGTGAAAATGGCAAATAATAAACCACCGACAACCGGAGCCGGAATACAAAACTGCTCCAGAAAATGTATCTTACTTTTCAAATAAGCACCAAGCATCAGAACAAGGACGGCTGCCGCCAGTGTCTGATACATGTCCAACTGTATTTTCATAACTAAATCAAACCTTTCCAGATATCTGCCATATTCTTGTTGTACCGCAGATATCCATTTCCTGTAAATCTGTCCGCACGGAAACGCCCCTGAACGATTCCGTGCATTCCCACCATCCATATATTACCTATTACCGTTTACTTATTCTCCGGCACTTCCACACCTTTGGACTTATAATACGCCTCGGCTCCGGGATGGAACGGGATCGTCACTCCCTGAACCGCCTCCTCCGGCGTCAGCTGCAGATTGATCGAAGTGGAATACTGAATATCCTTGACATGTTCAAACAAAAACCTGGTCAATGTCTGTACGGTCTCATCGGACAGGGTATTGCTTGCAAGCAGAACGGACTGCACGCTGAGCGTCTCAATGTCCTCTGTCTGACCTGCGTAGGTCCCTGCCGGGATCACACAATCATTATAGAAGGGGTATGCTTTCTTTAGCTTCTGTCTGCAGTTCTGCGGTATGGAGAGCACCTTAATGTCGCATTCCTTAGTAAGTTCCTCAATCACTGTCGTGCTGACACCTGCCGTGCAGAAAAATGCATCAATCTTCTTTTCCTCGAGCTTGTCTGCTGCCTGTGTGTAATCCAGATTCTCGGTATCTACCAGTGCATCCGGCAGCCCACAGACCTCCAGGATCTGCCTGGCATTGCGCTCCGTACCGGATTCCTCGGCACCGATGCTGATCGTCTTGCCCTCCAGATCATCCGGCGAATCAATGCCGGAATCTTTTCTGACAACAATCTGGCATGCCTCCGGATACAGACTTGCAACTGCTTTATAGCCGCTGTACTTACCGGAATGAAACGTTCCCTTTCCATAGTAGGCCTCATCGATCAGATCCGCCTGCGCAATCCCAAGTTCAATATAATTGTCAGAAAGCAGGCGCAGATTTGCAGCGGAACCGGCAGTGCTTTTGACCTTCCAGTTAATACCCTTCTCCTCCTCTGACATCAGCTCCGTGTATGCATTTGCAAATGGATAATACATACCTCCGACTCCAGCGGCACCGAAGCGGATTGTCTCCTGTCTGCTGCAGCCTGTCGCAAGGATCATACTCAGACAGACAAGAACAGATATTGCTCGTTTCATACTTCAAACTCCTCTCTCATTAAAATCCTGACCAATCAACAGATCAGCGATAACCCCTTCCGTATGTGAATCATTCCTCGGCGTTTATTGCTTCTATTACTTCCGTAGTGTTTATCACTTAGGAACGATCGCATTCGGATATATTTTCTGCAAACGGACATCGTCGTAATGAGTGTCCGACCATTTCTGCCATTCGGAAACTGCCTCCACACCTTTGCTCCGTTCATCATAACGGACCAGTGCCATACACGATACTGCGATGTTGCAGCTCATAAATACAACGAGAAGCCAGACGATCACCTTACCTGCCTTGACCGGAAGCATCTCGATAAGCTTCTCCGTCTTCGGCAGAAATGCCTTAAACCACACAACCGCCGCAAATCCCCAGAAAAAACAGTACAGCAGATTGATCCTGCCCCCAAGATTGAACGGGATCTTGCTGTAATCCCAGAATACCTTTCCGAATACAAGCTCTGTAAATACACTGCAGAGATATTCATACGCACCGCCTAAGAGGGTGCCGGTCAGGAAAAGAAAACGGTCACTCCGGTTGCGGTACTGATAGAGCATCCAGGATACCAGTGCGATTGCAAGCCCCCATACAATGCTAAACGGTCCCCACACTACACTGCTGCGGCTCATCCACACTCCGGCACGCACGCGGCAGAAGATCGTCTCTGTGATATCTCCCAGAAAGGCTCCGATCATAAACAGGCTGACAATCTTATAAAAACCGCATCCTGCCGCAAAGCATTTCGTGCCGGTCTGCTGTGGGATATCCGAAACCTGCGTCTTCTTCGCCTTCGGATATGCCTTATGAATACGACGATCCACGAACCGGACAATCTTAGCGCGAAGCTTTGATTCTACCCGTCCAAGACTGTGTTCGGCTGCCTCCCAGCGCTCGGGATGACTGCTTTTGCCAGTCAGAAGCAGGAATGAACCTAATATATCAATCACCAGCACTCCCGCAAGAACCAGAAGAATGACCTTCATCAGGATCCCCGGCAAAAACAGGATCAGCTTTAGCAATAAATAATTGGTCCAGCGCACGGTGATAAAGCCGAACACGCCCCACATCAGAGATGCTGTCAGACAGATATAACCGTCCAGATTCCAATGCCGCTCCGAATAATCCCACCATCGTTCCTTAAATGCCTTCTCGATCAGATGACCGCTAATCCATTCTGCGATCGTCGCATAAAGGACCGCAAAAATAAACAGCCAGAATCCATCAAGCTCCTGCAGGCCAATCGCCATACACACCGCTGTGATACCGTATATAACACAAAACGGACCGTTTACAAGACCTCTGTTGGCGAATTTCCTCTGCTTCCATGTTGCAAGAACCGTCTCCAATATCCACCCGCCAAAGGAGTAAATAAAAAACAGCCACAACAATTCATATCCGGTAAATTGATGCATGCTTTTCTCCATTTCCTGTGCCTGTTGCACATTTATCGTATAAAATATTGTTATTTTACCATTTTTCCTGCCGGAATACAAATAACTCCTGTACCGGAAGAAAATACTTCCAATACAGGAGTTATCGCATTATGCAAAATACTCTGTTATATTATAAAGGCAAAAGCAGTCCGCTTTGTATCGTTACATACAAATTGTTATCCTGTGTCTGCCCCGCCCGTTTATGTGTTTGCGTTTCTTTTCTTCAAAAGGGAAAATAACAGATTGATGATCAGGATGAAGATAAAGAGTACAACACCCGTTGCAATCAATGCTTCCCTGTGAAGATCGGTCGCATATCCCATATCGATTACGATATTGGCGGTCATAGTACGAACACCGTCGAAGATCGATCCCGGCACTCGTGGCTGGTTACCGGCTACCATGATCACAGCCATGGTCTCACCGATCGCACGCCCCACACCAAGGATCACCGCTGCCATAATACCGGACTTTGCTGCCGGCACGACTGTCATAAATACACTTCTCTCATGAGTTGCTCCCAGTGCCAGAGCACCCTGATAATAAGAATCCGGCACCGCCCGTATCGCCGACTCTGACACATTGATAATGGTTGGCAGGATCATCATACCAAGCAGCACCGAGGCTGTCAGGATACTCTGTCCCGTTGTTGTCATCTGATACTGCATCAGGATAGGCCGGAAGGTGTTACGCACAAACGGCACCAACACCATCAGACCGAAGAAGCCGTACACAACGGATGGAATTCCTGCCAGAAGCTCTACGCCCGGCTTTAAGATCTTATACAGCTTTTTCGGGCAAAATCTTGCCATGAAAACCGCCATCAGAAGTCCGACCGGCACACCTACAATGATTGCTCCTATCGTCACATAGATACTGCCAACGATCGTAGAGAAAATACCAAACAGGTTACTGCCCGGTTTCCATTCTGTTCCTAACAGAAACTCCTTCAGACCGATCTTTGCAATACCCGGAATTCCGTTACTGAGCAGGAAGATACAGATCAATGCAACCGACAGAATGGAGATGCAGGCACAGATCAGAAATACGATCTCCATAACGATCTCTTTAATATTACTCACATGTAATTGTTTCATAATGCCATATCCTTTCGCACATCTTAATAATGCATTTGTTTCTCATATCCTATGCATATATTTCATGTCACTGATATGCCAGACAGCCTCACAGCTGCCCGGCATACGAGTTATGTATATCAAATTTCGGTTGTGACACACCTGCGTCAATTACTCGGTCACGTCGCTCCAGTCAGTAACCTCACCGGTGAAGATCTTCTTAACCATGTCGGTTGTGATCTCTGTACGTGTATTCTGTGTATTGACGATTACTGCAATACCATCGAGTGCAATTGCCTGAGAGGTCAGACCTTTATCCTTCTCACTGTCCTCAAGCTCTCTGGATGCCATACCGATATCACAGGTACCGTCTGCTGCTGCAGTCATACCTGTTGTGGAATCGCTCTCCTGAATCTCGATCTCAGCCTTCTTGTTTACTGCCTTGTATGCCTCAGCAAGCTTCTCCATAACCGGTGTAACGGATGAGGAACCTGCAACAACAAGCTTTCCGCTCTCCCCGCTGCTCTTAAATGCCTTTGCATCATCTACAGAAGCGATGTAACCGTTGTCCTCAACAACCTTCTGACCTTCCTCGCTCAGGATGTAATCGATAAAGTCCTGCGCAAGCTTTCCCGGTGTTCCTTTTGTTGCAATGTTGAACGGACGGGAAAGGCTGTACTTGCCATCCTTGATGTTCTGCGCTGTCGGCTCAACACCGTCTACGTTTAATGCCTTTACTGTGTCATTTAAAGAACCGGTGGAAGAATATCCGATCGCATACTCATCACCGGAAACGGTAGTCATCATGATCTCTGTACTGTTAGAGATGATTGCATCTGCTGTTGTATTGTCTGTCTTATTGCCATCCGCATCCTTTTCTTCTACACCGGTAAGCTCTACGAAAGCACCTCTGGTACCGGAACCATCCTCACGGGAAACAACACTGATCGGCTGGCTTGCACTGCCGGAATCAGATCCGGAACCTGCATCAGAGCTGCTTGCTCCGTTGCTGCTGCCACAGCCTGTCATTAATGCTGCTGTACACATTACACTCATTGCGATTGCCAATAATTTTCTCTTTCTCATAATTATCCTCATTTCTGCGCTGCATCTCTTCTTTTCTAATTTTATTATCTACACACATCCTATGGAAGCTTTCCTCCCAGACCATGACGGTCCGAAAGGTCACCTGCAGCTTCATATCCGGCAGCGCGCAAAATATAAAGCCACCGTCTTTCGACGATGACTATATATTAAAATGAGAACGTAAAATCTACTATCGTTTTTAAGTCAATTTTGTGTAAAACCTTTGTGAAGTATTTCCTCCATCTCCGGAACGGACAAAGCCCTCGAAAGCTCTCTGCTCCTATGTATCACCTTCCGGTAAAACTGCTTACGCTGTTCTTCGGTGTCAAAATGCTCCTTCACCGCAGGGCGGAGCTGCCCCAGATGCGCATTGAGCTGTCCGTAATACTCCGGGATCTGTTCCTGCAGTTCCCTCCGCAGTCCCTTGATCAGTGCCGGACTGTTACCGCCGCTGGAAAATCCTGCCACAATGTCACCCTGCTTGACCAGTGACGGAAAGTAAAAGCTGCATTTGTCCTTGTCATCGACAACATTGACCAGAATCCTGCGCTGCCTGCACCGCTCAGATATCTGACAGTTACACTGCTCGTCATCGGTCGCCGCGATCACAAAAAACATCCCCTCCAGATCCTTCTCTTCATACTCCCGGCATACAATGGTAAGCTTCGGATATTCTGCCGCCAGCTCCCGGATCGCCTCGCAGATTTCCGGTGCAACTATCCGGATCGATACGCCAAACGGGATCAGCTCCCGGATCTTGCGAAATGCCACGTCTCCGCCGCCAACCACAAGACACTGCTTTCCCTCCAGCTCTATAAAAAATGGAAAATAAGCCATATTTCTCTCCGTTTCGTAAGTTCTTTCGCAAATGCTATCTCCGGTTCCGGCACCAGAAAATAACACTTATCCTGCTTTCTATGTATTTTCTTGTATCTTAGTGCAGGCAGATGTTATTTCTTAAATCTTAACGCAGGCAGATATATACGACATATCCCGCATACATCGCGAGCATCACTGCCCCCTCCCAGCGCACCAGCTTCTGCTTCGTCCACGCAAAGCACAACACGATGGCACTCATCACAACAAGCACAATGATATCAATGATATTCTCCATCTGAAATACCATCGGGTGAAGGGCTGCCGAAATTCCAAGAACAAATAATATATTAAAGATATTGGAGCCGATCACATTGCCGAGTGCCATGTCAACCTCATGCTTGCGGGCTGCCACAATGGAGGTCACAAGCTCCGGCAGACTGGTACCAAAAGCAACGATCGTAAGACCGATCAGATTCTGGCTCATTCCGAAGAATCTCGCAATGGCAGATGCCGCATTCACGACAAGCTGACCGCCCCCTGCGATGGCTGCCGCACCACCGACAATATAGAAAACACACTGCCAGATCGGACGGATCTCATATTCATCCTCATCAGATGCACTCTCACTGCGCGCCTTCTGTGCAGAACGTATCATCCAGAAAAGGAAGCCTGCAAAAAACACCAGCAGGATCACACCGTCAATACGTCCCAGTGTCATGCTGATCCAGCCAAGCACCATCAGCAACAGAGCCACAAATACCGAAAACGGAAACTCTCCGGTAAGGGTAGAGCGGCTGACTGTCAGCGGACAAAACAGTGCGCACATACCACATACGACCATCAGGTTAAAGATATTGGAGCCGACTGCATTACCGACAGCCACTCCGGTATTACCGGATAACGCCGCACTGATGCTGACCGCACACTCCGGCAGACTCGTTCCCATCGCCACGATTGTCAGTCCGATAATAATGGATGGCACACGCAGCCTCTTGGCAATGCTGGAGCTTCCATCGACGAAAAAATCTGCCCCCTTGATCAACAGGACAAACCCTATCACTAATAATAAATAATCCATTATTCTTCCTCTTTCTTTCTGTTGGTATCCTAAAACCCCTGAAACCTGCTCTCATAGCCGATTTCAAATAAGCATATGAACAAATCTTATAGCAGACAGAGGACTTTGTCAATGGCTCAAAACACACTCTCGCTCAAAGCATGTTCTCGAGGAATGTCGCATAGCCTCTGGTAACATCCCGCACAAAGACATGTGTGACAGCGCCGATGCATTTTCCGTTCTGAAGGATCGGCGCCCCGCTCATGCCCTGTACAATACCGCCGGCCTTTTCTAAAAGCTCCGGATCTGTCACATGAATCTCCATGCCTTTATTATCCTTCGAGGAAAGATTGATCTTCTCAATCTCTACCTCGTACTCCTTAACCTGATCATCCAGCTGACAGCGTATCACCGCCTTGCCCTTTCGGACATCCTGCTTGCACGCCGCCTCACATGCTTTATCCTCCTGATATTGGTATGCCCTGTTGGTGATCTGCCCGGTAATGCCTAGCAAGGTATTGTTCTCAATCTCTCCGAGCCGGTTCTCCTTACCAAGCTGAACATACCCTGCCAGCTGTCCCGGCGTACCGTTCTTCCCCCTTACCACATGATCGATCCCCGCCGGATACAGTCCGCCGTTCTGCAGCCGGATCAAAAGATCCGTATCCGCGTCCGTGATTCCATGTCCCAGCGCCGCAAACTGATTCTCCGGCGTCACAAAGGTGAGCGTCCCGATCCCCTCGGTGTCCTCTCTGAGCCACACGCCGATCTGGTAGCTTCCATCCGCCGCCCGGACCGGAGTCAGCTTCACCTGAATCCTTCCGGAATCGCGCTTGACGCTTAGGATCATCTGCTTTGCACCGTTCTTCTGCACAAGACGACTGACATCCCGGATCGTCACAACCTTCCGACCGTTCACTGCATAAATGTAATCTCCTGTCTGCAGCTTATTGTATGCCGGTGTCTGCTCCTCTCCCCCGGCTGCCGCGATCCGCCCTGTTCCCAGCACCATCACACCGTCCGCATGAATATAAAGGCCGACCGCCTTTCCGGCAGGCATGACCTTTGTGCCCTTCCGGATATCGATCCGGATCTTCTTACAGGGAAGCCAGCCAAACAGCCGTACCTCGCCCTGCAGACTGCCGCAGTTCTGTGCGGTCACCGAAAGAGGTCCTGCCATACTGAACCGGATATGCCCGTCTGCCTTCTTCGCATGATCTATGCTTACCCTGGCAGCCTCCGCATCTGTCTGACTGACACGCACCTGCGTAAAAGGGATTCCAAAATCAATATTCTCCACTCTGTCCTGAAACAATGTAATCTCATCCGGTATCCTGCCCCTCAACTCAAAATATCCGTACACTGCCGTAAACGCCATCACTGCGATCAGGACTCCCAGCAGACACAGGCGGTACATCAGCCTCTGTCTCCCTGTCATCGCATATCTGCCGCCCTGGCGGTTTCTTCGATACCGCATCCCATCACTCCTTCCAGCCATTCCTCGTAGGTCGTTCTCTTTTACGACATAGCTGTCAGAAATGCTCATTTCCTCAATGTTTACAAAAAGGGCTAAACCAGCGTTTTTCCCTCCAAGAATCACTTTGCAATTCTCGTTGTCTTAGCACTACATTACGAGCATTTTACTATGTTATAAAAAGAACGTCTGTATCTCATTATGATACAAAACGTTCTTTTCTATACGATATCTGTAAGAAATCTGCAAACAGACAACAGCTGCTTATGCCCGCAGCGTAACCTTCACCTTTTCTGCCATCTGCTTCATCTCTGCCGCGCTCTCCCGGACGGAATCCGTGATCTCTACTCCGCCAAGGATTCTTGCAAGCTCTCCGACGGATTCCTTCTCATCAAGCAGTCGGATATCCGTAGAAGTATGCTCATTCCGGCTGGTCTTCTCAATCAGATAATGCGAATCTGCCATTGCACCGATCTGTGCCAGATGGGAAATACAGATTACCTGATGTGTCATACCGATATATGCCATCTTCTCCGCAACCATCTGTGCAGTTCTTCCGCTGATGCCGACATCTATCTCATCAAAGATCAGCGTCGGGATCTCATCGTGCTGCGCCAGCACTGCCTTTACTGCCAGCATGATTCTGGACAGCTCTCCACCGGATGCCGCATCTCCGATCGGCTTCAGATCCATACCCGGATTCGTCGAGAGCATAAATTCCACCTCATCCTGTCCCTGACTGTTCAGATGATCCAGCGGGCGCACGGCGATCTCAAACTGCACCTGAAGGAAGTTCAGCTCCTTCAGTGCCTTGATGATCTCCTTCTCCAGGCGGCGGCTGACCTTCTGACGGATCGCAGTGATCTCAACCGCCAGACTCTTTAGTGTAGTCTCCTGCTGTGTCAGGCTTTTCAAAAGCTCCTCCCGGTACTGCTCATATTCCTCGTACTTCATCAGCTTCTCCTGAAGCTTATCCGCATACTCCTGCACCTGCGCCGTGGTAGCACCATACTTCGCCTTGATCGTCCGTACCAGATCAAGACGTGCCTCCACCTCGGCAAACCGCTCTCCTCCGGTCTCGAAATCACTCATATAATCCGAGATATCCCTGTTAAAATCGGTGAGCAGCGAATCAATATCGGAGAGCTGGTTTGCAAACTCCTCCATCTGCGGACTGTACTCCGAAAGCTTATGCAGGATCCGCAGACTCTGACCAAGCTGCTCGGCAGCCGTGGCATTCCCCTCTCCGGTCATACCGTAGATCTCTCCCAGACCGGAAGCAATCTCCGTAGCATTGGAAAGCATCCGGTACTGTTCCGCCAGCTGTTCCTCCTCGCCATGCATGAGGGATGCCTGCTCAATCTCCTCAAGCTCATATTTCATAAAAGAGATCTCCCGAAGACGCTCCTCCTCCGGCACCTCATGCTGTGAAAGCTCCTGCTGCAATCTCTGATACTCCCGGTACCCATCTGCCATCCGCGTGATTCTGTCTCCCAGCTCCTCTCTGGCGTAGCGGTCCACGATCTCCATATGCTTCGCGCTGTGCAAAAGAGACTGCTGTTCATTCTGACCATGAATATCGATCATGATATCCGCAATGCGGCGTATCATGGCAAGCGTCACACTCTCCCCATTGATCCGGTTCACACTGCGTCCTGCCATGATCTTGCGCGAGATCAGTATCTCATCATCCTCCATGGAGATCCCCATCTCCTCCACAAGCGCACGCTGACGTTCGGTGTCTGCCCGGAAGGTCAGCTCTACAAGAGCATAATCCGCCCCCTTTCGTATCACGTCCTTCGGACTTTTCTGTCCAAGAGCCAGATTGATCGAACCGATGATGATAGACTTACCTGCACCCGTCTCACCGGTCAGTACATTAAGGCGATCGGAGAAGTCAACCTCCACCTCGTCAATGATCGCCAGATTCTTCACATGTAAATTTACTAACACTGTCTGCTCCTTTCTAACAGAATAATTCCGCTTCCCTGTGGAAAGTATAGCATAAAGAAAACGCCTGTTCAAGACTTTTCTCGAACAGACGTTCTTTTTGTGCAAATTGCAAAAAATTTCTAATTCAATTTAGTAATATTGACACGGCATGCCATCTTGCATCCATTGACCGTTGCGTAAATATAGGTCGTTCCGACGCTTCTTCCGACAACCTTGCCGTTGACAACGGTTGCCACCCTCGGATTGGATGAGTACCAGGTTGCCGATTCGGTCGTTCCTTCCACAGACAAGGTTTCTGTATCATACTGCCGCATCGTTAAACTGCTGCGGTTCAGAGAAACGACATTGACCGCTACGGTCGAGGTCACACCTCCATCCGCAAGGATCGTGATCGTACAGTTACCGGTGCCGGTCGCTGTCACGACTCCCGCTCCGGATACCTTTGCCACTCTGCGGTTGTCCGATGCAAAGGAAATATTATCGGAAGAGTTGTTTGGCAGAATCGAATAGGAAAGCTTCGCCGAATCGCCCTGCTTCATCGTCAGCTCCGACTGTGCTACTACGATGCTCGTAGCCGGTACCTTCTCAGTTACCTTAATGACACAGACGGCTTTCTTGTTACTTCCGTCCTTTGCCACTGCCTTGATCTTCGTCTCACCCTCGGCAATACCACGAACGGTGCCGTCACTTTCTACAATAGCAATGCTCGTATCTGCCGAACTCCATTTCACGGAATGAAGCGTTGTATTCTTTGGCTTCATGCTGACATGCAGCTTTCTTGTACCGCCGACATAGCATACGGCATAATCCGGTACGATCTGAATCGATTTCGCCCTCTGGATAACTCTGACGCGGCAGTTTGCCTTTGCCTTCATCCGGTCTCGTGATACGGCTGTGATCACCGTACTTCCGACCTTCTTCGCCTTGATCTTTCCGGACTGGCTGACAGTTGCGATCTTCTTTCTGGAAGTCTTCCAACGCACTGCAGGAGTCCTGGTATTGTTGGACCAGATCGTTACCTTCATGCGGTAAGTCGTTCCGACTCCCATGCGGATACCGGTCTTGCCAAGCTTCACCGTTGTGCGGAGTGTTGCCACCGTCACCTCGCAGGTCGCAGTGACATTATATTTTGTCAGTGTACAGGAAATCGTACATTTGCCCTTTTTCAGTCCGGTTACCTTTCCATTCTGTGTAACCTTTGCAACTGCTTCATTGGAACTCTTCCAGATAGCCGTTCCATCTGCCTCTACCGGTACAATGACCTTGGTGATCGTAAAGCTCTTGCCAACGGCAATCTCTCTGGCGGAAGGCTTCAAGGTAAGTGATACTCCCTCGATAACCGTTACATTACAGTAAACAACGATCTTTCCTTCATCAGACTGACAGATAATCGTAACCGTTCCCTTTTTGACAGCGGTTACAACACCCTTCTCATCGACCGTCGCAACACTCGGATCAGAGGACTGATAAGTAACCTTCTGATTCGTTGCATCTGCCGGAGTAAAGATCGGTGTGATCTGGAAAGTCGATCCGGTCTCTACTTCCTGCTGTGTCGGTGTAATGTTGAAGTTGATCACATTGACATATGCCTTCAGCACAGTAACCTGACAGGTTGCAATAATATTGCCTTCCACCGACTGGCAGATGATCGTTGTCTCTCCGATGGCAATACCTGTTACAAGTCCATTCTCATCAACCGTTGCTATCTTGTCGTCGGCACTCTTGTAAATAACCTTCTGGTTACTTGCATCTGCTGGAGTAAATACCGGAGTAATATAAAAGGTCGAACCTACCCGTACCTCCTGCTCCTTCGGCTCCACAGTAAAATCCTTTACCGGAACCGGCGGCTTCACCACGGTAACTGTACATGTCCTCACGATATTACCATCCTCGGACCGTCCGACGATCACTGCAGAGCCCTCACTGATACCATTTACCACACCATTGTCATCCACCGTTGCCACAGCTTCATCCGAGCTGTAATAGTGAATCGTCTTCTCAGTGACGTCCTTCGGATCAAATACCGGAGCGATCGTATAATTGTCACCGACATACAGCTCCTTATGAGCCGGTGTCAGCGTATAATCCTTTAACTTGGTCAGTGCACTCTTCACCGTGATCCGGCAGTAAAGCGGCTTCCATACGGTTCCCGTGATCGGATCGGTATATACTGCTCCGATAGAAACCTCACCCTCTGACAATGCAGTAACAAGACCATTGGAATCAACGGTTGCAACCTTCTCATTAGTCGAAGACCAGCTTAAATTCTGATATGTTGCTGTAACCGGATTAAATACACTTTCAATCTGCAGTGTCTCACCCACATGCATTTCCGTCTCGGAAGGCTTCAATGTGATGTTATTCGCCGGGACATCCTGACTGATAACCTTTACGGCACAGGTGATCGCGCCCGCTATCCCCAGATCCTCCGGAATACAGGTGATCCATGCAACATCCCCTGCCTTCAGACCGGTAATATTACCGTCCTTATCCACGGAAACCACCTGACTGTTCGTGGATGTCCAGGAAACATTTGTATTGACATGATCACTTGGATTAAAGATCAGTGCGTTTTTCAGAGAGATTGTATCTCCCTCCTTGATTTCGTACTCATTCTGCGTGAATGCTACGGATTTCAAACGGTTTCTGACATGAACCTTGATAATCTTAAACACGGTACCGTTGGCAACCGTGATATTTGCATCACCCGGAGCAACTGCCGTGATCGTTCCTCCCTGTACCTTGGCGATCTTCTGATCGTCCGTGTTCCACAGAAGCGTTGTGTCTGTCGCATCACTTGGAACGATCGTGGTTGAAACCGTATACTGGTCTCCGGCGATCATATTGATCTCACTGACATCCGTAATGATATCGGTAACCGGATTCTTCTTGATATTGATACAGCATCTTGCGACTACGTTATACGGGTTAAATACCGGCTCAACGGAGATCCACACGGTATCCTCCTTGAGCAGTGTAACAACACCGTTCTTATCGACAGTTGCCACACTCGGATCACTCGTTGTCCATTTCAGTTCTGTATTGGTTGCATTCTTTGGCAGATAATTTGCTTTCAGGAATACAAAGCCTGCGGATAAGAATGTATCCAGATTCTCGCCCTGCTCGATCGTCAGCGAGGTAATCGCCGCCGTCACCGTAACACGGCAGGTCGCATATGCATTATTGTCCTTGTTGATGACAGTAATCGTTGTAGATCCTGTCTTTGTTCCGGCAGTCAGTTTTGCCTTTGTATTGCCCTGCTGCGGCTCAACCTTAACCATATCTGTATCCGCAGAGATCCAGGTCAGATTCTGCTGCCCGGAAAGTCCGGAATCCAGATACTCAATGCTGCCAACCTCCATCTCCAGCTCCGTATGATCGAGCGGGATCGTTGTTGCAGAATTGGTTACATAGATCTTACAGCTTGCCACATGCGTAACTGCCATATCATCCGTCCAGTACAGACTAACCTTTACCGGACTGTCCGCCGGCGTCTCTTTCTTCGCCGTTACCGTTGCATACTGTGCATTGGAGCTGATGGAAATATAAGTCTCTCTCGGATCGGTTGTCTCCCATCGGAAGGAATCTGCCTCCGCATATTCTCCGGATCCGATAATACCGGTCAGATCTAACTTCGATCCTACTGCCATCGTTGCACTCGCCACATTCAGCGAGAACGTATCCATAACATTGACCGTGACATTATAGGTCTGTCCCTGAACAACGCCCGGAATCATCTCCGACGGCATCGAGTTACACTTTACCTTAAACTTGGCAGTACCACGCGTACGTCCGGTCAGGATCCATGTCTGGTAATCTACGGAAACCCAGTTACCGGAGTTATCCTCCACCGACAATGTGAAGTTCTTAAGCAGCGTGTCTTTGGAGATATTAAACGCCTCCGCAAGATCATAGCTGCCACCGATATTGACCGTAACATCCTTATCCTCAAACTTACCGCGGACATCCGCATTAAAATACGACGGCAAACATCCCAGGAAGATGCTGGAATCCTGCGCCTCTTTGAAGTTGTTGTATGTTCCTTTTACATAGAACATAACAATATACTGTCCCGCCTTTGCATCCAGACGGAAGGTATTGGTTGCACTGTCATATATCAGATTCGCATCTGCATTTGCATTATACTCGCCCCCGGCAGAAGAATTGACAAGGGTTCTCGTCGTTCCGCTTCTCTTGGCGATAACCCAGGTTACTTTATCAAGCACACCCTCCAGAGGATTAGAATCAAACAATGCCGGTATCCAGACCTTATCATTACGCTCCATGATCACCGTTGATGCGGAGTCGTCGAGTCTTGCTCCGGAAACACTGTCCTTTCGGATCTGCGGGCGGACATAGACATTGATGGAATCATTGTACTCATTCTTGCCGTCATTGTATGTAACAGAAAGCTGTGTCCTTCCGGTTCCTACCGCCATAACAAGACTTTCACCGCCCTGCTCGCTGACACGGATCACATCGTTGTTGCTGCTGGACCATACAGCACTCTGGCTTGTTGCATCACCGAATATCAAGTTCAGCTTATTGGTATCTTTCTTGGCATTCTTACCAAAGTATACGGTTGTACCGTAATCCATTACAATGGATCGTCTGGAATCGGTGGAACGGATCTTCGTCATCTTCGCCGGAGCTCCCGTGGAAAGGAACTCATTGATGGAAAATACGACATCGATCGCAACGTTACGCGTCTCCATGCTACCATCGGAATGCGTGATCGTACAGGTCAGACCGACCTTACCCATATTCTGAACCGACACACTGACCTGCCGCTGATTGGCTGTTGCCGGCTCGACAGTCAGGATATCCTCATTGGCACTTGTCCATTCACACTTATCTCCCGCCGCATAATCGGACAGACCAAACGTTGCCGTTGCACGACGGAGTTCATAGGTTCCAGTGACCGGATTACCCTCATCGTCAATGATCTCATAATTGGCGGCCTGAGAAGAACCGTTAATCTGTCTGCCTGCTATTCCGAGAAAAATGCCGAAAAATAACAACAATACTCCCAGTATCCATATTCCCTTTTTCGTTGTACGGAATCGTTTTGCCATTTCCTTCCCCCGTTCTCTGTAATGGAATCGTAATCAATTACTCATCCCAATTGTGGTACACATCCTGTACATCATCATCTTCATCGAGCAGATCGAGTGTTCTCTGAAGCTGCTTGATATCGTTCTCATCGGTAAGTGTAACGTAGGTTTGTGGCAGCATTGTGACTTCTGCGCTTGCCATTGGGATTTTTTCTGCCTCGATGGCTTCTCTGACAGCGCTGAAATCATCCGGAAGAGTGATGATCTCATAGCTGTCATCCTCCTCACTGAAATCCTCTGCGCCGGCATCCAGTGCAAGCATCATCAGATCATCCGCACTCAATGTAATATCTGCATCCTCTAATTCTTCCTTAGAAAGGATGATCTGTCCCTTCTCATCGAACATATAAGACACGCAGCCCTGTGTTCCAACACTTCCGCTTCCCTTTGTGAACGCATTTCTTACGTTGCTGGCGGTACGGTTTTTGTTGTCGGTCAGAGCCTTCACGATAATAGCGGTACCGCTTGGTCCATATCCCTCATAGGTAACCTCCTCATAATTAACGGATGCGGCATCTCCTGCTGCCTTCTTAATACCTCTTTCAATGGTATCGTTTGGCATATTATTGGCTTTTGCCTTTGCAATCACATCACGAAGACGGCTGTTGTTAGCAGGATCCGGTCCGCCTTCCTTTACGGCAACCGCAAGCTCGCGACCGAGAATGGTAAATACTTTGCCTCTCGCTGCATCGTTCTTTTCTTTCTTGTGTTTGATGTTGGCAAATTTTGAATGTCCTGACATAATAAAACTCTCCTTTTATCTTTCTTGGCGGGAATATATCCCGTAACTTATATATTTTATCACCTTTCCCCATATCTGTCTACGAAACATTTTCATGCCTGCAGGCAGCCGGCAAAAGGATCAATTTCCGTTTAATTTATCACGCATCTTCTTGTAGAAGCTGACACCGGACAGCTTGACGATCCTTGTCTGATCCTCCGGCACACAGATATCCAGCCGTTCTCCCGTTGCCAGTCCGCGCACGGTTCTTCCATCGACAGCCAAAACGGCGGTATCCTCCTGAAACTCCTTCGTCTGTCCAAGCTCCAGCGTGATCTTATCTCTGGCGGACACCACAAGGCTGCGTTTATTCAGCGAATGGGCACAGATCGGTGTGATCACGGTTGCCTCTGTATCCGGCACCATAACCGGTCCTCCTGCCGACAAATTATATCCGGTTGACCCTGTAGGTGTGGAAATGATCAGACCATCTGCACGATAGATATCGGCTAATTCTTCATTAATATATACTTTTATCGTGATGAGCCTGCAATCGCCCCGCTTGCTGACCACTACATCATTGAGTGCATAGCTTGCTTTTCCTTTGCCTTTCTCTGCCTGCGGGCTGCTCTCACGGAGCATGATCCGGTTCTCGATCATATACTGATCCGCAAGCATCATATCCAATGCCCGTTCCAGATTCTGCTGCTCCACCTCCGTCAGAAATCCCATCGTACCCATATTGATCCCGAGGATCGGCAGACGGCTGTGCACCAGATCGATCGCAGCCTGGATCATCGTCCCGTCTCCTCCGAGTACCAGAACGCACTCGGTCTCCTCCGGGATCTTATCTGCATCTGTATAATGCAGGATTCCCTCCGAGATCACCCGGCGGTTCTCCAGTATATGACACTTGCCGCCCTTTTGCTCAATATATTCCTGAATATATAACGCTTTGCGGTTACTGTCCTCTTTATCCCTGTTTGTGATCACACAAAACCGTTTCATCGCTGTTCTCCATTCTCATACAAATCATTCTACAGTTATCTCCGTTCATTCACAGACAACACTGTGCTTTCCCATGGCACCGGCTGCCATCACCCTGTAACAGCATTCACATGCTCCACGGCACCCGCTTCCTTATCAAGCTTTCCATGGGCAGCCGCAACCGTCTCCCTGATGAGCGCCGCGTACTCCTCCTGAAATGCCTCATCGCTGACCGGCTCTTCCGGTGCAGACGCGGTATTATTGATATAAAGGAGATACTCGATATTGCCCTCCGGTCCCTTGATCGGCGAAAAGCTCAGCTCACGTATTGCAAAGCCGATTGAAAGTACATACTGCATGATCTGCTCCAACACCTCTATGTGTACCTTCGGATCACGGACAACGCCCTTTTTGCCGACCTTCTCTCTGCCCGCTTCAAACTGCGGCTTCACAAGGCAGACACCCTGTCCATCCGGTGTCAGCAAAGCCTTAACAGGCTCTAACACCTTCTTCAGCGAGATAAATGCGACATCCACCGAGAAAAATGCGATCGGATCCGCAATGTCCTCCGGTGTTACATAACGAATGTTGGTCTTCTCCATAGAAACAACTCTCTCATCCTGACGAAGCTTCCATGCAAGCTGATTGGTTCCGACATCCACAGCATAAACCTTCACGGCACCGTTCTGAAGCATGCAGTCTGTAAAGCCGCCGGTCGATGATCCCACATCCATGCAGATCTTTTCCTTAAGCGGCACCTGCCAAAGCTCGATCGCCTTCTCCAGCTTATAGCCCCCGCGGCTGACATATTTCATCGGTGTTCCCTTCACCTCGATCAATACGTCCTCCTTAAAGGTAGACCCCGCTTTATCCTCTCTCTGTCCGTTGACAAAGACATTTCCTGTCATAATAATTGCTTTCGCTTTCTCTCTGGACGCTGCCAGATTTCTCTTGACCAAAAGCACATCCAATCGTTCCTTTGCCATATCCTATGCCTTTCTATCCTACTGCCAGGACAAGATCTTCTTCGTGATCCCTTCCGGATCCAGACCATATTTCTCCTTCAGTTCCCTGACACTGCCATGCTCAATAAACTGATCCGGCAGCGCAATATTCATTACCTTCATCGGCGTTTCTTCATACCATGCGGAAACTGCCTCACCAAAGCCGCCGTTAAAAACGCCCTCCTCCAGAGTAACTACTCTGGAATGCTTCTCCTTTAGCTGTTCTAACACATTCACATCGATTGGCTTAACAAAACGCATATTGATCACGGTCACCTTCTGATCCTGCGCCTTAAGCTTTTCTCTGACCCACATCGCCGTCTCGACCATGCTGCCGACCGCAAGAAGCGCAGTCTCCTGTCCGGAGCAGATCCACTCAGCCTGTCCCATTGCGATTTCCTGCTTATGATCCTGCAGTCCGGTCCACGCCTCTCCCCTCGGATAGCGCACTGCAACCGGTCCGTTCTGCGCAAGTGCAAATAACATCATCTGCTTTAATTCCCAGCCGTTCTTCGGTGCCATCACCGTAAGATTCGGCATACTTCTCAGATACGCGAGATCAAAGATTCCCTGATGTGTCTCTCCGTCACTGCCGACAAGACCTGCCCTGTCAACAGCAAATACAACCGGCATCTTTCCGATGCAGACATCGTGAAGGATCTGATCATAGGCTCTCTGCAGAAATGTCGAATAAATTGCCACAACCGGCTTTAAGCCGCCTGCCGCCATTCCGGCCGCAAACGTGACCGCATGCTCCTCCGCAATCCCGACATCGAAAAACTGCTTCGGATACTTCTCCGCCATCCCCGTCAGACCTGTTCCTGACGGCATTGCTGCGGAAACTGCCACGATATCATTCCTCTCGGCCGCAGTTTCTAACATGGTTTCACTGAAAATATCGGTATACGTCTGAGCCGATTCGACCGTCTTCCGGCTGCTTCCGTCTTTCAGATTAAATGGAGATACCCCATGGAAATACGATGGGTTCTGCTCTGCCGGGCGGTAGCCCTTTCCCTTTCTGGTGCAGACATGAACGATCACTGCTTCCTTCATCTTGGAGGCACTCTCAAACGCTGTTACCATCTGCTGGATATTATGTCCGTCGATCGGTCCGATATAGGTCAGTCCCATATCCTCAAAAAGCATTCCCGGAATCAACACACGCTTCACCAGATCTTTAAAGCCACGGATCCGGCTTGTCAGCTTATCGCCGAGATGCGGAAGCTTTGAAAGTGCATTCTCAACCTCTTCCTTGAGCTCCGTATAGTTGCCGTTTGTACGGATCTTGCCAAGGTAGCTCGACATGCCTCCTACATTTTTAGAAATTGACATCTGGTTATCATTCAAAACGATCACCATATTAGATTTCAGACGTGCGGCGTTATTCATCGCCTCAAACGCCATGCCGCCGGACAGCGCGCCGTCTCCGATCACTGCAAAGATCTTGCGGTCCTCCCCACGAAGATCTCTCGCCTTTGCCATACCCAATGCGACACTGATCGAAGTCGAACTGTGTCCGGTGTCGAAAGCGTCACAGTCACTCTCCGACTGCTTCGGAAATCCACTCATTCCGCCAAACTGCCGCAGATGGTCAAAGCCGTCCTTTCTGCCGGTCAGGATCTTATGTGTGTAAGACTGGTGTCCCACATCCCAGACGATCTTATCCTCCGGAAGATTGCAGCACAGATGAAGTGCCATGGTAAGCTCCACCACACCGAGATTTGATGCAAGATGACCTCCGGTGTGACTGATCTTTTGTACCAGAAAACGTCTGATCTCCTTGGCAAGCGGACGAAGCTCGTCCTTTTCAAGCTCCTTTATATCATTTGGTTTTTCTATCTTGTCCAATATTTCTCCCACAGTGTTCCCTCATTTCTTTGTAATATAACGTATCCTGACAGACCTGTATCAGGAGTTTCTTCGAAGTTCCTGAATTATTTCGTACGGTTGATCAGATATTCGATCAGATCCTTGAGAAACAGATTGCTTCCCGGAAGCTTTTCAAGAAGCTCCACTGCCTGATGGGAATACTGCTCGACCGCCTGATGCGACTGCTCAATTCCGTAGAGTGTCACATACGTTGTCTTTTCGTTTTTCTCATCACTGTGTACCGGCTTTCCGAGTTCTTCTGTCGTGCTGGTGCAGTCAAGGATATCATCCTGGATCTGAAATGCCATTCCGACACTGCGTCCGATCTGTTCCATCTGCTCCAGTGCCGTCTCATCCGCACCGGCTAACGCTGCGCCCACCATAAGTGCACTCTCTAAAAGAGCACCTGTCTTAAGCGTATAAATAAACTCGAGCACTTCCTTATCCAAAGGCTGTCCGGTGCGTTCCACATCAACGACCTGACCGCCAACCATGCCATAAACACCCGCCTTGCGGGCAAAGATCTGCATTGCCTTTGCTGCCGACATCGGGTCACTGATATGGTCAAAGCACTGTGATGCCGTCTCAAATGCATAATTGAGCAAGGCGTCTCCGGCAAGGATTCCCATATCCTCTCCGTATACGACATGCGTCGTCTTTCTTCCTCTTCGATAGTCATCATTGTCCATCGCAGGAAGATCATCATGAACCAGCGAATAGGTATGTACCATCTCGATCGCTGCCATAAACGGCTCGATCACCTTCATATCCTCACCGCCAAAAAGCCGGTAGGCTTCCCTCATCAGGATCGGACGGATTCTCTTGCCACCCGCCATCAGACTGTATTCCATCGCATCAAATATCGTCTTCTGGAGTCCCTCCCTGTCCGGAAGATACCCGGTCAGTATCTTCTCTGCCTCCTGCTGTCTTTCCTTAAATTCTTTTTCAAATTTTTCTTTATTCATGATAAAACCATGCCTTCCCGCAACCCGCCGTTTCCGCAGCCGCTGTATTTGCAAATTCTTCTGTTATTCTTCTCCGTTTTCCAATACGATCAGCTTCTTCTCAACGCGGTCGATCGAATTGCTGCAGTTTTTGATAAGCTTCATGCCTTCCTCGTACTTCTTGAAGGAATCCTCCAGCGTCATATCTCCCTTTTCCAGCTCCGCAATGATCGTCTCAAGCTGTTCAAAGGATTCCTCTAATATGATCTTTTTTGCCATAATACACTACTATTCCTTTCTCAGCCCGCCAACGTTCCGCCGCAGGCCTGCCCTACTCTCTGATCTCGTCCACCGTGACATCTGCCTGTCCATCCGCAAAGGTCAACGTCAGATGCTGTCCCTTCTCAAGACTCTGAACGGAATCAATATGATTACCCGCCTCGTCTGCTGTATAGGTGTATCCGCTCTGCAGCTTCTGAAGAGGCGATAATCCCTTCATCTCCTCCGCATACAGTGCCAGCCTGTGCTTTGCATCGGTGAGCCGTTTCTCCATCAGCCTCTGCAGACGCTCCTGGCTGTCCGCAAGAACAAGACGCTTCTGCCGCAGGATATCCTCCGGACTCACATGCTGCAAAAGCACCATATATTTCTGTAATTCAAGCTTACGCACTTTCAGGATCTGGTGCATCGCCTGCCTCAGATCATTCCGGTACTCCCTGAGACCGATCTCCATCTCCCGCCACGAATATACCGCAAGCTCGGCTGCCGCGGATGGTGTCGGTGCCCGCAGATCCGCGGCATAGTCCGAGATCGTGGTATCCGTCTCATGACCAACTGCGGAAATGATCGGCTTCGTACAGTCTGCGATCACCCTGGCCAGCATTTCATCATTAAAGCACCACAGGTCTTCCACAGAGCCTCCGCCACGTCCTATAATGATCGTATCTACATCGGTCTGTTCAAAATAATGGATGCCTTCGATCACCGTCTGTGCGGCACCCTCTCCCTGTACCTTTGCCGGATAGAGATAAAGCTGCACATAGGGATTGCGGCGGTATGTCACATTACAGATATCCTGTATCACCGCTCCGGTCTCTGCCGTGACAACACCGATCTTTGAGGCGTACCTCGGGATTGGTTTTTTCCTTTGTTCGTCAAAAAGCCCCTCTGCTAAGAGGCGCTTTTTAAGTTTCTCGTATTCTTCATATAATCGGCCTACACCATCCTGAGCAATGCTGCGGGCATAGAGCTGATATCTGCCGTCTCTCTCAAAGACGCTGATCTGTCCGGTCACGATCACACTCTGACCATCCTCCAATGTAAAGTCAAGTCCCTTACGCTGAGAGGAAAACATCACGCAGGAAATTGCCGCTCCGGCATCCTTCAGCGTGAAATAAATATGACCGGAATAATGATACTTGCAGCCGGATATCTCGCCCTTCACCTGAATCCCGGACAATGTATAGTCCTGCTTAAACAAGTTGGCAATATACCGGTTGATCTGAGACACTGTCACTGCCCTGCTCATGTCTACTCCTCCGTGCAGTCTCTGACAACAGAGCCAAGAACTCCGTTGACATATGATGGTGACTTATCCGTTCCGAAACGCTTAGCAAGCTCTACAGCCTCATTGACTGCGACTCCTGCCGGCACATCCTCATCGTACAGGATCTCGTAAATCGCCAGACGAAGTGCTGTGACATCAGCCTTTGCCAGACGCTTTAAAGACCAGCCGTTTGACTTCTCCTCGATCTTCTTGTCAATCTCCTCCTGATGCTCTGCTACCGCATAAAACTTCTGCTTCAGCTCTGCACGCACCTTTTCAAGACCTTCCTCGGACTCTCCCTTTGCTGACTCAGAGTGGCTGCCAAGTCCTTCCAGAAATGTATCAACCTGGCTGTCTAACTCTTCTGCCGGATAAAAATCCAGTACAAACAGCATTTGGAATAAATGTTCTCTGACCTTTTTTCTTGTCATGTTCTCTACCCTTACCTTTATTAGTTTTCTTCGAGCTTAACTCCGGCGATGCGGACATTCACCTCGGAAACAGATAATCCGGTCATATTCTCGATCTGCTGGCCGACTCTCTCCTGAACCTGCTCAGACACCTCCGGGATACTGTAACCATAATTAACGACAACCATCATATCCACACGAACAATGCCGCCCTCCATCAGGATCTTTACTCCCTTGGAAAGATTCTTCATCCCCAGTTTGCCGATCAGTTCGTTTGTGATATTTCCAGCCATGGAATACACGCCATCTATCTCTGTGGCTGCCAGTGCTGCGATCGCTGCAACAACGTCCGATGCGATCCTAACCTCGCCCAGCTCTTTTTTCTTCGTAATATATTCTCTCGAAGTCTGCTCCTTTGACACGACACACTACCTCCTTTGTTCTTTTTATAAAATGTTGCCAATTATTCTAGTTTATTATACCAAATCTCACCATATTTGCAAGCAGACTTCACGATTTCACGATACCGCCGTTTCACATTTTAACTTTATTGCTGTGTTGTGATTTTATTTCACTGCCACCGGAGTGATCACAATATTGTCCGCAGAAATTTTCGTCTTGCGCGTAACAATATCGGTGATCTGCGCCAACTGCTGCTGTGTCAGTTCTCCTGCGTTCACGATCACATCTGCACTCCCCTTCTCAATGCTGACAACAGAATCCGTAAAGCCCTTCGCCTCCAGCATAAGCTCTGCCGCACTTTCTAACTGTGCGTCCTTTGTAAGCTGTGCCACCTGATCGATCGCGCTTTTCTTATCCTTTGATGCGATCTTATCATTATTGATGATCGTCATCAGCGTTTCCTTATTCTTCGCACGGCTCTGCTCTCTGGACAGCTTTGCGGAAGAAAAATAATCTGCGCCCAGCGAATTGGAAACCATGACTGCTTCGCCCGGATTTTCCTCGGACGCGGATTTTAATTCGCCGCTGTCAGCCACCGTATAGTCACCGCCGTCTTCCTCTGCCGAAATATCAAGCGTCGTATCCGCAGAGGTTTTCTTGCTCTCCTTTTTCTGATCGCCGGTCTCCTCCTGTGCCGCCGCATCCGCATTCTCCCGGACAGCATCCGCATTTTCCTGTGGCGCCGCTGTTTCCTTTCCGCTCAGAGACATCACGCTTTTCCATCCGTTCTTGTCAATCTCCTGTCCGGTAAAATTCAAATACCCCGCCACAGCGATCAGCACCGCAAGCGCCGTAATGATCCATTGATTTTTCCGTGCAAACTTCTTCATAACAATCCTCCATTCCTTTCTTTGACGATAGAGAAACACCTGTTAAGGACTACCTCATTTTCATTACTTTAATCTTATGTGATTCTATAGGAAATAATGCCTCTACTGCTGCAATAATTTCAGAATCCATTGCTCCGCTTCCTGCCCCCTGTGCCACAACAAGAACGCCCTCGATCTGCGGGGATGCAATCTGTATGATATAAGGTTCTTTTCCTTCCTCCCCCACTAATACCGGCTCCGTCTTCGTGCTGCTCTCACTCTGCGTCCGGCTGCCACCGGTGCTGTCCGATTCGTTGGTGCTGCTGTTACTGGAATCCTCCTGCTTGAGGGTGCGTTTTTCCTCCGAGGAAGCGATCGTTACCATCACGTCAACATCACCGATCCCCTTGACCTTCGACAATACTTTTTCCAGCTCCCGTTCCTGCTTTCCGGCATATTCCTCCATCGCCGAAACCGCCGTTTCCTGCACGGTGCTCTGTGACCGCTTTTTGTCTGTCCCTTTTTGCGTACTGTCCTTTTTTTCGGACAGGCTTCCTGTTGGCAGCGACAGAAGTAAAAGAAAGACTCCCGCCAGAAAAAGAATGATGAGCTTTGACACATCCGGCTCCTTTTTTCCTCCCTGCTGCTTTTCCTGACGGCGCAGGCTCTCTATTAATTTTCTCCACTTTTTCTCCATACAATCACCTTCTTTCCCGGAAGCTCATATTTTTCACAGATTGTCTGTTTCAGCTTTCTTGTCCCGGAATCCGTCTCCCCGCTCTGACTGCCTCCGTCGATCACAATATCCTCCACATGGATCGATTTTTCGTCACCCTTTGCCGTGGTCTGCACGGCATTTTCCGGAAGGATCATCGTAACCTTTTTCAGCTTCAGCATTCCATCACTGTCCTTTTTCAGGGACACAGAAGCCTGAACATTCTCCTCCCCCTGCTGTCCGGCAATCTGTGTCAGTTGCCGCTCCAGCTCTTTGCGGCACTCGTCAAGCATCACATTTTCCATATTTCCCTGTGCCAGTGCCGTCTCCTGCTTCAACTGATCCAATTCTCCCTGAAACAACTGCTCCTGCAGATATTTTCCGATCATATCCGCGTCCGAAATATTGGACAGTACCGGACTGATGCATAAAACGATCAGTATCATTCCTCCGACAAACCGGAAAATCCCCCGGAAGCTTTCGCTGGACACAAGTCCCTGTAAAATATTGATCATGATCACATATACCAGAATATTCCGGATCATCTGCTGCAGCATTGTTACCGCCTTTCTATGTTATGTGGTGAAGGCACTGATCATCGCGATCGATGAGATAAATAGCAGTGCCCCGACACCAACTGTATATATGTACAGATCCACCGCCCGAACGGCTCCGGAAAGTCCACGGATCAGCCTTTTGTCCGACACCGGCTGCACCACTGCCGCCGCAATCTGAAAAAGAACCCGGCTCACGATCATCTGCAATAACGGCACCGCACAAAGGAAAAACACGGCAATCACACCTGCCACACCCACGGCATTTTTGACGAGCTTACCGGCACACAAAACGGTCTGCAAAACATTCCCCACCGAATTGCCTACACCCGGTATCGAGCTTGACAACCGCACCATCGTCATGTTTTTGACCTCGGCACTCACCGGAATGATCAGCCCCTGTATGACATTCATCCCCATCATCAGGCCAAACACCGCCTTCACGCCGAAGCGGACGCCGTCCCGGATCAGATCTGCCATCTTGGAAAACATGTCCTCCCCCGAAAGCTGGTTGACAACCTGCAGGAAAAAGTAAAGATGGACTGCCGGCAGGGCAAGTCCCGCCAAAAGCCAGTTGACCACCATGATCATCGCAAGCGCGAACTCATAATACGCCCCTGCTGCAACGCCCCCCTGCGTGAAGGACAGACTGATAAAAAAAGCCGGGATCAATACCTTCACAAACGCAAGCAGGTTCTCCATCGTCTGCCCGGCAAGCTGCGCGATCTGCAGAAACGAAGTTGCCAGGATTGAAAAAAATAACAGATATACAATATAAAATGCGGTTCCTGCCACCTCCTTGCCGTGAAGCACCTTGGAGAAGTTTGAAAACACCGCTCCCACCAGCGCCACAGCGATCAGCGAAACAAACATTTTGCGGTCACTGCTAAAGGAGGAAAGCACAATTTTCCGGAACGAATGCAGTAAATCCACCACCGTGTCCGCTTTTCCATTCCGAATCATGCTTTGTACCATGTCCGCAAAGCCGAAGCTTTCTTCTCCCAGAAGCTGATCCATCATCTGCTGTATCTGGTCATACGACAGCTCATTCGCCAGACTGTCATAGAGCCCGGCACCTTCCTTAGTTCCACTCACCTCATCACCTCCCTCACAGGCCGGACGGCACAAACCGGATCAGCACCTCAAAAAGCGCTGCTAACACCGGAATGCTGACCGCCAGAAGCATCAGTTTCCCATAAAATTCGATCTGTCCCGCCACGGCACTGTAACCGGCATCCCGGCACAGATTCGCTCCAAGCTCCGCCATATATGTCACAGCGATCATCTTGAACAGAACCTTCATATATATACTTCCACCGCCAAGATACTTTTGCAGAGACTTAAGATACCGGAGCAGCTCGCCGATCCGTCCCAACGCCAGAAAGCTGATCAGCAGACACGCTGTCAGGATCAGAAGCATGCCGAATTCTGCTTTGTCCTTTTTGAGCGGGATTGCCAAAAACACCGCCATGATGCCGATCATAATAATCTTTTCCATTGTGCCTCTCCATCCTGTCCGGCTACAAGGTAAACAGCTCCTGTATCGACCGGAACAACTCCAATATATAAGGGATCACCCACAAAAGCACCAGGATCAGTCCGGACAGACTGACAAGAAACGCCTGCTCCTCTCTGCCCGCATGCTTGAGCACCTGTCCCAGAACAGAAACAAGAATTCCGACTGCTGCGATCCGAAATATCAAATTTATACTCATCCATCTTCTCCTCTCACTCTACAAGAGTAGTATCGCAGTGAATATCCCTCCTGTGATCCCCACCAGCCGATATACCTTCGCCTGCGACTGATACTCTGTCTCGGCATCCTGTATACTCCTTCCCAGCCTGTCCTGCAGCACATGTAACGTCTGAAGCTGTGTCTGCCGGTCAAGCGTCCCCAGATGCATTCCGATCTCTCTCCAAAGCATGACGTCCTCTCTGTCCAGCATGCCTGCCGTTTTATCTGCCATGATCCCGTTTTCCCACAGCTCCTGCAGGCTCACATCCTCCGCCCGCAAAAGACCTTCATACATATTCCCGAAAAATCCCCGGAAATAGCATGTCTTTCCGGAAAGCTTCTGAAAGATCTCCACCATATCTACCGCCGCATACTCCACTTCCCCATACAGAAGGATCAGCGCCTGCGCAAGCTCCCGCAGGATCTCGATCCTTCTTTTTCGCTTGCCGGCAAGCCAAAGACCAAAACCGCTGCCTCCGGCAAACACCATTGCGCCTCCAGTCATTTTCAGGATCATCCGCAGCAGATTCATGCCTCTCCTCCTTCCTGCACATCCCCACACGGATGTGCCAGATACGTCCCACGCTCATCGAAAATAGCATCTACCCTGCCGATCTGACTGGCAGACAAAAGCACATACCGCTGAAATACCTTCTCCTGTACCAGCCTGCCAAGAATCGGTTTTTTGCGGATCTCCTCCATGCTTTTTCCATGCACGGTTGCTAATATCTTCACACCGCAGTTCATCACATATTCCAGTGCCTCCACATCCTCCTTTGATCCAATCTCATCCACTGCGATCACGTTGGGCGACATGGAACGCACCAGCATCATCATTCCTTCCTTTTTGGGGCAGCAGTCGAGAATGTCCGTACGATAGCCCAGATCATTCTGCGGTGTCCCCTGATAACAGGCTCCGAGCTCCGATCGCTCATCGACCACGCCCACATTCATGCCATGCCTTTTCGCACTGCCGTTCGACAGCTGTCGTATCAAATCACGCAGCAGCGTTGTCTTCCCACAGCGCGGCGGTGATATGATAAGCGTATGATAAATGCTCTCCCCGTTGATCAGATACGGAAGTACTCTGTCCCCGCACCCTAACAGCTGGTGTGCCAGCCGGATATTGATAAATGATATGTAACGCAGATTCTTCACCTGACCCTTTTCCAATACAATTTTCCCCGCCACGCCGACGCGATGACCGCCCTGTATCGTGATAAATCCCTGCTTGAGTTCTTCCTCAAAGGCATACATCGAATAATTGCTGATGCGCTCCATCGTCTCCTTCACATCCTGCCGCTCTGCCATGACCGGTGCCTCCGGATCCGTGGTCAGACAGCCGCTGCGGCCGACAAAATATTCTTTTCCATGATATACCACCATAAGCGGCGCATCTGCCCGGATGCGTATTTCCTGAAGAAGCCGGTAATCAATGTCCAGCTTTTCCATGTAACGGCGCAGATCCTTTGCCAGCACACGAAGTACCTGATCTCTCTGTCCCATATCTCATCCTCCATTCTTTTTCAATATATGTATGGGACAGGCAGATATTCCAAAATGTTTGCAGAATGTTTGCAAAACTTTGATTGCAAATAGTGATAAAATGTAATAAAATAAAACTATGTGAGGTGAAAAAAAACCTCAAGAAGGAACATTGCCGAAAGCAATGTTATTCACGATTTATATACAAGAAAAGAAAGGATGATAACAACAATGGAAAACATGCCAAAAATGAAAATCGGTATTGTTGCAGTGAGCAGGGACTGTTTCCCGGAGTCGCTCTCTGTAACAAGAAGAGAAAACCTTGTAAAAGCATACGCTGCTAAATATGACGCAGAGGACATTTATGAGTGTCCGATCTGTATCGTAGAGAGTGAGATCCACATGGTTCAGGCTCTTGAGGACATCAAGAAAGCCGGCTGTAACGCTCTCTGTGTATACCTTGGTAACTTCGGTCCTGAGATCGCTGAGACACTTCTTGCAAAGCACTTCGATGGTCCTAAGATGTTCGTAGCTGCTGCTGAGGAGACTTCCGCAAACGGCGGACTGATCCAGGGCAGAGGTGATGCATACTGTGGTATGCTCAACGCAAGCTACAATTTAAAGCTTCGTAACGTAAAGGCTTACATCCCTGATTATCCGGTTGGAACTGCAGAGGAATGTGCTGATATGATCCATGAGTTCCTTCCAATCGCAAAGGCTGTATATGCTCTTAACAACCTGAAGATCATCAGCTTTGGTCCACGTCCACTGAACTTCCTTGCATGTAATGCACCGATCAAACAGCTTTACAACCTCGGCGTAGAGATCGAGGAGAACTCTGAGCTTGACCTGTTCGAGGCATTCAACAAGCATGCAGATGATCCACGTATCCCTGATGTTGTTAAGGATATGGAGGAAGAGCTTGGTGCCGGCAACAAGAAGCCGGAGATCTTAAACAAGCTTGCACAGTACGAGATCACTCTTCTTGACTGGATCGAGGAGCACAGAGGATATCGTAAGTTCGTTGCACTGGCAGGAAAGTGCTGGCCGGCATTCCAGACACAGTTCGGATGCGTACCTTGCTACGTTAACAGCCGTCTTACCAAGAGAGGCATTCCTGTATCCTGTGAGGTAGATATCTACGGAGCACTCAGCGAGTTCATCGGTACCGTTGTCAGCGATGATACTGTTACACTGCTTGATATCAACAATACCGTTCCTGCAGACATCTACAACGAGGAGATCAAGGGCAAGTTCGATTATACACAGAAGGATATCTTCATGGGCTTCCACTGTGGAAATACAGCATCTACAAAGCTTTCCTTCTGCGAGATGAAGAACCAGATGATCATGGCTCGTTCTCTTCCGGTAGAGGTAACAAACGGTACTCTCGAGGGAGATATCGTTCCTGGCGATATCACATTCTTCCGTCTGCAGAGCACTGCCGATGCAAAGCTTCGTGCTTACATTGCGAACGGAGAGGTTCTCCCTGTTGCAACACGTTCCTTCGGTGCGATCGGTATTTTCGCGATCAACGAGATGGGTCGTTTCTACCGTCACGTACTGATCGAGAAGAACTTCCCTCATCATGGTGCTGTTGCTTTCGGTCACTTCGGAAAGCAGCTCTATGAGGTATTCAAATACATCGGTGTTGATGTAGAGGAGATCGGCTACAATCAGCCAAAGGGTGTTCTGTACAAGACAGAGAATCCATTCTCATAAGAACAACCGGATTAAACTGACACTTAAGAAGCTGACAGGATCATCTCTGCCGCTTCTATATGCCAGAGCGGCGGCACGATGCCGCCGCTCTTTTCTATGAAACGGATATGAACCATTGGGACATTATTCCTAAGTTCATTTTCATCACTTACAGTAAGAAAGGATATTATCTATGAATTATTTAATTGGTATTGATTTAGGTACTTCCTCTACCAAGACAGTTCTCTTTGATGAGGAAGGTACCGTGATCGCCTCTGCCGGCAAGGATTATCCACTCTACACTCCAAACAACGGATGGGCAGAGCAGAAGCCGGAAGACTGGCGTGACGCTGCACTGGAGACAATCGCAAAGGTTGTCAAAGATTCCGGCGTAGCCGCTGACGACATCAAGGGTCTTGGTATTTCCGGACAGATGCACGGACTTGTTATGCTTGACGAGGCCGGTGAGGTTATCCGTCCTTCCATTATCTGGTGCGATCAGCGTACCGAGAAGGAATGCGAGGAGATCACCGAGAAGGTTGGTGCAAAGCGTCTGATCGAGATCACAGCAAACCCTGCTCTGACCGGCTTCACCGCATCCAAGATTCTCTGGGTTCGCAATCATGAGCCTGAGAATTATGCAAAATGTAAGCACATCCTCCTTCCAAAGGATTATGTCCGCTACATTCTGACCGGCGAGTTCGCAACAGAGGTTTCCGATGCTTCCGGTATGCAGCTTCTTGACGTACCAAAGCGTCAGTGGTCTGATGAGGTTCTCGAAAAGCTCGACATTGACAAGAACCTTTTGGCAAAGGTATATGAGTCTCCTGAGGTAACAGGTACCATCCTTCCGGAGATCGCAGCAAAGACAGGTCTTTCTACTTCTACAGTTGTAGTCGGCGGTGCCGGCGATAATGCCGCTGCAGCAGTTGGAACAGGCGTTGTTGAGGATGGCAAGGCATTTACCACGATCGGTACCAGCGGCGTTGTATTTGCACATTCCAGCGATATCTCCATCGATCCAAAGGGACGTGTACATACCTTCTGTTGCGCAGTTCCGGGTGCATGGCATGTTATGGGTGTTACCCAGGCAGCCGGATATTCTCTGGCATGGTTCCAGGACAACATCGGAACAGAGTATGCACGCAAGGCAAAGGAGCAGGGCTGTGGTGCATTTGATCTGATCAATGCAGACGTATTAAAGACACCGATCGGTGCGAACCGTCTGATCTATCTCCCATATCTGAATGGCGAGCGTACTCCGCATCTGGATGCAAACTGCCGTGGTGTATTCTTCGGTCTTTCCAGCATGCACACAACTGCTGACATGGCTCGTGCCGTTATGGAGGGTATCAGCTACTCTCTGACCGACTGTAACGATATCATCCGCGAGATGGGTATCAACGTTACCGAGATGATGGCATGTGGCGGTGGCGCCAAGAACGGCGTACAGCGTCAGATGATGGCAGATATGTTCGGCTGTGACGTTAAGACCGTAACCGCTACCGAAGGACCTGCACTTGGTGTTGCAATCCTTGCCGGTGTCGGTGCAGGTATCTATGACAGCGTTGAGGCAGCATGCCGCAAGATGATCCATACGGATCCTGAGAAGGAATGTCATCCGGACGCAGCTGCTACCAAGGAGTACGACAAGTTCCATCAGCTTTACAAGAAGCTGTACGATGATCTGAAGGATGATTATCAGACACTTGCTACTCTGTAATAATAAAGCCTGATAAACCAAAGGGTTCTGTGTGAATGAAGCTTCATTCACACAGAACCCTTTTTCTTTCCTGTTCATTCACAAAAAATGTTTTATCCTCAACGCTTTGAGCATCCTGCAAGACCGGTATTTTCTGCCGTCTAAAATTTCCCGTATCTTTCCCGGTAATCCTCGTATAAGGTTCGAAGACTCTTGTCGTCATCGCCCTCCTCCTCGAGTATCCCCTCTTCCTCCATTTGATAGAAATATGTAATAATCTCCTCACAGCGCTTAAGTATTTCCGGATTCTGCGTGACCTCCTTCATGCTGTATGCATTGTCCAGAGACAGCATTGGATTTGCATTCTCATGATTGTGAAACAAATAGATCATAATGCATTCGTAACGATTTCTGACGTCCAGAGGACGCATCTGTGCCAACTCCAGAAGCTGATTGATCTCTGCCAGTGTCATTGTCATTCCTATTCCAAAATCAATCAGCATATTCCGTTCCGGTAAAATTCCATGACGCTTTAACTTTGAGTACGCCACCTCAAAGCCCTGTGGCTTCTCAAATCTTCTGGCTAACTGATGAAGACTCTGCGCTTCCTCTCCCTCATACCGTGCACCTCCACGCATTTTAATGTAATTTTCCATATAGTCAATGAGCTTTGAATGTGTTCCCCGGAAAATATCCATATGCTCTGTCATAAATGCATCAAATTCCCACTCATCCGCAATCAAGAGAAGCTTCTCATGCATCACTCCGGTAGTCACCCTGTCACGATACTCCTGATCAAAGCTATGCCCCTGACACATCGCTTCATACCTTTCCCGGTAATGCACTAATGCCGGATACGAATACGCCTCATCCCCGGGATGCTCCTTTCTCTGCCGGATCACATAAATACAGATTGCATCATAGACATCCTTTGCGTACAATGACGCATAGCCACCATAATCCTGCAGAAGCCGATTCAACTGCTCTTCATTCATATCCAGTCCGAAGCCAAGTTTAATAAAATGCTCTCTGCTTCGCGGAAGCACACCGTCCACACACCAGCTCCGGATTGTGTTTTTGCTGAAGCCACAGCGTTTTCCAAACTTTTCATAAGAAAGCTCCAGATCAAACAACTGCTCCTGCATAAATTCCTTCCAGTTTCTCTGCTTTGATTCATAATAATGCAAAAAATCCAGAAGCTCTTCATCCCTGCTACAGCGATTTAATTCCTCCATTAATATTTTCGAAATCTCTGTCATGACATCTTCCATCCTTTATCTCTATCCACACTCCGCTCACTGTTTCTTTTGCCACATGCACCTCTACATCGGTGGCACCACTTTATTTTGTCCGTTTCGGGATCCTCTGATCGTCTTTGTACTATTATTCAACTCTGACTGTCCTGCCGCTGGATTACTGCCCTTACTCACGATCACCGTAATCTTTGTGTTCTTTTTGACACGGCGTCCAGCCTTCACCGACTGCTCCACTACAAGCCCCTCCGGTACGGTTTCATGATACTCCTTCATGACACAGATCCGAAGCTTTGCCTTTTTAAGCAATCGGCGTGCCTCCTGCTCCGCCTCGCCCCGGACGACCGGAACACGACAATATTTTCTTCCCCGGCTGACGTAAATTGTCAGCTTCCCGAGAGATCCAGCCTCCCACTCCGTCCCCGGCGCAATGCTCTGAGACAGAATTTCTCCCTTCTTTACAGTTGAGCTGTATTTTCTTTTCCAGATAATTTCTAGAGAGGAGTCTGCGAGCTGCTGCAGTGCACCAGCCGCTTCCTTTCGTTTCATCCCCTCCACTCGGATCATCCGGTATGTTTTGGACTTAGATTTGATCGTTTCTACCGGCTTCTCCTTCCGGATATCCTCCAACTTTCCCGCGACTGATGTTTTCGATGATCTCATATATATTCCAGCCAGAACGATACCAACCATACAAAGTCCTGCCAAAAATATCCCTGCCATCCATTTCCATCGATGTGCCTTTTCTTCTACAGCTTCTTCAGTTGTCCCATTTTGTGGACACTCATATAAATCGCGGTATAATTCCTCCATGGATGCCGTCCTTTTCTGAATCTTCAATACCATCCCATGGCTGACTGCCCTCTCCAGCTCCGGTGTCACATCTTCATTCCATACAGACAACGGCGTCAGCGAATCCTCCCCGGTCTCTAACAAACTGCACACTCTTCCCTGTGACGACTGTGCTGCTTTTCCGGCGATCAGGTAATAGAGAGTTGCACATACCGCATACACATCTGTCCATGGTCCCTGCTGCTTAAGCGCCTTGCTGCGTTCCCCCTCCCCCGGCTTGCGGTATCTTTGCTCCGGCGGCGAAAATTCCGTCTTCATAATCGTGGTAAACTGCGTACTATCCTGACTTCTCGCCGCTCCAAAGTCCAGAAGCTTCACCTCAAGATCATTGCATAGCATAATATTATCCGGGCTGATATCTCTATGCAACAGTCCCATTTTATGGACTTCCTGCATAGACCGTATCACCGGCTTCATTAGCTCCAGTGCCTCCTTGGGATCAAGCTGTTGATTCCGATGTTCATCTCTGTACTGCTTCAACGTCACACCCTCCAGCAGTTCCATGATCAGATAGGATGTATCATTCTCATTTTCAATGATATTTTCGATATGTACAATTCCCGGGCAGGAAGAAAGAGAATACAGAATTCTGGCTTCTTTTACAAAATTATCCCGCTCCCTGCTTACCAGATCACTCTGCTTTCGAACCGATACGCTGTAAGACTTGGTCGTGTCCCGCTCTACAAACTCCGACGGATAATATTCTTTGACTGCTACCTTGTGCTCAAGGGCATTATCCCATCCTATGTAGGTAATTCCAAATCCGCCCTGACTAAGCTTTCTGCCAATCAGATATCTTCCGTTTAACAGAGTCGTTCCCGGCGGCAGACATTGTCCGCCCGCAATATATTTCTTCTCCTCAAATCCACACCAAGGACAAATCTCCTGATGTTTCTCTTCTTCAAGAATCCTCATACAATTATAACAACGCTTCTGTCCGTTCATGCTGCCTCCATCTGACCTGTTTTTGTTCAGGCATTTTTCTTTCCGGAGGAATACGAAACTGTTTTGGACCATGAACTCTTCTGCCACTTTCCTTTTACCTTCATACTCGTCCGTATCCGCATCCGAAACTGTGCGGTACCACCTGAATTTCTTTTCATTATAATCTTTTTACGAATATTCCCCTGGTATCGTTTACGACTAAACCATTTTCCACCATGAAAGCCTTTCAACTTCAGTTGAAATTCATATCTGGTTCCCTCTGCCTTCTTAAGAGAAATCACATAATTTGTACCCTTTTCCGTCAATGCCATCTCCGGCTTCATCAGCTTGCGGGCAACAACGGCTCTGACCGGAGCAGACAGCGGATTCGGCTGTTCCAGCGAATCATTTCCCGCCTTAACCTTATAAAAATAAACATTTCCCTTTTTGACCTGACGGTCCACATAATTAGTAGCAGATGTGCTTTTTATCAGAACATAACCTGTCCTTTTCTGCGTAGAACGATAAATCAGATACTCCCCCTCTTCCGCTTTCTTCCAGGTAATCCGAAGTGCGGAAATATATGCTTTCTTTCCCATAACTTTGCAGTCGGAAACTTTAACACCGCTGACTGCCACTGTCTTTATTCCGGCAACCGTTGTCCCCTGTGGTAATGCCGTCTCCTGTACCGGTGTGCTTGTCTGCGGTACACTCGTCGGCACTGCTGCCGATGCAGTTGGCTCCGGTGATGGCGTCTGCATCCGATCCGGTCCCCAGTAAAACGGAAAATAACTGCTTCCCATATCCTTTGGTGTCACCCAGTCATATCCATTTTCTTCTGCCCATTTTGCTGCATAGCTGCCCGGCTCTGCCACGATCAGTGTTCCCGGCTTAAACGCCCCCGGTCCGATATAGATTACATCCACGCTGATCCGTATAATGCACTCTGCCTCCTCTGAGCCAAATGCACCGGAGGAAATCCGTGTCACACCATACAGATACAGATTCCATATGTTCTCCTCCCGGATCTGCTCCGGCAGCTTGTCCTCATTCACTGCCGCCAGCGTATCACTGACACTGATGCAGCCCTGACTTTCGCTGCTGTTTGTCACCCATTCACAGTTACTGTCAAAAGCATAGTCTCCTATCTGTGTCAGATTTTCCGAATACTGCAGTGTTTTCAGGGAAGAGCACTCCGAAAATGCATAGTCCGGCACGCCTGTAATCTTCTCCCCCAAAATAATATTTTCCACACCGCAGACCGTCGATTTCTTTCCCTTTCCCTCCGGCATAAACGCATTCGAATGAATTGTCAGCGTCTTGAGCGAATCACATTTTTCAAAAAGATTACCAAGCATGTCCGCCGTCAGCGACCGACTTGGCTCCATCTCTTCCGGGATTGTCAGTTGCTGCAATGCACTGCAGCCATAAAATACACTTTTATTTTCTGAATCCTCATCTGGAATTTCCACACAGATCTCACGATCCGGAAATGCGATGGACTCCAGAGAAGTACAGTTATAAAATGCCTGCTCATCCACATTATGAAGCAGACTTCCCTCTGCGAAGGAAATGGAGGTAATATTCCTGCAGTGTGCAAAAGCATTTTCCTCTATTCTTCTCACCTTCTGAGGAATCACTACCTCTCCTGCCATATCCGTACTGCAATCTACCAGAACCGTATCATTAATGATCAATAACCCACTGTCCCATTTATCGGTCAGATCAGCAAGCCATTTCGTTCCATCAAATGCCCTTTTACCAATCTCTGTATCCGTATCCGCAAATTCCACCTGTACCAATAAATCGCAGCCCTCAAACGCTTCATCTCCGATCTGTGTTACGCCGTCCGGCATCACAACGGACGTCAGTGTTGTATTATCCTGAAACGCACAGTCCGTGATCCTGTTTACACTCTCCGGGATTGTCAGATTTCCAAAGGAATAGTCATCCTGCGTATCAACAATCGCATGATCCAGTATCGCCAGACCATTCTCATATTTCTGTGTCACCCATGGCGTATTCCGAAAAGAATGACTGCCGCTTTTCTGATAACATTCCTCCAAAGCTTCCAGCGTCACCAGATTGGTACAGTCTGCAAATGCCTCATCCCCGATATTCACCGGCGAAAGAAAATGAACCTTCGTCAGTGCACTTTTCTGAAATGCATACGGATCAATTGTCATCACTCCCGCAGACTGTAGAGTAAGCTCTGTAATGGCTGTCTCATAAAATGCAAATTCCCCAATCTTCTCTGATATCAATGTTCCCACAAGTCCATCCTGCGCGTCTGCAAGTGTCCCTAATCCGGTACAGCCACAGAATGCATATTTGCCTATTTTCTTCGTCACACGATCAAGTCCTGTCACCGTTGTCAGCGATGTACAGTCCATAAATGCAAATTCCCCAACCTCTTGCAAATCCGAACTGACAAGCTCGACTGATTCCAGAGATGCACAATCCTGAAACATCATATCGGGAAGCTTTGTAATCGAGGCACAAAGTTTCATATTCTTTATCCCTGTTCCAAAAAAGACGCCCTCTCCATAATGTACTACATTTGCAGAATCAGTTACCTTAACAAGGTTATTGCAATTAACAAATGCATACGCACCGACGCTCTTTACACTGCCGTTCATATCTATTTCCGTCAATGAGGAACACATTGCAAATGCATTTGCCCCAATGTATTCGGCATTTTTAAGATCAATGCTGTCCAGACTGATGCATCCCGAAAACGCCGAAGTGCCCAGACGTTTTACTGCATTCCCCAGCGTCACCCGCTGAAGATCCCTGCAGTTTTGAAACACCGCTTCTCCAATTCTTGTCACGCTGTCCGGAATCACAACACTCTGCAGTCCTGCAGAAGACTGCCAGAAATCATCCTCTCCATAAGTATCCAGTGCCATTACCGTCATTCCGTCCACTGTCTGCGGAATGTTCACTGTATTCTCGACCTTTTCTCCCAGATACTTTGTCAGTACCAGCTTATCTTCCGTCAATTTGCGGTATTTCCATTGTCCGTCACTGCTCTGCAGCATCGTAACTGCTGCCTTTGCCGTTGGAATGCCGTTTACTCTTCCCGCACCTCCGGCACCACCCAGACTTCCGATCACCAGCGCTACAGTAAGCGCCCATATCCAAAATTTATTCCTGTAATGCTTTCGTATTTTCATCACTTTCTCCATTCCTGTATAATCTGTTATGTCTATGATAATATCTTTCCCGTTCTCTGTCAAAATGAAAGTATCCCCCTTTTCTTCCCCCCCCGTTTCATCATCGGTCAGTTCGTTTAAAACACGTCTGATCCGACTGGTATAATGTAGAAAACAAAGAAAATAACTGCCTGAATGGCGAAATGGAGGAAATTATGAAAAAGAGACATTTATTTTCCAGAAAAACATGGTTATCCGTGTTCACTGCTATCACTTTCATGATCACAGAGGCATTTCTTTGCCAGCCATCTGTACCAAAAGATGTACAGGCCCAGGAATTCACAACTGCAGAAACCCTTCCGGTAAACACCCCTGTCACTGACATTACCGGGGACAATATCAAATATTACACCTTCCAGTCCACGGAGGACGGCTACTTTACAATCAATATCAAACACAAAGATATTACACAAACCGGTCGCTGGTGTATGGTTCTGCGAAACAAGGACAGAAGCTATGTCTACGAAACCATGTATGGAGATTCTATCACCTCACATAAATGGCCCTGTGTCAAAGGCAAAACCTATTATATTGATCTAAGCGACAGCTATGGTTCCAGCAAACAAGCCTATGAGCTTGTCGTCACCCAGACTGCCGATCCCAACTGGGAACGGGAAGAAAATGATAATCAGGAGACTGCCACACCGTTAGCCTGTGACAGTCCGATGAATGGTATGGTAGAAAACGAAGGCAGCGACTGGTTCAAGCTGGAAACTCCGGCTGCCGCCGGCTATGTTACCTTTTCACTGGTTCATCCGGACATTGCCGAGAAAGGCGGATGGACAATGACCATTCAGGACGCATCCGGCAAAGTATACGGCAAATACAATGGTTCTTCGATCAATACGATCAAATACGGCTTTGCCCCTGGAACTATACTTTATATCAAGCTTACGGCAAACTATGGCGATGACCGTCAGCTTTACACCTTAACAGCATCATTTACACCATCAGTCACCTTCGAAAGCGAGCCAAATGACAGTGCTGCCAATGCCGACAGCATTGCTTATAACACCGATTACTGTGGCGTCATCAACTCCTCCGCAGATGATGTGGATTATTATAGCTTTACCAATCCTGCCGCCGGCAAAGTGACGATCCATTTCGGACCGGTTGACATATCAAATACCGGAAAATGGAATCTGACACTCGTGGATGCAAGCGGCAACGAAACATCTCTTCTTCAGACAGAAACCACACAGGATGTCACCTCGCTTCTCAAAAAGGGAACCTATTATCTAAAGATCACGGATAGCTGGGGAGCTTCTAATAAAGACTATACCTTCCGTCTGAGCCGCAAAAACTATAATATTTCCGGCAAAACAAAGATACAAAAAGCAAAGCTTTCCAGAAAACACATTATCAAATACATTAAATTAGGAAAACGCGCCAAAAATGCAGAAAAGTATCTGGTTAAGATTTCCCGCAAAAAAAATATGTCCGATGCATCTTCTGCGGAATTTAATGCTGTCAAAAAACTGGATATTGATTATTATGGTTATTACAAGACCACCTATTATATTCAGGTAAGACCATATGTTACCGATGCCTTTGGCAACCGCTGGTACGGCAAAAAGTCTAATATTGTAAAAATTAAAACGAAACGTCTGTAATCAGAGAAAGATCCGTTAATTCTTTTCCTCTATACAGTCATTGTATCACAAATTTGCAACGCAAGGGAGCTTGTTGGCTTGCGCAGAATTTGTGAACGACAAAATCTTAAAGCGCAGTGCGCGACAGCTGCAAAGCAGCTGGATTTTGGAGTTATTATATCATCAAAAATTTACCAAAAGATACTAAAAAGCTTCGGTCTTTCATCTCTGAGAATGTCCGAAGCTTTTTACTTTTAAGATATGCTTTCACGGCAGCTTTTTACCGTATTGGAATTTATGCTTGTCACTGCTTTCTTCAACGATTATAATAGTAGATAGTGCTATATCATATAGTTACGCATTCAAAAGCAGCAAAGCTTTAAAGCGCAATCTGCGCCAGCCGTTAGAACAAAATAACGTTCGAACCCAACATCTTATAATTACTTAAAGGAATGATTTATCATGAACGAATCCGATAACATGTTTGAAGAAGAATATCTCACCTGTGAACGGAGGCACATCTTTTTCGTATTGATGGGAGTCGCCGGCTTCTTTGGTGCATTCACCTACTCTATCCGCGGGGGCATTTTCTGTAATGCACAGACCGCCAATTTCGTTTTATTTGCAATGGCACTCGGCAACGCCCAGTGGAAACACGCCCTCTACTTTCTGATCCCAATGAGTGCCTATTTCCTTGGTGCCGTGATCTCCGAGGCGCTGCCCGGCAGCATCAAAAAGCTGCAGTTTATTCGCTGGGATACGCTGTTTATCATGATTGAAATGATCGTTGTCGTCTTTCTCGGGCTTCTGCCGGAGAGTGCACCGGTTCAGATCTCACAGGTTGCGATCAACTTCATCTGCTCGATGCAGTATAACACCTTCCGGCAGGCAAGGAGTGTTCCGATGGCAACGACCTTTTGTACCAATCACTGGCGTCAGGTTGCGATCGCACTGACGAAAGCTATCCGTCACCGGGATACTGCCTATCTGCCCCGCATGTCCCAGCATCTTTGTATGCTGCTTGTGTTCGTGGTCGGCGGTGTGATATCCACGATTCTTTGTAATCTTTTCCTTGGCAAAGCGATCTTTGCCGCACTGATTCCTCTGATGATCGTGTTTATCGATCTTTTATATGCGGATCTGAAACGCGAAAAGGGTGCTCTGGAACGGATTCCGCATGGGCATTGAGAAGGTGCGTGTGGCGAATATTAACCCGATTTGTGTCAATAACATGATTGCATGATTTTTTGAAAACAATCCATACTATTTACAGTACCCCGAAAATTATTTACTAAGACTTCATTTCGGAAGGAGCAATAGTATGAGCCACGATAAAAACGGTACGACCGGTCTAAACCATATGAACAAACGTCAGCTTGCCGAAGGTCTTGAGTTTCTCGATGATCTGACGGAGGATGAGCGCAAGCGTTTTGAAGCACTTCCCGACGAGGATAAGCATCGGTGTATCGCCCAGAATCTGATCAGTCACCAGGATGACAAGCTCTGGGACAGGGATATCGGCATCAGCCAGCTGGAGGGACGCATCGTCACAAAATCTTTTCAGGGATAGATGATTGACGTTTCTGCCAATTGACCTTTTCTAATATCTCTCTGCAGATCCGCCAATTCATATATTTTTACCTGTCGGGAAATTAATTATCTGACCGATGAAACGATCAAAACAAATCGAGAGCAGCCCACGTTTACAGGCTGCTCCCTGTTTGTTTATCCATGAAATTTTATTGATTGATCCATTAGTCGGCAAAGAGCTGTGTAGAAAGATATCTGTCTCCTGAATCAGGGAGAAGTGCTACAATCACCTTGCCCTTGTTCTCCGGACGGGCTGCAAGAATAGTTGCTGCCTTTAATGCTGCTCCGGAAGAAATACCAACGAGAATACCCTCGCTCTGGGCAAACTTCTTGCCCTCGACAAATGCATCATCGTTCGCGATCGGGAGAATCTCATCATATACATCTGTGTTCAGTACCTTTGGCACGAAGCCTGCGCCAATACCCTGAATCTTATGTGCTCCCGGTGCTCCACCGGAAAGAACCGGGCTGGTCTCCGGCTCAACAGCTACGATCTTGACATTTGGATTCTGCTCCTTTAAGTACTCGCCGATACCTGTGATTGTTCCGCCTGTACCAACACCTGCTATGAAAATATCTACTTTGCCATCGGTCTGATCCCAGATCTCAGGACCGGTTGTTGCCTTATGTGCTGCCGGGTTAGCCGGATTGTCAAACTGACCAAGGATAACAGAGCCCGGTGTGTTTGCCTGAAGCTCCTCTGCCTTTGCGATAGCTCCCTTCATTCCCTTTGCACCTTCTGTCAGAACAAGCTCTGCTCCATATGCTTTTAATAATGTACGACGCTCGATGCTCATGGTATCCGGAAGAGTAAGCACTGCATGATATCCCTTTGCTGTAGCAACAGCGGCAAGACCAATTCCTGTATTACCGGATGTTGGCTCGATAATTGTTGCACCCGGCTTTAAGATACCCTTCTTTTCTGCATCCTCGATCATTGCAAGACTGATACGATCCTTAACAGATCCTGTCAGATTCAGATACTCTAACTTTGTCAGGATCGTTGCATCTGTAACTCCTGCTGCTTCACTGTATTTGCTTGCCTTTAAGATTGGGGTTCCTCCGATCAGTTCTACTGCACTCTCTTTAATCTTTGCCATAATAATGTCCTCCTTCATTCTCTAAACATTCTGCTTCTCTGACCCTCCCTCTTCAGAAACAATCCTGTCTGAAATCTTGGATAATCAGTTGTTTTCTTTAATTATACTATTCATACTGTGTTTGTATGAATTGATTTTATAATGGTATTATATTCCTTCAATTCCTATCTGTCAATAGGAATTTATAAAATCTCTGAAAAAATCTGTCGTTATGCTCAATTCGAAAACAAATCAGGACTGGCATACTCTCTGTTTTACAGCCAGTATGCCAGTCCTGATATTAATTCTCTTCATTTTAGAATCGGCTGATTTCCTCCGATTCATCATCACTTTTACGGATCTCACGGATGACAACATCGTATTTTACTCCATTTTCCAGCTCTATTGTAACCGTGTCGCCCACACGATGCTTCAACAGACATTTCCCCATGGGTGATTCAATGCTGATCATATTATTCATTACATCTGCACGGATCGTTGTGACAATCTTATACTCTTCTTCGCAGTCATCCTCCGGGACATAAACGACAACGGTATCATTGAGTCCAAGCTCCTCCTCACCGGCATCGTCCTCCACGATCTGAGCCGTCTTGATCATCCGCTCCAGATAGCGGATCCGGCTCTCGTTACGATTTTTCACTTTCTTGGCTGCTTTATATTCAAAGTTCTCGCTGAGATCTCCCTGCGCTCTCGCCTCCTTGACGTCTTCCAGGGCTTCCTTACGCACGACAAGCTTGCGATGCTCCAACTCCTTCTCCATCTTTTCAACATCCTGTCTGGTTAATCGATCATACATTGTTTCATCCTCCCTTTTATTGCAAAAAAGATCTTCTATGCAAAACAAACAGATATTTATATGTTTTTTGTTTATTTTTGACAATGATATTTTATCACATGCTGTATATAATATATATAAGAAATCTGAATTGATTTCTTCATCACACAATGAGTCCTGTGACTGTTCTGACAGGACATTAATCAAAAAATGACAGAGCGATGAGAGGTGTGACGGTTCTGACACCTCGGTAAACAAAAAGTGACCGAGTGATGATATCTATATGGGAGAGTTGTTACTCTCCCATTTTTACAAAGTAAATACATCAATGAATATATTGCTTATATAAAAAACACAAATTCCACCAAAGATCAAAAAAAGTTAAAACGAAAATACATATATTCCACATTACAATATTTTCATAAAGAATTAAAAATTTAGAACAAAAGAGCGAAACCAGCGTTTCATCCTTGCTTCCCACCACATTACGAGCATTTTCCTATACCAGAACAAAACAGAAGGCTACCCATCAGTGGATCAGCCTCCTGCACGATTATTCCATAAATTTAATTAGCGATAGATGATCTCGCTTCTCTTTGGTCCGTTTGATACCATTGTGATCGGCACACCGATCTCCTTCTCGATGAACTCGATATAACGACGGCAGTTCTCCGGAAGTTTGTCATACTCGGTAATACCTCTGATGTCGCAGTTCCAGCCCGGCAGTGTCTCATAAACAGGCTTTGCCTTAGCAAGCTTTGCGGTTACAGGGAAGTCCTTTACAACCTCTCCATCGATCTCATAACCAACGCAGACCGGAATCTCCTTGAGATATCCGAGACAGTCAAGAACAGTCAGTGCTACTTCTGTTGCACCCTGGATCTGGCAGCCGTAACGGGATGCTACTGCATCGAACCAGCCCATACGACGTGGACGTCCTGTTGTTGCACCGTACTCTCCACCGTCTCCGCCACGCTTACGAAGCTCCTCAGCCTCTACCTCATCGTGAATCTCACTGACGAACTCGCCGGCACCAACGGCACTGGAATAGGCCTTTACAACAGTAACGATTCTCTTGATCTCATATGGAGGAATACCTGCGCCGATTGCGCCGTATGCAGCCAATGTAGAGGAAGAAGTAACCATTGGGTAAATACCGTGATCCGGATCCTTCAGGGAACCAAGCTGTCCCTCTAACAGAATACCCTTGCCTTCCTTGATCGCCTGACGAAGAAAAGCAGATACGTCGCAGACATAAGGAGCGACCATATCACGATACTCGTGAAGTGTATTTAAAAGCTCATCCGGATCAAGCTCCGGCTTATTGTAAAGATATTTCAGTGTAACGTTCTTCTGCTCGCAGATGCGTGCGATCTTGTCCTTTAACACATCATCATCGAACAACTCGGATACCTGAATACCGATCTTAGCGTACTTATCAGAATAGAACGGAGCGATTCCGGACTTTGTGGATCCGAAGGATTTCTTTCCGAGACGCTCTTCCTCATACTGATCGAACAGGATGTGATACGGCATCAGGATCTGTGCTCTGTCAGATACCAGAATCTTTGGCTTTGGCACGCCCTGCTCTACTAAGGAATTGATCTCCTTAAACAGATATGGAATGTTCAGTGCAACACCGTTGCCGATAACACTTGTGGTGTGATTGTAAAATACACCGGATGGCAGAAGATGCAGTGCAAACTTACCATAATCATTGATGATGGTGTGACCTGCATTGCTTCCTCCCTGAAAACGTACGATGATATCGGACTTCTCACCTAACATATCGGTGATCTTTCCTTTTCCCTCATCGCCCCAGTTTGCTCCAACGATTGCTGTAACCATAAATAGCCCCCATTTCTGTACTGCCCTGACCTGGTTCCCATGCCTGGCAGCACAACGACACGGGAATGGAAAATACTTCTTACTTCGGTTCACTCATAGAAGCATACTTCCGGAAATTGATTCCTACACGTTTATCTCGGACTTCATTCCAAGGATTTCCTGATTCTCATCCAGAATTGGCTGAACAATCTCCTGAATAAACTCCTCTACCTGTGAAGCAGAACGTCCTGTATATCTGGATGGCTCCATCAATGCCTGCAGCTCCGGCAGTGTCATCGGGAACTCATCGTCTGCAGCGATCAGCTCCAGCAGATTGTTTTCTTTTCCTTCCTGCTTAACATTCTTGCCTGCTTCCATAGAGAGCTGACGGATCTTCTCATGAAGCTCCTGTCTGTCTCCACCTGCTTTGACGGCATCCATCATGATATTCTCGGTTGCCATGAACGGCAGCTCGGCCATCAGACGTTTCTCGATCACTTTATCATATACGACAAGACCATCCACAACATTTAATACCAGATCAAGGATACCATCTGTTGCCAGGAATCCCTCCGGTACGCTGATACGCTTGTTGGCAGAATCATCCAGAGTACGCTCAAACCACTGACATGCAGAGGTGAACATTGTGTTGGTGACATCAGCCATCACATAACGGGAAAGAGATGCAATACGCTCGCTGCGCATTGGATTTCTCTTGTATGCCATTGCGGAGGAACCGATCTGATTCTTCTCGAACGGCTCTTCAATCTCCTTCAGATGCTGAAGAAGACGGATATCATTGGAGAACTTGTGTGCACTTGCTGCAATGCCTGCAAGTACATTTACAACTCTTGTATCAAGCTTTCTGGAGTAGGTCTGTCCGGATACCGGGAAGCACTCCTTAAAGCCCATCTTCTTGGCAATGATCTTGTCGAGCTTCTTAACCTTCTCCTCATCGCCGTCAAACAGCTCCATAAAGCTTGCCTGTGTTCCTGTTGTTCCCTTGGAACCAAGAAGCTTCATATGATCAATGACATGATCCAGGTCTTCCAGATCCATCAGAAATTCCTGCAGCCACAGAGTTGCTCTCTTACCTACAGTTGTAGGCTGAGCCGGCTGAAAATGAGTAAACGCAAGTGTCGGCTGTGATTTGTACTTCATCGCAAAACGGGACAGCTCATCAATCACGTTGATCAGCTTGTTGCGGATCAGATGAAGTGCCTCTGTCATAATGATGACATCGGTATTATCTCCGACATAACAGGAGGTAGCTCCCAGATGAATGATTCCCTTTGCCTTCGGACACTGAACACCGTAAGCATATACATGTGACATAACATCATGACGAACCTGCTTCTCTCTCTCTCTGGCAACATCATAATTGATATTATCTGCCTGAGACTTCAGTTCCTCGATCTGCTCCTTTGTCACAGCAGGATTGCCGTTTTCATCCAGAAGTCCAAGTTCATTCTCTGCCTCGGCAAGCGCGATCCATAAACGTCTCCAGGTTTTGAATTTCTTGTCCGGAGAGAATATGTACTGCATCTCTCTGCTGGCGTATCTCTCGGACAGTGGACTTGTGTATCTGTCGTTACTCATATCTAACCTCATTTCTGTGCTGTTTCGCACACCTTTGTTTTATATGTTCAGTACAAATTGATCCGGCACAGAACCGCTTCAACCTATACCCACAACACCTGCATTATTTGTCGTAATCTCCACGGATATCTTCCTTCGGAGGATCTAACGGATAATCTCCGGAGAAGCAGGCATTACAATAGCCCTGATCTCCATCGATCAGTTCACTGAGCCTGTTAAGATCAAGATATCCCAGAGAATCTGCACCGATCATCTCTGCGATCTGCTCTACCGTATGGCTGAATGCCGGCAGCTGATCACTGGACGGTACATCTGTTCCAAAATAACATGGATATTTGAATGGTGGAGAACTGATGCGCACATGCACTTCCTTCGCTCCCGCATCCTTGAGCATCTTCACAATACGCGCACTTGTCGTTCCACGGACGATGGAATCATCAACCATGACAACACGCTTGCCGCGAACGATTTCACGAAGAACATTCAGCTTAACCATAACACTCGACTCTCTCGCCGACTGCTTTGGCTTAATGAAGGTTCTTCCCACATAACTGTTCTTGACGAAAGCCGTTCCGTACGGAATGCCGGATTCCAGAGCAAAGCCCATCGCTGCTGCATTACCGGACTCCGGTACACCCACAACGATATCGGCGTCGACAGGATGTGTCTGTGCCAGGATCCTTCCGGCTGTAATCCGGGAACTGTGAACGCTGATGCCATCTATGTAACTGTCCGGTCTTGCGAAATAAATGTACTCAAAAATACATTTTGCATGACTGCCTGTCATCAGAGACTTGTCCGAAGAAATTCCCTCCGGCGTGATCGTCACGATCTCCCCCGGCTCCACATCACGGATAAACTCTGCGCCAACCGTATCAAGTGCACATGATTCACTGGACAGGATATATGCCCCGTCTCTCTTGCCGATACAAAGCGGACGGAATCCAAACGGATCTCTTGCTCCGATCAGCTTACGCGGACTTGCCACTACAAGAGAATAAGCTCCCTTGATCTTTTTCATGGCTTCCTTGACCGCTTCCTCTACCTTGCCGACCTTCAGACGTTCTCTCGCGATCAGATATGCGATCACCTCTGAATCAATCGTAGTCTGGAAGATCGCACCACTCAGCTCCAGCTCGCGGCGAAGCTCCAGTGCATTGACCAGATTGCCGTTATGTGCCAGTGAAAGGGTTCCCTTGATATAGTTCAGAACCAGCGGCTGTGTATTCTCGGCAACACTTGCTCCTGCTGTCGAATAACGCACATGACCAACTCCGATATCACCTTTCATCTTGCCAAGATTCTCAGCATTGAATACCTCATTGACGAGTCCCATTCCCTTGACGGAGGATGAATTCCTCTGAGGACCGTCTGTACGGCTCACTGCAATACCGCAGCTCTCCTGTCCTCTGTGCTGGAGGGAAAACAGTCCGTAATAGATGGTAGACGCAACGTCCCTGCCTTCCATATCGTACATTCCGAATACTCCGCACTCTTCCCCGAGCTTCGGTTCTTCCGCCTGTGCAAGCAGGCAGCCGGAACAATGGCATTTCTCACATGATGTCTGTTTGTTACATTTGGTATGCTCACTCATTTTTGTCTCCATTCCTATGCAATTGTCCTAAACACCCTAATAACACAAGATATATTATATCAATTTCACGGAAAATCTCAAGACTTGTTTGTAACTTTTTGTGATTTACTCTGCTTCCTTCTTCTGTGCGGTATCCTCGAGAGTCATAATTCCCTTCTGAAACTTTAATTTCAGAATACGCTGAACCGTATCATTTAACCGTTTCTCCGTGATCTTTCCTGACTGCACACGTTTTAAAACAGCATCGAACGCCCCCGGCAGATCCTCCGGCATCAGAATAATGTCCGCCCCTGCTTCAAAGGACTTGACTGCGGCATCTCCGGCAGAATATTTGTCCGTGATCGATGCCATATCAAATGCATCGGTAATGATCAGTCCGCTGTAATTTAACTCCTCACGCAGGATCGTTGTCATGATCAGATTTGACAGGCTTGCCGGTTCGCTCGTCTCGGTAACGCGACTCACCGAAATATGGGAGATCATCACAAAATCCGCTCCTGCATCCATTCCGTTTACAAACGGAACAAAATCAATCTGTCGCAGTTTTGATATGCTGCTGTCAATGTCGACACTTCCCTGATGGGTATCTCCGCTGGAGGAGCCCTGTCCCGGAAAATGCTTGAGCGTGGAGCAGATATTCTGGCTCTCAAGCCCCTTTACATAGGCACTGACATATTCTGCCACCTTTTTCGGATCATCACCAAAGGAGCGCGTTCCGATCTCACTGTTCATCTCGGTCGTCTTAACGTCTGCTACAGGAGCAAAATCGACATTAAAGCCAAGCTCTCCGATCTGGCTGCCGATCGTCTCAGCCATATAATATACATAATCGGCATCCTCTGTCTTACCGATCTCTTCCATACTCGGAAATGTGTCCGTTTTCATTTTCGGGTTATTTCCGATCCGTGCCACATCGCCGCCTTCCTCATCCACACACACAAACAGCGGTGTTGAGGAATTCTTCTGCAACTTGCGGATCAGCTTTTTGGTCTGCTTCCGGTTCCAGATATTTCTGGAAAATAATGTAACTCCACCGACCGGATACTGCTCCAGTGTTTCTTTCATTGCTTTTGTAAGCTTCTTATGTTCGTAATACTGTCCCTTCGTCTGGTCTAAAAGCTCCAGATTGACATTGAAAAGCTGTCCGACCTTCTCCTCGTCACTCATCAGGTTCAGATATTCCAGAGAGGCATAGGTTGCATCTTCGTCACTCATCCCGATTACTTCCGGCTCCTGCGTGCATTCTACATCTGTAGATTTCGGCGGCGTATATACGTCACGGCTTTTATCTTTGCCAAACGGCAGACCGGAGCATCCTGTCAGAAGCAGACAAATACTAAGACCCGCTGCACATAATTTCTTTCCATATCTCATTTTCCGGTGCCATACGTCTTTTCTTTTGTGTTGATCTCTCATTGTGATCTTCCATGCCTTTCTTTTATTTTATGATATTGGAATCAAAGGTATTTTGCCCTTTGCATCATTTTTGATTATTTCGGAAACTGTCCAAGCCGCCCTGCATAGGTTAAAAATGTAAATATATCCTGTCACTGATAATGACAGAACGGAGGTTTTCATGAGTGATTTAGCAGCAACCGATTGCGGATGTGGATGCAGCAACGGAGGAAATGATAGTGGATGTAGTTGGATCATCATTCTCCTTCTGCTCTGCTGCTGTTGTGGAAATGGCAACAACTGCTTCGGCGGCTTTGGCGGCGACAGCTGCTGCAGCTCCATCATCTGGATCTTACTTATCCTGTGCTGCTGCGGTAACGGCTTCTGACAACCGTGCAGACCCTGACCGTTAATGGCATTTACCGGCGGTCAAAACTACTTACGTGGCTGCCCTTACGGGGCAGCCTTTTCCTTTTCAGTACCGTTCTTCATAACTGCTTTACCACTGTCCCTTTGAAATTCTCTTCCGGCACGCCTCACACTCCCGGTCGATCTCATAAATCGTATCCTCCTCGATCACAAGATCATCCTCCTGTTTCTGTCTCCGGTCTTCCTCGGATGACTCAACTGCCGTCTCTTTTGCCTTTTCCGGTCCGTAATAAAAGTATCTCATAATACCCTCCATTCTATCCCCGGAATTAAACTCCGGTGGATGTTTATGTAAAATGGAGTTACTTCATCATATGCATCAGAAAAGATTCTGTCTCCTTTTGACAAACTGCCGGAAACTGTCCAAGCACTGATACATACTATAACAATGTAAATAAATTTGACTGTCAGATCTTCTGACAGAATGGAGGTTACCATGAGTGATTTAGCAGCAACCGGTTGCGGCGGCGGATGTTCATCAGACAACGGAGGATGTAGTTGGATCATTATCCTTCTTCTCCTCTGCTGCTGTTGCGGTAATGGCAACAACGGCTTCGGCGGTTTTGGCGGAGATGGATGCGGATGCAATTCCATTCTCTGGATCCTGATCCTTTGCTGTTGCTGCGGAAACGGATTCTAAACATATCGTTTCCTTTTAAACGAGCAGACCAAATTGGTCCACCGGCAGTTTCTTCGGATCTGCCGGTATTTTTATTGTCCGGGAAAATACTCGTAACGTAGCGTGAATCAAGGGCAAAACGCTGGTTTTGCCCTTTTTTATTGCCTGATAAAATGCTCGTAACGTAGTGTGACATTAAGGGCAAAACGCTTGTTTTGACCTTTTTATTGCCGTTTCCAGAACTCCTGAATCTTATCCAGTCTTGAAGTCATTCCAAGAAGCACCATATCAAGCACACAGAGTGCACTCATTGCTTCCACAACCACAACCGCTCTCGGCACGATCACCGGATCATGTCTTCCCTTAATAGAAATCTCAATGTCCTCGCCATCACGATTAACCGTCTGCTGCTTACGTGCAATGGACGGAGTCGGCTTCACCGCCGCCCGCAATATAATATCACTGCCGTCACTCATTCCACCGAGGATTCCTCCTGCATGGTTCGTCTTTTTGGCAATGCTTCCATTCTCTGCTGCCACAAAGCTGTCGTTATTGTCAGAGCCAAAGGCAGAAGCCACAGCAAAGCCATCTCCGATCTCCACGCCCTTAACTGCACCGATGGACATCACAGCCTTCGCCAGATTAGCGTCCAGTTTTTCAAAAACCGGCTCTCCGATCCCGGCAGGCATGCCCCGGACAACACATTCGATCACGCCGCCTGCAGAATCCTGTTCCTTCATCTTCTGCTCCAGCAAGAGCTCTGCTTTCTCAGATGCATCTAGATCCGGCATGTAAAGCGGGCTTTTCATGATATTATCCATGGAAGCCTTCGTTTCATCAATGTCGATCCCACCGATCGACCTTGTATATGCCTGCACATGAATTCCAAGGCTTTTCAGCAACTCCTCGGCAATTGCTCCGGCAGCAACTCTGCCAATCGTTTCTCTTCCTGAGGAACGTCCGCCTCCACGATAATCCCGGAAGCCATACTTCTCATCAAAGGTATAATCCGCGTGCCCTGGTCTGTAATAGCCTGCAATTTCAGAATAATCCTTCGAACGCTGTGTCTTATTGTAAACCACCAGTGAGATCGGTGTACCTGTGGTTTTTCCTTCAAAGATGCCTGACTGGATCTCCACCAGATCCTCTTCCTTACGCGGTGTGGAATATCTGGTCTGTCCCGGCTTTCTCCGGTTCAGATACTTCTGTATCGTCTGCTCATCCAGTGCCAGTCCTGCCGGACAGCCGTCCACCACAACACCGACGCCCTTTCCGTGGGACTCTCCCCATGTTGTCACCTTAAATATACTGCCAAATGTCGATCCTGCCATTTCTTACCAAGCCTTTCTTCATTTCTTGTAGTTTTATACAGACAAACGCAGCAGAAACTCTGTATAAGCAGTTTCCTGCTGCGTTGCCATTATCATGTATCCTGATCACAGACGGATCTTTTTCACACTCTGATCCAGTCCATATGCAATCTCTTTAAGCTGTGCCGCATTCTCAGAAATATCCTGTACAATGTTGGTAACCTCTGCCACGGAAGCGGATGTCTCCTCACTGCTTGCAGCGTTCTCCTCTGCGATCGCAGAAAGGTTTTGAACCACATCGACTACCTTTTCTCTGGAATCATCCAGATTCTCTGTCTTACCTGTAATATGTACCACACTTTCCAGTGCATTTGCAACACCATTGTTCACCTGATGGAACATCTGATCTGTCTGCGTCATCTTGTCACTCTGCTCATCCATGATATTGCGTACCTGCTGCATCGTCTCAACTGCCCTGGTCGAATCCTTGATCAATGCAGATGTAATATCATCGATCTGGCTTGCTGATTCATTCGACTGCTCCGCAAGCTTCTGGATCTGTGAAGCAACCACAGCAAAACCTCTTCCCTGCTCTCCGGCACGCGCTGCCTCGATGGAAGCATTCAGAGACAACAGATTCGTCTCCTCCGCGATGGAGGCGATCAGTGAGGTTGCATCCTTGATCTTCTGTGCAGATGCATTCGTGATGTTCGTCTGCTCATAAATCTCCTCAATGGAAACCTTGGTTCTCTCATTGACTGCCATCAACTCATTCAGGATGGCCATCGCATGATCACTGGAATTCTTCATGCTCTGGGAATTATTCTCCAGAATCTCCGCTTCCTTGTTGGTTGCTTCGATCATATTCCCCATATCAATAACATGCTCTGTCGCGTTCTGTGTCTCCTGTGCCTGATTGGTCGCACCGCTTGCAATATCACCAACAGCATTTCCAACCTGCTCTACGGTCTTTGCCGTATCGGATGCATCCCGGTCCAGTCGCTCCGATGCACTGAACAGATCGTTACTCTTGCTCTGGATCTCCTCGACCATCGTCACAAGCTCTTTCCGAAGATTTGCCACAGACCGGCTCATCACTCCTGTCTCATCTTTGCGCTTCACTAACTTCTCCGCTCCCGGTGTCGGCGTAAAGTCCATCCCTGCCATCTTGCTGACAATATCCGATATCCGACCGATCGGACGCAGATTCGTTGAGATCAGGATCAATGAAAGGATCGTCATAAAGATGTCTACAATAACCGCCGCTCCAATGCTGATATAAACGACTCTGTGTAACGGCGCCAGAATATCCGACTCATCGGCAGAAATTACAAGCACGGTATCACATGCCTCATCCACATAATAGGACGCGTACTTTTTCACTCCGTTAAAGTCATAAGTAACTACCTTCGACTCCGGGCGCTGCTTCTGCGCCATCTGTTGTACAACCCCCTTGATCACAGCGTTCTCCACCGGCTTGCCAATCTTCTCCTCGGTCGGATGATACTTCATTGTTCCGGTCGAATCCACAACATAGGCATAGCTGGAAGCAACGCCCTCGATGCCAACGTCCTTAAATGAAGAACGCAGGGAATCCGTGTTCTTGTTCTGAATCTGCTTACGAAGCACCTCCAGTTTCGATCCGTCGCTTACCGTCACATCCTGCAGATAATTCATCGTCTGATCCAGCAGCGTCCTCTGTGCGGCCGGGATGATCAGAGCCAGGATCACGGAGCATGTCACGATCACAGCACAGATCATCAGCACGGTCATACGGAACTTCAACGAATGGATAAACCCCACTTTATCCTGTTGTCTCTCCTTTTTCTCCTTTTTTGTGCTCTTTTTTCTTCCCATAATACTACCTCCAAAGAATTACTTAATTACATATATTTTACCACGCCTGTCCATGGCTTTTCAATCCCCTTTTGTGTCTCCGAATCAATTAATATGCTTTCAATTCCTTCCACATATAGTTGTAATATTCCTCCATGTCCTTGCCGAGATAGCGGAACATTTCACAGTTCTTTACTACATCCTCCGACTGGAAGATCACCGGATCATCCTCCTTTTCTTCCGGATCGATCTCATCTAACACTGCCGTATTCGGTGTAGAATAATATACATACTCAAAATTCTGCATAGCAATATCTTCGCGGCACAGGAAATCCAGAAACTTCACGGCACCCTCGTAGTTTTCACCATCCTTCGGGATCACCCAGCTGTCCATCCATACATCCGAGCCCTCCTTGGGAACTACAAACTCGAGATCTTCATTGTAGTCTCTTGCAAGCCCTGCCTCTCCGGAATAGATCACTGCCATCGCCGCCTGCTCGTTTGCCATATCATCACGGACCTCATCCACCAGATAAGACTGTACCAGCTCCTTCTGATCGATCAGCAGCTTTTTGGCCTGCTGCAGCTCGTTCTTATCTGTGGTGTTGATCGAATAACCAAGCTGGCACAGTGCCGGCACAAAGCTGTCACGGACGCTGTCCTGCATAATAATATTATCTTTATAGTCCTTCCTCCACAGATCCTTCCAGCTGTCCGGCTTAAAGTCAAGCAGCTTCGGATTGTATAATATTCCGACGGTCCCCCAGAAATACGGTACACTATACGCATTATCCGGATCAAAGTTCTGTGACAGCTTCCAATAGGTATCACCGATATTGTGTGCGTTGGAAAGCTGCTTCATATCGATCTTACGCACATCCTTTTCCTGGATCATTTTGTCCAGCATATAGTCCGAACAGCAGATCAGGTCATAATGGATCGTTCCGTTCTTAAACTTTGTGTACATTGCCTCCGGCGTCAGAAACTCCTCATACGCTACGGATATGCCTGTTTCCTTCTCAAACTGCTTTAGCACATCACGGTCAATATAATCTCCGTAATTAAACACAACGATCCGCTTGTCCGACTTCTTCTCCGTCGTGCCGCATGCCGTCAGCAGACCGGATGCCGACAATAGCACCGCCAGTCCTGCCGCCGTGAGCCGGCTTAACATTGTTCTTTTCCTCATGAAAGCCCGCCCCCTTTCCGTTCTGCCTTCTTCGTTGTACGCCATGCCTTCCGGTTCATCAGGAAAAGCACCAGAAGCACCAGCACAAACACGATCGTGGACAGCGCATACAGCTCTGTCTGGATACCCTTGCGGTACTCCGCATTGATCATGGTTGACATCGTATGAATACCCGGTGCCTTCGTGAAATAGGTTACCGAGAAATCATCCAGAGACATCGTAAAGGAGAGCATAAAGCCTGCCACAATTCCCGGCACAAGCTCCGGCAGCACAACCTTCCAGAATGCATAGTAAGGGGATGCCCCAAGATCAAGCGCCGCCTCATACATACTCATATTCAGATGCATGACCTTTGGCTGTACACACAGAACCACATAAGGAATGATCAACGTGATATGTGCGATCAGCATAGTCCAGAAGCTCAAGCTGATAAATCTTGAAAATAACAGCATCAACGCCACACCGGTTACGATATCTGCATTCAGCATCGGAATATTGGTCAGCCCCATGATCCAGGTCCGGGTGCGTTTGCGCATACCAAGCATACCGATACACGCCATGGTTCCAAGGATCGTAGACACAAACGCAGCCCCTGCCGCTAACAGGATCGTTGTGCCGAGTGCCTGCATGATCATGTCATTTCCAAACAGCTTTGTATATCCGGACAACGAAAATCCTCCCCAGACCGCCTTGTTACGCGGGGAAGCATTAAACGAGGATACAATAAGTATCAGGATTGGAAGATAAAGCAGGATCAGTGCAAATGCAAGATAGATCCTGGATGCTACGTCCGTCACTTTCTGTTTTACCATATGCCGCTTTCCCCCTCCTCTCCATCAAAGAACCGGTAGATCACCATGCTGATCAGGATCAGAACCATCAGACTCAGGGAAAGACCGGAGCCCGCATGGATATCTGCATAACCGGAATTAAATGCCTGCTCGATCACATTTCCGATCAGATAAACCTTGCCGCCGCCCAGCATGGATGCAATGACAAATTCACTGATCGAAGGCACCATGACCATCGTGATCCCGCTGACGATCCCCGGAATGCTGAGCGGGATGATGATCCGACGCAGGATCGTCCCCTGTCCTGCACCAAGATCCTGTGCCGCGCTGATCACATCGTTGTCAATCTTAACAAGGGCGTTATAGATCGGAAGCACCATAAACGGCAGATAATCATAAACCGTACCTAAAATAACCGCCCACATCGTATTCATCAGATGAACTCTTCCAAAGCCAAGGGATATAAGTATCTGATTCAAAATTCCATTGTTCAGAAGGATCAGCCGCCATGCAAGAGTACGAAGCATGAAATTCATCCACATCGGCAGAATAAAGATCATTACGATAAAGCTGTTCTTGTTGCTGGAATATTTACGCAGGATCAGTGCCAGCGGAAAGGACAGCACCAGGCATATCCCTGTCACCAGAAGTGACATTCCGATACTGCGTAAAAACGGCTTTCCATTGACCGAATCAAGGATCGCAGCCACATTGGCAAGTGTAAAGGATCCGTCCGATGCCGTAAATGCATTATATACAAGCAATATAAGCGGAACCACCGTAAACAGAAGCATCCACATCAGATATGGTCCCGCAAGAAGTTTTTTGCCTAATCTTCTCATGTCAATTCCTCCATTCCGATCTACTCGAGCGTACGCTCCTGCTCCTCATCCTCCGACTCCGGCTTATGCATGATCTGGATATTAAACGGATCTACCCAGATTCCCACCTCGGTGCCCGGCTCCTTCAAAACGGTGCTGTGAACAAGCCATTCAAAGCCGGCCGCCTGCACTTCCATCTCGTAATGAACACCCTTGAAGATTGCAGAGGTCACGCGCCCGCAGATAATTCCCTTTGATGGTTCTGTCAATACAATATCCTCCGGACGGATCACCACATCCACCGGCTGGTTCCTGCCAAAACCCTCATCCACACAGACAAATTTCGTACCCAGAATATCCACCAGACGATCTTCTACCATTGTAGAATCAATAATATTACTCTCTCCGATAAAATCTGCCACAAATGCATTCTGCGGCTCATTATAGATATCCTCCGGCGTACCGATCTGCTGGATGTAGCCCTGATTCATGACCACGATCGTATCGGACATCGTCAGAGCCTCCTCCTGATCATGTGTCACATAAACAAACGTGATCCCGAGCTCATTCTTCAGACGGATCAGCTCATACTGCATGTCCTGGCGAAGCTTTAGATCCAGTGCTCCAAGCGGCTCATCCAAAAGCAGGACTCTCGGTTCATTCACGATTGCACGGGCGATTGCAATTCTCTGCTGCTGTCCGCCACTGAGCGAATCCGGCATCCGCTTCTCATAGCCGTCCAGATTGACGAGCTTCAATGCATATTTTACTTTATCTCTGATATAACTTTTGGACTTATTCTTGATCTTTAAGCCAAATGCGATATTCTCCTCAATATTCATATGGGTAAACAGTGCATACTTCTGAAAAACCGTATTGACCTGACGCTCATTGGGCGGCAGTGATGTAATATCTCTGCCCTCAAAGATCACTCTTCCCTTGTCAGGCGTCTCAAAGCCACCCAGGATGCGCAGCGTTGTCGTCTTTCCGCAACCGCTCGGTCCCAGTATCGTAAGAAATCTGTTCTCGTTTAAATATAAATTTAAGTCGTCTAATATCACCTTATCTCCATAGCTTTTGGAGATACCAATCAAGTCTATCAATTTCTTTGCCATTTATGCCTCTTTTCTCTGCTATGATCCAGTTTTTTATACATTTCCCGCGTCATCTGCATAACATTTTAATTATACAATCTCTGCATTGGTTGTCAATCATATTTCCCATGCGGATGCATATTCATATAACAACACGAAATCATGCATTTACAGAAAGGAGACGATCCTATGACCACAGAAGAAAGAGACCGCCGTATGGCGATGCTGCGTGCAGCACAGCCCTACACCTCCGGGCGTCAGCGGTACGCACTCGACCTTGTACTACAGGCAAATGCACTGTTATCAACGGCGCGCGGCGGCATGGCAGGCGATCTGGAAGCATGCGAAACGACAGCCCGGCCCGAGGAAATGCTGATGCACATGCAAGAATTCTGCACCCCGCGGGAAGCCGATCTCGTACAGATGATCCTGAATTTTATCAAAGCCGGCCATCTGTTCCAGAATTACCGGGATTTCATGGCACAACAAGGTCCCGATGAAAATCCGGATCTGCATGCTGCCGGATTTTCCTCCCCATCTGCCAATCCACTCCAGATGCTTTTGCAGCTCCTGGGCGGCTTTGGCGGTATGGGAAGCTCCAACCATCTGATGGAATTTCTGATCACACAGCTTTCCCCGGAACAACAGCAGCTTTTCGAACAGCTAAAGAGCTTCACCCAGACATCCGGTGAAGAAAAGGAGGCAGATTATGGAACCATGGCATCAGAATGAGGCATTCCGCTCGATGGAGCCTGCCAAACAGAAAATGATCGAGCAACTTGCCGCTTCCCTGCAGGGAAAAAAATTAACCGAGGCACTTCCTCTGCTGATGCAGTGGAAACAGACGATGCAGCGGGAAAATATTCAGTTTACGGAGGAAGAAAATCAGATATTGACAGAAATCTTTTCTGCGCAGCTCTCACCGCAGCAGAAAAGACAATTTGAATTTATTAAGAATTCCTCTTTTCATAAAAATTTGAACAGAAAATAATATCCAAGCTCTATTTGTCCGGAAGCTGAGGTGTCACAACGATGTTTGCCATCCTGCGCACTTCGTCCTCCGGCATTTTCAGATCCGGAACACAGATTACCGGTATGCCGGCGGCAACAGCCGCACGCACACCATTCTCGGAATCCTCAAGAACAACAGCCTGCTCCGGTTTTAAGCCGCAAAGATGCGCTGCCTTCAGGAAAATATCCGGCTCCGGCTTAGATCTCTCTACCATCTCTCCGCCCACGATCACCGAAAAATACTTACGGATGCCGGCACCCTCCAGATAACGTTCCACGATATCGGATCTGGTAGAGGATGCCACGGCAGCTTTAAGTCCCTGACGGCGGATCCACTGTAACAACGTCACAATGTCAGGCTTTAACTCCAGACCGACCGTTGCTGCGATTGCATCTACGTGCTCTCTTGCAATTCTGCCAAGCTGTGCAAACGGATAATCCATACCATATTCTGTCAGCATCAGCTTCTCCAGACTCTTACCGGTAAGCCCGAGACTCTTGCAGTAAACCTCCCGGCTGAGGCGGTATCCGCGCTCTGCCATCACAACGGCAAGCTGCTCCATAAACAATCTCTCCGTGTCAAAGATCAGACCATCCATGTCAAAAATAAATCCCCAGGCACTCTCAAAGCTCTGTGCGGCGTCCAAAATATTGTGGTAATCTCTCATAATAATGATACATTCCTTTCCCGGCTAATAGTTTCCGGTGCTGCGGTATTCTCTCGGCGTACATCCGATCGTCTGTAAAAATACCTTGTTGAAATAACTGATATTGTTAAACCCGGACAGGTTGGCGATCTCTCCGATCTTCTTGTCGGTATCCTGCAGCAGACGGCAGCTCTGCAATATCCGGTAACGCATCAGATACTGCATCGGCGACATCTTCATCGTCTGCTTAAAGATCCTGCAAAACTGTCCCTCACTCATCGGAAGCATTTCCGCTAACTCCGATAATGTGATCTCGTAAGCGAAGTTGTCCTTCATATACTTCACAACAGGCTCAAGCCTTCCTGTCTCCCCCGGCTCATCCCTTCTCGACACGCGTATACTCTGTCTGTTCAGCCGGTCCCAGATCCCCATGATATGGCTTCGAAGCATCAGCTCGTACGGCTCCGTGTCATGCTCGGGACATGCATACAGCTCCCGAAGCAGCCTGAGCACCTGCTTCTGCCAGCCTCCATCGTCCCACTCTGCCTCAAGCTCCGGCTGTGCAGGCGTCCTTCTCCGGTTGCCGGTATCCGCAAACTCCGGCCGGTACGGCTCATCCGGACAACGCATGGAGATAAACTCCGGGAAAATGATCTTACCATCCAACACCGGTTTGAGATACTTTCTGCCGAACCGGCTGTGAATGTCCTCATGCAGAAACTGATAATGAAAATCGATCGCGAAAAAGCTGCATGGCTTTCCGTCCACTGCCCTTGCCGAATGAAGAAGATTGGAATTGATAAATACACCGTCTCCCTCCTGCAGCAGATATTTGCGTTCCTCGATCTCAAAATTGATCTCTCCCTCCGTCACCATCAGGATCTCAAACTCCTGATGCCAGTGAAGATAAAAGATCGCATCCGTGCCGGCCGGATAGCTCATTTTATGCAGTCCGACCGGAAGCTCGACCGTGCCGTGCTGCTGCTTTTCTTCGTATTGCTTTTTCCTTGCCATCCGTACCACCTCCGTATAATTTCTGCATGCTGCCTGCCGTCACAGACCGCATATCGTCAATTTCTTTTATTATAGAGGATAACCGCCAAAAACTCAACGCAACATTTACAACACCTCTTTCAAATGGTATACTGTGTGCAACGTTCGATAACAAATGATAGAAATGAGGCCAGATTATGATTGAACACAAGGAACATTTTCACGGAAGTGATCTCGAAAAGATAGAAGCTGCCTACGGCATCAAAAAGGAGGACATCACAAGCTTTTCCGCCAACGTCAATCCTCTCGGTATCTCCTATAAGCTCCGCGAGGGTCTGATGGAACATATCGATGCCATCACCTCTTACCCTGACCGTGAATATACAAGCCTGCGCAAATGTATTGCCGAATATACCGGCACAGATTATCGCAACATTCTCGTTGGAAACGGTTCCACCGAACTGATCTCGCTAGTGATCCAGTTAAAGCATCCCAAAAAGGCACTGATCGTCGGACCGACTTATTCCGAATACGAACACGAACTGAGTCTCGAGGGCGGCCGCTCCCACTATTTCCGCTTGAAGGAAAGTGATGACTTCAAACTGAATATCGATGAGCTGACACAGGCATTGGACCGCGATATTGATCTTCTCGTTCTGTGTAATCCAAACAATCCTACCTCGTCCCAGATTGACCGCCAGAGCATGCGGATCATTCTGGATACCTGTAAGGAAAAAGGAATCTTTGTCATGGTAGACGAAACCTATGTGGAGTTTTCCGAGAAAGCGGATGAGATCACTTCGATCCCTCTGACCAACTATTATAATAATATCATTATCCTGCGCGGCATCTCCAAATTCTTCGCAGCGCCGGGTCTGCGCCTTGGCTATGCCATCTGTGGCAACCACCAGCTTCTGCAGGACATCGACAGCAAGAAGAATCCATGGACGATCAATTCACTTGCCGCGGTTGCCGGAGAGATCATGTTTCAGGATAAGGAATATATCCACGACACGAAGGAGTTAATCTCCTCCGAGCGCCGCCGGATCTGCAGTATCCTTGACAAGTGTCCGAACATCAAATATTATCCGCCTCACGGCAATTTCATTCTCGTCCGCATCCTCCGGGATGATGTGACCTCCATGGATCTGTTTGAGGCAGCGATCCGAAAGGGACTGATGATCCGTGACTGCTCGACATTCCCATTTCTAGACAACAAATATATCCGTTTCTGTTTCATGAATCCGGCAGATAACGATGCTCTTCTGGACGTCCTGTTCGAGCAGCTGAACAAATAATATGACTAAGACTTCCCATATCAACGATGGAAATCCGCCCATAATATTTCTTATGTCCTAAAAATCAATGAGACATTTTGCCTCGAAAAACATATTTATCCGTGAGCTGTGACTAAAAAATTGACGCAGATCAGTAGGATTTCTGAAAAGACTTTGCTTTGCAATGCTTTGATAAATACGCATCCGTACGACTGAGCCCCATAGGTGGGCTCAGCTGTTTCGGACGGCACGCTCCCGCTACCACTGCACCACGCAGCGGTACATAACGCCCCAAGTACTAAAAAGATTATATATATTTCTAAAACCCGGGGCGTAAGTACCGGCGGGTGCAAGTGCCTCTCGAAACATCCGAATCCCACCTTGGGGCGAATACGGAAGGATGTGTTTATCAAAAATCAAAGCAGCAAAGCAATTAGTCTTTTCGAAATCCGTAAGTGACAAGACAATTTTTTAGTCACAGTTCACGGATTTTTAATGCATTGGCAGGCAAAATGCCATTGCAAGCAACCGGACATAAGAAATATTATGGGCATACATCAATTTGAGGTATGGGAAGTCTTAGTAATATGATAAGTTGCCCGTGATATTACATATTGTTTAAATTATAACGACAAAAAGGACAGCGGTGTAAATTGTTCACCACTGTCCTTTCTCTATTTTCACAAAAGCTCTGTGCCGGATAAAATGCATCCAACACAGAGCTTTATCATTTACTGCTTCGCAAATATGGTTCCTACCGGTTTATCCTCAAACAGATCATACAGCTTGCGCGGATTCTTTCCGTTCATAAGCACCACGTCAATATCGGCAGCATGTGCGATCTCAACCGCCTTTATCTTCGTTGCCATTCCACCGGTTCCCAGTGCCGATCCGGCACCTCCCGCAAGATCTCTGATATCGTCCGTAATCCTGCCGACCTCCGGGATCAGTCTGGCGTCCTCATGGACATGCGGATCCTTATCATACAGACCATCAATATCAGACATGATCACCAGCAGATCTGCATTGGCGATCGTTGCAACATTGGCTGCAAGAGAATCATTCTCTCCCACCTCAAGCTCCAGCTCATCGATCGCTACCGTATCATTCTCATTGACGATCGGGATCACTCCCTGTGACAAAAGACGTTCCATCGAATTCACAACATGCTGTCTGCGGTCCTCCAGAAGCACATATTTGGTCAGAAGCACCTGCGCCACAACAATACTGTATTCGGCAAAAAATTTATCGTACATATACATCAGCTCACACTGTCCCACCGCAGCGCATGCCTGCTTGCCCGGCGTATCCTGCGGTCGTTTGGTCATTCCAAGCTTTCCCATGCCAAGCGCGATCGCTCCGCTGGACACCAGCACAATCTCATGACCGGCATTCTGAAGATCTGCAAGGGTCTTGACCAGATTCTCCACACGGCGGATATTTAATCGTCCGGTACGGTGTGTTAATGTAGAGGTTCCCACCTTTACAACGACTCTTTTTCTCTCACTGATTTTTCTCACGTCTGTTCTCCTCTTCTATCGGTTCTGTGACATCCCCACTGATATCACTTGTACATCTTCCGAAGCACAGCTCGCATATCTTCCGGTAAATATCACCCGTCTATCTTACCCCCTGCAATAACACTCGTCAATAGAAATTCCACAGAAAAATATTTTCACATTCCCCTGTCAGGAACTTCTGCAATTTCACAAAATACGCTGCCTTTGTGTCTTACTGACTAAGACTTCCCATACCTCAAATTGATGTGTGCCCATAATATTTCTTATGTATTGTAAATTTCATTGTGATTTTTGCCTCTGAATTTAACTAACTCTGGGAGACCGTGCCTGAAAATTGACGCAGATCGTTAGGTTTTCTGCAAAATCTTTGCTTTGCAATGTTTCGATGAAATACGTGTCTGGACGACTGAGCCTCATGGGTGGGCTCAGCTATTTCAGTGGGCACGCTTTCGCTACATTGCGCTACGCAACACTACATAGCACCTTAAAAAACAAGGTGCAAGTAGTGGCGAGCGCAAGTGCCCTTTGAAACACCTGAATCCCACCCTGAGGCGAGTACGGAAAGACACGTTCATCAAACATCGAAACAGCAAAGCATTTAGATTTTGCGAAAACCGTAGAACGACAAGTCAATTTTCAGGCACGATCTCCCAGAGATTTTAAGAATCTATATGGCAAAAATCACTTTCAAACGTTATTGACATAAGAAATATTATGGGCGGATTTCTATCCTTGGTATGGGAAGTCTTAGTTACTGATAATAATGCTGCAGGCGGCGTACTGTAAGAACAAAAAAAACTGCCGAAAGAAGAAGCTGCAGGAGAACACTGATCATGCACCAATGTGTCAAAATCCCCTGTGGCAGTGTTCCAAGTACATTCAGAAGCCGTTCAAATTTCACGGTATATCCCATATGGCCCATCAGAAGAGAAGCCAACGTCACAAGCGGATTTACCAGCAAAAGAAGTACAAAAGTGCTCACCGGACTGACCCCTGCCGGATGTCCACCGCTGCTTTTGCGCAGAATATAAACAACCGCCACAATAAGGATCGTGCCGATGCCCGCCCCCATTGCCGCCAGATACGACCTGATTCCTGCCGTGTCTGTTTTCCGGCTTAAGGCAGACAGGTAAACACCAATGCTTCCGGTAAATACAGACTCCACCGCAAGCACCAGTAAAAGCTCCAGCAAATGGCGCTTCTCAACGCCTCCGATCACAAATACCAGAGACAAAAACGGCATTCCGGCCACAATAAACAAAAGGGTCAGACAGATGGAAGACAACATCTTACCCGCAACGATCCGAAACGGCTTCAGAGGCGATGCCATCAGAAGCTCCATCGTGCGATCCTCCCATTCCGAGGCAATGCTTGCTGCCGCAAAGGAGGGCACCAGTAAAAGAACCGTGCTGCCAAGAATGCCCGCCAGCACCAGATACACATAGGCGATCCCGGAGTAATCCATCACATGATTCCAGCCGTTCCGGAGTGCGATCCCATAGCCGGTCCCTGAAACAGCCAGAAGAAGCAGCTCATACGCTGCCAGCCAGACATAAAACCGCCTTGACCCCGCATAGCGTTTCATCTCTTCCCGCAAAATCGGATTAAGCTTAAACTTCATCCGTATCACCTCCATTTTCCAAAAACTTCTTTTCGGCCATCTCCCTATCCCCCTGATCAGTTCTCCTCTGTCATTTTCCAGAAGGACGTCTCCAGATCGCTTTTCCTTCGCTGAAACGAGATCAGTTCGACATCATTTTCCACAAGACGCCGCAATATCCTTGTCTGATCCTCCTGCGTTCCCCGAAAGCCCGCGAGGATCCTGCCGCCATCAATCGAGATCCTTGTCACCGTCTCCTCCTGCTTCAGCACCTCTACGGCTCCGGCACAGTTTTCTGCCACCAGAAGCTCCAGCGGATTCGTCTGATTGATCTGTTCCGAGATTTCCTCTAACGATCCCTGCACGGCAATTGCCCCATTCTGGAGAATTCCCAGAAACGCACCACTCCCCGCCAGAGGCGAGAAACCGGCAGAGGTAACCAGAACGGCTTTCCCTGTATCCTGAAGCAGATGAAGCAGTTCATCCAACACCGGTCTCTTCCCTGCGTCAATGCCATGATAGAAATCATCCAAAACAAGTACATCCGGTTCTCTCAGCATGCATCTCACTAAGGCCAGCTGTTTCTTTTCGTGTGGTGCCAGTTCCGCCACCGGCACCACCTCCATCCCGTCCATTCTGTACGCCGGAAGCAATTCCTGCATTCGCCGGTCGATCCGGTATCCGGATATTCCATACAGTCCGCCATAATATTCCAGATACTCCGCCACGGTCATATCACGATATCTTCCAAACTCTGCAGGGACATAGCCGACCAGCCCCGCAGCACCCTCTCCGTCGATCCGCACCTCCGGGGTTCCTGCCAGGATTTCTCCTCCCTCAAACGGAATAAGCCCCGCAACCATCCGGCAAAGTGTTGTCTTCCCAGCGCCGTGTGCACCGATCACGCCAAATATCTCACCATTTGCCACCTCCAGATTCAGATCCTCCAGCAAATATTTCCTCTGATAGATTTTTGATACCTGATGTATCTTCAGCATACTTAGTCACCTCCGACCAGAATATTCCTTGCGTCTCCTTCGTTTAACACCGTCTGTCCGCCAATGGAAATACGCAGCATAATACCGGTTTCTCCGTATTTCGGGCAGCCAATATTCTCAATGCCTCCCAGCATATTCTGCTGTTTTGCTTTCCGGACATCATACCACCCGGATATCTCCTGTTCCTCCGGGACAAATCCATAAAAAAACGTCTCGGTCGTTCCCATTTTCTTCATGCACACTTCCAGAAGAGCCCATCGTCTCTTCTTCTGCTCACCGGTCAGCGTTCTTTTCGCCGTATCCGTAAATAACTTATCTGCCAGACGCTCGTAGTTGCCGCTGTAATCATTGACCCAGTAACGTTTCAGGTAATGATTTTCCTTTAACAGATACGTCTTCTGATCCGCAATATCCCCAAGCTGATAAATCACTCCATTGTGGTAGATCATACAATCCTCGAGGTCACTGCCCGAGCGGTTTTCCAGTCTGCCAAGAAGGTGCATATTTAACACGGACAGATCCACCTTGATCGAGCCGTCAAGCCGCACCGAATCCTGACTCAGGAGATTGGTTCCCTCAAACGACGGTGCCTGTTCCACCTGAAGCGTTGTCTTTCCTTCTCCCTGGCTCAGACGCGTTTTCTTCTGTCCATCTGCCTGTTCCTGTGAGCTTTCCATAACCGGACCTCCATCCACGGAAAGCTCATAGCTTCCTGTCTCATCATGGATCAGCCGGAAATGACATTCCAGCATGCCGGTTCCCTCACTGTCCACCTCGATCTGATTCAGGTAATTAATGCATTGCCCCTCCAGTCTCGTGCTCGTGCCGATCAGGTAGATCAGTACCGCAAACAACCCCGATGCCGCCGGGATCATCCCCCAGACTGCCATACGATGTCTCGACCGTTTCATCAGATAATAAAATACCGGACTCGTAAGCACAATATAGACAATCAGAAAAACAATATAAAACCGCAGATTCGGCAACTTGTTCCAGTCGGTCACGGCCAGCCCGTCTTCATAGATCTGTTCTGTCTCTCCGCCATCCCTTTTATATTCTCTCAGCCGTCCCTCCTGCTCACTAAAATCCTTCCATATAATGTTGCGGATCCGGCTTCCCTGCACATCCCAATACTGTGAGGAAAGACCTAACGATACACCGCTTATGATCACACGTCCTCTTCCTGTTTTTTTCTCCTGAAGTATCACCTTTCCCTTCCTTGTTTTCAAAAGTGCTTTGCCACCGGTCACCTCCAGCTCCTGCAGTTCCCTGTGAACTCTTTTGAAAAAAACATTCTCCCTGACTGCAGCTTTCTCCACATCCGTCAGCTTCATCGACAGGAAATCATCCAGCATACTCTGTGTAAAATAACCACTCAGATAGTGATAGATCTCTCCCTCCGGCCGGATACATTCGTCAGATTTCTCCAAATCCGAAATGTCATTTTTCCATTTCTTATATATTGCACCCGAAAGGTTCTTTTTAAGGAACCTCTTGACCTCCTGCTGCTTCTGTTTTGCAGCCTCCCGCACTGCTTCCTCCCGTATCTGCTTCATATCCTTTTCCGTCACGCCAAATGCCGTAGCAATGTCATAGCTGCCCTGCTTTTTCCACTCAAACAGCTTCCCGCGAAACGGGGAGATTTCTCTTGCCTGACCGGAGTCTGCTAACACCAATATACCTCCGTTTCGAACCCAGTTGATGATCGCACGCACCTGCGCTTCCTGCAGCGTCTGAAGATCTATATCACTGGCGATCAGTACGTCCAGCCAGTCCAGACCGCGAAAATCCTCCGGCAGCTCCTCCCCGGACAGATATGTTACATTCGTACCGCTCTCCTCCATGTAACGCATCCTGTCCTTCTTCCGGCTGCAGATACCGACATATTTTCCATCGGTTTCCATGTCAACATCCGTCCATATCACACCGGAATATAACACCTGACCGTCTTCCCCCAAAAAGGTAAGCTTAAAGGATCCCTTTTCCGTCTGTACCGGCAGATAAAGCTTCAGCGATTTGCTGCCGGAATGCGCCAGTTCAAATTGCTTTTCATAGACGGTGCCGTTTTTGATGCCGACAGGCTTTACACGCAGCACTCCTGAAAATCTATCCCCCAGATTCCGGACATTGGCCGTAAGCTGTGTATACCTGCCGTACCGTATCTTTGTCGCTGCACCGATCTGAATCTCCGCATGGACATTTCCTCTGGTAAACACAGCCATTTTATTGGAGGAGATCACATTATCGTTTCTCTGTCCCACCCTCCTGCTGCCAAGCCTGTCCAGAAACACAAGACAGAGAATGACCATCGCCGCGATCAAAAGAACTTTTCCTATATGCATTAAACGTTTTCTCAAAATTCTGCATCCTCCGTCTCATTCTGCCATGGAAGGAATATCTCAAATATAGTTCCCTGCAGACTGCTTTGTGCCGTGATACTGCCGCCATGCAGCACAATGATCTCCCTCGCAATATTCAGTCCCAGTCCGGTTCCTCCTGTCTGAGGTGACCTTGCTCCTTCTACCCGGTAAAAACGTTCAAAGATCATATCCAGACTTTCCTCCGGAATGATCAGTCCATAATTCGTTACAGACAACACGATCCCATCTCTCTCCTGCAGACAGATCCGGATCTGCTTGCCATCCTTTCCGTACTTGACGGCATTGCTTAAAAGATTCTGCACTGCCCGCGCCATCAGGTCCGGATCCACCGCAAGTTCCAGACTTTTCCATGCACTGTCAAAGCTGCAATGCAGCTCATTATCCTCCATGAGCGGATAAAATTCTTCGACCATCTGCTCGATCAGCTTTACAAAATCAACCTGCTTACGGTGCAGCGTGATCTCCCCGCTCATCAGCTTCGTATAATCAAAAAGATCCTGTATCAGTCCCTCCAGCCGGTCAGCCTTTCGAAGGGCAACCTCCGTAAAATGCTGTCTCTGCGCAGCGTCATATTTGTCGGTATCCATCATCAGATTCAGATAGCCGCTTAAAGAGGTAAGAGGTGTCCTTAAATCATGTGCCAGACAGGCGATCATCTCCTTATTGGTCTGCAGTGCCTCTCTCTCCGCATCCATCAGCCTGGTAAGTTCCTCCGTCATCTCATTGACGGAGCGGGCGATCTCCCCGATCTCATCCTGTCGTTTCACCGGAAGTCTTCGCGGTTGTTCCATGGTCATGGATGAAATGCCCGCCGCCAGATCCGAAAGGTCACCGGTCAGTCCTCTTGTCAGAAACAGAAAATAGATCACAAAAAGAAACAGTCCCGCAAGAATACCCACTACAGCTATCGTATAAAAACTGTCGCTTCCAAGCTGCTCCAGATGACGAAAAACCCCTGACATTGTGTTCCCCGCACCCTGTCCATGTGAAAGACTGTCCTGTGTATAGACTGCATCCTGTCTGGATACCCCAAGCACCGTAGACATCAGATACAGAAGCATCGCGAGAATACTCTCTGTCACTCCGGCAAGCAGCAGACTCGCCGCCCCATACAATACAAGCTTCAGTCTCAGGCTCTTCCAAATACTATGCTTCAATCTTATATCCCACTCCCCAGACCGTTTTGATGATCTGAGCCTTTCTCTGTCTTCCCTCCAGCTTCTCCCGGAGTCTCCGGATATGCACCATCACCGTGTTACTCATGTCGTAGCTTTTCTCTTTCCATACCTTTTCAAAAATCTCATCGGTACTGAATATCTGACCCGGATGGGATGCTAACAGATACAGTATCTCAAACTCCAGATGCGTCAGATGTACCTGCCTTCCAAAGGCTTCCACCGCATGAAGGCTTTTGTCAATGTGTAAATTTTCCAGGCGGATCTCATCGGTGCGCTCCGCCGGATCCTGTACACCGAACTTCTGATAACGCCGTAACTGGGACTTTACACGGGCGGCAAGCTCTCCCGTCTGAAATGGCTTTGTCACATAATCATCCGCTCCGATCCCAAGACCTGCCACCTTGTCTGCCTCGGAATCCTTCGCGCTCAGCATGATCACCGGGATCATACTGACCTCGCGGATCTTCTCACAGACATGGATTCCGTCAATGCCCGGCATCATAATATCAAGAATCGCCAGATCGATCTTCTCCCTCGCAAAAACCTGCAGTGCTTCCCTTCCATCATATGCTTTATAAACACGAAAGCCTTCCTCGGCAAGATGGATCTCCACAAGCTCTGCGATATCCGGATCATCGTCCGCCACAAGGATCGTTGCCATGCCTTCCCCCATACTTGTTCCTCCTTCTGCACTGTCTCACGAAATCAGCGCCACAAAATCAAAATACCCACAGGATATATTCTATTATAGAATACCACATCCTGCAGGTATCATAAATTACAAATTTATTAAGATTCTTCCCCGGCTCCTTACTCCTTCCGAAGCTTGCGGAGCATGGCAATCTCATTGGTATATCCCTCATCATCGTTTGGCGTCTCCAGAATAAACGGAAGCTCCTTAAGTGCCGGATGATTGATGATCCTTGTGATCGCCTCAAGTCCCAGATGTCCCTGACCGATCTTCTCGTGACGGTCCTTGTGTGCACCGAGCGGGTTCATGCTGTCATTTAAATGAATTGCCTTTAAGCGGTCCAGTCCGATCACCTGATCAAACTCATTTAATACATCATCCAGATGATCGACAACATCATAGCCGCCATCCCAGATATGACAGGTATCCAGACAGACACCCAGCTTATCATCAAGGTCAACCAGGTCGATGATCCGGCGAAGCTCCTCAAAGCTTCTTCCGACCTCGCTGCCCTTCCCTGCCATCGTCTCCAGCAGCACCGTCGTGGTCTGCTCCTCAAACAGTGCTCCGTTGAGCGCCTCCGCGATCATTTCGATCCCCTGCTCTGCACCCTGTCCCACATGAGAACCCGGATGGAAATTATAATAATTGCCCGGCAGGTAATCCATTCTCTTCAGATCGTCCTGAAACATCTCCATCGAAAAGCTTCTGACATTCTCCTTGGCAGCGCAGAGATTCATCGTGTACGGTGCATGTGCGACCAGTTTACCAAAATGATGCTCCTCCATCAGTGCGAGCAGCTTATCCACATCTGCCGGATCAATCTCCTTTGCCTTACCGCCACGGGGATTCCTTGTGAAAAAGGCAAATGTGTTGGCACCAAGCTTTAACGCCTGCTTTCCCATTGCCTCAAAGCCCTTTGATGCAGAAATATGTGAACCAATATACATTGTCAGCCTCCTTTATCAACAGCTCTCATCCTTCATGGAAATCTTCAGAGGCTCCTTGCCCTTACGGTCTAACTTTGGTGTACTGCGGTCCGCAAGACTCTCATATGGTTTCTGCACCATAATACTCTGATATGCAGGACGAATGATCTTATCTACATTGATAAGCTCTTCCATACGGTGTGCGCTCCATCCAACGATACGAGCCATCGCAAAGATCGGTGTAAACAGCTCTGTTGGGATTCCAAGCATTGTGTATACAAATCCGCTGTAGAAATCGACGTTTGCGCTGACGCCTTTGTAGATCGCACACTCCTCGCCGATAACCTCCGGAGCGATCCTCTCGATCATAGAATAAAGTGCATAATCCTTATTCTCATGTTTCTCCTGTGCAAGGCTCTCCACAAAGCCACGGAATGCCACGGCACGCGGATCAGAAATGGAATATACGGCATGACCCATGCCATAGATCAGACCACGACGGTCAAATGCCTCCTTATGAAGGATCTTCTTAAGGTATGCACGTACCTCATCCTCATCCTCGGTATCGCGGACATGCTCCTTAATGTCGTGCATCATCTCAACAACCTTGATATTGGCTCCGCCATGCTTTGGTCCCTTCAGGGAAGAAAGAGCGGCTGCAATAACAGAGTAGGTGTCGGAGCCTGCAGAGGTAACTACTCTTGTCGTAAATGTGGAGTTGTTGCCGCCACCATGCTCCATATGAAGCACCAGAGCCATATCGAGTACCTTTGCCTCCAGATCCGTATACTTCTTATCCGGACGCAGCATTCTTAAGATATTCTCTGCTGCGGACAGATTGTCATCCGGACGATGGATGTAGAAGCTCTCGTCTCTCTCATAATGATTATATGCATGATATCCATATACAGACAGCATCGGGAATACACTGATCAGCATCAGACACTGTGACAGTACATTCTCCAGACTGATGTCGGATACCTTATCGTCATAGGAAGAAAGTGTCAGTACACTTTTCGTCAGGGAATTCATGATATCCTGGCTCGGCGCCTTCATGATAACGTCACGGACAAAGTTCGTAGGGAGTCTTCTGTTCTTTGCAAGGATCCCACGGAATTCCTCGAGCTCACTCTTCGTCGGAAGGTTGCCAAACAGCAGAAGATATGTGATCTCCTCAAACCCAAAACGTTTATCCTTTCTCATGCCGTTCGTCAGATCGTAAATATTGTATCCACGATAGAACAACTGACCATCACACGGAATAACCTTACCGTCCACAATGTCACTCGCCTTGATCAGAGAAATATTGGTAATACCGGAAAGTACGCCCTTACCGTTCTTGTCACGAAGCCCGCGCTTCACCCCATATTCTGCAAAAAGACTGCTGTCAATGGAATTGTTCTGAATACAGACATCCTTGTACTTGTGTGTAAAATCGCTCATCATCTTTTCAAAATTATCCTGCACAATATCACCTTTCCTTTCAAAAATGCCTTCGGGTTTCCCGTGCTCCGATGCACATCCCCCAATTACTGCAATGCATCGGATATATTCTGGTGAATCTTCTGCGCTACGTTCTGAACAACCAGAAGCTCCTCCTCGCTGATCCCCCGGAATATTTCCTGAAACATCTCCCTCTGGCACTGCCTTGCCATCTCCAGCACACAGGCTGCTTCCGGCTGTACCGTCAAATGAATATACCGTCTGTCCTGATCATCATACTGCTTTTTTAAATACCCGCGAAGCAGCAGACTGTCAATCGCTTTGGACACGTTCGACTTGGTAAAATGAAAGATCTTCACAAGATCCTTCGCCGTGTTGCGGCTTCCATGATTATCAAAAAAAAGCAGCACACGCACTTCCATAATCGTCATATTAAATTTTTCAGTAATTTCGGAATACATAACTTCCTGATACTTTTTGAAATACTGACCACTTAATAATTGTTCCATTCTGTCATCCATGAAGCCCTCCCCATTGTCTGACATTGACAGGACACGATGCTTTCCCTTGCATCAGACAGTTCATTTTAGAACTATTATATCAGAAATCTGCTTTTACGTCAAATACACCGGCACAAAATCTACTCGTCCCTGTTCAATATTCATGACAAGATACGATGGCTGATGCCCCTCCTGTCTCGGTCTGGAAATACTTCCCGGATTGACCACATAGACACCGTTTCTCTGCTCCACATGCGGAATATGTGTATGACCGCACATCACGATGGAAACGTCATTGGCACGCGCCAGTTCACTCATGCTTCCAATGCTGTCAAAGCCTGCATACTGATGACCATGTGTCAGCAGGATCCGATAACCGCCAATCTCCACAATCTTTGAGAGCGGCACACCACAAAGACTGCTGTCGCAATTGCCGCGCACCATATCAACCGGCACGCCTGCCAGATCATAGATATCATCCGGATCGCACTGAAAATCGCCCAGATGAAACATCCTGCAATGAGTTCCCCGCATATTTGCAACTGCCTTTTTGAGATTCTCATTTCTTCCGTGGGAATCGCTTACCACAAGCACCTTGATCTGTTCTGCTGCGTTATTCTCCATACTAATCTGACATTCCTTTCTCTGTTTCCGCTTTCTGATCAGACAATACCATATTCTTTCATTTTCCGGTACATCTCTGTCAGAGCCCGCCCTCTGTGGCTGATCTGATTTTTATCCTCCGGCTTAAGCTCTGCCGTTGTGCAGCCAAGCTCCGGCACATAAAAGATCGGGTCATAACCAAAGCCGTTCTCACCCTTCTCACTGTAGCCGATCTGACCTTCTACCACGCCGCGGCAGGTGAAACTTCTTCCGTCCGGAAATACACAGGCGATCACACAGACGAATCTGGCACTGCGGTCGTCGCCCTCCACATCCTTTAAAAGCTCGATGATATGATTATTTTTCACTGTATACGGAGTATCCTCTCCCATATATCTTGCGGAGTAGATTCCCGGTGCCTTATCCAGTGCATCCACCTCAAGTCCGGAGTCATCCGCCAGAACGATCTGTCCGGTCAGTTCCGAGATCTTACGTGCCTTGATCAGTGCATTCTCTTCAAATGTGCTGCCATCCTCAACGATCTCTACATCCTGCAGATTCTCATCCTTCAGAGAAGAAAATACGATATCCTCCCCCTGCAGGATCTGACGAAACTCTTTCATTTTACCTTCATTGCCGGTTGCTACGATTATTTTTTTCATGATTATCCTCTTTTCCTTTTATTATGTTCCATTTCACGGACATATCGTCTGTTTTCTATTCGGAGATATGAAAGCTTGTGCAGATTCCCCGATAAATTCCCTGCGCAATTGCCTTCTGGTTCTCTTCGGACTTCATATACTCCATATCCGACCGGTTGGTCATAAAGCCGATCTCAACGATCGTCACCGGCATGTCCGCATGATGCATCAGATACAGGCGGTCTCTGCGGATCACCTTTCTCTTCTGTCTGCCTGTCGTTTCACAGACACACTCCAGCATATTGCGCGCCAGTTCTTTACTGGAAAGTCCATTCTTCGCTGCTGCCTTTCTGGAAGAATAAAGCGTCTCCACTCCCTTCGCCGTTGTCTCATCCGGATCCGATGCATTACAGTGAATGCTGATCAGTGCATCTGCCCCGACCTTCTTCGCCAGACGAACGCGATCCTCCTTGGATACTTCCCTGTCATCGGTTCTTGTGTAATACGCCTGAATGTCCGTTCCGTCTAATATTTCCTTCAGACAGTCTGACACCTTCAGTGCATAATCCTTCTCCAGGTACTTCCAGTCCGTCGATCCGGTTCCTTCATCATCGCCGCCGTGTCCGGCATCAATGACTACCACATACTGCCGCCTCGGCTCCTGCGTGACCGCAGACCTGTTTTCATTTCTGCCATGCGCTTCCACATGCGCAATATCCTGCAGCCGTTCTGATGCCGTCCCGGTTCCGTTTTCTTCTCCGGGCAGATTGTTACCTGCCAGTGGATGAAGCATTCCGGTCAGACTGACAAGCAGTACAGCCGCCAACAGACCGACACTGCAAAACGCCAGTCTGCGCCATTCCTGTATCTTCACGAAGCAATCCCTCTTCTCATCTGTATTCACCCTCTGTTTTGCAGTATATCACAGCTCATTCAAAACCTCAAATATGTCTTCGATTTTATGCAGTATTATTATGTTTCCAACAATTACACCTTTATTGCGCAATTTCGGCAATCCTGCATCTTTTTATTGAAAGAGCCGGATACAACATGTATAATCATAAGCAGGGATTTTTCCTGTCGAAATTTAACACTAATAGGAGAACAAGAATGACTAAAAATATCAGTTTACAGGGTGTCTGGGACTTCCGGCTTGACGCCGGCTGCACCGGCATTCATGACGCATTTTATACAACACCGCTTGGCGATACGATCACACTGCCGGGGACAACCTCCATGGCACAGAAGGGAACATTTTCCGACAAGCGCGAAACCGGTACTCTGACCGATCCTTATCTGTTCGAGGGCTACGCCTGGTATTCCAAAGAGGTTCATCTCGAGCAGGCCGATCTTTCCAAAAATATTTTCCTTTATCTGGAGCGCACGCGTGTGACAAAGGTATGGGTGGATGATGTTCCGATCGGCAGCTATGACAGTCTGAACACACCGCACATCTATGACCTGACTGGGGCGGTCACCAAACCGGATTTTCGTCTGACGATCCTTGTTGCCAATCTCCAGAAACCGGAAGAGGGCGAAGCAGATCCACTGGCATATCCGACAAAGGGCGGTCACCTGACATCGCCTGACACTCAGACCAACTGGAACGGTATCATCGGAGAGATCTCTCTCCATATTCATGATACCTGTTTTATCTCACATATTAAGACGTATCCGGATACTGCAAAGGCTTCCGTGACTCTGGAGCTTACTACCGTAAACATCTCCGGCACCGATGCCACAAAGCAGATCCGGGTTGAAACCAGACTTCGTGACCGTGACGGGCTGAAGGATCATGCAACAGCAGCACAGAGCTTTGACGTGCCATTTCCGGCAGGAGAGGCTGTGACAAGCATTACATATGAACTGAATGAGGAGCCGGTTTACTGGAGTGAGTATTCACCGGTGATCTATGAGCTGACTGCCTCCTTTGCAGACAGCGAAGAAACTTCTGTCACAACGTTCGGCTTCCGTGATTTTAAAGCAGACGGTCTTGATTTTACGATCAACGGACGCAAGACATTCCTGCGAGGAAAGCATGACGGTCTGATTTTTCCTCTGACCGGAGCAGTTCCTGCTACCGTTGAGGAATGGATCCGTGTTCTTTCTATCTCAAAGAGCTATGGTATCAACCACTATCGTTTCCACACCTGCTGTCCGCCGGATGCCGCATTTACGGCTGCTGATCTGGTCGGCATCTATATGGAGCCACAGCTTCCGTTCTGGGGCACAATGACCGCGCCGGGTGAGGAGGGGCACAACGACACAGAACAGTCATACCTCATCGAGGAAGGCTTCCGCATGATGAAATATTTTGGAAACCACGCTTCCTACTGTATGATGTCCCTTGGTAACGAGCTCTGGGGAAGCAAGGAGCGTATTTCCGAGATTCTCGCCGCTTACAAGGCTGTGGATACACGCCACTTATATACACAGGGTTCCAACAACTTCCAACATACACCGGTCATTCTTCCGGAGGAAGATTTCTTTGTTGGTGTCCGTCTGAGCAAGAACCGTCTTTTCCGTGGTTCCTATGGCATGTGCGATGCACCGCTCGGTCATGTTCAAAGTGCCGAGCCGTCCACCCGCAAGAATTACGATGAAGCAATTCTGCCAACACACACAAGCACAGACAGCAGTGATGACGCAGCAGAGATTGAGATCCAGTACGGTACCGGTGTCAAGAAGGTAAAGGCAGCCGAGAACACAGAGGTTCTCATGCCGGAGATACCGGTTATCTCCCATGAGATCGGTCAGTACTGTGTTTATCCGGATTTCCATGAGATCGACAAATACACCGGTGTTCTCAAGGCACGCAACTTTGAGGTATTCCGTGAGCGCCTTACCGAGAAGGGTATGGCAGATCAGGCAGACGACTTTTTCTACAACAGTGGTAAGCTTGCCGTTCAATGTTATAAAGAAGAGCTGGAGGCTGCTGCCCGCACCAAAAGCCTTGCCGGATATCAGATTCTCGACATTCAGGATTTCTCCGGTCAGGGCACCGCTCTTGTCGGTATTCTTGATGCATTTATGGACAGCAAAGGACTTGTCACAACCAAGGAGTGGGCACAGTACTGTTCCGATGCGATCCTGCTTGCCGAATTTGACAGCTATGTTTTAACCGCAGGAACATCCTTTAATGTTTCACTCGCCATCCGCTACTACCGTCAGGAAAGCCTTGCCGGTAAGTCCGTAACCTGCCGCTTCACATTAGCAGACGGTACGGTGTCAAGCGAAAATACAGTTGCCCTGCCGGACGAGCTCCTTGGTCTTAACGAACTCGGAGCGGTCACGATCGATGTTCCGGCTGTTTCTGAAGCAGGAACGGCAACACTGACTCTGGACATTGATGGCACAGATATTCATAACGAATACGAACTGTTCCTGTATCCTGCCGCTACCGACCGGATCGATCCTGCGACCGTTGCAACCGTAGGCGAGGGCGAACATACCACATATATCACCAACAATTTCGATCAGGCAGATGCACTTCTTGCCAAGGGAAGCCGTGTTCTCTACCTGCCGGAGGAGACAAAAGAAAGCCTCAAGGGCTTCTACTGTACAGAGTTCTGGTGCTACCCGATGTTCCGCGATATCTGCGAGTGGATGAAAAAACCGGTCGCAGTCGGCACAATGGGCCTGCTGATCCAGAATGAACATGCTGCATTAAAGCAGTTTCCATCCCACTCCTACGCAACACCACAGTGGTATCAGCTTGTTTCACACTGTGACTGTGCGATTCTGGATGATACGACAGACAAAAGCTTCCGTCCGATCGTTCAGATGATCGATAACTTCGACCGCAACCACAAGCTTGGCATCCTGTTTGAGGGACAGGTCGGAAACGGTTCTCTGATGGTTTGTACGATCCGTCTCAGCGAGCTTGTCAACCTGACAGAACCGACCCGCGATGAATCAATCACCGCAACAGACGAAGTGATCACATACCGCGATGTCACAAAGCTTCCGGAGGTCGATCAGTTTATCCGCTCCATCATATCCTATGTCAGCTCCGATGCGTTTAAGCCAAGCCAGACACTGGATATGAAGAAGCTGCGGAAAACATTTATAGGGGAATGATGACTTTTTATATTATTTATTAAAATCTATATATAAAAACCGACTATATTCTTAAAAAACTTAAATGCCGAAAAGCCTTATGTTTCAAAGCTTTTCGGCATTTTATTTTCCTAAGAGTAATACGCATAATAACCGCTATAATACAGAAAGTCTTGTAAAATATCTTCATTTTGAACCGGGGCAAATATTTATTGCTTTAAGAGTAATAATTTTAATCAGCAACCGAATAAGTATGTCCATTACATACAACTTTATCTACTTTCGAGCAATCAATAAATTTTTTGAAAAACTGATTATAAACATACGATGATTTTTTATCACCGTCCTCGTTGCTTGAACTCAATGAAACATAATTGTCATCATTAATAATTTCTTTTTCGCTCTTTGCACTGAAAATATTTGTCATACAGGCCTCCTCTTTTTGTTTTCAGCACTTCCAATTAAATGAAACAAAAACCCTATTAGCATACCCGTTGCGGAAATTATTGTTCCGCCTGCAATCATTCCCCAATCCGGTGCATTCAGCTTGTTAAAAGCAATATTATTTGCCATTTTGAATGTACCGTATTCAGCAAGCATATACATTATACCAAAAAAGACAGTAAAGGCCCATTTTTTTATTCCCCAAAAGTCATTAATCCCGATAATAACAGAAACAAAAAATGTTGTTACAGGAAGAAGAACCCAAAGGTATAATAAACTATACCCCATCGCACTACTATCGTCTTTAAAAAACCAGAACGCGATCATTGCAATCGCCCAAATCAGCAGATAAGACAAGATGGTAATCATTTTATTTCTTTTAATGTTGCTTTTTACGACATTTGTACTTTCTTCAAGATAATCATAATAGGAGTCCATTTTCTGTTCTCCCTTTAACAAATAATCGAGAGAAACATCGTAACACTCGCTCATTTTTATGACGCTGATAATATCCGGATAAGATTTTGCATTTTCCCAGTTTGATATTGTTTGACGACTTACTCCCAATAATTCAGCAACCTGTTCCTGCGTTATCTTTTTCTCAAGCCGGGCATTCTTTATTTTACTTCCGATATCATACTCCATACTGCCTCACCTCCCTGGCTCTTTTAGTATAGGGACAATATTTCTTACCGTCTATCAAACGACTTTGACAGCGCCAAAAATACATGTCAAAATCCTTTTACATCCGCTATAAAGTTTCCATGATTCTTTCCTCCACACTTTCTAACACTCTATCACAGTTTATCGTAAATTGAAAGAGAGGAAATACCATCAAAGCTCCCGGATTACTTCCTTTCGTACCGGATCCATATGCCCGTCAATAAGACCAAAGTCCATCTCCTTGTAACTCCATGCTGCTCTTCCAATACCATATTTTTCAAATACAGCATGAATGCTTTGATACCATTTCAAAGTATCCTCCGGGGATGCCAGATTGATCACTCCATATTCCCCACAATATAATGGTACATTTCTCTCCTCTGCCACAGAGACCGCCTCTGCAAACAGCTTTTCAAAAAATTCACTGTCCAGAGCATGGGCAATGTCCTTTGCCGGCTCCAGCATTATCATATTATCCGGCAGATACTTCTTTGTACTGTCCAAAAATACAGACATGTCATTATCAAAGGACATCCGGTAATCTGAAGGCATGGTATCTATCCAACCTGCTCCCTGATGCGTAAAGATCAACGGTTCATAGCAGTGAAAATTATAGACAATGTTCTCATCGGCAGGCATTGCCAGATCCTTCACAGCTGCCACACTGTTATTCCAATAACCGCCCACAAGGATCTTTACCGTCGGTGTAATCTTGCGGATACGGCGGATGCATTCCTGTGAAATGCCATTCCACGCATCCATGGTCTTTTCGTCCGTCACTTCATTAAGAAGCTCAAAGGCAACCTGATCTCCATATCCGGCAAATTTCCGGGCAATTTCCTCCCACAGTGTATAGAAATATTCCTGATAGCTCTCTTCCGCAAAAAATCCATGCTCCTGCTCGCCCTTATCAAAGGAATAACCTGCAGTTTTATGAAGATCCAGAATGACATTCAACCCATATTTGCGACACCACTCTACAGCACGCTTTACATACTCAAAACCGTCCTTCTTAAATGTTCCGTTTTCCTCCCGCAGGACATTGTAATCCATTGGCAGACGAAGATGGTCTAACCCCCATGTACTGAGACGCTTGATATCTTCCTCCTCAATAAAATGTTCCAGCCGTTCTTTGCTGTAATCACACTGTGACAGCCAGCCACCAAGATTGACACCCTTTTCATATCCGATCCATTTTCTCATCGTGATCACCTTTCCTTTCTTTTTCCTGCATTTATATAAGCGTAATCTGTTTTCTTTTTTACAACTTCATCATAGTATTATTTTGCCGGATATGATACAATAAAACAGATAAATATATCACGATACAGATATAATATTCATTTTCTATTGAAGGAGGCTCTCATACCCATGAACGTCAAAAAAGAACTCCAAAAGCTCCTTGTCAAACAGCAGGAGGAAGAATATTTTCATACCTCCATGGAGGAGGAATTTGCCTTCTACCGTGAGATTGCTTCCGGCAATCTGGATATTTTAAAGGGAGATATCGCCGCCCAGAACTGGGAGCATATGGGGACACTATCTGCAAATTTTCTGCAGAATATGAAATATCATCATGTGATCCTGATCGCCATGATCACCCGCTTTTGTATTGAAGGGGGACTGGATCCGGAGCAGTCCTTTACCCTCAGTGATCTTTTGATCCGAAAGGTCGATCAATGCACCGGCAAGGAAGAGCTCACCGGGATCAAGGTCGAGGCTGTCACCGCTTTTACCAATGCCATGCATGAGCTTCGCAAGGGCAAAGCTCTTTCCTATCATGTCCAGCATGGCGTGGATTACATTGTCAGACATATGTCCCACCCTCTTTCGAGCCGGGAGGTAGCTAAAGCTCTGGGACTTCACCCTGAGTACTTGTCAAAGCTTTTCAAAAAAGAAACAGGATATACCCTGCAACAGTATATCCTGCATAAAAAATGTGAAACCTCCTGCTACATGCTGAAAAACAGTACCATCAGCTGCACCGATATCAGTTCCTTTCTGGGCTTTGCCTCCTGCAGCCATTACATCCGCTGCTTCCACCGGGAATACGATGTCACTCCGAGACAATACCGGCGCAATGAGGATCTTACGGATTATTCCAGGCACTAGAATTTCCACTGTTTTTCCGGCATCCTGTACTTCAGGCACTCTGTAATAAAGAGGGAAAACCGGCGTTTTGCCCTTGTTTCCCACCACATTACGAGCATTTTCGGATACATTATTAGGTCACCGTATAATCACTGTCATACATCCGGCGAAGATTCTCCTTACTGTTGTACTGCTCACCGATACAAAACTCCTTGGACCAGGTCATGTAATATGCCCATGGTGTATGTGACTGCGCAAGGCAGTCCACATCTGGCATATAACCGACCTCCGCAAGTGCCACAACCTTATCGCTGCTTGTCGCTTTGATCAGTTCCCCGTATGCGTCTGCATAGTCTGTCGGCTTATATTCCGGCAGGTAAATGTCCACCGAAACCACATCGACATACGCATCCCCCGGATATCCCTCCGGCAGACGGCAGTTCCATACCCACAACAGATTATCGAGATGCCACTCATTGACATAATAATCATACATCAGAAGATATAATTCTCTGGCAACCTCCGGTCCCTTTGAACCCCACCAGAACCATGTCCCGTCCGACTCATGAAACGGTCTCCATAAAATTGGGATGCCCTCATCGCAAAATTCCTTCAGATATCCGGCGATCACTGCCATATCATGATAAAACGCTTTCCGCTCCGGCGAGCCTTCCTCAAGTACCTTCTCCGGATCAAAATCCGTATGCTCCGCATAAAAGCTTTTGTCTCTTCCGCCAAGTGGCGAGAACCAGTGAAATGAAAATGTCAGAATCCCATCGGATTCCTTCGCCCACTTCATTGCCGTCTTTAATGTGTCCCTGTTTTCGTACACCTCGGTAAGACATGCCTCCCCGGCATCCTTTTCATTGATATTCGGCGAATATGCCAGCAGCTCAAAGCCGCGAAGCTTCGGTGTCTTTCCGGTTACCTCTTTGATATAAAAAATCTCCTCCATCGGATTCGTCTGCGTATGCTGTCCTGTAATGATTCCATGTCCGGCTGTTTTCTCCAGATAGCGAAGAAGCTCTGCCGCTTCCTTCGACGCATTCTTATTTACCGGTTTCTGCATATCACTACATCCCCTTTCCCATACAGACCACACCCGTAAGTCTGCATTTATGGCATCAACACATTATTTCCTGTTACATTCTGTCCGTATTTTCGGACACGTTATCCTTCAAAATAAACTTGTGGATCACCTTCGCCACACCATCCTCGTCATTGGATGCCGTCACATAATCGGCAGCTTCCTTGACAACCGGCTGTGCATTCTCCATCGCAACACCAAGTCCTGCATATTTGATCATCGACAGGTCATTAAATCCATCCCCACAGGCAATCATATCCTCCCTCTTGTGCCCTGTCATCTGACAGAAACGCTCCAGTGATGCTGCCTTGTCAATTCCCTTCGGCGTGATCTCCAAAAAAAACGGCTCACTGCGGCTGATGCAGAGCTTGTCCCCAAACTTTTCCTCATAAATCTTCTCGGCCTCTGCCGCCACGGATGGCTCCGCTGTTCCCAGACATTTATTCAGCGGGAAGTCCACATAATCCTCCACACGCTCCATCTGTTTTACCGGAAGATGATTGATATTTTTCTCCACATCGATATATTCATCATAATGCATGCCGGTGATAATATTATTGTCCTCATCATAGGAAAGAAGTCCGATATCCAGCTTCCTTGCAAGCCGGAACAGATCCGGCACAAGCTCCGGCGGAAGTGTCTTCTGATAGATCACCTCATCCGTACTGCAGTCCGTGATCTTTCCCCCGTTAAACGAAAGAATATATCCTCCGTTTTCCTTGAGCTTTAATTCCTCTGCCAAAGGCTCAATGCCGGCAGTCGGGCGCCCGGACGCCAACACAACCGTGTGTCCCTGTTCCTGTATTTCCATCAGTGCTTTTTTCGTCTCCGGTGTTATTTTCTTTTCTGAATTTGTCAGTGTACCATCCAGATCAAGTACCAATACTTTTTTGTCCATTTTACCAATTCCTTTTTGTGATTTCAAATTCTTTACGCAAACTGGCTGTTGTACAGATTTGCATAGAAGCCGTTCTGTGCCAGCAGACTTTCATGGTTGCCCTGTTCTATAATATTGCCATCCTTCATGACAAGAATGATATCGGCATTTTTAATCGTCGATAAACGATGCGCCACAATAAAGCTTGTTCTACCCTTCATCAGCTTCTCAAACGCTCTCTGAATACGGATCTCCGTACGGGTATCGATAGATGAGGTCGCCTCATCCAAAATCAGCATTGGCGGCTGGCACAGCATTACTCTTGTGATACACAAAAGCTGCTTCTGTCCCTGGGATAGGTTATCACCATCCTCACGCACCACCGTGTCATAGCCCTGTGGCAGACGCTTGATAAAGCTGTGTGCATGCGTTGCCTTTGCAGCCGCAATGATCTCTTCCTCTGTTGCGTCCGGTTTTCCCATGATAATGTTGTCACGGATCGTTCCATTCTTCAACCATGTCTCCTGCAGCACCATTCCGATGCTGCTTCGCAGACTGGCTCTCGTCATATTACGGATATCTGTTCCATCTACGGCGATCACGCCCTTATTGACATCGTAGAAGCGCATCAGAAGATTGATCACAGTCGTCTTTCCACAGCCGGTCGGTCCGACAATCGCAACACGCTGTCCCGGTTTTACGGAAAGATTAAAATTCTGGATCAGCTTCTGCTCCGGCACATAGGAGAAGGATACATTTTTCAGTTCTACCGCTCCCTTTACCTGCGTAAGCTCGATCGCATCCGGGCTGTCCGGTTCCTGCGGCTCAGCCTCCATCAGTTCAAATACTCTGGCGGCACAGGCGATCGCATTCTGCAGCTCTGTGATGACGCCGGAGATCTCGTTAAACGGCTTTGTGTACTGATTGGCATAGCTTAAGAAGCTGCTCAGGCGTCCAACGGACAGCATACCGTGAATTGCGAAGAACGCGCCTACAATACCGACTCCGGCATATACCAGATTGTTGACAAAACGGGTTGCCGGATTTGTAATTGAGGAGAAAAAAGTGGCTTTGAGCGAATACTTCTCCAGTCTGCCGTTGATCTCATCAAACTGCTCCAGCGAACGCTTTTCATGACCATATGCCTGCACAACTCTCTGATTACCGATCATCTCATCGATCAGCGCGGTCTGCTCACCTCTCGCCTTGGACTGGAGCTGGAACATGCTGTAGGATTTCTTTGCAATAAAGCCCGCCACAAAAAAGGACAACGGCGTAACAAGAATAACGACAAGTGTAATCCATCCATTGATCCAGAGCATGAAGCCGAGAGTTCCGATGATCGTCATAACACCGGTAAATGCCTGCGTAAACCCCATCAGCAGACCATCCGCAAACTGATCGGCATCTGCGATCACACGGCTGACAATATCACCTGCTGCATGACCATCCAGATATTTTAACGGTACGATCTGAATCCGGTCCATGGCATCCTTTCGGATATCCTGCACCACATGATAGGTGATGTAGTTGTTACAGATATTCATGATCCACTGCGCGACTCCTGTGATCACAAGAACGATCAGCATCGTCCTCACGATCGGTTTTAAACCGACAAAATCTACCTTTCCCTTCTTCACCATCAGATCCACGGCATTACCGGTCAGGATCGGCAGATACAAGGTAGTTACTACAGTCACTGCCGCAAATATCAGAGACAGTACCACAAGCATTCTGTACTTTTTAATATATTTCATTACCTTAACGAGCGTTTTCTTCTGGTCATCTCTGCTCAGTTCATTTTTCCCTGCCATATATTATCGCTCCTTTCCCTGCGAAGGTGTTGTCTCCTCCGGTTTCTTAAACTGGGAATCATAGATTTCCTTATATACACTGCAGTTTTCTAACAATTCCTCATGCGTACCCATGCCAACAAGCTTTCCATCGTCTAACACCAGAATCTTGTCCGCCTGCTGGATGGAAGAGGTTCTCTGCGAAACAATAAAGATCGTTGAAGTACTTTTCAGACCTGCCAGTGCTTTTCGAAGCTTGGCATCGGTCGCAAAATCCAGTGCCGATGCACTGTCATCAAGGATCAGAACTGAAGGCTTGCGCACCAGAGCTCTCGCAATGGTAAATCGCTGTCTTTGTCCTCCGGAAAGGTTGCGTCCTCCCTGTTCGATCTCATAGTCAAGCCCCTCCGGCTTTCCGGCAACGACCTCTGCCGCCTGTGCAAGCTCAAGTGCTTCGTTGATCTGTTCATCGGTCGCCTCCGGTGCTCCCCAGCGGATATTCTCGCGGATCGTTCCATGGAACAGAACCGCCTTCTGCATAACAATACCGATGTGCTGTCTTAAATCATCCATTCGGTAGGATTTTACATCCTGTCCGTTAATTCGGACACTTCCCTCTGTCGCATCATAAAATCTCGGAATCATATGCACCAGAGAACTCTTTCCGGAACCGGTTCCTCCGATGATGCCGATCGTCTTTCCCGGCTCCGCCGTAAATGTAATATCCTCGAGGGATTCTCCGCCGGCCCCCTTATATGTCAGGGAAACATGGTCAAACTCAACGCGTGCCGGCGTCACCTCCTGTCCGTTTTCCTCAAAGGACTGACTGCCGTCCTCCAGACTGCTTTCTACCTCAAGCAGTGCCTGTATACGGTTTCCGCATGCCACGCACTTGGTAGACATAATGATCGTATTTGCCATTTTGACAAGCTCGACAAGGATCTGGGACATATAATTGATCAGCGCAACGATCTGTCCCTGTTTGAGCGTACCCATATCAATGCGGACGGCACCTGTCCAGATCAGTGCAACCAGCGCACCATTGATCATAATGTAGGTGACCGGGTTCATCAGTGCGGAAATACGTCCCACGAAAAGCTGCATTCTTGTCAGAAGGTCATTTTCTCTGCCAAAGCTTTCCCGCTCTGCCTGCTCCTTGTTGAATGCCCGGATCACGCGGACACCGCTTAAGTTCTGTCTCGTCACACCAAGCAGACGGTCCAGATGCCCCTGTACCTTCTGATACATCGGCATGGTGATCAACATGATACCAAATACAACCAGCGCCAGCAACGGAATCACAACCGCAAATACAAGTGCCGCCTTCACGTCAATGGTAAATGCCATCACTGCCGCACCAAATACGATAAACGGGGAGCGCAGAAACAGCCGAAGAGCCAGATTGGTTCCCGACTGTACCTGATTGATGTCGCTCGTCATTCGCGTGATCATCATCGAAGTTCCCGCCTCATCCATCTCCGTAAAGGATAAGGATTCAATGTGTTTAAATACCGCATGGCGAAGCTTCGTTGCAAAGCCAACAGCTGCCTTTGCGGCAAAATACTGCGCCGTGATCGAACAGGTCAGACCAATCGCTGCCAGAATCAGCAAAAGTCCGCCCATCTTCCAGATATACGGTACATCATTCTGGGAAATACCACGGTCGATCAGCCATGACATTACCAATGGCACAGTCAGGTCAAAGCATGCTTCCAGCAATTTAAACAACGGTCCCAGAATACATTCCTTCCGGTACTCCGTAATATACTTCAATAATTTTTTCATCAGATGCCTCCTAAAAGTAATTTGCCCAAAAGACACAACTTTTATTGTATCGTGTATCTTTGAAAAAAACAATACTCTGCACAAAAAAGACAGTCACACCCTGGCTGCATTCCTGCTGTATTCATGGAATTGGAAATTGCCAGAACACCGATCAAAACAGCAGTATCTTCAAAAAGAGGCGGGGTAAAATACACATATCCTCCCATTTGACATCCCATGACCACCGTGTTATGCTTGCAACAAAAGTCAACTATTGCATTCCGGAGGGCGTTTTCACTTCGCCCCTTTGGGATAAACGATCAGAAATGGAGATCACCATGGAAAATGAAAATAAACAGCAGACACCGCACAAACGCCGTGTCCGCTATAAAGGAAAATATCCAAAACGTTTTGAAGAGAAATATAAAGAATTAAATCCGGAAAAATATCAGGATACGATCCAGCATGTGATCCGCAAGGGAAATACGCCTGCGGGAATGCACATTTCGATCATGGTGCCTGAAATTCTTGATTTTCTGCAGATCAAGCCCGGTCAGACCGGCTTTGATGCCACACTCGGCTATGGCGGTCACACACGCGCTATGCTGGAGCAGTTAAACGGTGAAGGTCATATGTACGCCACCGATGTCGATCCCGAGGAGTCCGCTAGGACAAGAAAGCGTCTGGCAGACCTTGGCTTTGGCGAGGACATACTGACAATCAAGCTGCAGAATTTCTGTACGATTGATGAGATTGCAAGGGAAGCCGGCGGCTTCGATTTTCTGCTGGCGGATCTCGGTGTCTCCTCCATGCAGATCGATAATCCAAAGCGCGGATTTTCTTTTAAAATTGACGGACCTCTTGATCTACGTCTGAATCAAAAAGAAGGCATCAGCGCCGCCGAGCGTCTGGAGCATATCAGCCGCGAGGAGCTTGCGGGCATGTTTTACGAAAACTCCGACGAGCCCTACAGCGATGAGATTGCAAAAGCGATCACCGAATACATCCGCCGCGGCAATCATGTGGATACAACCACAAAGCTGCGTCAGATCATCGAAGAAACGTTGTCCTTCCTTCCGGAAAAGGATCGAAAGGACACGGTCAAAAAGACATGCCAGCGTGTTTTTCAGGCACTTCGGATCGATGTCAACAATGAATTCGAGGTTCTCTATGAATTTATGGAAAAGCTGCCGGACGCCTTAAAGCCCGGCGGCAGAGCTGCCATCCTGACCTTCCACTCCGGAGAGGACAAACTGGTAAAAAAGGCGCTCAAGACCGGTTATAAGGCAGGTATCTACAGTGAATACTCCAAGGATGTGGTACGCCCTTCTGCACAGGAATGTGCACAGAACCCACGGGCACGCTCTACCAAAATGCGCTGGGCGGTTAAGGCCTAGCTGCTCACCGTTCTTTTAAAAATATTGATCTCTGGAAACAGAGAAATGTCACCGCAAAATAAACCAAATAGATTCCCATAAACAGCAGGGTTCCCTCTACAAAATAGGTAGACACACGGCTTGACACGCCTGTCCCACGGACAAAAATTCCACTGATATACAAAACCATTTTTCCACTGATCACCAATGCCAGTAGTGCCGGGCACAAATAGTAACCCGCCATCTGCCGCAGCAGGAGTGATCTGACCTGTTTTGGGGACAGACCGATTTTTTCCAACACATCATACCGGAATTTATATTTCGACGAATCGCTAAGTTGCTGCACGGACAATACCGTTAATGCCACACAGACAAAGACAAGACCCATATAAAACAACGGAACGATCATGGACGCAAGAAGCATCTTTAACTCCGGTATCAGATTATCCCGTACCAGATTGGTAGCAGTATAAACCAGTACCGTATCGGAACCGCTGCAGCTATTTCCGGATAAGGATGATACAGTATGTCCGGAAAAATCACGGTCATCGGGATCTGCCAGGGCATCCAGCTTCTGCTCCAGCCCTTGTGGCGTCTCTCCCTTCAGATCCACCGCAAGCTCAGAATAATACGGCTTCATTCTCTGAAGCACCTTGTCTCCCACCACGACGATATAATCTCCTCCGTTATGACCATCCTGTGCGAACGGCTCTGCCTGAACTCCCGCAAAGGTCAGCTCTGTTTTTTCATCTGCCGCTGTTAAATGAAGATCTTTTCCTATAGAAGCAACGTCCTTTTGTAAACGTTTCTTGGTCTGTACGATATATTGGTCAGATTCAAAATGTACCGGCTCATATCCCAGCATTTTCCTTAAACGGTTATAATCCGTCTGTCCCATATAAGTATCATACCGGCAATAGGTTCCATCATTTTCTAACATTTTGGTAACCCGTTTCCGGTCAGGTTTCCCATTTTTATTCTGATACATGGTACCATACTGCTCCAGATGCGTCAGCATCCAGGTATTTATCTGATCCTTCTGATCCGTATATATATGATACCGAAGCATTTCTTTTACATCCGCTTCCTGCTGCAGTACCTCCTTTTCATCCTGAAAATCATCCTGAACCTGATCACTGTAGATCAGCACATCAAACGGAAACTTCGCCTTTAACGCCGTATTTTCAAAATCGCAGAACATAAATGCCACACTCGCCCCCAAAAGTGCCAGAGTAAACAATGATGTCAAAGTTCCAAGAGTAAACTGCATTGTCCTGATCTTTGATGCAAACTGGCGCAGCAAAAATAATCGCTGTCCATGATAAATCCCCTTTCCATGCCTTCTCACATAGCAGATGATCCAGGCAGACACTCCTGTATAAAACAGATAGATCGTCAGAACCAGGCCGATCAGAAACAACACAACCTCTCCCGTCGAGTTCAAATGGGTAAATATCATGCAGAACAGGATCAGAAATATCACTGCCAAGGGCAGTATAATCCGTTTCCATTCTTCATGCTTTTCCACGATCTCCTCATTTTTCCGGTCCTGTTTCATCAGCTCATTAATGTTCATTTTGCGGAAAGAAAAACCGCATCGGAAAAATGCCAGCAGATAACAGCCCGCATAACATCCAAAGGTCATAAGCCATGTACGATAATCCCACGAAAGCCGGAAGGAATAGGGAATCCGTACCATAGAATCAATCACAGATCGTAAGATCTGCTGAAAAAACACTCCCAGGACAGATCCCACAAAAAATGCGATACCTCCCAGCATCAGATTCTCCCGGATATAAACACGGGCAACCTGTCCTTTTTTCATTCCTAACAGCAGATAAATTCCAAACTCCCTGCTACGTCTTTCCATCATAAAATGGATAATATAGTAAATCAACCACGCCGTAATGATCACAACAAAGCCTGTAGCAAGCCCCACCATAATCATCATCATCTGATTCATCTGGTCAAACCTTCCCAGCTCCTTATCCCAGAATAAGCTGTCAAATGCATACAGAAGCGCTGCCACAACCACCAGCGTGATCATATAGATCTGGTAATCTCCGGCAAAACGCTTCATATTACGATAAGCCAGTCTTCGTATCATGAGACGATTCACCTCCCATCAACGACAATACATCCAGAATCTCCTGAAGAAATGCTCTGCGGTTCCTTTCTCCGCGGATCAGTTCATGAAAAATCTTCCCATCCCGCAAGAAAAGTATCCTGCTGCAATAGCTTGCAGAAAATGCATCGTGAGTTACCATCAGGATCGTTGCCTTCTGCATTTCATTTAAACGGCAAAAGGTCTCTAAAAGTACCTGGGAAGCATGGGAATCCAACGCTCCGGTAGGCTCATCGGCAAGAAGAAGAGAGGGGTCATTTGCCATAGCTCTGGCACAGGCACATCTTTGCTTCTGACCGCCGGATACCTCATACGGAAATTGATCCTTTACATCCTCAATCTCCAGAAGTTCCATCATATCCTGACAGATTTTTTGAATCTCTTTTCTCCTTTTTCCCTGTACCGTCAAAGCAAGGATAATATTTTCCTCCAATGTCAGTGTGTCCAATAAATTGTACTCCTGAAAAACAAAGCCGAGGTTTTCCTTGCGAAATTCCGACAACTGATCTGCAGACATTTCTGTAATGTCCAGATCATCATAATAAATATGCCCCGATGTCACATGATCAATCGCTGCCATCATGTTTAATAAGGTGGTCTTTCCGGAACCGGACGCTCCCATAATACCCACAAATTCTCCCTTTTCCACCTGAAAGCTTACCCGGTCCACAGCCTTTGTAATATTCTGACCATTGCCGTAATATTTTTCCACATCACATACTCTGATACAATCCTTCAAATGTCTCACCATCCTTTTCCTGTTGGTTTTTTTATATAACGATAAACAAAATACATTCCCGTAAGGAGATATCCTCCGGCTAATATCCATTGTAATATATCATCATATTTCCAGACAGAATAGTCCCACCCAAGGATTTCATTCATTAGGAAGTTGGAAAAATCACATAATCCGTGTACCAGAATCGAAAATATCAAATGGTTTGTCTGCAAATAAAGCGCTGATAAAAACACGCCCATACACACTGCGGATATTGCCTGTTTTGTGGTACTCAAAAATTCCTGTCCTGCCAGCAGATTCATATAATGACAAAGCCCAAAGCAAAGGGAAGATATCAATACCGCAAAATAAATTCCTTTTTTCTTATCTTTCCAAGCGGATAAAAATCCATTTAAGATGATTCCTCTCCAGACAAATTCCTCCATCAGTCCAATGCTTAAACTCGCGATACAGCAAATCACAAAAAATTGGATTCCTTTCCCGGAGAATAGAGAAAATACTCTTTTTCCATAAAAAATTGCCATCAGATCATCGCCGATCTGAATCAGAGGGAAAATAAGCATTACAAATACTGACAGCAGAGAAACACTACTTTTGCCGTCCCTCACAAAATCCACTTTTTTGTGAAATAATACATACATTATAAGAAATACCGAAATTTCCTGTAGCAGCATAACAACGTATGTATTATTTAAAGAGTTCGTCCAATTTTCTATCTTTTTTCCAACAACAAAAGATACAAAAAATCCAATTCCTTCCCATATTGCATAAACCAGAACAGTATACCCCACCGGAATAAGAAAATCACTGATCAAACTATTTTTTCTTTCCACGTTTTATCAACCTGCCTTTCCAATTGTATCTCTTTTCTTTCCAAAAGTATACTTCATCCCCGCCGGTGTTCATATAAAAAAAGCTTAAAGAAATCTTACGATTTCGAAAGATTTCTCTAAGACTTTAACGCACCTCTGAAATATAATTATTTTGTGGAAATTGTAAAATGATTTTGGTATAGCTGCCCGCCTTTGACTGTGCCTCTATTTCCAGCCCAAGCTGGTCACAAAGCTTTTTACACAGATACAGACCAATGCCCGTGGATTTTTTTTGGTTTCTCCCATTTTCCCCGGTAAATCCCTTTTCAAAAATGCGGGGAAGATCCTTTTCCTGTATCCCCATCCCATTATCCTCAATGATCAGGCAGGTATGATCTGTTGTCTTTTGCGCCAAAAAGGAAATGCAGGGTGAGTTCTCTCTTTTATATTTGACACTGTTTAATACGATCTGATTGACAATAAAACCCAACCATTTCTTATCGGTAAAAACATCCTCATCACAATTCACTTCTGCCCGGATTCCATTCCGGATCAACAGAAAGCGGTTCCGCTCTAAAACGTCGTACACCATCTCCTGCAAATGGCAGCTTTGAATCAGATAATCCTTATAGACCTGCTCCGACCTCGCATAATAAAGCACCATATCCACATAATTTTCAAGCTTTGCATTCTCCATGCTGATCTGCCGGAATCTCTCCGGGGCACCGGTCTCCTCTTTCCTGCCATTTTCACAGAGCAAACTGATGCCTGTGATTGGTGCCTTGATCTCATGAACCCAGCTTTCTATATACTCTTTATATTCCTGTTGTTCCGCCTCCAGTTTTCTTATTTTCTCAATGACGGATTTGTTGGATCTGCGGATCATATTCTGATAGATCCTGTCCTCCAGACGCCATGACGGCGGCATCAGCTCTCCCAGCAAATACCTCTGATCCATTTTCTCCAGAATTTCTGCTGTCTTTTTGAAATATTTCCTGCGTTCCATATATTCCCGACACATCCAAAGCAGCAAGAGTAATGTCCAAAACAACAGTAATAGGATAACATTACCCTTTTCATAACCGGTAAGCCTCAGAAAAATGCAGGTAACCGCCATACAACAGCCCTCAAAGATCAGAAAAAGCGCCTTATCTTTCCAATAATCTCTCCATCTCATATACGATACCCCATCCCTCGTTTCGTCTGTATAAAATTATCACGACCAAGCTCCCGAAGCTTTTCCCGTATCCGGGTCACATGAACACTGAGGGTATTATCATCAATAAAGATCTGATTATCCCATAAAGATTCGATCAGATCCTGTCTTGCCACATAGTTTCCGGCATGCATAAAAAGAAGGTGTAATATCTTCATTTCATTTTTGGTCAGTTCCACCTCCTTCTCATCACAGGAGATCGTACATTTCAAGAGATCCAGCCGCACATTTTCATAAGAATAGCTTGTCTTTTCTGTATTGCCCCGGGTTCTCTTTAATACCGCAGCAATCCTTGCCAGAAGGATTGGTGCCTGATACGGCTTTGTAATATAATCGTCGCCGCCCCGGAGCATCCCGTTTAATTCATCCATAGAATCAGTCCTGCTGGTCAAAAAGATTACCGGACAGGTATTTTCCCTTTGCCGGAGCGAGGTGCAGATATCAAACCCGGACATTCCCGGAAGGTTCACATCCAGCAGGATCAGATCCGGTGACGCCTCTGTGATCCAATCCGGTATATTTTCAAAATTCTCCGGAGCCGTAACCTGATACATTGCATTTTCCAATAATATAGTCAATTCTCTGCGAATTGTTTTCTCATCCTCTGCCACAAAAATATGCATCCCGCAACCTCTTTTCTGTTACTTTTTTCTACTGCTGTAGTATATTTTCAATCTTTATTGCCTGAAAATCATTGTACTAAACCCCATTATATGATAAGATATCACCGAAATCCAGTATCTACTCAGAAAAGGAGATTATTATGGCTGACTATGAACTGATTGCCCCTTGTCATTTTGGACTTGAGGCGGTATTAAAACGTGAAATACAGAATCTCGGATACAAGATTATTCAGGTGGAGGACGGAAAGGTCACCTTCGCCGGAGATGAGTCTGCAATTGTGCGTGCCAACATCTTCCTGCGCACCACAGAGCGTATCCTGATCAAGATCGGAAGCTTTAAGGCAACCACCTTTGATGAGCTCTTCGAGGGAACAAAGGCTCTCCCGTGGGAACAATTTATTCCAGAGAACGGAAAGTTCTGGGTTGCAAAGGCAACCTCTATCAAAAGTAAGCTTTTCAGTCCCTCCGACATTCAGTCAATCATGAAGAAGGCGATGGTAGACCGCCTGAAAAAGAACTATAATGTCAACTGGTTTCCTGAGGACGGCGCCAGCTTTCCGCTGCGTGTGACGATCATAAAGGATGTCGTCACCGTCGGTCTGGATACCTCCGGTGACTCCCTGCACAAGCGTGGATACCGTCAGGCAACCGTAAAGGCTCCGATCACAGAAACGCTTGCGGCAGCCCTGATCATGCTGACCCCATGGAAATGGGACCGCATTCTTGTCGATCCGTTCTGCGGCAGCGGAACCTTCCCGATCGAGGCAGCCATGATCGGCGCGAATATCGCTCCGGGCATGAACCGTTCCTTCTCCGCCGAGAACTGGACACACATTATCCCGAAAAAGATCTGGTACGATGCTGCCGGTGAGGCGGAGGATCAAATCCGCCGGGATGTCGAGATGGATATCCAGGGCTATGATATTGATCCGGGTGCGATCAAGGCGGCTATGGAGAACGCAAGACTTGCTGAGGTCGATCATCTGATCCATTTCCAGCAGCGCCCTGTCTCTAAGCTGAGCCACCGCAAGAAATACGGCTTTGTTATCACAAACCCGCCTTACGGCAAACGTCTTGAGGAAGAAGAGGACATGCCAGCCCTCTACCGTGAGATCGGCGAAGCATTCTCTCATCTGGACAGCTGGTCCTTCTATCTGATCACTGCATTTGATCAGGCAGAGCGTTATCTCGGACGCAAGGCAGACAAGAACCGCAAGATCTATAACGGCATGATGAAGACCTATTTCTATCAGTATATGGGTCCGAAGCCGCCGCGCAGAAACCGTGAATCACAGTAATGAAATATAAGAGGCAAAACCAAACGTTTTGCCCTTTTTCGCTACGTTACGAGCATTTTCCGATGCAATAAAAAGAGCATCATACTTCGTTACGAGCATTTTTCGATATAAATAACCAAAAGGCAAAAGCGGATTCCCCGCTTTTGCCTTTTATACGTTTATGACTCCTTGACCATTTTACCGGTCATATGCTCCACATCCAGCTCCAGACATAATACCCGGTCCTTTCCTCGCGACCATTCCTTCTCCGGATAGGACGGATCATCCGAGAACTTCGTACACAATGTCCGACATATCTTCTCCATTTGCACCGGATCCTCCACGAAATGCATTCTGCCGAATACGATCACGCTTCTGATATGAAGAGGCCAATCTCCTTCCTCACGGTAGCCCTGATCATATACGCAGTAAGAAACCTTATCGCATTTCTTCAGAGAGTCTACCTTGTAGCCCTCCTTCGTGCCATGAAAGTACAGTTTTCCGTCCTCCTTGTTGTACCAGTGATCCATTGGCATTCCACACGGATAACCGTCATCACCAACAAAGGATAACACGCCTCTCGGCTCCTGTGTCAGCACCTCAATGCACTCTTTCTCGGAAATCTGCTGTTTAAATCTTCTCATTGGACGAAACATATTCTCCTCCTGTTGTCTGATCCTGCCTCCGCCGTTCTACTGATCATTGTTCACCGCATATAAAAATTCAATGATCTGACGGATGCTGTCTGTGGTATCTCTCTGATATAATACTTCCTTTTCCAGTTCGTGGGACACATTATTGACCTGAAATGCATTCTCAAGCACCTGATCAAGAATCCTGCCGATCTGCTCGAACGATTCCTCGCGTTCGCTGACATCCCCATTCTTCATCGTGGCAGCATACTCTCTCGCCTTACTGGTCAATGTTACCAGAGAATCAGTGATGTTGATGGCATCAAACGACATCTGCTCCATGGAACACATCGAGGTCTCCATGCGTTCCACGACCCGCTCTGTCGTCGATTCCGTGTCCTTCCATTTCATTTCTTCCATACTTCTCCTCATTTCTTAAATAGGAAAACGAGACAAAGCATGATGTTTTGTCTCGTTGATTCTACATTAAAGGATCTCCAGAAGCTCATACACATTGGAAATTCCAACAAGCTTCAGTCCCTTTAGATCCATCTGATCCAGATCAAGCTGGCGTCTGTTGACCTCCGGGAGAATACAGCGTTCAAAACCAAGCTTTGCCGCCTCCTGCACTCTTGCCTCTGCCATGCTGACTGCACGAACCTCTCCGACTAGACCGATCTCTCCGAAACAGATCGTCCGTCCGTCAATGACCTGATTGCGATAGCTGGATAAGATTGCCAGCACAATTCCCATATCAACCGCCGGCTCATTCAACCGCATACCGCCAGCCACATTGATATAAGCATCCATGTCACTCATGCGCACTCCGAGGCGCTTCTCCAGAACTGCCAGCAACAGATTCACACGGTTAAAATCAATCCCTGCCGCTGTTCGTTTCGGATAATTGAAATTCGTCTGGCATACCAGCCCCTGTACTTCCACAAGGATCGGTCTGGTTCCCTCCATAGAACATGCCACGACAGAGCCCGGTGCATCCTCCGGCTTACCCTGCAGCATAAACTCAGATGGATTCGCCACTTCAGCAAGACCGGAACCACGCATCTCAAAAACGCCCACCTCATTGGTTGACCCAAAACGGTTCTTGACGCCGCGCAGAAAACGATAGGACGCTCCTCCGTCCCCCTCAAAATAAAGCACGGTATCCACCATATGCTCTAACACTCTCGGTCCTGCAACGACACCCTCCTTGGTCACATGACCCACAATGAAAATGGAGATCGACATGCCCTTGGCAAGACGCAGAAGAGTACTTGTCGTCTCTCTAACCTGTCCCACGCTTCCCGGTGCCGAACCGATCTCTTCGCGGTACATGGTCTGTATCGAATCAATAATGACAACATCCGGCGTACTTCTGGTAATCGTCTCCGCTACAATATCCAGATCCGTCTCGCTCATCACCAGCAGATCCGACTGAAACACCCCCAGCCGATCTGCCCTCATCTTAATCTGCTTCTCAGACTCCTCTCCGGACACGTAGAGGACTTTCTTCCTCTGCTGTACCAGTTTCTGACACATCTGCAGAAGAAGTGTGGACTTACCGATACCCGGATCACCGCCTACCAGAACGAGGGATCCCACAACGATCCCTCCGCCCAGTACACGATCCAGCTCCTCAATACCACTGGCAATCCTTGTATCCTCGGAAAACTCAACCTCCGAAAGCTTCGACGGCTGTCTGCTCTCCTTGTGTGCCACCGCCTTTCCGGTCGATGTGCGCACCACCGGCTCCTCAACAAAGCTTCCCCATGCACCACAGCCCGGACACTGTCCCAGCCATTTCGAGGATTCCATCCCACATTCCTTACAGAAATACGCTGTCTTTTTCGCTTTTGCCATATATTATAACTTTTCCACCTTTACCTGTGAGGTCTGTCCCGGATTGAGTTCTACGCTGATATTCAGCTTGCCGCCCAGATTTGTCTTCATTCTTCCGATATCGGCATTGTCAACCAATACCTTATACTCCTGCTCCGGCTCAAGCTCCAGTGTAATTGAAGAATCTTCCCAGCCCTCTACATTAAATACCACTTCGTTCTCTGTGCTCTTCATGTTCGTAACAACAGTACCCGGTACGGACTCATAGACAAACATTCCGTTTTTCTCAAGCTTGGTAATCTCCTTGAAGGTCTTGATCTTGTACATATCGCCCTCGTACTCAAAATCAGACTTCTTCTGCTTGGTATCAAAGTCGAAGTTGCCAAAGCTGAGTGTGCCATCTGCTTCCTTGCGGATCAATTCTGTAATCACTGCCATTTTGTTATCCCTCCGTATTTTGTGCTTTTATCGTATGTCTAGCATACCATAATTCGCGTATTTTTTCTACTGCTAAAGTTTTGAAAATATGATCTTTTTATCCTTACAGTCTACCTTTATCTTGTCTCCTGCTGCGATCGTTCCATCAAGCAGTGCATCTGCCAGTGCATCCTCAAGCTGTGTCTGGATTGCTCTTCGTACCGGACGCGCTCCGTAATTTTTATCAAAGCCGCTCTCCGCCAGATGCGCAACCGCTTCCTCTGTAACTTCCATGGTAAGATTCATCTGCGCAGTCGTCCTTTTATTCAGTGTATTAAGCATAATACGGACGATCTGTTCGATATTCTCCTTCGTCAATGTGTGGAACACAAGGATCTCATCAATTCGGTTGATAAACTCCGGCTTGAAGATCTTCTTGACCTCCTCCATCACGCCGTCCTTCATCTTGTGATAGTCGGCTTCTGCATCCTCCTGCACTCCAAAGCCCAAATGTCTCGGCTCAATGATCCGCTGTGCTCCGGCATTGGATGTCATGATAATGATCGTGTTCTTGAAGCTGACCTTACGTCCCTGTGCATCGGTCACATGACCATCCTCCAGGATCTGCAGCAGAATATTAAATACGTCTGCATGCGCCTTCTCGATCTCATCAAATAGGATAACGGAATATGGATGACGGCGTACTTTTTCACTGAGTTGTCCTCCATCCTCATAACCGACATATCCCGGCGGCGATCCGATCATCTTGGAGACGCTGTGCTTTTCCATATATTCAGACATGTCTACACGGATAATGTCATTCTCCTTGCCAAAAACAGCCTCTGCCAGAGCCTTGGAAAGCTCTGTCTTGCCAACACCGGTTGGTCCCAGGAACAAGAAAGATCCGATCGGACGACGCGGATCCTTCAGACCGACCCTGCCACGGCGGACTGCCTTGGAAACTGCCGAAACGGCTTCCTCCTGTCCGACCACTCTCTCATGAAGGATCTCCTCGAGATGACGCAGACGTTCCATCTCCTCTTCCTGAAGCTTCTGTACCGGTATCTTCGTCCAGTCAGCGATCACTGCGGCAATCTCGTTCTCTGTCACCTGAAGCTCCTTCGCACCTCTGTGCTTCTCCTGCTCCTTACGTATCTTGTCAATCTTGTGCTCTAACTGCTCCTGCCGGCGTTTGACCTCACCGGCATGTGTGTAGTCCTTGCTGCGGATTGCCTGCTCCTTCTCCTTCTCGAGCTGAACCTGCTCCTCCTCGAGACCACGAAGCTCCGGTGATATCATATATCTCTTCAAGCCGGCTCTGGCACATGCCTCATCAATCGCATCGATCGCCTTGTCCGGCAGAAAACGGTCATTGACATAGCGGGCTGCCAGTCTGACTGCCCCTGTCACCGCACCATCCGTCAGCTTTACATGATGATGTTCCTCATAGCGCGGTGCCAGTCCGCGAAGGATCTTGATTGCCTCCTCCTCGGTCGGCTCCTCTACCACAACAGACTGGAAACGGCGTTCCAGCGCAGCATCCTTCTCGATATATTTACGATATTCCTCTCTGGTCGTTGCTCCGATGAGCTGAAGTTCTCCTCTCGCAAGCGAAGGCTTCAGAATATTGGCGGCATCGATCGCGCCCTCCGCACCGCCTGCACCGATGATCGTGTGGATCTCATCGATGAACAGCAGAATATTACCGCTCTGCATCACTTCCTTGAGGGAACGCTTGATTCTCTCCTCAAACTCACCGCGGTATTTCGAACCGGCTACCATGCCTGCCAGATCAAGCGTCAGTACACGTTTATTGTGCAGGATCTCCGGAATATCCTCCTCGATGATCTTCCGTGCAAGACCTTCCACAACTGCCGTCTTGCCGACACCAGGCTCACCGATCAGACACGGATTGTTCTTCGTACGGCGGCTTAGGATCTGAACAATTCTCTCAATCTCACGCTCTCTTCCGATCACCGGATCCAGCTTTCCCTCTCTTGCCAGTGCCGTCAGATCACGGCTGTACTGATCCAGTATCGGCGTTGTTGATTTATTCTTTCTGTTCTTCTGCTTCATGTATTCGTTCTTGGCGGTGTTCATGTCCTGTCCGGACGCAGTCAGTGCTTCCACATAAAGCTTCTGTACATTGATTCCCTTTGTGTTGAGCAGACGAACAGCAATACAGTCCGATTCCTTTAGTAATGCGATCAGCAGATGCTCTGTTCCTGCATCGGCAATCCCCATTCTTGAAGCCTCTTCCTGCGCTATTTCTAAAACCTTCTGGGTTCTCGGGGTAAACTCCCCTTCGTCTGCCACAAGCACACTGCTCTGTGCGGAAATGGACTCGTCAATGAGATCCAAGATCTTCTGCTCTTCCACACCATTTGCCTTAAGCACCTCTGATGCCACACCGGGATTGCGGATCAATGCCACCAGCAGATGTTCTGTCCCCACATAATTATGCCCCAGCTCCTGCGCAACCTTTCCTGCATCACGAAGCACCTTCTGTGCCTTTTTCGTAAAACGGTTTTGCATCCTCTCAAATCCTCCTGTTACTCTTTTCTCAACCAGCGGCGTTTCTCTTCCAGCCGCTTCTCTATCTCTTCCATAGAAAGCTCCGTCTCTTCAGGAATATCTTCCTCCGGCTCGCTCTCCACAGTGCTGTCATCTTCCATATCTTCTCTCCAGTCATCGACAGGCTTTAATGCACTCCTTAGGAGTATCATGACCATCACAAAGCCAGCCAGTGCCAGACACAGGATCACAATACAGATTCCCTTTGTCAAGCCCAGAAAGCCCTGTGTATTCCGGGCATCCCCCGGCAATGCACTTGCTGTCGCCGCCGGTGGCTCTGTTGTCGAACTGTTTCCCTGCATCATTCCCTGATCCGGCTGCCCTGTTGCCATGCCGGTTTCCGATGTTATTCCCAGATTCGGCGGTTCCTGCGTACCTGCTGCTTCGGCTGTCGGTTCATCTCCCCCGATATCTCCTGTCTGTATCGACGCATCTGTATCCGAAGCCGGTGATTCCGGATTGTCCGAAGCATCCGCCGGAAACGGTGCCTCTGTATGACGTGCCTTATATTCCTTTCTGCTTAACACCTGTATTCCAAGAGAAGCGGAACCGATCGACATCTTTGCACTGCCATCCGCAGCCTGTATCTTCCTGCACTTCTTCAATGCCACTGTACAGCTTCCTGCTTTTCTTGCCCGAAACTGCAGAGAATACTTGATTTTCTTCGTCCCCGTCTCCCTGTCAAGATCCTTCACATGGATCTCATCGTCATTCCCGCTTGAAACACTGCCTCCGGTAATATACTGCATGATATCCTGATCGTAGGAAAAATATCCATCAAAGCCAGTGATCTCCTCATCTGCCGCCACCGTAATAACAACATAAAAGATATCCGACTTTACGATCTCATCCGCCGACTTCTGAAGACTGATCTGTGCCATCGCGGCCTGTGCGGTATTCTCACGGCAGATGAAACCTGCAAATACCACAAATGCTATCATCCCCCATCTTCGGAATCTGCCACTCATTGCTGCACCTCTTACCTCTCCGGAACCATGCTATATGTTATGGTCTATTTCTTACGGTTTACCTTGATCTTATATTTTCTGATATCGCCGCTCTGAGCCTTTACCTTCACAACATATGTCTTTGTCTTTTTCTTTTTGCTTAATTTCTTTTTGCCTTGACCGGACACCTTTGCTGTCGTGCTGACCGGACTTGCGTCAATCCGGATCGATCCGACTGTTTTGCCAATCTTGAGACTGTAAGTCTGATGCCCGTCATCTCCGGATTTAAACGGAGAACTGAATGCATATCCCTTAACGGATAGTGTCTTCAGATAATTGTTGCTGCTGACGGTCTGAACCGTCTGCGTACTCTGCTGTGTCTCCCCGGATGGGATTGCACAAATCTCAGATGGCATACCGGAATATACCGGAATTGAAAATACAAGACTCATATCTGCCTTATCACTGCCATATGCTTCCGCTGTCTTTAATGCTTCACTCCACGGTGCCTCGATGTTTGCCATATACTGATGGTTATATGTGTTATTGGCAGTTACATTGAACTTCTGCAGATACAATGTATTCTGTCCAATATTGATATAATTACTGCCTAAATACTGTGCTCCACCAACAATCGCTTTATACTTTGTGGTCCATGGACGCATATATGTCGTGTCCTTATTAGCCCATGACAGGCCGTTTGCCACGGCTCCGCCGGCCTTTGTGCTGTTGTTGGCACCAATGTTGTAGAAATTGTAAATACCTTCATATCCCTTGACGGTACCGGATACCGAAGAACTCATGCTTGTCGGACCGGTAACAACCTCCTGCTTCACGCGGGATGCAAGATGATACGGACTGACTCCGGAGAGTGTCGCTGCATCCATAAAGGTTCTGGAATATGTAATCGTTGAAGCCTTACCGGCATCATCGGTATATTCGTAGGATGCCTTGTACATTGGTGTATTCTTTAATACATTTTCAACACCACTCTGGTTCTGTACATCCTTCTGGTATTCCAGACTCTCGAACTGGAAGATCCCGCTCTCTGTCAGGAAGTTTCTCGGATCCATATAGTAACGGACCGCCTTCTCGGATGCTGTCACCCATGTTGAGCCATCAAACGGAATATAAGTACCGGTGGATGCATCATACGCCCCTTCCTCCTGAGACTTCCATGCACCGGACTTACTGTTAGAGATCAGATTCAGTCCGACCTTTCCTTCATTGTCTACAGCAGTAGACCAGTCAATTCCTGTCTGATAAGCCTTAAACGACCACTTCGGATACTTGTCATGCAATGCCTGCAGTGCCGTAATATAACTGCTTGGGAAGCCCTGCTTAACCATCTCCTTCTTAAACTCGGTATCAGTCAGCACCTTGGTGCTTCCGGAGGAGGAATCTGAAGAGGACTCTCCTGACGGAGCTGCTGTTGCCGGAGCTGCTGTTGCCGGAGTCGGCGTCGTCTTCTCAACAAACAGATTCTCCTGCTCGCCATTTACGACATCTTCTCTCTTGATCGTCAGGAAACGCACCAGATTCGCTGTCACATAGCCGCGGTACGTCTTCTTGTTGTAGGTCACGTCAACGCATATGTACTTCACACCGGAAATGATCTTCTCGGAAAGCATTAGCACCTCTGTTCCATTCGTCATAACGATCGAAGTGCCGTCTACTGCCTTCACGATCTCTGTAGATCCTGCTTTACGGCGGAGTGTAACCTGTCTGGATGTGGTGATCACTCCCTGCATAGCAGACTTGTACTCGGCACGGATCGAATCCGCCGGCACATAGCCCTGCATCTGATCTCCATCATAGCTGAAGGATACCTTGTAATACTTCACGCCGTACATCACAGATTCAGATTGGATCCGAACCTTTTTATTCTTGGACAGACGGACTGCTGCCCCATTCACACGCATCAGACTGCCGCTTTTCACTGCCCGGCTTCTGACCAGCACAGCCGAAGGATATGCCTTACCGTATACCTCTGTCTCCATGTCACCGCTCATGACTGCCAGATTCTTCATCGGCACATAACCGGTTGTCTTCCGGCTGCCCTTTTTCACGCGTATCTTATACCAGGTTTTGTTTTGTGCAAGAATCGTCACCCGCTCTTCATTCTTCAGGCTGACCTTTGTACTGCCACTCTTGACACAGGCATACTTAGTTCCCGGTCCTTTCCGGACATCCAGAGTCTTTCCCGTGCGCACGGTTCCCACTGCTGTGGCATATGTGATATCTCCTCTCTGCTGTATCTTGCAGAATGTGACAACGCCCAACAAAAACACACCGGCAATAATCAGTCCCTTATACCTTCTGTCCATGTTCTCCCTCATTTCTTATTTCAGCATCTGCTTTAAATCCTCTGTATCAAACAGATAGTGTGAGCCGCAGAAATCACAGTTGACCTCTACCGGCTCCCCATCCTTTATCATCTCCTCAAGATCCTTACGTCCAATACTTGCAATTGCACGGGATACCCTCTCTCTGGAGCAGTTACAATGATACTGGGTTGGTATCGTATCCAGAAAATCCACATCCATGCCGTCCATCAGATATCGTACAATATCCTCCGGAGACATTCCGTCCTCCAAAAGCTTCGTCACGGAGTCAACCTCGCCCAGACGCTTCTCCAGACGATCGATCACCGCATCCTCCGCATTCGGAAGAACCTGAATAATAAATCCTCCCGCCTGTCTGACATGATTGTCCTTATTCATCAGCACGCCAAGTCCTACCGAAGACGGCACCTGCTCACTGGCTGCATAGTAATAAGTCAGATCCTCTGCAATCTCACCGGACACCAGATGGGTCTGTCCATTATATGGCTCCTTGAGTCCGATATCACGGATTACATTCAGAAATCCCGGTCCGACTGCCCCTGACACATCAAGCTTACCCTTGCTGTTCGGAGGAAGCATTACCTGCGGATTCTTGACATAGCCCTTTACATTGGCTGCTGAATCTGCCGTCACTGTAATTCCACCGATCGGTCCCCCACATTCGATCTGAAGTGTCAGAACGTCCTTATCTCCCTTCATCATACAGCCCATCATGCTGCCGGCTGTCAGAAGTCTTCCCAAAGCGGCTGTCGCCACCGGACTCAGGTCATGAATCTTTCTTGCCTCCTCGACCAGATTGCCTGTTGTACAGGCAAACACACGAAGCTGCTGATCCGCCGCTGTCGCTCTAACAATATAATCCTTTGATTCTGTCATCTCTTTAGTCACTCCTGTTTATATAATGTATTGGGGCAAATGATATTATTTCTCCCCAACGGATGCCCCGGATCACATCACTGCTGTCTGCTTTTGATCCACGCATCATATGGTTAATTTTGAAAAATATAGTAAATCCTTTCGTTGTCCGGTTTCACCGGTTCCCGTGTAAATGCCTGATACACTGCCTTGCAGGTAAGACCTGCCTCCTCTGCCAAGCTCTGAACCAGCTCCGTAGCATATGCTCTCTGATAATGCAGTTCATCACATCTTGAGAACAGATCGTTGTCCGGATCCTCCAACTGATATACCGTCAGAAGATACTCATTAATACCGGTATCCTGATGATATTCATTCTCCCAGAGAAAGCTGGCATCGTCCCGGTTCTCTGCGATCATACGGTCTCCTAATATCTCCCGGTAGAAATAGTCTGTTTTCATATCAAATACAAAAACACCACCGGCTTTCAAAAAGCGCTTCACCCGTGTAAACACTCTCTGCAGATCCTGTGGTTCCAATAAATAATTCATTCCGTCACACACACAGTAAACGGCATCAACTTCGTCAGGCAGCTCCAGTTCTCTCATGTCCTGCTGTATCAACAATACACCCGGCAGATTCTTCTCTCTCGCCATCATCAGCATGTCCTCAGAAGAATCCAGACCTATGATACTATCGTAGCCCTTTGCTATCATGCATTCCGTCATGCTTCCCGTACCACAGCCCAGCTCCAGAAGTGTTCCTTCGGTAATACCATATTCCGTAAGGATGCTATACAGATACTCTGCCCACATGTCATACGGAATATTATCCATAAACAGATCATAACAATAAGCAAATCCGTTATAGGCATTTTCGTTGTATGAATTATCACTCATCTTCTCGTCTCCACTCACTGTCGCTGTTTCACCTGAAATTCCAGATAGTTAATTTAATTTTAGCATACATGCATGGTTCCCGCAACCTACAATTCGTCCAAAGTCTTATAATAATGCGGCAGAAATTCCTGACAGAAAATATCTGCTTCCGGACAGTTCATATCCCTCAGATATGCCTCTGACGCCTCCTTCGCCTTCTGAAACTCCTGATTGCCTGCCTTCTGCTCCTCAATGCACTTGATCAGTGCCGACAGTTTATCAGCAGCCTTGACTAACTTGTACTCCTCCGGTGTCCACTCAGATTCCTGCAGATAAGGGGCATACTCTCCGCGCAAATCCTCCGGCAAACGCTCCAAAAGCTCCTGAGCAGCCTCCTCCTCGATCTCCTTGAAAGCTGACTTGATCTTATCATTGCGGTACTTGACCGGTGTTGGCAGATCGCCGGTGATGATCTCTGTAAAATCATGATACAGCCCCATCACGGCGATCCGCTCCGGATGATAGTCCCTTCCAAGTCTCTTATTGCCTATGATGGCAAGCGCATGGGCGATCATCGCCACCTCCATCGAATGCTCACTATCATTCTGCGTGTAGGAATTACGCATCACAGACCATCGGCTGATAAACTTCATTCGTGTGACAATTGCAAAAAACGTATTCTCCAATCCCATTGTCTCCTCCCCCTTCTTTGTATCCTTCGATCATTCCCGAGCTTTATCTAACATCTTCTGAATGTAGATTCCGGTGTAGGACTGCGGCATCTTTGCCACCTCCTCCGGCGTCCCCTGTGCGATCACAGTACCTCCGCGGTCACCGCCCTCCGGACCGATATCAATGATATAATCTGCCGTCTTGATCACATCCAGATTGTGTTCGATCACGATCACGGTATTGCCGCCCTCTGCCAGACGATGCAGAATATCGATCAGCTTATGGACATCCGCAAAATGAAGTCCTGTCGTCGGCTCGTCCAGCACATACACGGTCTTACCTGTGCTTCTGCGGCTCAGCTCGGTTGCCAGCTTGATACGCTGTGCCTCACCACCGGACAGAGTTGTCGATGGCTGTCCCAGCTTCACATAAGAAAGTCCGACATCATACAACGTCTTGATCTTACGATAGATAGACGGAATCGGCTCGAAAAAGCCAAGTGCCTCCTCCACCGTCATGTCGAGCACCTCAAAGATACTCTTCCCTTTATACTTCACATCGAGCGTCTCTCTGTTATACCTCTTGCCATTGCAGACCTCGCATGGCACATAGATGTCCGGCAGGAAGTTCATCTCGATCTTGATGATACCATCGCCCTGACATGCCTCGCAGCGACCACCCTTGACATTGAAGCTGAAACGACCTTTCTTGTAACCGCGTGCCTTCGCCTCCGGGGTGGATGCAAAAAGATCACGGATCATATCAAACACACCGGTATAAGTTGCCGGATTGGAACGCGGCGTTCTGCCGATCGGTGACTGATCAATATTGATAACCTTGTCTAACTGTGCGAGCCCCTCCACGCAGTCATGCTTGCCCGGCACAAAGCGGGCGCGGTTTAACTTTCTTGCCAGCTCCTTATACAGGATCTCATTGACAAGCGAACTCTTACCGGAGCCGGAAACACCGGTCACACACGTCATGACACCTAACGGGAAGGACACGTCAATATTCTTCAGATTATTCTCTCTTGCTCCCCGCACTGTGATCCAGCCGGTCGGCTCTCTTCTCTCAGATGGTACCGGAATCCGGATCCGTCCGCTCAGATAAGCACCGGTCACGGAATCCTTGCATTTCATAATATCCTTTACGCTGCCGGCAGCAACCACCTCACCACCGTGCGTTCCGGCTCCCGGTCCGATATCCACGATATAATCTGCCGCAAACATCGTATCCTCATCATGCTCTACCACGATCAGGGTATTGCCAAGATCCTTTAGCTTCTTGAGTGTCTGGATCAGCTTGTCATTATCTCTCTGATGCAGACCGATACTAGGCTCGTCCAATATATATGCAACACCGACCAGACCGGAGCCGATCTGTGTCGCCAGACGTATTCTCTGTGCTTCACCACCAGACAGGGTGCCGGTCGCTCTCGCCAGTGTCAGATATTCCAGACCGACATCCAGCAGGAACTGCAAACGTGCCTTGATCTCTCTGAGAACAAGCTTACCGATCGCAAGCTGATGCGGTGTCAGCTCCAGCCCCTGCATAAACTCCATCAGACGGCTGATCGACAGCTCTGTTACCTCTGCAATATTCTTATCTCCGACCGTCACTGCCAGAGCCTCCGGCTTCAGTCTCTTACCGCCGCACTCTGCACACGGAGTGATACGCATATAGCTCTCGTACTCCTTCTTCATACGTTCGGAACCACACTCGCGGTAACGTCTCTGCACATTCTTGATCACGCCCTCGAATGCGACATCATAAACACCGACACCACGCTGACCGCGGTACTTAACCTTGACAACACGTCCATCGGTTCCATGCATGAGCATGTGGCGTATCTCCTTCGGCAGTTCCTCATACGGCGTATTGATGTCAAATCCATAGGAATCTGCCAGCGCATCCAGAATACATCTGCAGTAGCTTGTCGTATCCTTTGCCGACTGCCAGCCAAGCACTGTCAGCGCACCATCCGCCAGACTCAGCGATGGATCCGGTATCATCAGCGCCTCATCAAACTCCATCTTCACACCGATACCGTGACAGACCGGACAGGCACCAAACGGATTATTAAATGAAAAGGTACGCGGTTCCAGCTCGTCAACGCTGATTCCGCAGTCCGGGCAGGAAAAGCTCTGGCTGAAGCTCATCTGCTCCCCTCCCGGGATATCCACGATCATCAGCCCGTCAGACAGCTTCAGTACATTCTCGATGGAATCCACCAGACGCTTCTGAATACCATCGCGAACCACAAGACGATCCACCATCACTTCGATATTGTGTTTTTTATTCTTTTCGAGGGAAATCTCCTCAGATAACTCATACAAATGACCATCGACAACAACACGGACATAGCCGCTTTTGCGGGCAGACTCGAACACCTTGACATGCTGTCCCTTGCGCCCACGCACAACCGGAGCCAGAAGCTGAAGCCTCGTCCCCTCCGGCAGCTCCATGATCTCATCTGCCATCTGATCGACCGTCTGCGCATAGATCTCCTTCCCACACTTCGGACAATGCGGAATACCAATCCTCGCATACAGAAGGCGGAAATAGTCGTAAATCTCCGTCACCGTACCAACCGTGGAACGCGGGTTACGGTTCGTCGACTTCTGATCGATCGAGATCGCCGGCGGCAGTCCCTCAATGGCATCCACATTCGGCTTCTCCATCTGTCCCAGAAACTGGCGGGCATAAGAAGACAGTGACTCCATATAACGTCTCTGCCCCTCTGCGTAGATCGTATCAAATGCCAGAGAAGACTTCCCGGAACCACTGAGTCCGGTAAATACAACAAACTCGTCTCTCGGCACGTCCAGATCGATCTCCTTCAGATTGTGCTCTGCTGCCTTTCGTATCTTTATATATTTCTTTAACTGTTCATGCTTTGCCATAATAAACCATGCCTTTCTATATCCATCACATTTTGCATAAGCCGATGATAGCATGTTTTAAATCGTTTTTCAAGTACATATGTTCGATTTTCCAAATCCGGTATATTTTGTCAATCAAAACATCACAACGCTTCGGCAAAAATCGAAAAAGCTTCATTTTGCCTTCGCACACATTATCTGATATACGGAGAGTCGCCCCTGTCCGTCACGATCCGGTATCCGATCGATTCCATACGGCGGTTCAGGCAGCCACGGCACTCTGCCGCCTCCTCGCCGGTACAGATCTTGTGATCATACAGCGCATATTTCTTTCGTACGGCAACCGGAGAGAGGTTCGGCATTACAACATTAGCACCCGCCCGGATCCCCATCTCACGTCCCAGCGGATGGATTGTTCCAAGTGCTGTTGTCGCCGGAAGAAGTACCTTCTTCTCCTGTAAACGCAGCAAACTTAACAGAAACAGTGTCAGTTCCAGACTTCCCTGCGCCTTATCGGCAAACGGTGTCCCCGCCGCCGGCACAAACGGTCCGATCCCCACCATATGCGGTTTCAGTTCATAAATAAACTCCATATCCTGTGCAAGCTGCTCCGGTCCCTGTCCCGGCGAGCCTACCATAAAGCCACAGCCCACCTGATAACCGATCTCACGCAGCGTATACAGACATTTCTTCCGATGCTCCGGCGACATTTCCTGCGGATGCATGGAACGGTAATGCACATCGTCCGCCGTCTCATGGCGCAGCAGATAACGGTCTGCCCCCGCCTCATACCATCTGCGGTATGTCTCCCCGGAACGCTCTCCCACTGACAGCGTCACCGCACACTTCGGATAACGCTGCTTAATCTCATGAATCAACTCCTCATACCATTCATCCCGGAAATATCCATCCTCGCCTCCCTGCAGGACAAAGGTCCGGAAACCAAGCTCCCAGCCCTCCTCACAGCAGGCAAGAATATCCTCCTTCGTCAGACGGTACCGGTCCGCATCCGGATTACTGCGGCGGATCCCGCAGTAATAACAGTCGTTCCTGCAGTAATTGGTAAACTCAATCAGTCCACGGACATATACATCATGCCCGTAAACAGACTGCGCCACGGCTCTCGCCTTCTGTGCGGCATAATCTCTGAGCGCATCGTCCTGATACGCAGAAAGGAGCGTGATCCATTCCTCACGCTCCAAAGTCTCCTTATCTTCCAGCTTATCAATCAGATCAAACATATCGGAAACCTCCACTGTCCCTTTACTTTGCTGCCAATTCCAACATCTTCTCAAGTGGTCTGCAGGACTTTTCTGCAATATCCGGATCCACGATCATCTCCGGCTGCAATGTCTCCAGTGCCTTTTTGACCTTTTCGAGTGTAATCTTCTTCATATTCGGACAGAACTGACGGTGTCCCACGGAATAAAAACGCTTCTGCGGATTCTTCTGACCCAGCTCATAGAAAACACCCATCTCGGTACAGATAATAAATTCCTGCGCCTCGCTCTGCGTTGCATAATCAATGATCTGAGAAGTGCTTCCGATAAAATCAGAAAGCTCCAGAACATCTCCGGTACACTCCGGATGTGTCAACACCTCCGCCTTAGGATGTGCTGCCTTCGCCTTCAAAAGCTCATCAGCATGAATGCTCTTGTGTACATGACAGAAGCCGTCATTGAAAATAAAATTCTTCTCCGGAAGCTGCTTTGCCACATAACGTCCCAGATTCTCATCCGGAATGAAATAAATATTCTTCTCTTTGAGATTGCTTACCACCTTGATCGCATTGGAGGAGGTTACGCAGACATCCGAATGTGCCTTTAACTCCGAGGTTGAATTGACATAACATACAACTGCCACATCATCCCACTCACTGCGGACCTGCTCGATCTTTGCCACCTCTGCCATATGCGCCATCGGACAGTCTGCAAATTCATCTGCCATAACGACCTTTTTGCCCGGATTTAAAACCTTGGCACTCTCTCCCATAAAGGATACGCCGCAGAAAATGATCGTCTGCTCCTTCAGCTCGATCGCCAGCTTGCTTAGGAAATAAGAATCTCCCACATAATCCGCAATCGCCTGTACTTCCCCATCCACATAATAATGCGCAAGGATAACTGCATCCTGCTTTTCCTTTAACTCAAGTATCTCTTTTTTTAACTGTTCTACATTTGTCTCCTGCATCTTTTCCTCTTTCCGGCCGAATGCTGTCATTCGTCTCCTGCTCTACACGCTTATCTTAAGCCTCTCCATTAACATATGCCTTTCATGCCGTCTCCTTAAACCGCATGAAGATTCTTCAGGGAAATATCCATGATCGGTGCGGAATGTGTCAGCGCACCGCTGGATACATAATCCACTCCCACATCGATCATGTTCTTGATATTCTCTCTTGTCACATTCCCGGAGCACTCCGTCAGCGCTCGTCCAGCGATCAGCTTGACCGCTTCCTTCATCTTATCCGGTGTCATGTTATCCAGCATGATAATATCCGCACCCGCCTCGCACGCTTCCTTAACCTGCTCCAGTGTCTCCACCTCGACCTCAATCTTGTGTACAAAGGACGCATACTCTTTCGCCATTCTGACTGCCTTTGTAATACTTCCTGCTGCACCGATATGATTGTCCTTGAGCATCACACCATCCGACAGATTGTAACGGTGGTTGCTTCCTCCGCCAACCTTAACAGCATATTTCTCAAACAGACGCATATTCGGCGTCGTCTTTCTGGTATCCAGAAGTGTTGTGTGACTGCCCTCTAAAAGCTGTGCGATCTCATGAGTATAAGTAGCGATACCACTCATTCTCTGAAGATAATTCAGTGCTGTTCTCTCACCGGATAACAGAGTGCGGATATCTCCTGTCACGACTGCCATCAGATCTCCTGCGTGAACGAAATCGCCCTCCTTTACCTTCATATCAAATGTCACCGTATCATCCAGAAGTTCAAAAACACGCTGGAATACCCACAGACCACAGATCACTCCGTCCTGCTTGCAGATCAGATCAACCTGTCCCTTCTGATATTCGGGCATGACACAGTTCGTAGAAATGTCCTCGCTGGTGATGTCCTCCTCCAACGCCATACGGATATATCTGTCCGCATTCATCTTCATAAATGTTGTATCACTCATGTCTCTTTTTCTCCTTTTCTATTTCCTCTAAAACAATGTTCTTGTATTGTTCCTTTAACTGCTCCAAATTCTGATACAGGCTCCAGTCAACACGGTCCGTAACATCCTTTGCCACCGGAAGCTCAGACGACGTGATCTCACTCGCACAGCGGTCTGCAAATACCATCGACTCAAGCAGGGAATTGCTTGCCAGACGGTTTGCTCCGTGAACACCGTTGCAGGAGGTCTCCCCGACGGCGTACAACCGATCCATGGAGGTTCTGCTCGAAAGATTAACTTTGATACCTCCCATGAAATAATGCTGTGCCGGCACTACAGGAACCGGCTCCTTCGTTACATCATAGCCTTCCTCCAGACATCTCTGGCAAATATTCGGAAAATGACTGCGGATCTCCTCCTCCGGAATACGCTCCAGCGAAAGTCTCACATACGGCATATCATCCTCCGCCATCTGCTTATGGATTGCCGCCGTAACAACATCTCTCGGCAAAAGCTCATCCACAAACCGCTCTCCGTTCTTATTCAGAAGGATCGCCCCCTCGCCTCTCACAGACTCAGAGATCAGAAAACGTCGTCCCGGTTTCTCCGAATATAATGTCGTCGGGTGGATCTGAATATAATCGATATGCTCCATCTCAATCCCGTGACGAATTGCGATCGCCAGCGCATCTCCCGTGATATGCCGAAAATTCGTCGAGTGCTGATACAGTCCGCCAAGACCTCCGCACGCCAGAACCGTATAGCCCGCCTGTACCGTGCCGAGGCTGCCGTCCGCCTCGCGGATCACAAGTCCCTCGCAGCCGTTTTCTCCGTCAATGATATCGAGCATCATCGTATGATCCAATATCGTAATATTGTCCCTCTCCTGTGCTCTCGCAAGAAGCTTGCTTGTAATCTCCTTGCCGGTGATATCTTCATGAAACAGGATACGCGGTCTGGAATGACCACCCTCTCTTGTAAATGCAAGCTCATCGCCATTCCGTTCAAAATCCACACCATAGCCCAGCAGATCCTCTGCGATCCGGTTGGAGGAACGGATCATGACATCGACGGATGCCTTATTATTCTCATAGTGTCCTGCTTTCATAGTATCTTCAAAATAGCTGTTATAGTCCTCCTCGCCGCGCAGCATGCACATACCGCCCTGTGCCAGAAAGGAATCGCTCTGATCCACGTCATCCTTGGTGATCATCAGGATCTGATACTCCACCGGCAGCTTAAGTGCACAGAATAATCCTGCCGCACCTGTTCCAACTATCACAACATCTGTCTGTCTGTTCATTTTTATTAAATATTCCTTTCTCAGGTTCATTTCTTTTTCATTCTTCTCTATCGAAATACTACCATGGAATGCAGCCCTGCATTAAAATTCAGGCTCTTGACCAGAACACGTATCTCTGCTGTTCCGGTATCCTTTTCCCTAAGCTCCACATCCAGCGGTCCCGGCCATTCCCGTGCCGTTTCCCCACGAAGCTCACCATTGATATACACACTGCATTCCCCCCAGACACTCTCAAAATGCAGCACCGGGAGTCTTCCGTTGATCGATTCCGGGATCTTCGTGCGGATCCGGTAAATGCCGTATTTGCCTTCCTGATCCTCAAAGATTGCAGGTGTTCCCGACTTCTCATCGACCTGCACATCCATCCAGGTATTCATATCAAACTCATCCACATGCATATTGACATCCGGCTTCTCGGCAAACAACTCTGAGGTCATCTTCCAACCGGTCAGATACTGCTGACGGATGCTCTCTACAAACGGCTCCGTTTTCCTTGTGGAAAGAGGGATCATCAAGCTTCCAAACTCAACCTCCGGCGCAACTGCAGAGATCACCATCTGACCGGCTCCCTCCTCCGCCTGCACAATTGCCTGACACCGTCCGTTAAACAAGCTTCTGTGACCGGATCCAAAATCTTCATGACAGGTCGGATCTCCATTGCAGGTTCCAAGGATCACACCGCCCTCCACCGAGATATCTATCTCAAAGGAAGCATCCGGCACTCCTCTGCCCTTCTCATCCACTGCATAAATATTAACCGGCATGGCATCTCTTCCATCATTATACATGCCTCTGTGCCATGGCACGATCTTCAGACGCACCGGCTCCCCGGTTGTGATCTTCACATCATGGGCAGCTTTCACGCCATCTTTATAACCGATCAATTCAATGTAGCCCGGCTGATATGGAACCTCCCACTCTGCCTGCTCGTACAGATCGATCTTCTTGCGGCCGTAGGACTTACGGTTCACGATCAGTTCCGCCTCATCACAGTTAGTGTGAGACATCACACGGATCATTTCACCCTCTCTGCCCCGGTGATTCCAGTGCGGCAGCACATGACACACGGGTTTTCTGGAAAAGATCGCCTTCGCCATGTAAAACGCATCCTTCGCATAGCCACAGGTATCCATCATGCCAAAATAGGAAGATACGGACGGCCATGTATACGGTGTCGGCTCTCCCAGGTAATCAAAACCGGTCCACATAAATGCCCCCGCCATAAAATCACGCGCCATGATATCCTTCCAGGTCTGACGCACGGTACTTCCCCAGTCTGCACACCGCTCATCATAGCAGCTGATCAGGTGGCGTTCATCATCCTCCTCATAACAGCTGCGCACGGAAAAAGCAGATGTCGATTCACTTGCAAACACCGGCATGTCCGGGTGCTTCTCATGAAACGAGTCATACTGATCTGTCTGGTAATTGATGCCACACACATCCAGAGAATCCACGGCGCTTTCCTCCGCGTCCAGCCCGCCATGCATCGCACCGGTCACAAAACGGGTATCATCCAGCGCACGGATCTCATCCCGCATGGTCTGTGCCATTCTCCTGCCTTCCTCTGTTCCCTGCAGCGGCTCCTCGTTAAAGATCGAATACATGATCACTGACGGATGATTCCGGTCTCTTAAAACCATTGTACGAAGCTGTGTCAGCCCCTCCTCCGATGTCTCAAAATTTCTGTTCTCATCAATCACTAACATTCCCATTCTATCACACGCGTCAAGCAACTCTTTGTGAGGCATGCCATGGGCGCAGCGATATGCGTTGGAACCCATCGCCTTCAACCGTTCGATCCGATATTCATGAAGTGCATCCGGCACTGCAACACCGATTCCTCCAAAATCCTGATGGTTGCAGGTTCCAAACAGCTTCACCGGACGTCCGTTCAGCAGAAAACCCTTTTTCGTATCCATTGCGATCGTGCGGAAGCCGCAGATCGTCTTGTCCGAATCAACCAGTTCATCCTCCACAAACACCTTCGTGATCACTTCATATATATTAGGTTCCTCGATATCCCATACCTTCGGATCCTCAATCGTAAATTCCGTCTCAACCTGTGACTCCTCCCCGGCTTCGCAGACAACGCCTTCGTTATTGATATTGACCTCTAATTCCTGATCCGGGTCAACCAGCGTTGTGGAAATCCGCACCTCGGTATCCTTCTCTGTCTGGTTGCAGATATTGGTAAACAGATTCACCTTCCATGTATTCTCCTCGATCTCCTCCATCCGGATCGACAGACCATACTGCGGAATATGGATCGGATTCTTGATGTTGAGCCATACATGCCGGTATATTCCGGCACCTTCATACCACCAGCCCTCCCAGACATCAGCATCTACAAATACCGCAAGCACATTCGGTCTCGTCCCAAAATGCGCCCGGTCCGAAATATCGATCTGAAAAGGTGTGTATGCGGAAAAACTGCGATGGATCACAGATCCGTTAAAATACACGACTGCATGTGAGGCAATCCCCTCAAATTCGATCGTAAGCTCCTTGTCCCTGTACTTCTCCGGAATTGCAAACACCTTTCGGTACCACGCCTTTCCTCCCGGCTTATATCCCCAGTTGGCAGCACCGTCCTCTGAGAAAGGCTGACGGATCGCCCAGTCATGAGGCACATTGACCGTCTCCCAGTCTCTTGCGTCAAAGTCCTCCTGCGGAACACCCGGACAAGCTCCTGCTTTCGAAGTATTATATATATAACTATGAGTTTTTTCGACCGGTTCATCCACGTCTCCCAGATGGAAACTCCAGTCCTTGTCCATCGACAAAGCAACTCTTGTACTCATATAAAAACACCTCCGCATCTTCTTCTAATCATTAAAACATACCACCACTGTAACGTCAAGGAAAACAGAGGATTCCGGACAGTAAATAATTGCATTTATCCTCCATTTGTAGTAGAATAGATTTAGTGATCTAAATTATCATTGAATGCCCGTAACCGGCAAATAAATGAGAAAAGGAGAATACATATGGAATTAAAAGATTTTATGGATTTAAGCAAGCTGCAGAAGATTCAGGATGCTTTTTCCGATGCCACCGGACTCGCTGCGATCGCAGTCGGCAAGAACGGGGAATACATCACGGAAGGAAGCAATTTCACGGATTTCTGCATGAAATATACCCGCAACTCCGTTGAGGGCAACCGTCGTTGTGTAAAGTGTGACAACGAATGTACCGGCACCTATTACTGTCATGCCGGTCTTATGGATTTCGCCTTCGACATTATGTTAAACGATGAGAAGGTCGGTGCGATCATCGGTGGTCAGGTACTTCCTTCCGAGCCGGACGATGAGCAGTTCCGTCAGACGGCAAGAGAGCTTGGCATTGACGAGGACGCTTATGTTGCCGCACTCCATCAGGTTCCGATCAGTTCCGAGAAGCGGATTCGTGCCGCAGCAGAGCTTCTTGGTGACATCGTCAACCAGCTTGTTAATCTGGAATATTTCCGTCACATCAACGGAGACCGTTTTTCACAGTTACACACTGAAGTAATGCATACCACAGAGATCATTCAGGATATCAACTCCAACACACATTCTCTGAAGTCCATCGCTAACAAGCAGAAGATGCTTTCACTCAACGCATCCATCGAAGCTGCCCGCAGTGGCGAAGCCGGCGTTGGTTTTGCCGTTGTTGCAAAAAGCATGGGTGAACTTTCTTCCCAGTCTGCTACGATCTACGGCGACATCGAGAAGTCCGTTGCCGAGGTAACCAAGTCGATCAACGAAGTTGCCGCATTATTCGAAGAGTAGATCATTCCGGTAAGAGTTTCGGAATTTGCAACGCTTCCGTAAATTCTTGGCGCACATCATTAAATATTCAAAACAAACAGGGACGTCTGTACCGCTCCGATCGTTCGATTTTATAACGAACCCGTTGAGACGATACAGGCATCCCTTTTTTATTCCCCAAGCTTCATGTATTCAATAATATGTAGATGCGCTCATTGCATTTGAACCGTTGATATGCGAAGTGTGCGTTCTTTATTCACTGTTCTCCGACCGTTTCCTGACTCTCCGATAAGCAAACAGCGAACACACATATAACAAAAGAAAAATCCCTCCACTAGCAGGAGCAATACTACACCATTTTCCGCTATGGCAGGTCTGCAGATCTATCGTATAAGTATTCTGCATATATTTTACACGCCAAACACAGATAACGGACAATATCAGATAGATCATCACCAAACCACCGCGAACAGCCAGAGTCCCTTTACACTGATATTTCCCTTTTCTGCACCGGAATATATTCCGGATCTGAAGGGTCACCAGCATGAAAAGAACCACGATCATCCCCTGACATACGACAGCAATAAACTGCGAAGGAACATTCTTCCGTTGTAGAAGTCCTGCTGCCAGCTTAAACCCGGTCCAAAGGATACATGAAAAGCAGCCTTGCAGGCTCAGCACCGGCAGGAAGAACATTCCAAGCAGCAATAATGGATAGCCGGTCCAGATCACATGCTCCCACATTTGTATCTTAGGTTGTTTCATACACTTTCTCCTCAATATTATATAGCAAAATATCTCTCCTCATTTCGAACATTTTCCTAAATAACGAAAAACTTCACACACAACAGATGCCATGTGTGAAGTCTCTATCACTCAAATATATCAATTACATTACCAGACGAACCTCGGTAACAGGAGTCAGCTTGTCAGCCGGGATATAATTATCCTCGAACTTCTCGCCGTTTACATAGAACTCCTTGAAACCGCTCTCTGCGCCGTTTGGATTCTCAACCTTGATCTCAAGCTTGCTTCCACGGAAATTCTTCTCCATGGTAAATTCCTTCCAATCGCTTGGAATAGAAGGTGCAATACGGATACCATCCAGATCAGGACGGATACCACAAATACCCTCTACGCAGCCTACCATACAGGTAGATGCTGTACCGGTCAGCCAGTGTACATGAGAACGTCCATGGAATGGGCTCTCATCACCCTCTGTGTACTGTCCGTGTACATATGGCTCCAGCTTACGGATCTCAGCCTTATCATTCTGAGAGGATGGTGAACTCTCCTCAAAATACTGGAATGCCTTATTACCATGTCCCATCAGAGACTCTGCAAGAATGATCCATCCCTGTGTCTGAGAGAAGATACCACCGTTCTCCTTTGTTGATGGAGGGAACAGACCAGCCAGTGCGCCATCGAAATAATGATCCACATAAGATGGAGCCATTACCTTTGCACCATATGCTGTGTTCAGCTCGCGGTCAACAGATTCCAGAGCCTTCTCTGCCTGATCCTTTGTAGCAAGACCGGAAATAACAGCCCATGACTGTGGATTCAGCCACATACTTGCCTCCGGATCCTTCTTGGAACCGATCAGTTCTCCTGTATCCTTAAAGCCACGGTTGAAACGGTCATCCTCCCACCACAGCTCATTGATCTTGTCCCCGATCTCCTTCTGGGTCTTGTCCAGATAAGCGATATAATCGGTATCGTTCTTCTTCTGTGCGAAGAGACGCATAATAGAGAATGCATAGTATAACTGCATCGCAACGAAGGATGACTCACCCTGTGCACCAAGACGCAGACAGTCATTCCAGTCAGCATGAAGACCGGCCGGCAGACCGTGTGGTCCCAGATGATTCATAGAGAAGTCGATCGCTCTCTGTAAATGCTCATATACGGTTGCCTTCTCCGGCACGTTAGACCAGGTGATCTCCTCATCCATAAATGCAAGATTACCTGTCTCTGAAACATACTTAAATACAGTAGGGAAGAGCCACAGTGCATCATCTGCACGATATGCAGGATGTCCTGTCTCCTTTACATAATCCGGATCATCCGGTGTCCCCTCATGACCGGCACGCTCATCGTGATCGAAACGTACCAGTGGAAGTCCGCCACCGTTGTCTACCTGTGCAGACAGCATGAAACGGATCTTGTCCAGTGCAGCCTCCGGATCCGTATGAATGACACCCTGAATATCCTGAACGGTATCTCTGTAACCATATCCGTTACGCTCACCGCAGTAGATGAAGGATGCTGCTCTTGACCATGTAAATGTCAGGAAGCACTGATATGCATTCCATGTATTAACCATGCTGTTAAAAGCAGGGCTTGGTGTATTGATTTTGAAGTTGTCCAGCTTTGCATGCCAGAACTTCTTCAGCTCATCAATCTCCTTATCACATACGGAAACATCCTCATAGCATGCAAGGATCTTGTCCGCATCAGAAGCCTTATAACGTCCCAGAACGAAAGCCAGCTCCTTTGTCTCGCCCGGAGCAAGCTCCAGTGCAGTATGAAGAGCACCACAGCTGTTCTCGTTGTAGTTGAGAACGCCATCACACTCACCACGCTCTACAGCAACCGGATTGCCATAATCGTGATACATACCGATGAAGGCTTCCTTATCACCATTGTAAGAAGTAACCTTCTGTCCTGCCATACCGAAGAAACGTTCCTTGCCGTTGCTTCCGTCCGGACCCTTGTACCAGTTCAGATTGATCTGCTGCAGAATCTTGTTGCCAAGGAATACTGTGTTCGTTGTACACAGAGAATACTGCAGGTTTACCTGATCCTGATTGTAATTATCATCATTAGAAAGCTCTGCATAACCAAATACAGAAATCTTACGAGGCTTGTCCGTTGTGTTCGTCACCTTACATCTCCAAACCTCATATACCTTTCCGAGAGGCACATAGTAATCTGCCTGTGTCTTAATGCCCGCATACTCAGAGAACATTGTAGTATAAGCAGTTCCATGATGAACCTCGCTCTTATACTCATTCAGGTCCTTGCCAACCGGCTGCCAGGAAGCAGACCAGAAATCAGCAGTCTCATCGTCTCTGATGTAAATGTAACGTCCCGGTGTATCATCACTGTTGAAATGATAACGCAGGATACGGCCATTGGCACCGCTCTTAACAAAGCTGTAACCACCCGCATTGTTGGAAATGATCGCACCATACTCCGGAGAACCAAGATAGTTACACCAAGGAGCCGGTGTATCCGGTCTGGTGATCACATATTCGCGGTTCTTCTCATCAAAGTAACCATAATTCATGAAAATATCCTCCTCTTTCTACTAACGGTTTTCACCATTTTCTCATATTATCATTATACGACACCACCCCAAAAGTATCAACAACATAACAAACATTTTCTAACAGTATTTTGATATCTTGTCACTATTCACGGATAGATTTTTCAAGGAAACTACCACGTAAGCTTGCTTACAAGTGGTAGTTTATTTGGAAAATCAGCCGGACAGGCTGTTACCACCCACACCCGCAGACAAAGGACGCCTGACTTTGGCGGACTCTAGCCGCTGTTTTTGCGGCGGTCTGGGGGCTGTGGTGGGAACTCCGTGAATAGTGAATAGAAAAACCGCTACAAACTTGTTTGTATAAGGCAATTTCCTTGGCTGATATCACGGCGACTAGCCTGACTTTTCCGCATGACTAAGCTTTAAGCCGCTGCTTCTGCGGCGCTTTTCGCCTGTTTTGGGCGAAAATGCTTAGGAATGAAGAAAAGTCACATGCGAATTTGCACGGGCAATCAGCCGGGCAGGCTGTTACCACCCACACCCGCAGACAGAGGACGCCTGTTTTGGGCGGACTCTAGCCGCTGCTTTTGCGGCGGTCTGTGGGCTGTGGTGGTAACTCCGTGAATAGTAAATCCTCACAACTTTCTACTTTATTATACCCACCTTTTTCATCAGCAACTGGGTATAACGGGTATAACGCCCCAACAATTGACGAATTTCAATCTATTTTCCCGGCTTACTGTTTTTTATTGACGATTTTTTTCAACTATGTTACAATATGGAACATGTCACGAGGGAGTAATCGGTACATGAGTGCACGGACAAGCATAACGCTCCGGCGATTTGAAATGTATAGTATTATCGACATACTGGTATTGATACCCGGTAATACTTTAAATGATGAGACTCATGGCAGTGTTTTTACACTGCCATGGGTCTCTTTTTTACCGGATCGGAAAGTGTCCGTAACGCAAACTCCGGCTCTGTCCTTTTTACCACCGGTTCCTCACACAATACGTAAGGAGATTTCTTATGCTTTTATTTTTCCAGATTATGTTCACCGAATTTATCGCTGAGATGGGTGATAAGACACAGCTCATGCTGGTTGCACTGACCTCGCGCTTCAAGCTGCGCGACATCATTATCGGCACAGCAGCCGCCATTCTTGTGTTAAACGGACTAGCCGTTCTTCTGGGTGGTCTGGTCAGCGAGATCATTCCAACATGGCTCATCCGACTTGTTGCCGCATCCGCATTTCTGTTTTTTGCCATCACCTCTCTGAAGGGCGATGATGACGAGGAGGAAGAGACCAAAGAAGAAAATGTCTCTCGCTTCGCACCACTGACGGTTTTCTGTACATTTTTCGTTGCCGAGCTCGGAGACAAAACACAGCTTACCGCAATCACCTTCGGTGCCAATGAGGGTATGAATGCCGCCGTCACAGTCTGGCTCGCCTGCTCGATCGGTCTTTTTGCCGCAGACATCCTCGGTATGCTGATCGGTTATCTTCTGAAAAGCAAGACTCCGGACGGTATGTTACATACTCTCGCATTCTTTATCTTTGCAATCTTCGGAAATATCACCATGCACGAAGGACTTGGACTTCTGCTCGGCAAAAATCATCCGGCAGTATTTCCTGTGACAATGATCATTGCGGTGCTTTTCATCCTGGCAAGCACCTTCGTCTTTATGAAGCGTATCCACAGGGATAAGGCTGAGCCAAACGAGTGATCCGTCCGCAAGGCACTATGAATAAAAGCTGATTCAAAGAAACAATCAGTCAACAAGATCATGTAGATCAGGGTTGCTTCAAATAACTAAGTCTTCCCATACCTCAAATTGATGTATGCCCATAATATTTCTTATGTCCGGAAAATAAAATATCAATTTTGCCTG
>ERZ773210.26-NODE-26-length-159332-cov-10.809232_pt1 | contig 159332 bp, 132 predicted proteins | sample MGYA00580528_ERZ773210 | MGnify/ENA primary metagenome ERZ773210 (study PRJEB29015, sample SAMEA2737769) | human gut metagenome | biome: human gut; feature: human-associated habitat; material: faeces | place: China | collected 2012 ...
AGCAGCCATCAAACTGCTACGCCTAAAAAGTCTAACATTTGGGGGTCACATCAAAATTGACATAAAGAGTTGTAATTTTTCCTCGTTTTCCGCTTTCAACAAGTCGTTTCGCGACAAATCACATTGAAAAAACAACGTTTTGGGTAGTTTTTGCCATAGAGAGTTGCATTGGAGCAAGAATGATTTCGTTATGTTGCAACTCTTTTGGGCGTTGGAGCAAAATAACGTTGTATTATGCAAGTTGCCATCACTAAAATCCATTGTCCAGCATTTGCGATAAAAGTGGCGACACAACTTTTCAGCTTTCCAGCAGCTACAAGCCTCCCTTAGTGGTTCGTGCACCGCTAAGGGAGGCTTGTAACTGCGGAAACTAAAAACTGTGTCCCCCCCTACTTGAAATAAATTCTCCATTCCCAATTCTTGTCCTCTCCCTCTATTCGTTGTATAATAAAAGTTAGCAAACAAACGAAAGAAGATGTGTAATTTACATGATACAGGAACTTGACAGGTTAAATATTGATGCCTACCATGAAATTGTGGAGTGCATAACAAGTGCATTAGATGCCAGAGACCCTTACACGGCAGGACACTCGGAGCGGGTCAGTGACTTGGCTCAGATGATATGCGGCGAGATGGGGATTACCGGGGAATGCCAAAACGATATTCATGTGGCGGCGCATTTACATGATATAGGAAAAATCGGAATCCCGGATGCCGTGTTAAATAAACCAGAGCGGCTGACAGATGAAGAATGGGAGATTATGAAAGAGCATCCGGCGATTGGAGCCGAGATTTTGAGTAAATCCAGTATGCTTTCAGGGCTGATTGATATTGTGCTTCATCACCATGAGAGGTTTGATGGAAAAGGATACCCGGATGGCTTGAAAGGGGCGGAAATTTCGGTGGGAGCGCGAATTATTGCGATTTGTGATTCCATTGATGCGATGACTTCAACAAGACGTTACCGCAAGGCACTTGGATTTGATATCTGTTATCAGGAAATAGAAAAGAATTTAGGAAAAATGTACGACCCGGTAATCGGCAGATTTGTTTTGGATAATTGGGATAAAGTGATTGCTGTTTTGCAAAAGAGGGAGGACGAATAGAAGATGAAAAAATATGGTGGTATCGTATTGTTTGCAGCGGTATTTCTAATTGTTGCAATGGGATTTTATGCTAGTGATGCGAAGGCGGCTGAAAAAAACATTACCTTATATAATGGTTCAAGTGATGCCAATGATTGGGAGGATGGCGACATTTACCATGTGGGTGATTATGGTAAAATTGAATTGCAGATGGATTGGTACAGCATGGTTGAAATCGCGAGAAAAGAATTTCATTCATCAAATGGAAAGACTGCGACGGTGGACGCCGCCGGAAATTTCCGGATTGTCGGTGGAGGAAAGACGTTTATTACGGCAAGAGGCTGGGATGCCGCCGGAAATGAATGTTTCTCTGCCTCCTATGAGTTGTTTGCCGCTGGCGATATGTCAAAAACCAGATTGCAGACAACAACGGTCAAAATGTATCAGGTGGGCTGGAATTATGATGACGAAGGATTGAAAGTGCGGATTCCTCTTGTGAATGCACCGGATTTAACGTATTACACCATGTCCTACCGTGTGGCAGATTCGTCGGTGTGGCTTACCTGCCAGCTTGATTCCACAAAGAAGGAACTGATTATTCAGGGGAATTATACAGGCAAAACAACACTTACCGTAGATTTGAATGGGAAAATATTTACCATTACGGTGCAGATTATTGAGGTTAATATGTCGAAAAATTCGGCTGTTTTGTGCAAGAAAAATACCGTGCAATTAAAGGTCAAAGGATATAAGGGAAAACTTAGCTGGGGCACGGCAAATAAAAAGGTAGTAAACGTTTCAAAAAGTGGAAAAGTCAAAGCAAAGAAAAATGGAAACGCGGTTGTCTATGCAAAAATTGGAACTCAGAAAGTAGGGTGTGCGGTTTCCGTTGTCACGAAAAAAAGACGTGCTGTTATTAACAAGGCTAAAAAGATTGCGAGAACCTGCAAATATAGTCAGGCAAAACGAATGAGTGACAAGTATTATGACTGCAGTTCTCTTGTCTGGAAGGCTTATCAAAAAGAAGGGAAATCATTTGGTAATAAAAATTATGCACCCGTTGCGGCTGATATCGCTAAGTGGTGTGCGTCACATAAAAGATGGATGAAAGGCGGCGACAGCTATAAAAATATTTCAAAGATGAAACTTCGTCCTGGTGATTTGCTGTTTGGCACCGGAGCTAATAACGGCAGATATAAAGGGATTTATCATGTTGAAATGTTTGTCGGTTATGCCTGCTATGGTTTTCAGGGAAACAAACCGATTCTTACGACGAAGTGGGCTGCCAGAGGCGATGGCTATGGCGGCAGCAAATGGGTTGGACATCCGTAATTGTTTCGCGTGAGCGTCCATTGCGGTGGTAACTTACTGCTGTTTGGGATGAGAACTCACCGGAAGTTCTAATTCAATGACATATTCGCTTTCGCGGTTCGTCTCATAACTGTCGATGTGGCAGAGTTCCATCGGGTGTCCGGTGACAGTTAAGTGATGTTCTTTTGCATAGGCATAGAGAGAAGGCATCAACTGTTTGGTCTGCTTTAAGGAGCCGTGATAGTACAGACACAGATATTCACCGGCAGGGAGAAACGTGTCCGTCTTCGTTTTTGTGCTGTCAGTCAAAAAGAAAACATTTTCCGTGCGGTAGTAATCGGAGCCGGGATTTGATTTTTCTAAATCCAGCGTGTAACAGTCGCAGAAACCGATGGTATCTAATTTAATCCGGTTCTTTTTCATATATTGAACCATTGTGTAGTCGACATAAGCGTCCGGCAGATTTTCCGTGGAAATCATGGCGATCGGGCGTTTTTTGAATGTCTTTAATTGAATGGAAGTGTCCGATGACTCATTCTGCACGGCTTGCAAAGACTGAATCCGGCTGACGATCTGCTCCTTTTTCTTTTGAAGAACTTCCATCTTTTCCTTTATAATAGAAAGCTCCGTATCTAACATTTCCATTGTGGTGGAAATATTTCTATTCTTTAAGAACTCGCTAATCTGCTCTTTGTGAAAATCAAGTCCCAGCAGTTCACGAATCATCACCAAGGTCTGGAAATCATCCAGAGAATATTCCCGGTATCCGTTATTTTCATTTCGTGTCGGGCAGATTAATCCCTTTTTTTCATAATAACGAATCGAATCGACACTGATATTAAATAAATTTGATAATTCTCCGATGTGAAATGTGCTGTTTGCCATGATCATTCCTCCTAATATAAAGGTAGCGCCCCCTCACATGCGTTCGGCGGCAAGTCGTCGGAACCGATTTCAAGCAAGAACTTCGTTCTTGGCGGTTCCTCCTAATATAAAGGTAGTGCCCCCTCACATGCGCCAGACGGCAAGTCGTCGGAACCGATTTCAAGCAAGAACTTCGTTCTTGGCGGTTCCTCCTAAAAACGGCGCTATTTCATAGAAACAGCGCCGTTGCAAGTGCCTTTATTTTAGCAAAGATGAAAAAAAATGTCAAATTTTCAAAAAAAGCCCTTGACCCTAGTATGGTTCTAGGGTTTATACTTCCCGTAAAGAGTCAATGGTGACCGCGTTTGGTGCCAGTGGCTCTTTTGTTGTTTCTAAATCAATTTGAATTTTGGAAAGTGAGGATTACGGTATGGAAAAGAGAATTGAAAATCATCCGATTTTAGGGGAATCTCCAAAAGGAAAATTAGTGAAATTCTCATATGACGGAACAACGTTGGAAGGGTATGAGGGAGAGCCGATTGCAGCAGCTCTTCGCGTAGCAGGTGTGATGGCACATCGTTATACAGCAAAACGCCATGAACCACGAGGTGTCTTTTGCGCGATTGGACGCTGTACCGACTGCGTTATGGTAGTTGATGGAAAGCCAAATGTGAGAACCTGCATCACCCCGTTGAAAGAGGGAATGGTAGTAGAAACCCAGTATGGAGCAAGTGCAAAGGAGGAAGCGTAAATGAAAAGATATGATTTGATTGTAATTGGAGCAGGACCGGCCGGATTGTCCGCAGCAACCGAAGCAGCAAAACATGGATTGCATCCTCTGGTACTTGACGAAAATGAAAAACCGGGCGGACAGTTATTTAAGCAGATTCATAAGTTCTTTGGCTCAAAGGAGCACAAAGCAAAAATCCGCGGATTTAAAATAGGAGAAGAACTTCTCGCTGAGGCAGAAAAATACGGCGTTGAAGTTATGTTAAATGCAACCGTAATCGGTTTGTATCCGGAGAAAGAAATCACGGTGCGAATCGGTGATGAAGTAAAACATATGAAAGGGGATGCCATCTTAGTGGCAACCGGAGCCAGTGAAAACATGGTAACGTTCCCCGGCTGGACACTTCCTGGTGTAATCGGAGCAGGTGCAGCACAGACGATGATGAACCTTCACCACATCAAAGCCGGAGAAAAGATTCTGATGCTTGGAACCGGTAACGTAGGATTGGTTGTCAGCTTCCAGTTAATGCAGGCTGGATGCGAAGTGGTTGCCCTCGTTGATGCGGCACCGAGAGTTGGCGGATACGGGGTACACGCTGCGAAAGTAGCAAGACTCGGGGTACCATTTTATCTGTCACATACCATCGTAAAAGCAGAAGGCGAAGACCGGGTAACGGGTGTTACGATTGCAGAGGTCGATAAAAACTTCCAGTTCATCGAAGGAACGGAAAAACATTTCGATGTAGACACCATTTGTATGGCAGTTGGTTTGTCACCGATGTCACAGTTACTCAAACAGGCAGGCTGCGAAATGAACGACACACCGGGTGGTTATGTACCGGTTTGTGACATCCTTGGTGCAACCAGTGTACCGGGTATTTACGCAGCCGGTGATGTATCCGGAATTGAGGAAGCAAGTTCGGCAATGATTGAAGGACGAATTTCCGGAGCGGTCATTTCTGAGTATCTGGGCTACATGACAAAAGAAGAAAGAGAAGCCCGCGTAAGCGAATTGGAATCCGCACTGGAAGCCCTTCGTCAGGGAATGTTTGCTCCGAAAAACCGAGGCAAAAAAATTGAGAAAACCGAAGAGGGCATAGACATTTCCGAAAACCTTCTTGCAAAAGGTTATGTGGCAGACGATGAGATTGAGCGGTATCCGGGTGTTACCCATGCAGTCGGTGTTCATCCGGTTATGGAATGTACGCAGAACATTCCGTGTAACCCATGTCAGGATGCCTGTGCGAAAGGATGTATTTCCATCGGCGATAACATTACATCGCTGCCGGTTGTTGTGCCGGGTTCCAAATGTATCGGATGTGGTATGTGTGTAGCTTCCTGTTCCGGTCAGGCAATCTTCTTAGTCGATGAGGAAACGGAGCCCGGATTTGGTACCGTCACTCTTCCTTACGAATTTCTTCCGCTGCCGGAAGCAGGTGAAAAAGGAATTGCGCTCGGACGAGACGGACAGAAAGTGTGCGACTGCGAAGTGGTATCCTGCAAAACGGCCAAAGCATTTGACCACACCAATCTGTTGACAATTAAGGTGCCAAGTGATATGACAATGAAGGCACGCTTCTATAAGAGAGCATAGAAAACGCGAAAATAACGCGCGAGACAGCGCAGAAAAGAGGAAAACGATATGATGGATATTCAGGAAAAATTAAAAGAAATCGGTCCCTTTGTACCTGGCGCAGATGATGATATGCTGATATGCCGATGCGAGGAAGTGACCAAAGGAGAAATTCGAAAAGCCATTCACGAGGGCATTGTGACAATGGAGGAAATGAGACGATATCTGAGAAATGGCATGGGACTCTGTCAGGGACAGACCTGTGGAAAATTAGTAAAAGGAATTATGGCAAGAGAGCTTCACGTAAGACCGACGGATATCGAACCGGCGGTATCAAGAGCTCCGATGAGACCAATAGAGATGAAAGTTTTAGCAAGGGATGGAGGTGACTGCAAATGAAAAAAACAGCAGACGTAATTATTATCGGTGGCGGTATTAACGGTTGTGCAACCGCATATTACCTTGCCAAAAGAGGAATCAAAGATGTTTTAGTATTAGAAGCAGATGACAGTATCGGACACGGTGGTTCATCAAGAAACGGTGGTGGTGTCCGTCAGTCCGGACGTGATGTCAGAGAACTTCCGTATGCGATGTATGCGGTCAACAATATGTGGCCGACACTTTCCGAAGAACTTGGTGTAGACGTTGAGTATTACCAAAGAGGAAACTTGCGTCTTGGTAAAACAGAAGCACATTTGAAAAAACTTGAAACCCTAGCTTCCAATGCCAGAAGCGTAGGACTGGATATGCATGTAATTGACGGCAAAGAAGTCAAAGAAATCTGTCCGCATCTTTCGGATGAAGTCATTGGTGCAAGCTGGTGTCCAACCGACGGTCACGCAAACCCAATGAAAACAACCCTTGCCTTTTATACCCGTTCACTGGAACTCGGTGCACGTTACATAACCGGAGCAAAGGTAAAAGCCATTGAAAAAGTAAAGGGAAAAGCGAGAAAAGTAATTCTTACAACCGGGGAAGTATTTGAGGGCGAAACCATTATTCTGGCTGCCGGCTATGAGAGCCGTTTTATCGCCCGCACGGTAGGAATTGATGTGCCGATGACAAAATTCTTTGAAGAATGTCTGGTAACGGAAATGCAGCCGCATATGTTTGATATCATGTTAGGAACCGCAGATGCCGATTTCTATGGACATCAGTCACAGCATGGTTCATTTGTATTCGGTTCGGATTCCGGTTTGGAAGAATCGATTGATAAATCGTTTGACGATTTGCGCACAACATCGATTACTGCTTCAGCAGGATGCCGCGCGATTATGGGATACATTCCGAAACTGGCAGATGCCAAAATTGTCCGCACATGGGGCGGCTGGTGTGATTTGTGCTTTGACGGCGTACCGGTTATCGACCGTGTAGATGAAGTTCCTGGACTGATTCTTGCCTGTGGATTTACCGGTCATGGGTTTGGCACCGCACCGGCAGTTGGACTGATGTTGTCCCAGATGGTAGCAGGAGAAGACACAATAGTTGATATTTCTTCCTTAAGCTATGACCGATTTAAGAGTTTGAAATAAACTGAGTGAAAGTCAAAGGAGATGAAAGGCATGAGTGAATTAGAGGCTGTAATTGCAGAAGAAAAAGCAAAATTAGTAGAATCGAAAAAACTCCGTATGCTTTATTTAGATGAAGAGGATATGATTGAGGCAGGAGTTATGGATGCTGCCAAATGTGTTGATGTGATGGAAGAGACAATGGGACTTTTGGAAGACGGCGACTTCATCATGGGTGGTCCGGAGCATAACTCTCACGGAATTATGCTGGAATTTCCGAAAAAATCCGATATTGACGGATTCCCAATTAATGACGGCGCGGACCGGCGGTTTATCGCCATGCCGGCGTACTTAGGGGGCAAATTCCATGTCGCAGGATGTAAATGGTACGGCTCAAACGGAAATAACCGCCCGATGGGAATTCCGCGCTCCAATTTGATGTTTGCCCTAAATGATGTGGAGACCGGAGCACCGCTTGCCTATATGTCAGCGAACTTGTTAAGTTCAATGCGTACCGGGGCAATGCCGGGACTGGCAACTAAACTTTTGGCAAGAGAAGATTCAAAAGTTCTTACGATGTTGGGTGCAGGACCGATTGCGAAAGCTTGTTTCCGTGCCATTATGACAAATGCAAAAAATATTGATACCGTTAAAATCAAGGCAGGTTCCTTAAAATCTAAAACGGCGGCTGCGCTTAAGGAATTTATTGAAACTCATTATAAACAGGTGAAGGAAGTAATCATCTGTGAGACGTTAGAGGAAGCAGTCCGCGGCTCCGATATTATCAGCGAGTCGGTTTCTGTGAAACCGGGACAGTATCCGACCTACAAAAAAGAATGGTTAAAACCGGGTGTTACCCTGATTGCGACGAGCTTTTTCAACATGGATAAAAAAGAACTTGTTGGCATCCGCAAAGTTGTCGATAACTGGAAGATGTATGAGGAGTACGGCATCGAGGATGAAGAGGGTTACGATGAAAATGGAATGCGTAAGGCGACCGGCTGCATGGGTGAGGAGTTCTATTACATGGTAGAGGACGGCCTGATTACGAGAGATTCGATTGACCATTTGGGAGAAATTATCCGCGGCAAAAAGCCGGGAAGAAAGTCCGATGATGAAATTATTTTTGTTGCCATTGAAGGAATGCCGATTGAGGACGTTGCATGGGGTTCTGAAATTTACCGTAACGCCGTCGACCATGGTATTGGTACGCAGTTAAAAATCTGGGATCATTCATCCAGGTAGTAAGTTTTTTGTGTGATTGGAGTGATTGATATGGACAGTAAAAACATTTTTAAACGAATTTTATATTACATGAATCCGAAGCATATCGAGCCGAAAATGGTAAAACTCTGGGTATTTTGGATTGTGTTCTGGGTTGTCTTGTTTTTGGTGCCAACAAAAATGGTGACAGGAAGTTTTTGGATTCTTGTTCCACTGGCAGGGCTGTTTGTATATGCTCTGGTCACAAAAGATGTTATGCAGTCGCTGGTTTTAGGTACATTTTCATGTTACATATTGTGGTATAAGGGTGCCTGTTTTGGCGGCTTTATCAATGATTTATATACCGTGCTTGGTGACCCGGAAAATATCGAGATGTATATGTCGTTTTTCCTTTGCGGCGGTTTGATTATTGCCATGAAGCGAACCGGAAGCACAAAGGCGTTTACCGAGTTTGTGACAAGCAAGGAAAAGGGAAAAGCAGCTGCCGTTATGGTGACGGCGGGTGTGTACGCCGGTGCGACATCGGTGGATGACTATGTGTCGGCACTGACTGCCGGTGCGGCATTTTCCCCACTGATTGACGCGCTGAAGAAGCCGAGGTTGGCACTTGCCTATATCATTCGTACAATTAGTATCTGTGCTTCGGCAATGCTTCCGTTTGGTGCGTGGGGATATTTTATCATTTACCAGATTGTAGAAGCGGATAATGTCGCGGATAAAGCACAGGCAACGGATATTTTCATCCAGTCAATTCCGTTTATGTTTTATGCGATTGTTGCGATTGTTCTCTCGCTCTTATTTGCTGCCGGTAAAATTCCGATTATCGGACCGATGAAAAAAGCGTACCGGATGATGAAAGAAAAAGGAATCCAGATGGGTGACATCAAAGGGAGTGATGAAGAGGCTGATGCAGACGAAGAAGAGGATTTTGATGAAAATAATGAGAGGACAAAACACGTCAGTGTGTTAAACCTCATTTTGCCGCTTGTCTGTATTGTAATTGCTTTGTTAGCAACGGGGCTTAACTGCTTTACGGCGTTTGCCATTGCGGTTATTTTTACCGGATTTTTATATGTCATGCAGGGCTTACAGACGATTTCCGAGTATGTGCAGTGTATCGTGGATGGCTTTATCGACATGGTTGACATGGTAATTATTCTGATGCTTGGTTATGCGATGCAGGAATGTATGTATGCGATGGGAATGGAAGATTTTGTATCCGCTGTCTGCGGGGCAATTCCGGTTGCCAGTCTTCTGCCATTTATTTTCTTCGTATTCTTTAGCTGCTCGGAATACCTGTTCAGCTTAAATTATACGTTGTATCAGATTGCGATTCCGGTTATGATGGTAGTATTACCGGGCGTTGGTGCAAATGTTCCGTTGTGCCTTGGTGCGATTATTTCTGCCGGATTATTCGGCGCAAATGCGTGTGTTGTTTCTGACCTAGGCGTTGTTTCGGCGCGAGCATGCCGGGTAACGATATATGACCAGTATCGGACGAGCCAGCCGTATGTGCTGATTGCCGGTGCGATTTCTGCGGCACTTTATTTGGCGGCAGGATTCATTTTCTAACGTTTTGAAAAGGAGTGGATACGATGCAGAATTTTTATTATGATATTCCAACGAAAGTATTTTTTGGTGAGGGACAGATTCAAAATCTGCCGGAGCTTGTCAGTGAATTTGGACAACGTGCCCTTTTGGTATACGGTGGCGGCAGTGTAAAGCGCAGTGGTTTGTATGATACGATTGTGTCGCTGCTAAAAAAGGCAGGAATTACAACGTGGGACCTTGCGGGCGTGGAGCCAAATCCACGGCTTAGTACTGTGTGCCGCGGTGTGCAAATCTGCCGTGAAAATCAAATTGATGTGGTGATTCCGATTGGCGGCGGCAGTACGATTGACTGTGCGAAGGCGGTTGCAGCGGGATTTTACCATGAGGGAAGTCCGTGGGATTTGGTGCTGGATAACAGTTTGATAACAAAAGCACTCCCGATTATTACGGTGCTTACGCTGGCGGCAACCGGTTCTGAAATGGACGGATTTGCGGTAATTAACAACGAAGAAACTTCGGATAAGCAGGAGATGTGCAGTATTTTACTGTATCCGAAATATTCTATCATGGACCCGGTTAATACATTTACTGTGCCAAAATACCAGACGGCAGCAGGTACGGCAGATATTATGAGCCATATTTTTGAATTGTATTTTGATGGAACACCGGGAAAATATATGCAGGACCGTGTGATGGAAGGGCTTTTGAAAACGTGTATCCATTTTGGTCCGGTTGCTTGCGAGAAGCCGGATGATTATGAGGCAAGAGCCAATTTGATGTGGACGTCAAGCTGGGCGATTAATGGATTTTTGGCGTGTGGTCTTACGTCTTTGTGGCCGGTGCATGCGATGGAGCACCAGCTCTCGGCGGTGTATGATGTTACACATGGACACGGGCTTGCTGTGCTCACTCCGGTGTGGATGCGCTATATTTTAAATGACGATAATGTGGATCGTTTTGTGAATTACGGAGTAAATGTATTTGGTATTTCGCCGGACAAAAAGCCGTATGAAATTGCGGAACTTGCCATTCAAAAGACAGAAGAAGTCTTTGAAAAAATGGGGCTGAAACTGTCGATGCAGGACCTTGGAATTACGGACGAAAGCCACTTTGAGAGTATGGCAGAGCGTGCCGCGGATGGACTTGATGAGTGTCAGGTTCCGCTTGATAAAGATAAGATTGTAGAAATTTACCGTAAATGTATGAAATGATGAAAATGAAATCGTTACATTTTCACAAAAAATAAAAATTAGCATTGACAGAAAAATAATTTGGTGCTAGTATCGCTTTAAAGTCAACGGAGACTCGTGGAGTTTCCGCTGGCTTTCTTTTTTTTGTAACAAGTAAAACTTATCAATCAACGTAAGGAGGGCATGATTATGAAAAAGAAAATGAAACATTTAATAGCAGTTACGATGTGTCTTGTACTGAGCATAAGCGTTCTTTCGGGATGCGGCGGAAGTTCAGAGAGCACCGGTTCAAAAGAAAAAGCAGACAGCTTAAACATTATGGTCTGGGAAGGAACCTGGTCGGAGGAGATGTTTCAAGACTTCACCAAAGAGACCGGAATTAAAGTCAATATCAGTTACATCGACAATACGGATACTTTGTTGGCGAAGATGATTGAAGGAAGTGCTGATTACGATTTGATTGACTTAGAGGGTGCTTATGTAAAATCCTTTTTGGATGGTGAATTGTTAGCTCCAATTGATAAGAGTAAGGTCAAAAATGTGAAAAATATTCAGGAGAATTTTTTGAAAGAGGGCCCAATTGGAGATACCGAAGAAAAATATACAATTCCAAACATGGGATGTAGCTATACAACGATTGTTTATAACAAAGAGACCTGTCCAATCAAAATTACCTCGTTTAAGGATTTGGCTAATCCAAAACTGAAAGGAAAAATTGCGATGGTCAATTCAACGATTTCCCTTTACGGTGAAGCGTTAGCAGCCTGTGGATTTAAGCCGGATTCGACAAACGAAGAAGAGATGAAAAAAGCCAATGAACTTTTGACACAGATTAAAGCAAATGTAAAAGCGTTTGTTGGTGAGAGTGCCGTATCGCAGCTTGAAAATGGTGAGTGTCCGGTAGCGTTCTGCTGGGATTATACAACACTTTGTGTAGACTCCAAAGATAACTGGGATAAATTCGAAGCCGTTGCTTTGAAAGAAGGATGTGAGCGGTTCCAGCAGTATTGGGCGATTCCGGCAGCATCAGAAAAACAGAGTGAAGCAACCGAGTTAATTGATTTTCTGCTTCGTCCGGAAGAAAATGCAAAAAGCAATGCCGAGTACGGCGGTGTACCAAACTTAAAACAGGACTTGTTGGCACCTCATCTTGACAAAGATTTTTATGACAGTCCGGCATTGAAAAAAGAGGAAGAGTTATTCCCGATTTCCTGGAGCATTGCCGTAAGCGATGAACAGATTAACTTAATGGATACTTACTACACGGAATTGATGGGAAATGCAGCAGAATAGGAGGATGATACCATGAAAAAGATTGAAGTAATTACAAGACCGGAAAAGCTGGTTGGTTTGAAAGAAATATTTGCTACTCACAATTGTCAGGGTATGACGTGCTTATCCGTTATGGGATGTGGACGTCAGAAAGGATATCTGCCGGAGATGAATTTCACCGGCGATGATATCAACCTGCTTCCGAAAATCATGGTTTTCGTCGTTGTGGAGGATGACCAGATTGAGGAAATTTTAGCGGATATTGCCACAGCGATTGGAACCGGTAAAAATGGTGATGGTAAAGTATTCGTTACGGAAGTTTTAGATGCGATGCGTATTCGTACCAATGAACGAGGCAACGACGCACTGATGTAGACCGTTCTTAGAAACAGTCGGAATGGAGGGAACTATGAGTAAACCTATTGTATCTCTTGTAAATGTAGAAAAATGGTATGGAACCAATCATGTGGTAAAGAACATGAATATCAATATTGCCGAAGGGGAGTTTCTGACACTGTTAGGACCATCCGGATGTGGAAAGACAACGACACTGCGTATGATTTCCGGTTTTGAGCTGCCGACTTCCGGTGTGATTAAAGTCCAGGGGGAGAGCGTAGAGAAAAAAGAGCCGTATCAGCGTGATGTCAACACGGTATTTCAGAATTATGCGTTATTTCCGAATATGAATGTTTTTGACAATGTAGCGTATGGACTTAAGGTGAAAAAAGTTCCGAAAGCTGAAATTAAAGAGAGGGTAACGGAAATGCTTAAGCTTGTCCAGCTTGAAGGTTTTGGCAAGCGGCGCATCACTCAGATGTCCGGTGGACAGAAGCAGCGTGTGGCAATTGCAAGGGCACTGATTAACCGCCCGAAAGTATTGCTTTTGGATGAGCCGCTTGGCGCACTTGATTTGAAACTGAGAAAGCAGATGCAGATTGAGTTAAAGCGTTTGCAGAGAAAGCTTGGTATTACCTTTGTTTATGTAACACATGATCAGGAAGAGGCACTTACGATGAGTGACCGCATTGCGATTATCAATCAGGGTGTTTTGGAACAGGTGGATACAGCATTTGATATTTATGAACATCCAAAGACAAGGTTTGTTGCCGGATTTATCGGCGAATCCAATATCTTTGATGCTGTTGTAATCAGTCAGGATGGCGATACCGTAACCGTAGGTACGGAAGTCGGAAAGGCGCAGGCATCCGGCTTTACCGGTGAACTGGCAGCAGGAACTGCCGTTTCGGTATCGGTTCGTCCGGAAAATATGCTGTATTCGAGAGAGCGGGTAGAAGGATTTCATATCAAAGGGGTGGTGAAAGAACATATTTATGTCGGAAACCTGATTAAAACCATTGTTTTACTAAATGATGGAACGGAAGTAAAAATTAATCGATTTTCGATGGATGACCTTCCAAAAGAGGGAGAGATGATTTATCTGTACTGGCATCTGGAAAAGGGAATTGTACTGCCGGAGAAAAATCTGGTAGATACGGATGCTTCCCGTGATATTGAAGGAGGCGATGAGGATGAAGAAGAATAAAGAAGGAACGCAGGTTGCAAAACACAAAGACAAAAAATCGTTTAAGGCGAGACTATCTTCAATTATAATGTGTGCGCCTGTTACAATTTGGTCGGTTCTGTTTGTGCTTGTGCCGGTCGGAATGCTTTTGTTCATGAGTTTTATGACGAAGGGACCGCTTGGAAAAATCGTGTATAAATTTACACTGGATAACTACGCAGAAATTTTTAAACCGGTTTATGTAACGGTTGTGAAACAGTCACTTTTGATTGCCGTGTGGACGACCGTTCTTACGATTTTACTTGGGTATCCACTAGCTACCGTGATTGCTCATGTGAAGAAAAAGACTTCCGGTGTTCTGACGGTGCTTCTGATGCTTCCTTTATGGGTCAGCGGTTTGGTTATTTTGTATAGTTTTGTTGTTATGTTAAATAATTCCGGTATCATCAATACGGTACTTATGTCACTTGGTATTATCAAAAAGCCGATTGACCTTTTGTATAACAATTTTGCGGTTATCGTCGGTATGATTTATATGTTTCTGCCATTTGCGGTACTGCCTATGTATTCCTCGATTGAAAAACTTGATCCGGGTCTGATTGAGGCATCAAAAGATTTGGGAGCGGGACCGATTAAGACTTTTTGCAAAGTGACTCTGCCGCTTACGGCACCGGGAATCTTTGCCGCAGTAATTCTTACATTGATCCCTTGTATCGGATATTATATGGTAACGGATATGCTCGGTGGCGGTACCTCGATGATGGTTGGTAACTTGATTTACCGTCAGTTTACCATCGCGAGAAACTGGCCGTTTGGCGCCGCTCTATCCATTATTCTGGCAGCGATAATTTTGTTAATGGTATTAATCTACACGAAACTTGGTGGAGATTTGGATGATTTGGGGGCTTAGTCTATGGAAAAGAGAAAGAAGAAAAAACGAGTGATGTCAATCCTCGGAAAAGTATATGTCGTCCTATTGTTTTTGTTTATCTACGCACCGGTTTTTGTCATGATTGTCTTTTCGTTTAACGATAGTCATGCCAATGTAGTGTGGTCGGGATTTACAACAAAATATTATGTGAAACTGTTTAGTGATTCCGGGATTTGGGAAGTACTTGGTACGACACTTTTGATTGCCGTAATTTCCACTTTGATTGGTCTGGTTGTCGGAACAACCGGAGCGGTCGGATTGCGCAATGCAAAGTTTAAAGGAAAGAAATTGATTATGAATACCATTTACTTTCCGATTGTAATTCCGGAAATCGTGCTTGCGGTTGCACTGTTGCTTGTCTTTAACCTGTCAAATATCGGATTAAGTATCGGTACTATCATTATTGGTAATACAACGTTAGTTCTTCCGTATGTTTACATTACGGTAAAGGCAAGACTTGTCGGCATGGACCCAAGTATTGAAGAGGCGTCCATGGACCTTGGTGCAGACCGTGTGTACACATTTCTTCATGTGACACTGCCGGCGATTATGCCGGGAGTTATGTCCGGCGCATTTATGGCATTTTCTTTGGTACTGGATGAACTGATTGTAACGAGTTTCCTTGCCAATGCCGAGACGACGACACTGCCGATGAAGGTGTACTCAATGATTAAGAAAGGTATTTCGCCGGAAATCAATGCACTGACAACGATTATTTTTGGTGTTTGCCTGCTTGGACTTTTGGCTTATCTCATTCACTGGATGCTGCATGCACATAAGGTGAAAAAGGTTCGTGCTAATGCGATGATGTAACTGTTTTCTGGAAAAGGAGGGTGTTTATGTCAGATACAAGAATTGATTTTTTATATTTAAATGAAAAAGATATGATAGATGCCGGTGTTTTGGATGCCGGACATTGTGTGGAGACGATGGAAGAAGTGCTTTGTCTTTTGGCAAAAGGCGATGTTTTGATGGGCGGAAAAAATCGGAGAGAGCATGGCATTCAATTGATTTTTCCAAAGGAATCAGAAATCCCAGGCTTCCCTCTAGAGGATTCGCGTGACCGAAGATTTATGTCGATGCCGGCGTATCTCGGTGGACGATTTCATTTAGCCGGTGAAAAATTTTATGGCTCAAATGGGCGAAATGTGAGGAAAGGACTGCCGCGTTCCATTTTGATGGCAACACTAAATGATGTGGAGACCGGACAGCCGCTTGCTTATATGTCAGCCAATTTGCTGTCTGCCATGCGCACCGGCGCGGTGCCGGGGGTGGTTGCCAAGCATTTGTCGGTAAAAAATCCGAAAGTGCTGACACTTTTGGGACCCGGCGTTGTAAATAAAACATGTCTGATGGCATATATGTCCCAGTTTGATTCTATTGATACCATTAAAATTAAAGGAAGTTCTGCGGCATCCGCAACAGCGAAAGAAATGGAGCGTTTTATTAAAGAAAAGTATCCGCAGATTTCCCATATTGTTTTGTGCGGTACGGATGAAGAAGCGGTAAAGGATGCAGATATCATCAGCGAGGCAACTTCGGTCGAAAAACGCCGGTGGCCGGTGCTGAAGCCCGAATGGATTAAGCCCGGCTGTCTGATTATTTCCTCCGGCACAATGGATTTTAGCGATTATGATTTTATGGTGAAAGATATCCGCAAAATTGTGGATAACTACCCGATGTATGAGGAGTACATAGAAATTTATGAGGAGTGGGATGAAAATGGAAAGCGTCTCTCATCAGGAATCCCCGGCATGTATTATGTCAACATGGTGGACGATGGAAAAATTGAGCGTTCAGATGTGACAGAGCTTGGTGAGATTTTGCTTGGTGAAAAAAAAGGACGCAAATCGGATGATGAAATTATTATGGTCAGTGTCGGCGGTATGCCGATTTTAGATGTCGGCTGGGGGTATGAGTGTTACTGCAAGGCGAAAGAAAAGGGCATTGGAACGACATTGAATTTATGGGAAAAACCGTATCTTTATTAACAAAGGGGGCGGTTGGTATGAATCGAAGAATTACGGTGAAATACTGTTTCTTGCAGGGAGGATACTGGACGCTCGCAGCTGTAGCGATGGCGTTTACAACACCGCTTTTAGAGGCAAAAGGTTTTTCCGGAACAGAAATCGGAATTTTGAGTGCTGTCAAATATCTGGCAGTGCTCATTTTTCAAATGGTATTAGGAAGTTTTGCGGATAAACATGCCGAAAAGGTTCCGTTGCAGCGCATGCTGATTCTCATGACTTTTGTAAATATTATTTTTTCTTTTTTATTTTATTTAACCGGACATACGATGTGGATGGCAATGCTCACGCTAATTATTTTTGGCATGACAATTCACTGCGCTTCGCCGCTTGTGGATTCGCTGTCTATCCAGTACATGAACCACGGCGTGAAAATGAACTACGCCATATCGCGTGCCTGCGGTTCTTTGTGCTGGGCCGTTTTCTGCGTTGTGGTTGGTTTGATTGCCGATGCGTTTGGGGCAAACCGGATTTTGATTTTCCAGATTATTGTAAGTTTTTTATTTGCATTTTTTGCGTTTAATATGGATGCTGTCGATTTTTCAAAGGAAAGAAAAAAGAAAGAAAAAACGGAAGACTTAGCCTCCGAAAATTCAGACACGGAATGTGAAACAGGAGAAGTCCATTCGTGTTTTTATCTGCTGAAACATTTTCCTAAATATTCATTATTTTTGCTTGGACTTGTGTTTGTCTTTGCTGCTTATAATATGAACAGTACATTTCTTATTGACTGGATTGAGGGCATGGGAGGAAATCACGCGGACTATGGAATGGCTCAGTTTGTGCTTGCGATGGCGGAAATTCCGGTGGCACTTGTCTTTTATCGGATTCGCGGTCGAGTTTCGATTGATAAACTGATGGTAGTCTGTGCATTCTTTTGCTTCCTTCGCGCCACGGCAACGACATTTTCCAGCAGCGTAACACTTGTCATTTTGTCGCAGGCACTGGAACTGTTAGGACTCAGTATTTATTATGTCGGCACGGTGTATTTTGTCATGGACTATCTGCCGCAGGCGGATGCCGTAAAAGGTGCTTCCCTCATTAACCTCGCCGGGATGGGGCTTGGGGAGATGGCAGGAAGTATCTCGTGTGGTTTGATTAAAGATGCGCTTGGCTTGAGAAATCTTATGCTTTTGAGTAGTGGTGTCGGGCTTGTGGGCGTTGTGGTTATGGTGTGGATGTGGCGGAGTGGGAAGGAATATAATTAAAATACGTGATACATGAAACATAACTAAAGATAATATTATATAAATGTGAAAATACTACTTGACTTATGAAAAGCAAAATGATACAGTCTGTTTATTATTAATTCAATAAGAGGATTAATAAACTAAAAATAACACAGCGATAATTTGAGGAGGAAAAGTAAATGATAAGAATGAGTTATTGTGTACATTATGTATAGAGAATTACAGTAATAGACAGGTGGACTTTGAGTTTTATTTACTTAAAAATTATATTACGAAAAGTATTAGTGTTAATCAAGAGGAACAAGATTCCTATAATTTTCAAATGTTTGGAAATGGGAAGCTGGAAATCCCATTTGTTGTTTCACTGGATAATAAGGAATCAACTCGTTTAATTTTTTGTTTAAGGCAGGATACTCAAAATTATATTGCTTATAATAGTGCGATAGATGGCAGTACTACTGTAAGTACGGTGATAGATGTTAAAGGCAAAAAATCATTGAAAGGTATTGTGGTTCCCAATGTATCGTTGTCTCCAGGGAGCAATTTCGGAGCAAGAAAATTAGAAATGATACCATTGAATGGCGCAGAAAATACAAAAATTGCTGTAAAATCAAAGGAAACAATAAGTGTAAGATTATCATCGTATGTTAAAAACAGCAAGGTGATTCTTTGGGGAACCGCAAATGCACAGCAATTACGTATAAGCAAAAGTAAAAAAATGGTGGCTGCTATAAGAGACAGAAATAGCGAAATAGGAGTAGAATTTAATGCGCCCAAAGATAAAGGACTATACGAAGTCGAGTTCTTTTGCGAAGAATATAGTGCTCAGAAAATTATGCCCATATATTCAAGCAATCGACTTACAATTAAGGTGGAGTGATTTATGTTAGAGTACATAAAAAAACAATGGATTAGTAAAATAAGAACTTTGGTTTTCATTATCGTTGGATTCATGGTAGGAAATTTTGTGTTGTCTTGTGGAATTAGTATATCAGTTGAAACGATAACTAGACAAAGAGATATGACAGCGGGAGACCCATATGGACAGGCACTTATTTTTTTGGAGCCAAATTCAAAGGCGTCGCCTAAGGAAATTGGCTCTTTTTGCGAAGGTTTAAATGAATATGGAGAAATTCAAATTACCAATGCGGATTCCGTTAAAGTAAATAAATTGCAAAAGGAATACCCATTATATCCAATTTTAATTTCTCAACCGGAAGATTGGCATATTCCTATCTGTGAGGGGCGTTATTTCGAACCTAATGATATGGATAATAATAAGCAGATTATTTTAGGAAGGGAAATTGCACGAAAATTGAATGTGCACGAATATGATAAAATCACAATTGATGGAGCTAAATATCAAATTTTAGGGATTTGCGGAAGAAAGAATAGAAAAACGTGTTGGGATGATTTGGTCTGCATCTCATGGGGGCTTTTTATCCAGCGATATCCCTCTATGCTATGCAAGAACAGTGTGTCGCTGCATCTTAAAAGTGGTAAAGACAAGATGATTGCCAATTATAAAGAAGATAAAAAAATTGCGAATGAACTTGGACTTAAATATTCCTATCAGGACTTGGCAAAAACGCAGGATGGTGTGGAAGAAAACACAAATAGTATTACAATCACAATTATTTCCAGTGTGCTTGTTTTTGTTGTTGTAATTATTAATATAACAAATCTTATGATATACTGGGTTTTGGATAGGCAAAAGGATTTAGCTGTTTTCAAAGCGTTAGGAGCTTCGAATCAATATTTAACAAAATGTGTTGTGGTGGAGGTGGCAGTAATGACCATAATAGGATTTGTAATTGCATTAGCAATCCAATTTTTGTTTGACTTGCTGTTTCATCCAATTTTTTATGCATGGGGTATTTATATGGATGTAACGGCTGCCAATGTTATAATTTGTTTAATGGTTACTATGGGCTGCGGCATTTTATCGTCTATTGCTCCATCACGTATTGTAATGAGAATTCAACCAGCAGAAAGCATTAAGGAGTAAAATGGGATGACAACAATAATTATTCATTCTTTAAAAAGACTAAAAAGAAAAAACTATTTGATAGGAATACAATTTTTTGTTGGCTTCTTTTCATTGATATTGGCGATGTCCTTTATTGATGAAGTTTATGAGATGAATCATCAAATTCGCATATTGATTCCGGATAATTCAATCCAGGTTACTTGTGATGATGAGGAAATAGTACCAAATAACAAAGAGGCAGCAATAAAGATTAAAAAGATACAGAAGTCTATTGAGAAAGTAAGAAATAATTATCATGCAGATGTTTATATGTTTGATACGTTGGAATTTGAGGATAAAAATACAATGAATGAAAAAAGTATAAAAGGAATTATGCCGCATTATGATATGATGAAAATGATTTCTTTTGGTTTGGCAGAAGGAACCGCAGAGCCGCTATACAAATATAATGGAGAAAAGACAATTCCAATTCTTGTATCAAAAGAGATGGCAAATATATATCCAATGGGAACAAAAGTTTATCTTCATGAAATAACATCGGAAAATGAAATGGATACGGATAAAGTTTTTGTTGTTGTTGGTGTCCTTTCGCGTCAAATGAGTTATTTTACCGGACGTTCCTCTTTTATGATTGATACTATTAGACGAGGTACAGATATGATATTTTTTATGCCTGAAATTACTAGGTCTATGAACTTAATTTCAAATGAAATGAATGTCGTTTTTATCCCAGAGGGTAGAATGAATGGAAAGAAATTGCAAAAAAAAATTGAAAAAATATATACATCAAATCAATTAACCCCATCATTATGCCCGATTTCATATCAAATAAAGCAAAATTATGAAGGTAAAAAAATGATGTTAGCGGTTACGGCATTTTTTTCTGTTGTTTTACTGTTGTTAGCGTCGATTGGGTGCATGGGAACTGTGCTTGCCAGTGTACTAAATCGAAAAGAAGAGTTTGGTATTTATGTGGCACTTGGATTTACGCAAAAACAACTTGGAAGATTGATTATGGGGGAATTAATCAGTGTTTGTATGTGCTCGTTTGTTTTGGCAGGTTGTGCATTCCTTTTTATGGAAAGCAAATTGAATTTTATATATGCAGGTATCCTTAGTTGGAGAGTAGCCTGTATTTCGCTATGTGCCTTTTTTTGCTGTATTATGATGAGCCTGTTAATTCCGCTCAAAAAATTAAAATCGATGTCCATTATTGATATGGTTGAAGGGAGATAAAACAATGATTACGTTAAAAAATATTAACAAAATATATGGAGAAGATGGAAATGCTCAGACAGTAATTGATGACTTAACTTTTGAAATAAAACGGGGAGATATGATATCAATTATGGGGCCTTCTGGTTCTGGAAAATCAACACTTTTGAATATTATTGGTCTACTTGATAATAACTATGGGGGGGATTATATATTTGAAGAAGTAGATTGTCGAAGCATGACAGATAAAGAGAGAGCATATATGCGTAATACTAAGATTGGTTTTGTTTTTCAAAGTTTTCATTTGATAAGGGATTTGTCAGCACTTGAAAATGTAAAAATGGGAATGGTTATTGCAAATTCTAAAAGAAAAATAAGAGAGAAAATATCGAAAAAAAAGATGAATCAAAAAGCAGTTGAATTGTTAAAAACACTTGGACTTGAAGATGTTATGGAAAAAAAAGCATCGAAATTATCAGGAGGACAGCAGCAAAGAGTGGCAATCGCAAGAGCCTTGATTAATGATCCGGATCTTATTTTGGCAGATGAACCTACAGGTGCACTTGACCAAAAGACTGGGAAAGAAATTATGGACATTTTGAAGAATTTGAATCAAAAAGGAAAAACAATATTGATTGTCACCCATGACCAAAATGTGGCAAGGTATTGTAAAATCAATAAAAATATGTTGGATGGAAGACTGGTATAGTGAGTTATGTATAATATTAAATTCAAAAAAGGACGCATACACGTCCTTTTTTGTTGCACAAGAATAACATCTTCTGTTATGATATAATCAATTGGGGAATTTATTTGAAAGACGAGGAAATAGATTTATGGAACATGTGTATAACGGAAAGGAAAACACAAAATATTTAAAACTATTAAAACAAAACTATTCATCAAGTCAGGCGGTAATCCGGGAAATCGTAAATTTAACAGCCATTACAAATCTGCCGAAAGGGACGGAATTTTTCCTAAGTGATATTCATGGTGAATATGAAGCATTTTTGCATATTATGAATAACTGTTCCGGAGTAATCAAAGAAAAAGTGGACTTGATTTTTAAAGATACCTTATCGGAGTTTGACAGACAGGAACTGTGTACACTGATTTATTATCCGAGAGAAAAAATGACGCTGCTCGGGGAAACGAACAGAATTGATGGCAACTGGTATGCCATGACATTGAATCATTTAATTATGGTTGCCAAGTTATTGTCGTCGAAGTATACAAGGTCAAAAGTGAGGAAGGCACTGCCGGAGGACTATGCTTATATTATTGACGAGCTCTTGCATGCGCAGGAAGATGAAGATGCAAACCAGATTCGGTATCATAAGCAGATATTACAGACGATTATTGAGCTGGAGGATGCAGATGAATTTATTATCGCACTGTCGCAGTTGATTAAGAGATTGGCTGTTGACCACCTTCACATTGTCGGAGATATTTTTGACCGAGGGGGGAGTGCGGATAAAATACTGGATTTATTGTATGATTATCATTCACTGGATATTGAGTGGGGAAATCATGATATTTTATGGATGGGTGCTGCCTGCGGAAATGATGCGTGCATATGCAGTGTGATTCGTAATAACCTCAAATATGATAATGTTGAAATTTTAGAAAATGCCTATGGAATCAGCTTAAGGCAGTTGATTCTTTTTGGTATGAAAACGTATGGAATTGAGGATGGCATAAAGGCAGCATTAGCAGCGGTTACCGTTATCCTTTTTAAGTTAGAGGGGCGGTTGATAAAGGCACATCCGGAGTATGAGATGAGTGACAGGCTGTTATTGGGGCAAATGGATGATACAAAAAATAAGGTTATGATTGAGGGCGAATGGGTCACTATGAATACCAATGTGTTTCCGACTGTAGATTTAGCAGATCCTTATGAATTAACAGAGGAAGAAACGGAAATTTTGCGGAAACTGCACCGGAATTTTGTGTCGAGCCAGCGTCTGCAAAAACATATTCGTTTTCTGTATGAAAAAGGAAGTATGTACAATGTATACAACGGAAATTTAATTTATCACGGGTGTGTTCCGGTTGATAAAAACGGAGCTTTTGATAAATTGTGCATTGATGGAAAATATTATCATGGAAAAGCGTTGTTGGATAAGTGCGAGGAAAAAGCAAGAGCCGCTTATTTGGACAACCCGGACAAAGATGATATTGATTTCATGTGGTTTTTGTGGGGCGGAGAAAAGTCGCCTTTGTGTGGAAGAAAACTTAAGACTTTCGAACGTGAATACGTGGATGAAGAAAGTTTGTGGACAGAGGAGTCAAATCCTTATTACAGCAAGTATTATGATGAAAGTTTTTGCTGCCAGATTCTTCATGAATTTGGGCTTTATGATGACGATTCCCATATCATCAATGGACATACACCGGTCCATGCCATTGAAGGGGAAAATCCGGTCAGGGCAAAAGGAAGGCTGTTTGTAATTGATGGCGGTTTCTGCCGCTCTATGAATAAAGCGACAGGGATTGCCGGCTATACCTTGATTTTTAATTCGCATGGGTTAAGGCTGAAAGCGCATACCCCATTTACTTCAGTGGAAGACGCCTTGATGAATAATACGGATATTGAATCCTCTTCCGAGATTATCGAAAAAGATTTGCAGCGTATGTTTGTAAAAGACACAGACATTGGCAAACATTTGCTGGAGGAAATCAGTGATTTGCGTAAACTTCTTGAAAATTACCGCAGACTATAGAAAAGGCAAAACTTGCCATTTTTTCTCATGCTTGTTACAATGAGACTATAAATTTTATTTTACACAGAAAAGAGGAATTCATATGAATACAAATACATCAAAGAAAACATTTTTATTAGTTGAAGGGGCATTAATGATTGCTATGGCATTTGTCCTTAGTTATATCAAACTTTATGATATGCCGATGGGCGGAAGTATTACACTGGAAATGATTCCGTTAGTCATTATGGGGCTTCGTCATGGAGTAAAATGGGGAACTTTTACGGCAGCCGTACATGGCATCATTCAGCTTATATTAGGCTTTAGTAATGTAATGTACTGCGCTACGATTCCTGCAATGATTGGATGTGTACTGTTAGATTATCTTTTTGCCTTTACGGTACTTGGACTGGCAGGTCTTTTTCTTCCGCTATTTAAGAATAAGCTTATAGGTGCGGCAGTTGGAACTGCAATATGTGGGGCACTGCGTTTTCTGTGCAGTTTTTTGTCTGGATGGCTTTTGTGGGGAAGTTATGCACCAAAGGGTTGGAGCGTTGCTTACTATAGCTTAACCTACAATGGTTCTTATATGCTGCCAAACATTATCATCGGAGTAATTGTTATTTTGATAATTGGAAAAACAGCACCGGGATTTTTATTTCAAAACAAGGAGTAGGAAGGAGCTGTAAGTTGGAGAAGAAAGAAAACCGGGTTCATATTGTTTCGGCAATTGCGGTGGTTGTGTTGTTATATCTGATTTTAGAGGGCTTTGGCATCACGTGCCCGATTAAATTTCTGACCGGTATTTCATGTGCAGGGTGTGGAATGTCCAGAGCGTGGATAGCAGTTTTTTATCTGGATTTTGCACGGGCATTTTACTTTCACTGATTACCTGTGGCATATACGGTTATTACTTCATTTACAAATTGGCTGAGGAAGTTAATATTGCCTGCGAGGGAGATGGTGAGCAGACTTCAGGACTTGTTGCATTTATTTTACTGTCATTCATTACCTGCGGTATTTATGCTTATTATTGGTACTACAAATTGGGAAATCGTTTAGCGGCAAACGCTGTTCGTTACAATTTAAATTTCCAGGAAAATGGTACGACCGTATTGATGTGGTGCATTTTTGGCGCTTTTCTGTGTGGTATCGGACAGTTTTTTGCAATGCACATTTTGATTAAAAACTCAAATATGATTTGTGCTGCATACAACCGTTCCAAAGGATTATAACTGTTTACAAGGAAAAGAATATGTGATAAGATAAGAACAACCCGCAAAGAGGGAGTAGTTCCGCGCCAAAAGGCGAGGTGTAGATTTCGTCAGTACGATTTGAAAGAATCCGGAATTTACGGAACAAATTAGATTTGTTGAACAAGACTTTTTGTGCATGTGTTTTGCATGCACAAAAAGTCTTTTTTTATTGAGGCGGGCTGCGAACTTTGAAATTGTTATTAATCAGAGAAAGGAAAGAAAAGATGAAAGAAATTTACCAGATGACTAGGGAAGAAATACTCCAAAACCAACATGTCTCGGAGAAAGGCCTGACAGAAAGCAGGGTGCAGGAAATAAGGCAGAAAATAGGGGAAAATCAGTTACAAGCAACAAAGAAAAAAAGTCCGGTGCGCATTTTTGCGGAGCAGTTTCAGGATTTGCTGGTTATTATTTTAATGATTGCCGCAGTTGTGTCGATGTTATCAGGAAATGTGGAGAGTACGGTTGTAATCTTTGTTGTTATTGTGATGAATGCTGTGCTTGGAACGGTTCAATATCTCAAGGCAGAAAAATCGCTTGATTCTCTCAAGGCACTTTCATCACCACATGCAAAAGTACTTCGTGATGGTAAAAAAATGAAAATCTTTTCTAAAGAGATTGTACCAGGGGATATTCTTCTTCTGGAAGCAGGGGACATGATTGTAGCAGATGGACGTATTTTGGATAATTATTCGCTTCAGGTTAATGAAAGTTCTCTTACCGGAGAATCCACAAATGTGGATAAATCAGAAGATACTATTGAGGAAGAGGTGGCATTGGCAGACCGAATCAACATGGTATATTCCGGTACATTGGTTGCGCAGGGACGTGCGGTGGTGTTAGTAACGGCGACAGGAATGAAAACGGAGATGGGAAAGATTGCGGAACTCATGAATGCCACGCAAGAGAGGAAAACACCTTTGCAGGAAAGTTTAGATGATTTTGGGAAAAAGCTTGCTATTGTAATCATGATTATTTCCACAATAGTGTTTGTGCTGAGAATTTGTCAGAAACAGCCAATACTGGATTCATTAATGTTTGCTGTGGCTCTTGCTGTGGCGGCAATTCCGGAGGCGCTTAGTTCTATTGTTACGATTGTGCAAGCCATGGGAACAAGGAAAATGGCAGAGGAGAATGCCATTATTAAGGAATTAAAAGCGGTGGAAAGCCTCGGGTGTGTGTCAGTAATCTGTTCGGATAAGACAGGAACGCTGACACAAAACAAAATGACGGTAACAGATATATATATTAATCATACTGTTGTTAAGCCAGAGAGCCTTAAGCTTACGGAACCGCTTCACAGAATTTTTTTGTACAACGCGATTTTGAATAATGACGCCTCCGTTCAAATGAAAAAGGAAATTGGAGATCCCACAGAGAGCTGTCTTTTGACAATGGCACAAAAAGCCGGATTGACAAAGGCTGGAATTTCGGAAGAGGTCATTCGTGAAATGATACCAAGAATGGAAGAACTTGCTTTTGACTCAGAACGTAAGCTTATGAGCACCAAATACCGCCTGCATGGTATAACGATGATACTAACGAAAGGTGCAGTGGATGTTTTACTGGAACGATGCGTAAAATGTGCCGAGATTGGTGGAAATCGTGATATGACTGACAAGATGAAAGAGAAAATTTTGCAACAGAATCAGAAGTTTTCTGAAAATGGTCTCCGAGTACTTGCTTTTGCATATAAAGAAGTTAATGAGGGCAAGAAACTGACGTTGGAGGAGGAAAATGGATTTATCTTTGTCGGTTTGGCAGCAATGATTGATCCACCGAGAGAGGAAGCAGTGGATGCTGTACAGACAGCCAGACAGGCTGGAATTCGCACAGTTATGATTACCGGAGATCATAAAGTAACAGCAGAGGCAATTGCAAAAAAGCTGGGCATTTTCCAGAAAAATGATTTGGCGGTGACGGGACAGGAATTGGATGCTATGAGTGACGAAGAATTAGATGGGCTTTTGGAAGAAATTTCTGTTTATGCAAGGGTTTCACCGGAAAACAAAATACGAATTGTGAGAAACTGGCAAAAGAAAGGCCGCATTGTAGCTATGACAGGAGATGGAGTAAATGATGCACCGGCACTAAAGAAAGCAGATATTGGCGTGGCAATGGGAATTACAGGAACAGAAGTATCAAAGGATGCCTCCTCTATGATTTTAGCGGATGATAATTTTGCTACCATTATTAAGGCTGTGTTAAATGGAAGAAACGTGTATCGTAATATAAAAAATGCAATACAGTTTCTGCTTTCCGGAAACATGGCTGCAATTATTGCGGTACTTGTTTGCTCGGTAGCGGCACTCCCATCACCCTTCAAACCGGTTCATCTTCTTTTTATAAATTTGTTGACAGATTCGCTGCCGGCACTTGCCATTGGAATGGAGCCATCGGATCCTGAACTATTAAAGCAAAAGCCGAGAAACCCGGAGGAAGGTATTCTTACAGGAAAATTTGTGAGCCATCTCTTTGGCTATGGTGCGCTTATTGCAGCAGCAACAATGGCAGCTTTTTGTATAGGGTTGAATAGGAGCGATGCAATGGGGGCTACAATGGCATTTGCTACCCTGACATTGGCACGGTTATTTCACGGCTTTACCTGTCGGAGCGAGCGTTCGCTGGTAGATTTGAAATTTTCTACGAATCTATGGAGCATCGGTGCTTTTGCAGCGGGAACATTACTACTTGCTGCAGTGCTTTTTCTGCCGGGATTGCAGACACTTTTTGAGGTGACTCCATTAAGTGGAATAGAGTATGCAACTATTCTGGGATTGGCAATTACACCCACCATATTTATTCAAGGTTATAAGTTCATAACTAGCAAAAAAAGAAAGAATTTGTTAAAATAAGAGAAAGAAAAGCGGCGCAAAACATACATTTTGAGAAAAGAGGCGATGGTATGAATACAAAGCGGGAATTTTGGCAGCGAAATGTGGTTGCAGTGGTTGGTATGTTAGTTTTTTCAGTGGGTATTAATCTTTTTATCGTACCGGCAAATCTTTATAATGGTGGTGTTTTGGGAATTAGTCAGGTAATTCGTACGGTATTGGTGCGTTATTTTCATTTGGCATCCGGGACAACGGATATTGCGGGTATTATTAACATGCTTTTGAATATTCCATTGTTTGTACTTGCCTATGTATTTGTCGGTAAGAAATTTTTCTTTCGGACATTGGTTTGTGTGGTGAGTCAAACATTGTTTCTTAGTTTGATTCCGATACCGGCGATACCAATTGTAAGGGATTCCCTTACTGCAAGCATAATTGGTGGAATTTTTGGAGGAACAGGAATTGGGATAGCATTGCAATCCGGTGGATCAAGCGGTGGTTTGGATATTGTTGGTATGATTTTTACCAAACGGTTTAAAGGATTTAGTGTTGGTAAAGTGTCACTGTCGGTAAATGCAGTTATTTATATTGTTTGTGCAGTATTGTTCGGACTTCCTACGGCAGTATATAGCATTATATATTCGGCAGTAAGTATGTTGATGACGGATCGGGCTCATACGCAGAATATTAACACGGAAGTGGTAATATTTACCAAAAAGAAGCCGTTGAAGATTATTGATTACATTGTCAATGAGTATCACCGCGATGCGACCTGGTGGGAAGCAAAAGGCGGTTATACGGAAGAAAATACATATATGGTTATTGTTGTTTTGTCCAAATATGAATGTGCTCATTTAAAGCGGGAATTAAAAGAAGTGGATGAGCATGCATTTGTAATTGTAAAAGATGGGATGTCTGTGGTTGGAAAATATGAAAAACATTTACAAGGGTAAAAGTTGTATTTTCAAACTTGTTTTATTTATTTTCTTCCGTCACTATCTGGTGGCACTAATCGGTTTGTTTTTCTGCGCAATTCTGCCATTTGCGCTTACGCTTCTGGCGGTTCCGAAAAATCAGAATTAGTTTAAGCATAAAAAATAAGAAAAAAACTCGACGCAAATCCATTGCCAATTGTATATTAAGTGAAAGGAGGGATGAAAGTGGAACATTCTTTATACGACGTCGATAAGGAAGCGAGATTTCAAAAGGTATACGATTCTTATATGCAGGATGTGTACCGGCTTTGCTTTTCGTATATGAAAAATAAGATGGATACGGAGGATGCCGTGCAGGAAACTTTTTGCCGCTTTTATCAGGCAATGGAGCGCGTGAAAGAGGAACAACATGTAAAAGGGTGGCTTCTTGTCACAGCAGGAAATGTCTGCAAAAATATTTTGAAACATTGGTGGCGGAAAAATCGAAGCTGGCAGGAAAATGAGGAGACAAAAGGGCGTTATGATGAATATGAAATTGAAATGCTTGAACTTGTGTTAAATCTCCCGGTGAAATACAAAACCGTTGTGTATCTTTATTATTACGAGGGCTGCAATAGTGTGCAGATTGCAAAATTATTGAAAAAGCCGGAATCTACGATACGAACGTATTTGCAGAAAGCAAAGAAATTATTGAAACAGGAATTGAATGAAGGAAATGCTGTCGGAGTTAATCGAGGCAGTGTATATCAGACCAGGGAGGAATAGAAATGGAGATTAAAGATATTTATCAGAAAATGGAGTGCTCGAAAGAAGATAAAGAGAAGATTTATCAAGCAATTTTACAGAAACGCCGGAGAAATTTTGCCGGCAGTCATTTTATGAAAGCAGCGGTCATTGCGTTGTGCCTGCTTGTTGGTGGAACGACGGCCTATGCAGCGGTTCATTTGCTCACGGCAAATGAGGCAGCAGAGCAGATGGAAAATGATAAACTGGCAAAGGAATTTGCCGGATTATCGGAGCAGGTCGTAACGAAAAAGTCAGGTGACTATAAAATTAGTTATCTCGGAAAAGTGAGCGGAAAGAAATTGCTTGACGAGGAGATTAATTCCGGTGTGTCGAAGGAAAAATCGTATTATGTTGTGGCAGTAGAAAATACAAAGAAAAAGGATGAACGGATGATTGCATCGCCTTTTGTAAAGGGAAAGGCACCGTGGCAGTATAATCTTTTTGTCATGGGCGGAAGTTCGGAAAGCCAGTTAATTGATGGTATCCGCTATTATATTTATGAGTGTGATAATCTCGATATTTTTGCAAATTATGGTGTTTATTTAGGTGTGAGTGACCAGACACCGGGTGCTGAAAATTTCTGTTACGATAAAAAGACAGGAGAGATTTCGGCAAATCCGAAGTACAAAGGTGTCAGTGTTTTATTTGAAGTGTCATTGGATAAGACAAAGGCAAATGAAGATAAAGCACAGGAAGCATTCAAAATGGCGCAGGGGGAAACGCAGAGCGAGGACACGCGTGATACGCAGGTTACACAAATGCATAAAATCATGAAAAAATGGAATGAACTGCCGGAGCAAAAACGGATTCAATTTGCCAAAGAAAACGGAGTGAAGACAAAAGAAGAAACCGTTTATAATGAAAATTATGCAGAAAAGATAGGCAAAGAATTTATACCGGGCAATTCCTATACGGAGAAGTATCTGGATATAAAGGTTGCTGTTCTTGTAAAGAAGAAAACCGCAAAGATTACACATTATCAGGTTTCACTGGATGAAGTAAAAGCATTGTTTTTCTAAGTGTAAAATTTAAGCGGGCGCTTCCTGCGCCCGCTCTAGATAATAACTTCTCCTGCTGTGCTAATTAGTTGTTTTCTTTTGCTGCAAGCAAGGCTTTTAAACGAGCGATTTCATTATTTTTTTCATCCTTTTCCTGAGTTACCTTCGACAATTCCTCATCTTTTTCCTGGACTACCTTTTTTAGCCGCTCAATTTCCTGTTCCTTGACTTCGTTCATACTATCCACGTATTCTTCCACCGTACCCTCTGATAACAACATAGGCTCTACCTCCGCTCGGTTTCGAATCAGAAACGAGCGCAAATGGTCTGCGTCAATACAATAGTCAACTGCTTTGTGTATTGCCTTTGCCAAGTCTCCGATTTCGTTATAATTTTCCCGTATTTTTGAGATTAGTATAACATAATCTTTTAGCGTTTTGCAACCATTTAATACATTTTCGTTCATACCATTGTTGATGTTCAATACTTTTACAAAAAGTTCAAGACACGGCTCAACTTCTTGATTTTCAAAAGCGTTAGAGAGTTTTAAAATTTCAACTTCCGGACGTTTTTCCATACCATTGTATAAAACGATACAGGCAGGTGTTGGGATTTTTACCAATCCATATTTTAAGATGTTTTCATTTCGCTGTTCGAGAATTACTTCATATTCTCTGGCTAGGTACAAAAGGCTCCGTAGTGGATAATTCAAGCAGACGGTGCTGCTGTGTTCAATTAAACACATTTCGTTGGTGTTAATAAGAAAAGCTACGTCATTTTTCATCTGAAGAAATAAAGCATTGTCTAAAGTAATAATTTCTAAATCATCTGGATTCTCGTAATGAGACATGTTCAGAGCATTGTATAAACTCAATAATTCTTTTTTCCTCAATGTTCTTTTCCGTGTTTGCAAAACAAGCCGGATATGTTACAATAAAAACCACAAGTAAGATGAAGGAAATAAGGAGGATAAACCATGTTTTGTGGAAATTGTGGGAAACCATTAAATGAGGGGGCTTTATTTTGTCCGGAATGTGGCACGCCTGTAAAGAAAATTGAAACTGAGAATGTGAATGTGGAGGAAACGACAGCATCACAGTCGCAATCGGACCCGACGCCGCAACCGAACAATCAGTTTGGACAGGCATATCAGACGCCACCGCAGCCAAATAACATTCCGATACGGAATTACGACCCGCGGTTTGATTATACACCGCTTGGCGCATGGAGTTATTTCTTATATACATTACTGTTCAGCATTCCGATTATTGGATTTATTTTTGCAATTGTATTTGCCGTTGGTGGTACAAACCGCATTAATTTGAGAAACTACGCAAGGTCCTATTTTTGCTGGCTTTTAATTACGGTAGTTCTTGTGATAATCCTTTTAATTGTCGGATTTGCGATAGCAGGAACCGTGTATAATATTTTTGACCATTCGGGATATTATCACTATTACATGTAAGAAAATACAACCAGAATCTAAGAAAATAAAATTGACCCGGGGGTATCTTAGGATGCCGCCGGGCGTTACGTGTTGGTAACGGAAAGGATGAGGAAAATGTTTTTAATTGTTGGACTTGGAAATCCGGGAACGGAATATGCAGCGACGAGACATAATATTGGTTTTGATATGGTGACTTATCTGAGTGATAAATATGGAATTGCACTTCGGAGTAAAGAAGGAAAAGCGATTGTTGGAAAAGGTGTGATTGAGGGGCAGAAGGTCATGCTTGTGCAGCCGCAGACGTATATGAATCTGAGTGGAGAGAGTGTGCGTGCACTCATGGATTATTACAAGTTGACGACGGATGAAATCGTGATTATTTACGATGATATCAGTATGCCGGTCGGACAGGTGAGGATTCGCCCAAAAGGAAGTGCGGGCGGGCACAATGGAATCAAAAGTATTATTGCACATCTGGGAACGCAGGAATTTCCGAGAATTAAAATTGGCGTGGGGGCAAAACCGGAAAATGGAGATTTGGTAAAACATGTGTTGGGACGTTTTAGCAAAGAAGATGATGCAAAAATCCGCGATGTGTTTGCATTGGCAGAAGAGGGACTTCTGGCCATTTTGCAGGAAGATGTAAAGACGGCAATGAATGCGGTAAATGGAAAGAAAGTAGGAGAGTAAACGGTGGAGACATTATTAGCACCCCTCCGTGAAATGGAGGAATATACCCAATTAAGGCTTGCGGTTGATAAGGGGGAGACTCCGGTCACTGTAGTGGGCGGTATGGAAGCGCAGAAGTGTCATATGATTTACGGCATGGAAGATTTGGCTGACGTCCGCCTAATTGTCACGTACAACGAAATTCGAGCCAGAGAGCTTTTAGAGGATTATCGTTTGTATGATAAAAATGTGATGTATTATCCGGCGAAGGATTTGATTTTCTACAGTGCAGACGTCCACGGAAGTGCCATTGTGGCAGAGCGGTTAAAGGCAATTCAGGCGCTTGCCGGAGACAAACCGGTGACTATTATCACGACGATTGATGCGGGTATGGATGCCTGTGTGCCTTATGAAAAATATGAAAGCCAGCGGATTCGGATTGAACCGGGTGATTTGCTTAATTTAGAAGAGATGCAGCATAAACTTTCCGCAATGGGATATGCAAATGTTTCCCAGGTGGAAAGTGAAGGCGAATTTTCGGTAAGGGGCGGGATTATAGATATTTATCCATTGACTGAGGAGTGCCCGTGCCGAATTGATTTGTGGGATGATGAAGTCGATACGATTCGCCGGATTGATGTGGAGAGCCAGCGTTCCGTGGAAGACCTTTCGGAAATCGAAATTTACCCGGCGGCAGAAGTGTTTATGACCGAAGATACCGCGGTGAGAGGCCTTAGGGAAATACGGCTTGATATGGAAAAGACCGTAAAAGAGTTAAAAGAGCAGGGGAAAAATGAAGAAGCAGCAAGACTTCGCCAGAACATTGAGAGTTTTGAGGAAACATTTCATGCTTATCACGGCATGGTAAATCTTGAAAGTTATATTTTGTATTTTGAAAAGCATGTCGTTTCCTTTTTTGATTATTTTGTCCATCGAAAAACGCTTGTTTTTCTTGATGAGCCGGCGCGTTTAATAGAGCGTGCGGAGACGGTGGAATATGAGTTTCGAGAGAGCATGAGTACGAGGTTGGAAAAGGGATATATTCTGCCCCGACAGATGGACATTTTGTATTCTTTACCGGAAGTGATGAAACGGCTGCAGGACAATCCGCTTGTTTTGCTGACGACCCTTGATACGCCGATTTCCGATTTGACCGTGAAGCACAAATTTTTCATTTCTGTGCAGGCGGCACCTTCCTATAACAATAATTTTTCGATGCTGGCAAAGGATTTACAGCGGTTTAAGAAAAACGGATACCGCGTGCTTTTGCTGTCCGGGTCGGAGACAAGAGGGCGCAGACTGTGTGAGGACTTGCAGGATTTTGATTTGACGGCATCTTATGAAGGAAATTTTGAGCGTGAAATCATGCCGGGAGAAATCATGGTGGCAAGAGGAAATCTGCGAAGAGGGTTTGAGTATCCCACGCTTCGTTTTGTCGTTGTCACAGAAGGTGATATTTTCGGCGCAAAGAAAAAGAAAAAACGAAAAGTAAAGCAGTATAATGGTGCTGCGATTCACAGTTTTAACGACTTAAAAATCGGTGATTATGTAGTTCATGAAAATCATGGCCTTGGCATTTATCAGGGAATTGAAAAAATTGAAAAAGACCATGTGACAAAAGATTATCTCAAGGTGGCGTATGCGGCAGGAAGTAATTTGTATGTGCCTGCGACGTCACTTGAAGTGCTGCAAAAATATGCGGGAAGTGATGCCAAAGTTCCAAAGCTGAACCGCTTGAATTCGCCGGAATGGAAAAAGACCAAAACGAGGGTGAAAGGTGCGGTTAAGGAGATTGCCGGAGAACTTGTCGAACTGTATGCCAAAAGGCAGGCAAAAAAAGGACATTGTTTTGAAAAAGACACGGTCTGGCAGAAAGAATTTGAAGAACTTTTCCCATATGAGGAGACGGAAGACCAGTTAAAGGCAATTGAGGTGACAAAGGCAGATATGGAAAGCAGCCGCATTATGGACCGTTTGATTTGCGGCGATGTTGGCTATGGCAAGACAGAGATTGCGATTCGTGCCGCGTTTAAGGCGGTGATGGATGGCTGCCAGGTTGCCTTTTTAGTGCCGACAACGATTCTCGCGGCACAGCATTACAATACTTTTTCACAGCGCATGAGAGATTACGGAATTAACGTGGAATTATTATGCCGTCTGCGAACACCGTCGGAGCAGAAAAAAACGATTGAGGGTTTGAAAAAGGGCAGTGTTGATATTGTCATTGGAACTCACAGGCTTCTAAGCAAAAGTGTTTCTTATAAGAATCTGGGACTTTTGATGATTGACGAGGAACAGCGGTTTGGTGTGACGCACAAAGAAAAATTAAAGCAGATGAAAAATGATATTGATGTGCTGACGCTGACGGCGACACCAATTCCGAGAACCCTTCATATGAGTTTGGTTGGAATCCGCGATATGAGTGTTTTGGAGGAGCCGCCGGTAGACCGTATGCCGATTCAGACATTTGTTATGGAAAAAAGTGAGCCGATTGTAAGAGAAGCCATTTTGCGTGAAGTCGGAAGAGGCGGTCAGGTGTACTATGTATACAATCGTGTTGGCAATATGGATATTGTGGCAAATGAAATTGCGAAACTTGTGCCGGAAGCGGTGGTTGCCTTTGCCCATGGACAGATGAATGAACGCGAACTTGAGCGGACAATGTTTCGGTTTGTCGAGGGTGAGATTGATGTTTTGGTAGCGACTACGATTGTGGAAACCGGGCTTGATATTCCGAATGTAAATACGATTATTATTGAGGATGCTGACAGGCTTGGGCTGTCCCAGCTTTACCAGTTACGCGGACGTGTGGGAAGAAGTAACCGAACGGCTTATGCATTTCTCCTTTATAAACGGGACAAATTGCTAAAAGAAGTGGCAGAAAAACGTCTGGCGGCGATTAAGGAGTTTACGGAACTTGGTTCGGGATTCCGCATTTCCATGAGGGATTTGGAAATACGAGGGGCAGGTAATCTTTTGGGTGCAAGCCAGCATGGACACATGGAAGCAGTCGGGTATGATTTGTATTGTAAAATGCTCAATGAAGCGGTGAAAAAGTGCAAAGGAGAAGAAGTGCCGGAGGAAGAATATGAAACGAGTGTCGAAATAAAGGTTGACGCATTTATTCCGGTCAGTTATATTAAAAATGAATTCCAAAAACTGGACATTTATAAAAGAATTGCGGAACTTGAGACGGAAGACGAAAAAACGGACATGATTGATGAGTTGGTTGACCGTTTTGGTGAGCCGCCAAAGAGTGTAATGAATCTTTTGAATATTGCCATTTTGAAAGCGAAGGCGCATGAAGCGTTTATTATGGAGGTGGCAAGTAAAAAAGAGCAGCTTCAGTTTGCAATGTATCCACAGGCCAAAATTGATGTGGAAGGAATTCCTAAACTCATCGCATCGATGGGGAGAAAACTTCGTTTTGTGCCGGGGGCAAAACCATATTTTGTTTATCAATATACGGGCAATGTGCTTTCGGAGGCGGAGAAAATAGTAGATGAAATTCGTGCACTTAGCATATCAAATAAAGAATGAGGAGGAACGATATGAAACAATTTATTTTGGCAATACTAGTATGTGTCGGCATGTGTATTGGTGTTGTTGGATGCGGCAGCGAGCCGGTGGAGGAAACAAGATCTTCCGAGCGTGCGGCATCGGTATCAAACAGTAACTTAAAAGAGGATTCTTCCGTTATTGCGGTAGGAAAGACGACAGTTTCTTATAAGGAATACAAGACCTACTATTATTTTATGAAGAATCAGTATGAGAGTATTTTGGGAACCGATATCTGGAAGTACAATAAAGCGGTAAAAGATAAGTCTGTCGGACAGGAAGCGATTGAATCGGTGCTTCGCCAGATTATTCAGGTAAAGGTAATTGGCAAAGAGGCGGCTATCGAGAAGGTGCAGCTTGAAACGGATGAAAAGGAAGAGGCAGACTACCGGGCAAAGACGGTGTTTGATTCGATTTCGGCGAAGGACAAGCAGACGCAGGGAATTGAATTAAAGGTACTTTCTAAAATTTTCGAGGAAAACAAACTGGCGCAGAAAATGTACAATGTACAGATGGGAAAACTCAAAATTGATTATGCGGCCAATACACTTTCGGCAGCTAAGGTGGAATTGATTTATCAGGCAGCGAACGCGAAAAATAAGGAAACCGTGAAAAATACGATGTTGCAGATTTTGAGTGAAGTGACAAGCTCACAGAATAGTTTTTACACGGTGGCAAAAAACAAAACACAGGCAGATGCGATTGAGTATGTAATTGGAAATCAGGACAGCCGTACTAATCTTGCAAAAGCTGTTGTCAGCCTGAAAAAGAATCAGACATCTGCTCTTATTGAGGAAAAAGACGGTTTTTATATTGCACATTGTATTCAGACCAATTCTGCGGCATTGCAGCAGCAGTACCGGAACCAGCTTGTGTCTGAAAAACAGACGGAAAGTTTTCAAAAGACATACAAGACATGGTCGGATAAATTTGATGTGAAAGTAAGTAAAGCGTTATTAGCAGCAAATTAAGTGCTGCCACAGATAGAAGGAGCATAGGTTATGAAAAGAAGCAGTGGTGTTTTGCTCCCGGTTGCCAGCCTCCCCTCCAAGTATGGGATTGGCTGTTTTGACCGGTGTGCTTATGATTTTGTAGACCAGTTGGTGAAGGCGGGTCAAAGTTACTGGCAGATTTTGCCGATGGGACCGACCGGCTATGGAGATTCGCCATATCAGGCATTTTCCACTTTCGCCGGAAATCCGTATTTTATTTCACCGGATGACCTTGTGAAAAAAGGATACTTAACCGAGAATGACTGCATTCGCGCCGCCGAAGGAACGAGTGGTAAAGAAGTACACTATGATGTGTTGTTTCAGAAGCGGCTTGGTCTGTTACGGAAGGCATATGCAAACAGTAGTATTGAAGCGGATGTTTCTTATCAGGCGTTTGTGCAGGAAAATTCCGAGTGGCTTGCTGATTATGCCTTGTTTATGGCAATTAAAGATAATAAGTCCGGAAAAAGTTATTTGGAGTGGGAGGACGCTATTAGGCTTCGTTCGCCGGAGGCAATGGTGTCTTATCGAAACCGTTTACTGGAAGATGTTAATTTTTACCAATTTGTTCAGTATGAATTTTATACTCAATGGGCGGCGTTGAAAAAATATGCCAATGACAAAGGAATTTCAATTATTGGGGATATTCCGATTTATGTTGCCTTAGACAGTGCGGATACCTGGGCACATCCGGAATTGTTCCAATTTGATGAAAATGGACTGCCGACGGCAGTTGCGGGATGTCCGCCGGATGCTTTTTCTGCAACCGGGCAGCTCTGGGGAAATCCATTGTACCGCTGGGATGTTCACAAGAATCAGGGGTATTCGTGGTGGATTTCAAGAATTAAAACGTGTTACGAGTTGTATGATATGCTCCGCATTGACCATTTCCGCGGCTTTGATGAATATTATGCGATTCCGTATGGAGATGCAACCGCAGAATTTGGTGAGTGGGAAAAAGGTCCGGGCATTGAGTTGTTTGAGGCTTTGGAGAATCAAATGGGAGAACTTCCGATTCTTGCTGAGGATTTGGGATTTTTAACTGATTCGGTCCGCAAACTTTTGGCGGATTCCGGTTTCCCTGGGATGAAAGTGTTACAGTTTGCATTTGATTCCAGAGAGGACAGCGATTATCTGCCGTATCATTATGACAGAAATTCGGTCGTTTATACCGGAACGCATGATAATGCGACAACGTATAGTTTTTTTGATGAGTTGAAAAAAGAGGATAAGGATGTGGCACTTCGCTATATGAACCGCAGCCGGTTTACCTCGAAGAAAAAATTGACATGGGATTTGATTGCGCTGGCGATGGGAAGTGTTTCGGATCTTTGCATTATTCCTGCACAGGATTATCTGTGTCTGCCAAATTCGGCAAGAATAAATACACCATCGACACTTGGCGGCAACTGGAAATGGCGAATGGCCGGTGGCGTGTTTGATGATAAACTTTGTGAAAAAATCAGAAAAATGACGAAATTATATGGCAGACTCAAAGGACAATCGGCGAGTGCTGATATTCATTAGGCAGTGTCTGATTGTATTTGTGACAAAAGACTTGCCGGTATAAATCAGAAGCGAGTAAGTCCTTTGCGAAGAGTTTTTTTGCAGTGTCGTCCATTTTTGGCACATCAAAGGCAAGTTTTGTGAGAATCTGACAAGAAGCATTTTCTTTTTGTGAAAGCAGGGAAGATGCTTCTTTTTTCATGCCTAAAACACGCAGATACGGCATAACCGGTTCTTCTTTTTCGATGTCAAACAGGCACTGAAAGAAGCTGCGCTTGATTCGTCCGGTTGTGAGGGACGGATTTTTAATTGTCTTTACGAATTCATTTATCTCCCGGTATTTTGGCAATTCATTCCGGATGCGGTCAGACAAATCCGGCGTAATATCTTTTATCCGGCACAAATCTTTTGCGGTTAAAAGAGAGTAGCCAATCAGGGATGAAAAATCGCTTAGCGAAAGGTTTTCCTTTTCCCCGGCTTTGCGAATTTTTTCGCGCAGAAAAGTAGCAGAAGGAAAATCGGAGAGTGCCGGTGTGTCATTGTCATGGTATCCCTGCCCCTCGCGTCGTATGGTAAAAGGTTTAATTTTAGAATGAAGCTTTTGCAGGGCGACGCAGTATTCTAAGCCAAGAATGTTGTTTGGCGAGTCCCAGGTTTGTGTTGGCAGCCCGGATTCAGCAGCCAAGGCAAGTGAGCGGGCTTTGGGATAGAGAATACCCTGTTTCACAAAGTGTTTCACGCGCGTGCGGTAGGAATCGGGTTCATCGCAAAGAAAGGAAGCGGCCTGCAAAAGAGGGGTGAGGTCGCCGGTTTCCGTGCCAAAACATAAATGTGTGACAAACGGAAGAGCGTTCAATGCGAGAACGCCGCCCATGGCAAAATCACCGGCACTTGAAAGACCGAATCGAACCGGCAGTTCAAAAATGAGGTCGGCACCGCCTAAAAGTGCTTCTTTTGTGCGGGTATATTTGTCAAAAATGGCGGGTTCGCCACGCTGGACAAAATCACCGTTCATTACGACAACGGCGAATTCTGCACCACATTGTTCCTTTGCTTTTTGAATTTGATAGGCATGCCCTTCGTGAAAGGGATTGTATTCTGCTATAATTCCTACTACATTCATATGATCGCCTCGCTTATTCTAAGATTTCTTTTACTTTTTTGGCAAGTGCTTTGGCTAGTGCCAAATGTCCTTCTTTTGTTAAGTGAAGACTGTCTTCTTTGGATGGCAGGGTGACTTTTGCGGCATCTAAAAAAGGAATGTCCAGTTGTCTTGCAACTTCTTCAAGTGCACCGCCAAGTTCATGCGAAATTGCAATGGAAGATGGTGGAAAACTTGCTGCAAAGTCGGAATCTGCCATGCTATCGCCCAGATAAATCGGGCTTACTAACAGAACCGGTGCCTCGCTTACCATTAGGATTGTCTGGCATACTTTGGCGAGACTTCCTGCAATTTTTTCGACGGAAGGCGAGAAATAAATTTTCATGTCATTGCTTCCTAACATAAGAATGGTTAAATCCAATGGCTTATGCGAGTCTAAGCAGGGAACCAGACAGTCCATTCCGTTTTTGTATGGCTCAAAAGGGTCATCAAAGGAAGAGGTTCTGCTGTTTAGTCCTTCCTCGATAATCCGGTAGTCGCTGCCGAGTAATTTGGCGAGAATACCGGTATAGCGTGTATCGTCATCATAGCGTCCGCCACCGGGAATGTATCCGTGTGTGTTCGAATCGCCATAGCATAAAATGTGTTTCATAACGGTCTCCTTTTTGCGTGGTTGAGTTTATTTTACAATGAAAGGGGGCGGGGTTCAAGCGGAGATTTTATATCTTTTTGGTATTCCTGCGCCGCTCCCGCTGATAAACGCGCAGGGGTATCGGCATGCAAGCATGCCAGATACCCGCGTGTTTATACGCAGGATACCAAAAAGATATAAAATCTCTACTGTATGAGGGAAGATGGGGCGGTTTAGCCGGAGGATTTTGTTTGGGGTGTCTAAAACAACGTTTTTGTCTTGATATGAGGTAAAGGGTTGCATATTTTTCTTGTTTTACGATGTTTTTAGGCGAATCACGACATAAAAACAACTCTTTTTTGCTGATTTGAGAGATTGCGTTGCATTGGGAATGGAAGATTTTTGTGCGTATGCAACGCTTTTGGACTTTGGAGACAATTTGCGTTGCATGAAGCAAGTTGCCGGGCTCGCTAGTGCGCCAAGGAATCTTCCAATCTGTCGCCTCACAAGCTGCGCCATGCAACCTCGTGAGCAAAACTCACTCGGTCACGGGCTGTCGCGTTATACTACACAAGCCATGCAACCTCGCAGGCAAAGCCTGCTCGGTCACGGGCTGTCGCCCTATAAAAAAACAATCTCCCACTGCTTCTTACGTGAGCGAGCTCCCGACGAAGCAGCGTGAGTTTGTTTTTTTGCATGGCTTGTAGCTTTCGTGAAAATTTAGCATTGCTGTCTTGACAGTGCCAGGTGGATGGAGTAAGATAGAACAAGGACAAAAGTCAGTGAAATGACAGAAGAAAGAAGGAATTCTAGATGGAAAAGAAAGATATCGATTGGTCCAATATTGGCTTTGGTTATTATCAGACCGATGAGCGTTATGTGTCAAATTTTAAGAATGGCGCTTGGGATGATGGCGTGATGACAAAGGACGCCAATGTCGTTATGAATGAATGTGCCGGTGTATTGCAGTATGCACAGACTTGTTTTGAAGGTTTGAAAGCATATACTACGGAGCATGGCAAGATTGTTACGTTCCGCCCGGATTTGAATGCTTCCCGTATGGCAAATACGGCAAAGCGTTTGGAAATGCCACCATTTCCGGAAGATAGATTTGTAGAAGCAGTTGAGAAAGTAGTAGCAGCCAATGCGGCTTATGTACCGCCTTATGGTTCTGGTGCTACCTTATATATTCGTCCGTACATGTTTGCGAGCAGTTCGGTAATTGGTGTAAAACCGGCAGAGGAATATCAGTTCCGTATGTTCTGTACACCGGTAGGTCCTTACTTTAAGGGCGGTGCAAAACCGATTACGATTCGTGTTAGTGATTTTGACCGTGCAGCACCTCATGGTACCGGTCATGTAAAAGCCGGTTTGAACTATGCGATGAGTCTTCATGCAATCGTAGATGCTCATAATCAGGGCTATGATGAGAATATGTATTTGGACGCTGCTACCCGTACAAAGGTAGAAGAGACCGGTGGTGCAAACTTCATCTTTGTTACCAAAGATAACAAGGTGGTAACACCGAAGTCGGATAGTATTCTTCCATCCATCACCAGACGTTCTTTGATGTATGTAGCGAAAGAGTATTTGGGATTAGAGGCAGAGGAGAGAGAAGTTAAATTCGATGAAGTAAAAGACTTCGCTGAGTGTGGTCTTTGCGGAACAGCTGCTGTTATTTCGCCGGTTGGTAAAATCGTTGACCATGGTAAAGAAATCTGTTTCCCAAGTGGTATGGATGAGATGGGACCGATTACAAAGAAACTTTATGATACATTGACAGGAATCCAGATGGGCCGTATCGAAGCTCCAAAAGGCTGGATTCATGAAATCTTGTAATTTTAAATTGCTTACAAGTGCTTGCTTTTCAATAAATCCCTTTTTATGTGAGAAAGTTTATTCGGATATCCGGGTAAACTTTTTCGTTATTTGCGGATTGATGAGAACGGTTTTGAAAACTTACAAATTACACTTTTTTAGGAAGGAAGGTGCTGATGCGCTACTATATTTCGGATTTACATTTTTACCATGAAAGTCTGCTTACGAAAATGGATTGCCGCGGGTTTGAAAACTGTGATAAAATGCATGAATATATGATTGAGTGTTGGAACAAAAAAGTCCGGGAAAATGACGAGGTCGTTATTCTTGGGGATGTTTCTATGGAACGTGGGAAAAAGACGAATGATATTTTGCAGCAGTTAAATGGCAGGCTGTTTCTTGTGCAAGGAAATCACGACAATTATCTCGAGGACCGCCGGTTTGATGCAACCCGTTTTGAGTGGATTAAGCCGTATGCGGAGCTGAACGATAATAAAAGAAAGATTATTTTATCGCACTATCCAATCTTTTGCTACAATGGGCAGTACCGCCGTAATAAGGAGGGAAATCCGAAAACGGTGATGATGTACGGACATGTACATGATACACACGATGAAGTTTTGGTAAATGAGTTCATCCGTATGACACGAAACACGAAGCACCAGAATCCGGGGCAGAATGAACCTATGCCGATTCCATGCCGGATGATTAATACATTCTGCATGTTTTCTGATTATACGCCGTTGTCTCTGGAAGAATGGCTTGTTTTAGATGAAAAGAGAAGGCAGGCAATATGGGAAAAGGATGGACTAAATTATTGTAAAAATGCAATAGAATGATTGGATAATCCATTTTCTAGGTGTGGGGCATATGATACAATGACGATGAAAAAGGTTTAGCAGGCACTTTTTTGAATGTGGGAATAGGCTGACGGTGTTCGTTTGTTATTTACAAATAAATGCTGCCAGCCTGTTTCATTATTTATGATTGTTTGAGGGAGGTTACTATGGAAAAATATGAAGTTTATGAAAATGAACCGGTCATGTTTCACAACCGCGCATTTTCCTGTATCGGAACAGGACGCATGGATTTGGCGCTTCACAAAGAATATTTAGACCAGTTAGCACTGGTCCAGAAAAAGATAGGATTTGACTATATCCGTGGTCATGGACTTTTCTGTAAGGACATGGCAATTTATCAGGAATTTATTACGCCGGATGGTTCCGTGAAAGAAGAATACAATTTTACTTATTTGGATATGGTGATGGATGCTTATCAGGATTTGAAAATCCGTCCATTTATTGAGCTTGGTTTTATGCCGGAACAAATGGCAAGCGGCGAAGAGACGGTATTTTACTGGAAGGGTAATATTACGCCCCCGGCGGATTATGATAAGTGGGCGCGCCTTGTGCAGAACACGCTTCGTCATCTTATGCAGCGTTATGGGGAAAATGAGGTTTTGCTGTGGCCGATTGAGGTCTGGAATGAGCCGAACCTGCCAGGGTTTTGGAAAGATGCTGACAGACAGGAATATTTTCATTTATATGAAGTTACGGCAAAGGCAGTGAAAGAAGTGGATGAAAGACTTCTGGTTGGCGGACCGGCGATTTGCGGTGTTGATGATGTATCGTGGCTGCAGGATTTTCTTGATTATGTAAAGGAGAAAAAACTGCCGCTTGACTTTGTGTCGCGGCATCATTATACAAGTTATGTGCCGGATCGGGTAGGACATTATGGCTATATTGATCTACATGATCCGGACGATGCATTTTCTGGATTGGAAAAATCGCGTGAAATTGTGGACAGTTATGAGGAGTTTGCCGGCAAAGATATTCATATCACAGAATATAACACGTCGTATATTCCGAATGCACCGGTACACGATACCTGTTATAACGCTGCGTATGTGGCGCATATGCTGTCGAGACTTGGGGATTGCCACACGTCGTATTCGTATTGGACATTTGGCGATGTGTTTGAGGAACTGGGGGTTCCGTTTACTCCGTTTCATGGTGGATTTGGACTGGTAGCAAATGGCTGTATTCCAAAGCCGACGTTTTGGACATTTGCTTTTTATAAAAAATTAACCGGCACCTGCATTCACCGCTCTGAGGATTCGCTTATTACAAAGCAGAAAGATGGCAGTTATTATGGTGTTATCTGGAATCCGGACAATGATGGAAAAGGCGAGAAGAAGGAAGTCACTTATACCATTCATCTGCCGGAGAATTATGAACGACAAGAATACTGCAATCTTGTAAAAATTGTAGATGAAGAGCATGGCAATCCACTGAAAGTCTGGCACGACCTTGGGGAGCCGGCAAATCCATCGAAAGATGAGGTGAGTTTGCTGCGTGAGGTGGCGAAGCCATGGATTACAACCCAGACGGTAAAAGCGAAAAAAGACTGCTTGAAAATTTCATTCTGTTTGGAGAAAAATGCGGTTGCAGCATTTGAGTTGAAACCGGTCGAGAGGCAGCAGGACACCGGGTATGATTATGAACGTGTGATTTCGCAGAAGGTTAATAAAGATACTCCTTGACAAGGAAACGGAAATTCGGTTACACTTAAAATAAATAAACGATAAGGAGGAGAAAAAGATGGATGAACAGATGAATAATAATGGCTACCAGAGTCAGCCGAATCCGATGCCAAATCAGAATAAGGACAATTATGCAGTTGCTATTTTGGTTCTTGGTATAGTATCAATTTGCTGTTGTGCTCCTTGTGGTATCGTGGCATTGGCACTGCGTGCATCAAGCATAAATGATATTTCACCGGAGAAGCAGGGCATGGTAACAGCTGGTTTTGTAACTAGTATTATCGGCATTTGCCTGTGGGGAATTGGACTGATTGCAAGAATTATTATGATAGTTATTTAGGTATACCACAGTTTATAAGGAGGAAAAAATGGACGAACAGATGAATAATAATGGCTACCAGTATCAGCCGAATCCTAGTCCGATGCCAAATCAGAATAAAGATGGTATTGCTATTGCAGTTTTTGTGCTTGGTATTGTTTCGATTTGTTTATGCTGCATCGCTTGGGGAGTAATCAGCCTTGCGTGCGCCATTGTATCATTAGTATTGTATTCACGTAGTAAGACGATGTTTTCGCCTCAGAAAAAAGGCATGGCAACAGCAGGATTTATTACATCGATTATTGGTTGTGTACTTGGTGCAATTGTACTTGCAGCTTGCGTGGTTGCATTTTGTACAGCAGCATCCGTGTACTCTACATATAAGATGTTTTTGTAGAATTGATAATATATAATAATTGAAATTACATAAACTTAACCCACAATTCAAAACCAAATCGTAGTACACCAAAACCAAGGAAAATCCAAACAAGTACATAAAGGATATTCGCGCTTAGGTGCATACCGCGAAAATGAGAAAAATGATGAAGAAAACATCCCTTTTTGAAAAGAGAGGGGTGTTTCTTTTTTATGCCGTTTATGAGCAATGCCAGCGTATGAGAAAGGACAAAGGCGGTATAGACAAGGGCACAGTAAAAGATTGCCGGTTGAAGTTTTAAACTGGTGAGTAAGTCAAAACGAAGCAGAGCGGAAACCGCACGTGTACTGCCACAGCCGGGACAGGAAAAACCGGTCAAAGCATGGAACATGCAAGGTGGAAAAATCTTAGTAGGAATAAAAATCCCTGCCTGATACAAAAGGGAAAGACCAAGCATAATAGGAAGAAGTGCCAGACTAATGCGGTAGCATATTTGGGTTGATGATAATTTTCTTTTTGCCATGTCTGCTTCCTCCTTTTGGATTGTGTGGGGCTTTTGCTGCTCTGATAACACATTATTTTAGCACGTGAAAAAGAGAGTTGCAACAAATTCTATTGTTAAAAAAGAGTGTTGACAAAACAGGTCTATTGTTATAGACTAAACACAAGGTTTATAGTTGTAGACCAAAAGGAGGCTGTAATGGAACAATTAAAATTATGCGACAGTGATTACCGTTTTATGTCAATTGTATGGGACTATGCACCCATTCCCTCTGGCAAACTTGTGAAATTATGCAATGAAATACTTGGTTGGAAAAAGTCTACGACATATACAACGATTAAAAAAATGTCAGAAAAAGGTTACATTAAAAATGAAAATGCATTTGTGACGGTATTGATTTCTAAAGAGCGGGTGCAGAGAGATGAATCCGATTATTTTGTCGAGCGGACATTTGGAGGTTCTCTTCCAAATTTTCTTACTGCTTTTCTGGGTGGAAAGAAAATTTCTGCGGAGGAGGCACAAAAAATTAAAGATATTATTGACCGTTATAGTGATGAAAAATAGCAGAAAGGGAGGAAATGATGATAAGGGATATTTTTGAGAAAATTCTTTTCATGGGAAGTCAGGCAGTTCCTGTCATTGTGATTGTTTTTGCTTTGCGGATTTTACTATACCGCTTTCATAAAAAATATTTGTATTTTTTATGGCTTTTAGTGGCGGTACGTCTAGTGGTGCCGGTATCCATTACTTCGCCGATGAGTATGTTCCGTTTGTTTGAGTCGATTCCGATGCCGGGGCAGCCAACAGTTGTTACGGAGAAAGAGCAATTGTCGGAAGTACCAGCAGGCAGGACGACCATAAAAGAAAAGCCGACATCGGGAAATGAAAAACAAACGGAGCGGATAAAGTCAGATGCCACAGGTGACTTTTTTGTAACGAATGCCGGAAACAATTCTGACTGGGAAAATATTTGGCAGATTTTCTTATATGTATGGCTTGCGGGAATGGCAGTTTTTCTGGTGTGGAATTTTTTCTCGTTCATACAAATGCAAAGACGAACGAAAAAGGCGGTGCGGTTAGAAGATAACATATGGGAGTGTGAAAATATTTCTTCCCCTTTTGTTGTGGGGGTATTTCGACCGAAAATTTATCTTCCTTTCCGATTGCCGGAGGAAGAAAAAGATTTTATTTTGTGTCATGAAAAACATCACATTGCAAGAAAAGACAATTGGATTCAATTATTTGCCTTTTTCCTTGCGTGCATCTATTGGTTTCATCCGCTTGTCTGGCTTTCGTATTTTGCCATGATTCGAGATATGGAAATGAGCTGTGACGAGTATGTGATGAGTAAAAGTGGCAAAGATATTCGTGCTGTTTATGGAAGAGCACTTTTGGGATTTGCCATGAATAAAAGAATTTTAGCGGCAGGGTCACTTTGCTTTGGCGAGTCGGGTGTAAGAAGGAGGGTAAAGAATATTATGACATATCGAAAAAATAAAAAATGGATGGGCGCAGTAGCAGTGGTTGTTTTTCTGCTGGCAGGCTGTTCGTGTCTGACCGATGCTGTGGGACAGCAGGATACAAAAGATGCAGCCCAAACGGAAAGTGTTAGTGAAAAGGAAAAATACACAAAGTCACTAGCAAAGGCAGAAATAAAGGGTGTAACGGTAGAGGTAATGTATGCTTCTCAGAAAAAAATCGAAAACAATCCGAAATCAATGTATTATGATGACGGCGAGTTTTATATACAAACGAAAAAAGGAAATGATATTCTGGATACGATGAAATTAACGAAAGAACGGTTTGGGTGGAAAATAAAATAGCATTCACACCGGAATTTTCATTGCAGATAAGTGATTATGATAAGGATGGAGAGAACAACGACTTTTCACTGGGACAGGGGCAGACACCGGTTACTGAACTTGGAAACTGGATGAATTATGCATTTTTTGGCATAGGGGAAAATGGCAGCATAAAACAGTATTTGTTGGGGAAAAATAAAACACCGTATATCGCTACCATTCCCGGTGGATATTCAAAGGCATTTGATAGGAAGAAAAAGAACATTTTATATTATTCCTTGGAAAAGGCTGAAGTCGCATCAACATATATTGCACTGTCCTAAATATAATAAGAATCATTCCTTCCTTTTGGGCACATCTCTTGGCGGTTCAAAATCAGAAATGTCGTCATAATCCGATTCAGTCTCGGCTATGTCGTCCTCGAAGAAATCGTCATAGTCGTCACAGGAATAATCCGTATTTTTTGATTTTATTTTATCTTTTTTCATAAGAATCCCTCCATGAGAAATACTATTTCCTATGGAGGGTATTATTATACTTTTAATCTAAAATTTTGCTTTTTATAAGTTCAAATCTTTAACATTAATACCGACGAATAAAAAAACAATTTATGGGCATAACACAGAATAGAAAATCAGTGGCAGATGCTTATGGATTTATTATGTAAAAAATGGAGGGTGTTATGTCAGAGAAATGTGAATGTGTCAATGTCAGAAAAGTAGTAATTGTCGGCTGCGGTTTTGTTGGCTCGGCGTCAGCGTTTGCGCTTATGCAAAGCGGACTTTTTTCGGAAATGGTATTGATTGATGTGGATAAAGATCGTGCGGAAGGCGAGGCAATGGATATCAGCCATGGCGCCTCGTTTGCCGGTCCAATGAAAATATATGCGGGCGGTTATGAAGATGTAGGAGATGCGGCAATTATTGTAATTACGGCGGGTGCCAATCAGAAGCCAAATGAAACAAGGCTTGATTTGGTTCAGAAAAATGCCAAAATAATGACCGATGTTGTGACACAGATAAAAGAACAGCAGTACAAGGGAATTTTACTCATTGTCTCAAATCCGGTTGACATTATGACGCAGGTTGCGATGGAAGTGAGCGGATTCCCGGAACACCGTGTGTTTGGTTCAGGAACCGTGTTAGATTCTGCGAGACTTCGGTATCATCTGGGGCAGCATTTAGGAGTTGACAGCCGAAGCGTGCATGCCTTTGTAATCGGTGAGCATGGTGATAGTGAAATTGCGGCGTGGAGCAGTGCCAATGTGTCGGGCGTTCCTTTAAATTCTTTTTGTGAAATGCGGGGGCACTATAATCACGAAGGAAATACCGAGAGTATTGAGGAACAGGTAAAAAACAGCGCCTATGAGATTATTGCCAAAAAAGATGCCACATATTATGGAATTGCGATGGTGGTAAAGCGGATTTGTCAGGCAATTGTGCGGGATGAAAAATCGATTTTCCCAATTTCACTCCGTATGCATGGTGAGTATGCTCTGGAGGATGTTGTGCTGAGTATGCCGGCAATTGTGGGAGAAAGAGGAATTGAGACAACGATTCCGATTTCGCTGGATGAAAAAGAGGTTTCTAGACTTCACGAATCTGCGGAAATGCTGCGGGAGACAAGGAAAGAAATTCGGTGATGAATTCCCTTTGTTTGCTGGTACAGGAGATTTTGCTCCTTGAGTGCCCTGCCCGTGCAAGTATAAAAAAACAATAAAGTTATTGAGTTAAGCCTCTAACAATGATATATTAGTTGTTAGGGGCTTTACATGGATACACATAAATTTTACATGACTTTACAAAACGTAGAGAGAGGATAATGAAATGTCTATATGGAATGTGATTAATTTGGCGGGTGGTCTTGCAATGTTCATCTTTGGTATGAACCTGATGAGCGATGGTTTGAAGTTGGTAGCAGGCTCTTACTTGAAAAAGATTCTTGAAAAACTGACCAAAAACCGCATTATAGCGATGATGGTAGGTGCGGGGCTGACCGCACTGATTCAGAGTTCCAATGCCATGTGTGTCATGGTGGTTGGTTTTGTAAATGCCGGTATGATGCAGCTGGAGCGCTCCGTCGGAATCCTGATGGGAGCAAAGATTGGAACAACGATTACCGGACAGTTGATTGCCTTTAATATTTCCGAAATTGCGCCGGTGATTGCGTTCGTTGGTGTGGCAATTACCATGTTTTCGAAAAAACCTAAGGTAAAAAATGTAGGACAGATTATTGCCAGCCTTGGTGTATTGTTCATTGGACTTGGTACGATGAGCGCAGCAATGAAGCCGTTAGCAGGCGAGGTTTGGTTCCAGAGTTTGCTGCAAAAGTTTTCTAATCCGATTTTGTGCGTTATTATTGGTGTTATTTTCACCGTTATTATTCAGAGTGCATCGGCATCCGTCGGTGTTTTACAGATGTTGGCACTCAGTGGTGTTATGGCATTCCCGGGTGCCTTTCCACAGGCATTTTACATTATGCTCGGTATGAATATTGGTGCGAGTGTTGCACCGGCACTTGCTTCCCTTGGTGGACGCAAAGATGCTAAACGTGTGGCTTTTATCGTTATTTTGTTTGAGAGTATCGGCATGGTGCTGTTCATGATACTTACGCAGATTTTCCCGGTTATCTTCGATTGGATTTTAAATACAGCTCCGGGAAATCCGACCAGACAGATTGCCAATGCCAATACGATTTTCAACCTTGTGACAGTAGCGATTCTTTTGCCATGTGCGAAATATCTGGTTAAAATTTCTGAATTTGTCATTCGCGGTGAGGATGACAAAGAAGAAGCAGCACTTCATTATATTGATGAATCCGGTTATCAGTCCGGTACGGTTTTGATTGGACAGATTGACCAGGAAGTCGGCAGAATGCATTCTTTGGTTCGTGAAAATATGGAAGCTTCGACAAAAGCCTATTTTGGAAGTATGACGATTTCCAAAGAGCAGTTCGAGAGAAATGAGGAAGCAGTGGACTTTTTGAATAAAGAAATCGTGGCAGCACTGATTCGTACAAACCAGCTTGGAGTTTCTGAGAAAGAAGCGACCCATGCCGGTAATCTGTATCATATTGTGACGGATTTGGAGCGTATCGGCGACCATGCGGAAAATGTTCTCGGATATGCACTGCAGATGAAAGAGGACAAGCGTAAGTTCTCTGATAAGGCATTGAAGAACTTGAAGGAATTGTCACAAGCAGTTTATAAGATTTACGATTTGGCATGTGAGCATTTCTCAAATCCAAGCGAAGAATTGTACCGCGTTATTTATGATTTGGAAGCGGATATTGATAAGATGGTTGACAAGATGCGTGCGTCCAATAGTAAGCGCTTGAGCAAAATGAAATGTGAAGCAGTTCAGGGCTTATACTTTAATGAAATTTTAGTAGACTTGGAGCGTGTGGCGGACCATTCATTGAATATTGCGCAGGCAGCGAAAAAATATGAAATTTATGATGAGGATGAAGATTTATAAACATGTCTAAAAATGTAGTCTTTTGCTAGGATAATACATTGTCTTATAACCTCTTTGTTTCGTATAATATCCATAATGATGGATGTTATGAAACAAGGAGGTTTTTGTTATGAAGCAGACAACAAAAAGAGTTGTGGCGTTTTTTGCGGCGATGGGGCTGATGGTTTCCGGACTTTCACTGAATGAGCCTGCGTCAGCCGATGCAAAGGCAAAAGCAAAAGTAAAATCAGTAACAATTAAAAATGTAAAAAAGAAACTTACATTGAAAAAAGGAGATTCTTTCAAACTGAAAGTATCTGTTAAAGTTAAGCCAAATAAGGCAAAGTATAAAAAGGTGACATACAAATCGTCGAAGAAAAAGGTAGTAAAAGTTTCATCAAAGGGAAAACTTACTGCCTGTCGGGCAGGCATGGCCAAAATTACCGTGCGGTCAAAGACGAATAAAAAGAAAAAAACGGTTATTACGGTTGTTGTGAAAAATGTCCGGACAGAAAGCAAAGGGCAGGGTGTGGCACCGACTGCAAATGCGACAGTTAGTCCGACAAAGCAGCCGGAAAATACTGGCGGACAGACCGTTTCACCAACTGTACAGGTAACGGCAACACCTACCGTGAAACCAACACCGGTACCGGATGGCACAAGCACACTTATGCGCAAGCCATTTGCAGCGCAGGGAAGTGTTGGACAGAAATTATCCGAACTTTCAGTTTCGAGCGGAAAAATTGTTGACAGCAACGGTACAGAAATTAAGGGTACTTACGAATGGGAACAGCCGGATACGACGCTTGAGACAATGGGAAAAACTCATGCAACGGTAAAGTTTGTTCCAAAAGACAGTACATTTGCAGAAATTAAAGGAATTTCGATTCCGGTTCACACGATGAAAAATATTGTTAAAATCGAGAGAAAACCTACCTGCTCCGGTGCTGCAACCGGGAAGAAATTAAGTCAGGTTGCCTTATCCGGTGGAAGAGTCGTAGATGCAGAAGGAAAAGCGGTTTCCGGTTCTTTTCATTGGGCAAATCCTGAACTTATGCTTACAACCCCCGGCAGGGCAAATTACATGGCGGTCTTTACCCCTTCTGATAATGTGACATACCGTGAGGTTTCCATTTACGTAAATGTAAATGTTACAGGGACTGCGATTACAAGTGGAATCGCAGATAAAAAACTTGATTTGTCCGGTGGTACATGGAAGAATGAGACAGCTTACAGCGGACAGTGGAATGGTACTTTTTACAAGTTGAATGATTTTATTGAGGGCGTTGATTTATCACAGTATACAACAATGAATGTAACAACGGAGGTATATGACAAAAATGGGAATATACTTTCGGATACATCGACGGGTTTTGTAGGATTTAAATTAGCAAATAAAAATGGGGACTGGAGTGGTTTTGCAGATGCGTATGAAAATCGCACCGGCGAGTTATCTCTTGCGGGATATGAAGGTGGAGATTTGTATCTTGTCGTACAGAATATGCAGGCGTCAGTTGGCTATATTGAGGTAAAATCCATAACATTAAAAGCTGGTGAGATTACCAATGTAAAAGATGGCAGCTCTCTGAAACGTGCATATGGCGACATGTTTGGGAAAGTCGGAAATGCGCTTGTTGGCAATCAGATGACGGATAAAAACTGTGTAAATTTCACGGCATCCCAGTATAACTCTGTAACTATGGGAAATGAAATGAAACCGGACAGTCTTTTGAAAAACTGGAATCCTGCATTTTCAGATACAAACCCGGAAGGATATGTCGATACGGCGAAATTCACCTATAAGTATAAAGACAGCAAATATCCGGTTATTGATATGGATTCCATTGATAAGTATATAAATGTTGCTTATCAGAATGGAATGAAAATGCGTTTTCACGTATTTGTCTGGCATAAACAGACACCACAGTGGTTTTTCAAAGAAAATTTCAGCAAGAATGGTGCATATGTCTCGAAAGAAGTTATGGATGGACGACTGGAGTATCTGGTGCGCAATGTTATGACGCATATTTATTCCTATAAAAACAGTGATGGCGTTTATGTCGGACGCGAAGTGATTGACAACTGGGACATGGCAAATGAGTACACACACAATAACGATGGTGGAGAAAAGAGTTATTGGGATGAAGTGTATTATCCGGACTATGAATACAGTAAGAAAAAACACAGTGGAATTTATACACCGGTTTACATCAAAGAAGCATTTGCGATTGGACATTCCATTTTGGAGGACTTTGGTCTGACGGATAAGGTGAGCCTGATGTACAATGATTATAATACTTATCAGGTGGCGGATAAAATTGTTACCATGGTTCAATATTTTAACACGAAAGATGAAGTAAATCCGACGGGAGAAGTTATTTGTGACGGTGTCGGTATGCAGACACATCTGGATATGGGATACCCGGATATAGAATCCATTGGTACAAATGCAATTGATAAGTTTAAGGCAGCAGGTTTTGAAATCCAACTCACCGAGATGGATTTGACAGATAAAGTGCAAAGTGAAACATCACAGGCAAATCAGATCGCAAAATGGTATAATTTGATGATGCTTCTGATGACAGAAAAGGACAGTGGTGCAAAAATCACAGGTATTATCTGGTGGGGACCAAGTGATGACTACTCCTGGCGAAGCGAAGGTGTTCCGCTTTTGCATAGTAAATATTGGAAAGCAAAAGAGCATTATTTTCAGGTGATTGAGGCCATTTCTTCCTATAATCAGGGAGATTCTGAATGGCAGATTTATGTATAGGAATGTCTTGCTCTAAATAGACGAATAATCCCCCTCTTTGGTGCATAGATTATACAAACACCAAATCAGGGGGATTTTTTTGAAAGGATATCATATTCAAAAAACACCGATTGAAGAGCGTGCGGTGGCGATTGCTGAATATATTGTAAAGAATAAGGCAACCGTACGGCAGGCGGCAGGCCAGTTTGGCGTGAGCAAGAGTACGGTACATAAAGATGTAACGGAGCGGTTACTTAGGATTAATCCTTCCCTTGCTGCAAAAGCAAGGAAAATACTTGATGTAAATAAATCCGAACGGCATATCCGCGGGGGAATGGCGACAAAGGAAAAATACAGCCATCTTCATGCAGAAAGACAGATGTTTCCGGGAAATCGAATGAGTTAATGAAACGGCGTTGGTCCGGTCTATCCGGGGTGGCGCTGTTTTTACATATTCAAACGGAAAAAAAAGGAAAAAATGTGTACAAACTTTGAAAATTGAGACGATAACTTGTCATTTTTGTCGAATGTGCTATAATGATAAATATGTATCAAAAACTCGGTAAAGGAGGAAGTTTCATTGGGACAGTCAACCTTTAAAGGGGGAGCACATCCTTATGAGGGCAAGGAACTCAGCATGGATTCTCCAATTCGTGAAATGGATGCGAAGGAGGAACTTGTATTTCCTATGAGCCAGCATATTGGAGCCCCGGCAACACCTGTCGTAGCTGTTGGTGATACAGTGAAGATGGGACAGATTATTGGCGAAGCAAGTGGTTTTATTTCCGCCAACATTGTAAGTTCTGTATCCGGTGAGGTCAAAGCCGTAGAGCCAAGACTTTTGTCATCGGGAGCAAAAGCAACCTGCGTTGTAATTGCAAATGATGGGGAATATCAGCCGGTTGAAGGACTTGGCGCAGACAGGGATTACACCCAGTTGACAAAGGAGGAAATCCGTCAGATTATCAAAGATGCCGGCATTGTCGGTATGGGAGGAGCCGGATTCCCGACAAACGTCAAAGTTACGCCGAAAAATGAAGAAGAAATTGATTATGTCATTGTAAACGGAGCAGAGTGTGAGCCGTATCTGACTTCGGATTACCGCTTGATGTTAGAGCGTCCGGAGGATTTGATTCAGGGACTTCATGTTGTATTATCTTTGTTTGACAATGCAAAAGGTGTCATTGCCATCGAGGATAACAAACCGGAGGCAATTGCAAAACTTCAGTATCTCACGGATTCCGATCCGGATATTGAGGTAAAAGTATTAAAAACAAAATATCCACAGGGAGCAGAGCGTCAGGTGATTTATGTAACGACCGGACGTAAGATTAACTCCAAAATGCTGCCGGCTGATGCGGGTTGTATCGTGGATAATGTACAGACGGTACTTGCTATTTACGATGCCGTATGTAAGACAACACCGTCGATGAGCCGCGTGGTAACACTGACCGGCGATGCGATGGCAGAACCACAGAATTATAAAGTTAAATTTGGTATGAGCCATGCCGAGCTGTTAGAAGAAGCAGGCGGACTCAAAGAGAATGCGAAGAAACTGATTTCTGGCGGCCCGATGATGGGTATGGCAATGTATGATTTGAACACGCCGATTACGAAAACAAGTTCTTCCATTTTGGCAATGAGCGAGGATGAAGTTGAAAAATTTGAGCCGACGAATTGTATTCGATGCGGCCGTTGTGCGACGGTATGTCCGAGCCACCTGGTGCCACAGATGATGGCACAGGCTGCTGAGCGCAATGATTTGGATTACTTCCAGAAGCTTAATGGTATGGAATGTTATGAATGTGGTACTTGTACATTTGTTTGTCCGGCGAAGAGACGCCTGACACAGATTTTCAAACAGGCAAGACGTGCGGTTATGGACCAGAACAGAAAAAAATAAGCATGTTTAGCTATGAAAATATGCTGCAAAAGCAGCAGAATGGAGGAAACAATGGAAGAGAAATTATGGAACGTTTCTTCATCTCCTCATGTACGTGACCATTCTTCTACGCAGTCCATCATGAGAGATGTCGTAATTGCCTTATTGCCGGCTACCATCATTGGTATTTATAATTTCCGGTTAAGTGCAGTATTAGTAATTTTAACCTGCTGTGTATCCTGTATGTTGGCAGAATACATCTGGCAGAGATTGATGAAACAGAAGGTAACAACAAATGACTTTAGTGCCCTTTTGACCGGCTTATTGTTAGCATTGAATCTGCCGGCTACGATGGGAAATCCAAAGTATCTGTGGATGTGTATTCTTGGCAGTGTATTTGCCATTATCGTTGTGAAACAGTTATTCGGAGGACTGGGTCAGAACTTCATGAACCCGGCGCTTGGCGGACGCTGCTTTTTGATGTTGTCATTCAGTAGCGTTATGACAAGTTTTACGGTAAAAGAAGGAAGTAACTGGTTATACGGTATTTCCGTTGATGCAGCAAGTTCTGCCACACCACTTATGGATGTCAAAGAAGGCGGTTACCCAAGTCTTTTGAAGATGTTTTTGGGAACAACGACAGGAACCATTGGTGAGACATCGACAGCAGCACTTTTGCTTGGTGCCATTTACCTTTTGCTCCGTCGTGTTATCGACTGGAAAATCCCGGTTATTTACATCGCAACATTTGCCGTATTTGACATTTTATATATGGTAATTGCCGGTGCGGCTGCTTATCCGCTTTTGTATGAACTCTGCGGTGGCGGCTTGATGCTTGGTGCATTCTTTATGGCAACTGATTACGTGACGAGTCCGATTACCTCAAAGGGTAAAGTGATTTATGCAATTTTACTTGGTCTTTTGACCGGCTTGTTCCGATTCTTCGGTGAGTCCGCAGAAGGTGTATCCTTTGCTATCATTATCGGCAACTTGTTCGTACCATTGATTGAACGCTATACCGTTCCAAAGGCATTTGGAAAGGAGGGCAAAGCAAATGGATAAGAAAAGCAGTATGATGAAGGACGCCATTATCTTATGTGCGATTACCCTGATTCTCGGTGCCGTGTTGGCAGGTGTTTATATGCTGACAAAGGACCCGATTGACAATGCTCAGAAAAAAACAAATAACGAAGCCTGCGCTGTTGTTGTGGCACAGGGTGATTCCGTAAAGGATAACGATGCAGAAGCGGTATCCGGCGCGGCTGCTTATTTAGGTAAGCATGACCTTTCAAATGCAGAAGTAAAAGAAGGCGATTTGCTTTCCGAATATGTAGAGATTACCGAAGTACATCCAACGGCAAATGGCGGAAAAGTATATCTTGCCAACGCACTCAAAGGATATGGTGGTAAAATCAGTTTTGCTCTTGGTGTAGATGCACAGAGTGCGATTACCGGTATTCAGATTACCAGTGAGAGCGAGACCGCAGGTCTTGGTGCAAACTGTGAAAACGAAGAGTTTAAGGCACGTTTCAAAGGAATCAAAGCACCGGAGAGCACATCGGAAGAAATGTATAATAAAAATGAGACAACAGATACCCAGGTACAGGCATTGTCGGGCGCTACGGTTACTTCCCGTGCGATTACGAGAGCGGTAAAGGGAATCTTGTTCTATGATGCATCCGGAAAGGAGGCTGGTCAGTATGAGTAAAAATGTTTGTGGCGAGCGCCTTATTAACGGTATCGTCAAAGAAAACCCTACGTTTGTCATGATGCTTGGTATGTGTCCGACTTTGGCGGTTACATCCTCGGCCATGAATGGTCTGGGCATGGGATTATCGACAACGGTTGTATTGATTTTATCCAATATGCTGATTTCAGCATTGCGTAAGATTATACCGGATAAAGTTCGTATTCCGGCATTTATTGTAATTGTAGCATCGTTTGTAACGATTGTTCAGCTGCTTTTGCAGGCGTACATTCCATTTTTGTACTCGGCACTTGGTGTTTACATTCCGCTGATTGTAGTAAACTGTATCATCTTAGGACGTGCCGAAGCCTATGCTTCCAAAAATCCGGTTCTTGCATCGGCATTTGACGGAATTGGTATGGGTCTTGGATTTACGATGGGATTAACGCTGATTGGTATTTTCAGAGAAATCCTTGGAAGTGGTTCCATTTTTGGATTCACAATCCTTCCAAGCGCAGTAAATATCTCAATTTTTGTTATGGCTCCCGGCGCATTCTTTGTTCTGGCAGGACTTACTGCCCTTCAGAATAAACTGAAAATGCCGAGCGCAACAAACAAAGAAGAAGAGGACGAGGAAGAAAAGGAGGTTGAAAACGCATGAGTATTTTTACCATTCTTTTTACGGCGGCACTTGTGAATAACTTCGTATTGAGTCAGTTCCTTGGCATTTGTCCGTTCCTTGGTGTATCCAAGAAAGTGGAAACCGCTGCCGGTATGGGCGGTGCAGTTGTATTCGTAATTACGATTGCCTCCTTTATTACCAGTTTATTGTATAACTTCCTGCTTTTGCCAAATGATTTGGTATATTTAAATACTATCGTATTTATTTTGGTAATTGCAGCTTTGGTTCAGTTCGTTGAGATGGTATTGAAAAAAATGATGCCGGCTCTGTATCAGTCACTTGGTGTATACCTTCCGCTGATTACGACAAACTGTGCGGTACTTGGTGTGGCACTGCTCAGCGTACAGAACAACTATGGAGTACTGGCTAGTACCGTGAACGGTATTGGTGCATCACTTGGTTTCCTCCTTGCGATTGTACTGATGGCCGGTATTCGTGAGAAACTTGAAAATTGTAACATTCCGAGCGTATTGAAAGGAACACCGATTGTGCTGGTAACGGCAGGTTTGATGGCGATTGCTTTCTGCGGTTTCGGCGGCGTTAGCTTTTAGGAAAGGAGGAAATTGAAATGACAGTATTTATTTTCTCAGTAGTTCTCCTTGCGGTGCTTGGTATCCTGATTGGTATTCTTCTTGGGGTAGCAGGTAAGGTATTTGCCGTAGAGACCGATGAAAGAGTTGAAAAAGTACGTGAGTGTCTGCCGGGAAACAACTGTGGCGGCTGTGGTTATCCGGGTTGTGATGGTTTGGCAGAGGCGATTGTAGCCGGGGATGCACCGGTAAACGGTTGTCCGGTCGGTGGAGCACCGGTAGCCGGCAAGATTGCAGAAATTCTTGGTGTGGAAGCCGGAAGTTCAGAAAAACAGGTGGCATTTGTAAAATGTGCCGGAACTTGTGATGTGGCAGCAAATAAATATCACTATGTTGGTGAGATGGACTGCCGCCGTGCAGCGATGGTACCGGGACGTGGTGAAAAGGCATGTTCATATGGCTGTCTTGGTCTCGGCTCCTGTGTGGAAGTCTGTCAGTTTGGTGCATTATCCATTCAGAATGGAGTTGCTAAAGTAGACCGTGACAAATGTGTTGCCTGCGGTCAGTGTGTAGCAACTTGCCCAAATCATGTGATTGATTTGATTCCGTATTCTTCTGCTTATGCGGTACAGTGTAGTTCGAAGGATAAAGGTAAAGCAGTTATGGAAGTCTGCCAGTCCGGCTGTATCGGTTGTGGACTTTGCGTGAGACAGTGTGAATTTGGTGCCGTAACATTGGAAGACAATATTGCCGTAATTGATGGCACAAAGTGTCAGGGCTGTGGAAAATGTGCGGAAAAATGTCCAAAGAAAGTTATTCATGCGCAACAGTAAAAAGTAAAGATAAAAAAGAAGCTACAGAGTGTCAGCCGATTAATAGGCGATGCTCTGCAGCTTCTTTTTTTCGTAGTACTTTTTGGGCTTTGTACTTGAAGTTGTACTGTCCGGAAGTACGGTTATGACGCATGATGCCGTTAAATTACGTGAAAGTAAGGTGGCAGTGATTGTTACCGTACCGGGAGAAACTCCCATTACTACGCCGCGGGAATTTACAATGGCAATACTTTCATCGGAACTTTCAAACACCGGTCTTTCGGCAGAAGTATTTGGTTTAATAATGGTTTCAAGTCTTGTTCTCTGGGAGAGAGGAACAGAAACCTGATTTTTCATAAATTTAATACTTACTGCATTTGGTGAAACACGAACCCGGCATTTGAGGTTGCGGACTACTTTTTTTCCTTTTTTTATAGTAACGGTAATGACCGAAGAACCAATGGCAAGGGCAGATACACTGGCATATCTGGCATTTTGCGTTTCGGTTTTTACTGTTGCAATCGAAGGTTTTGAGGAAGTGAAAGTAATCTTATGCTTCCTTTTTGCGTTATAAACGCGAAGCGAAAAGGTGCTTCCAACAGTCATATTTAATTTTTTCATGTTCAGCTTTGGCTTTTTTCCTGCGGCGGAAGAAGTGCCGGCCGGTAAAACCATACTGATTAGAAGTACAAATACCAAAAGAGAGGTAAACTTTTTCTTCATGAAAAGGCTCCTTTCCATTGCATATTTACTTTGTACTGTAACTATAGTATGTGCTTGTGGCACAAACTTGTCACTTTGTGAAGGGGTCTTGAAATTGGTTTTTGAAACTGTTATGATGAAAAAAAACAATAGGAAGAGATGGGAAAGGAGAAAGACCATGCAGAGAATTTTAATTGTAGATGATAATGAAGATATTCGAGAGGTTTTAGGTACTTATGTAGCAAAAGAAGGTTTTGAGCCGGTTGTGGCAAAGGACGGATTTGAGGCACTTGACCTGTTTAAGAAAGCCAATCCGGCAGTTGTACTGCTTGACGTTATGATGCCGGGCATGGATGGTTACAAAGTTTGTGAAAAAATCCGCGAGCAGTCGGATGTGCCGATTATCCTTGTTACAGCAAAAGGAGACGATTACGACCGTGTGATGGGACTGGATATCGGAGCCGATGATTACATCGTCAAACCTTTTAATGGAGATGAGGTTATGGCACGTGTCCGTGCGGTGTTACGGCGTATGGGACGTTCGGAGTCCACAGAGGAAAAGAAAATCTTAAACGTCAGTGATTTGACGGTAAATATTGAGACTTACACCGTTTATGTAGGAGCGGAAAAACTTCCGATGACGAAAAAAGAAGTGGAGACCATGTGGATTCTTGCCGGAAATCCAAGCAAGGTATTTACCAGAGATAACTTGTTGGACAGTTTGTGGGGGCAGGATTATTTTGGTGACAGCCGTACCGTGGATTCCCATATCAAGAGACTGCGTGCGAAATTAGATAAAGTACCACATCCAAATTGGGAGATTAAGACGATTTGGGGCTTAGGATATAAGTTTGAACTGACTGTATAAGGAGCCGCTATGAAGAAAATATTTTGGCGTGTGTTCGTTGCCTTTGGCGTAGTACTTTTGGTGTTTACAATTCTGATTGGACTTATGTTTACACGGTTTAACCGCACGAATATTGTCGGGGCGTACAAACAGCAGTTAGGGGATTTGGCAGATGGCGTTGTCACTCGGACAAGTCAGGCAGTAAAAGACCATGAAGCGGATGAATTTATGGATTATCTGCGCGCAATGGAAGATTTTGGAAAGATGCAGAATGTTGACATCTGGATTGTAGCAGACGAATCGAGTAAACATAAATTATCTGACGCATATACCAATGTGCAGATGGATGGATTGGATATTCCGAAGGAAACAGAGAATATTATCAAAACGGCATTTCGGGGGAAAAAGAAAAGTTACAGCGATTACGATGAAGTTTACCAGACGGTTATGCTTCATGTGGCAGTGCCGGTTCGTGATAAGAGTGGTGACGTGTCGGGAGCAGTTGTCGTATCGGGACCGATGGAAATGCAGGAAAATACCGTGATTCAGTACGAAAAATACATGCTGATTTGCGTTATGGTAGGAGCATTTTTGGCACTCTTATTATCCTTTTTCTTCTCTAGGCAGCTTGTCCGTCCGATTATCCGAATTAAAGAGGCAGCTCTTGTGCTGGCTGCCGGAAATTATGCTCATAAAACCGGAATCCGTCGAAAAGATGAACTGGGGGCGCTGGCAGAGAGTATGGATACCCTTTCGGATAAATTGGTGGAAGCGGAAGAATTTCGCGAGGACTTAGAGCAGAGCCGCCGGGATTTCTTCTCGAATGTATCGCATGAACTCCGCACACCGATTGCTGTTATGAAAGGTTATGCTGACACGCTGGTGGCTGGTTATGTAACGGATGAAACCAAGCAGAAAGAATATTTGCAGAGGATTCAGAGCGAGTGTAACGGTATGGAACATCTGGTGTCTGATCTTTTGATTTTGTCACGGATGCAAAATCCGGATTACGAATTAAATGTCGAAGTGTTAAATGTGATTGCCGTGGCACAGGATGCGATGCGTGGAATGCGTATTCTTATGCAGGAGAAAAAATTGACGGGCAGTGTTACCTATGACGACGAATGTTCCCTGATGAAGGGAGATTACGACAGAGTCCGCCAGTTGTTTACCGTTCTTTTGCAAAATGCCGTAAAATATTCGGACGAGGGAACAGAGATTACCATGCATGTTGCAAAAGAAGAAGGACTGATTGTGACAACAGTGCGCGATTTTGGGATCGTTATTCCGGAGAGTGAATGGGAAAATGTTTTTGAAAAATTTTACCGGGCAAGCAGCCACGGTGAAAAAGAAGGCTCCGGACTTGGACTTGTTGTGGCAAAGAATATTGTGAGCCGTCACGGCGGGCATATTTTTGTTCGAAGCGATGAAAAAAATGGAACTATTTTTACGATAGAATTTCCAGAAACTTCTGAAAATATTTCTTGATATATTTCGCTGTTTTCAGTATACTAATAGTATCAAGAAACGAACATTTCCTGGAGTGTTCGATACCTTCTGAATTTTTGAACCTACAATACTTTAAACGGGATTCTTATATCTGTAGTTGGATGTCGGGCCGTCACTGCCGCAAGGTACTATGGTGACATAGCAACGGAAGACAGAAGGCTGCATGCGGTTGCCCACCTAGCCGATAGCTAGGAGTCAAAAATCAGAAGCCGGCATTTCGGGTATTTACGAAAGAGTTGGGCAGCGATTGGTCGCTGCCCTTTTCTATATGTGGAAAAAGAAATGAGGAAAAAACGATGAAAAACGGATTTTTAAAAGTAGCGGTTACGACACCGGATTTGCGTGTGGCAGACTGCGAATATAATAAAAATCAAATGGTTGAAAAAGTGAAAAAAATGGCAGGCGAAAAAGTCTCTCTCGTTTGTTTTCCGGAATTTTCACTGACCGGATACACGTGCGGTGACTTATTTTTGCATGACACTTTAGTAGAAGGGGCAAAAAATGCTTTGGCTGCATACTGCGAGGAGACGAAATCGTACGAAATCGTCAGTGTAGTCGGACTTCCGCTTGACCATAACGGAAAACTTTATAATGTGGCAGCGGTTATTTATGGCGGTAAAATTCTTGGGTTTGTGCCAAAAAGCTATCTGCCAAACTATAGTGAATTTTATGAAGCACGTCAGTTTGTAGAAGCACCGGCAGAAAACGGAGAGCATCTCTGGAAAGAGGGTGAGAGAGTTCCGTTTGGTGCCAATCTGATATTCACGCACAAAAAATACCATCGTTTTTCCTTTGGGATCGAGTTATGTGAGGATTTGTGGACGCCGATACCACCATCCGGAGAGCTTGCTATGGCGGGAGCGCATATTATCTTGAATTTGTCGGCGAGCGATGAGCTGACCGGCAAGGCGGGATACCGCAGAGAACTTGTGAAAAACCAGTCAGCACGTACGCTTTCGGCGTATTTATATGCGGATGCCGGTGAGGGAGAATCCACGATGGATATGGTGTTTGCCGGTCATAATCTGATTGTGGAAAATGGCGTTGTTTTAAAAGAGAGCAAACCATTTGCCGGAGAAAAGGATTTGATTACGGAAATTGATTTGGGACGACTTCACAATGAAAGACGGCGTATGACGACCTTTACCAAAGGACAGAAAAAAGACGATTTTACGACAATTTGGTTTGATTCAAATGTGCCGGAAGAAACAAAACTTACAAGAAGTTTTGAAAAGACACCATTTGTTCCTTCGACCCGTATTCACAGAGAAGAACGATGCGAAGAAATTCTGGCAATTCAGTCGTATGGGCTTGCCAAACGTCTGCGCCACACCGGCTGCAAACATGCCGTAATCGGGTTGTCCGGCGGTTTGGATTCGACCCTTGCGCTACTTGTGACAGTCCGTGCTTTTGATACGTTAAATTTAGAAAGAGAAGGAATTGTCTGTGTCACAATGCCATGTTTTGGAACAACAAACCGAACTTATGACAATGCGGTTCAGTTAGCAAAGCAGTTAGGCACGTCATTACGTGAAATTCGGATTCAGGATGCGGTTATGCAGCACTTTAAGGATATTTCACATGATCCGGCGGTGCAGGATGTAACATATGAAAACGGACAGGCAAGAGAGCGCACACAGATTTTGATGGATATTGCCAATCAGGTCTGCGGTATGGTAATTGGAACCGGCGATATGTCAGAACTTGCACTTGGCTGGGCGACATATAATGGAGATCATATGTCGATGTATGGCGTGAACTGTTCCGTGCCAAAGACGCTTGTCCGCTATCTGGTACAGTTTTTTGCCGACACCTGTGAAAATGACATTTTGAAAAAAGTTCTCTACGATGTGTTGGATACGCCGGTCAGTCCGGAACTGCTTCCTCCAAAAGAGGGCGAAATCGCACAGAAAACAGAGGATCTTGTGGGACCTTATGAACTTCACGACTTTTTCTTGTATTATACATTAAGGTTAGGCTACGGACCGGAAAAAATCTTCCGTCTAGCCTGCGTGACGTTTGAAGGAGCATACGACAAAAAGACGATTGCCAAATGGTTAAATACGTTCTTTCGCCGGTTTTTTGCACAGCAGTTCAAACGGTCGTGTCTGCCGGACGGGCCAAAGGTTGGTACGGTATCGGTATCGCCGCGCGGCGATCTGCGTATGCCAAGCGATGCCGGCAGGGCACTGTGGCAGACGGAGTTAGACCGGATTTGTGACCGCCTTGTTTAAGGCGGTGCGGATGCCTTCAATTAAGAGTGATTCGGTGTATTTACTTTTGTCCGAGAGAGGAACATCCTCCAATTTAGTGCCGGCAATCAACTCTTTTTCGATGGATTCCAGTGACGGCTTCACGAGTGGGTACATGGTTGTCACGGATTCTTCTAAGTTGACTAAAGCAACACTTTTTATCTGGTCGGCATCCACGGCAACTTCGAGGTTTAATGTGGTATCTCCAAGTTTAATCTGTGAAGTATAAACACCGGGCGTATAAATCTGCTTTGTGGAACCGGTCTTTTCTTTGTTTGATTTGTCCGGAAGAAACATAATAATAAGCAAAACGATGAGAAGTATACCAAGGCCGGCAAAAATTGCCGTATAAATTAATTCTTTCATTTGAATGACTACAATTTTAGTTTTTGCCATGGAAAAACCTCCTTATGGATTTTGTGCTTGCGTGTGCTTACTGTTAATATATGAGCGGCATGCTGCCGCTATGCATTCTATTTTTGAGAGGAGGAGTTTGTTTGTCATTGCACTTTATTTTAGGCGGGAGCGGCAGTGGAAAAAGCACCTGGCTGTTCAAAAAAATTCAAAAAGACGCGTCAGAAAATCCGGGGATCAATTATCTTGTCTTAGTACCGGATCAGTTTACATTAGAAACCCAGAAAACATTAGTTTCCCTCAATGGAAATAAGGGGATTTTAAATATTGATGTACTCAGTTTCCACCGTCTGGCATACCGTGCCTTTGAAGAGGTTCCGGCACTGCGTCGAACGGTTTTGGAAGATATGGGGAAAATCATGATTTTGTATCAGGTATTTTCTAAAAAGAAAAAAGAAATGCTGTATTTTAAGCGTGGGTTAAATGCAGCGGGATTTTTGGATGAATGTAAATCCCTTTTGTGTGAACTAGCACAGTATGATGTTTCGGAAGAAGCATTGGAAGAACTTACGGAGAAAGTCGGAGAGGACTCACTGCTTGGCTTGAAACTGCATGATATCCGTCTGGTGTATCAGGCGTTTACAGAGCGGATGGGCGATACGTATATGATGGCAGAGGAACTGGTGCCACAGCTTACACGGGTAGTTTCCTCACTTGAGATGATGAAACACTGTGTGGTCTGTTTAGATGGTTTTACTGGTTTTACACCGACACAGTATGAACTTTTGCGCGAAATTTTAGGGGTATGTGAGGATATGTACATAACGGTAACGACGGACCGCACCGGACACAGAGACCGTGTGTTTTCCATGAGTGCCGATACGATACGCCGTCTGACACAGATGGCAGGAGAACGAGGTGTTCTTGTAGAGGAGCCGGTTATCACAGGAGCAGGCAGGGAAAAAATTCCTTACCGGGTAGCGAAAAATGAGGAACTTGCCTTTATGGAGGAGCGGTTGTTTACTCATGGGTTTAAACCGTGGGAAAAAGTGCCGGAGTCCATTCACATTACGATGTGCCACAGGGAGCGGGATGAGGTTTCCTATGTGGCGAGACGGATTTACTGGCTGATGAAAGAAGAGGGGTATGAGCCGGAAGACATTGCGGTTGTGACGGCAGATGAAGCGGCTTATGAGCCGCTTTTAGTGCAGGAGTTTGAAAAACTTGGCATCCGATACTTTTTGGACAGTACGAAAAGCATTGGGGCAAATGCGATGGCTGAATACCTCTTAGCCTTTATCCATATGGTGCAGCAGAGACTTGATTATGAGAGCACGTTCCGTTTTTTACGCTGTGCCCTGTCACCGCTTACGAGGGAGCAGACAGACTGCCTGGAAAACTATGTGATAGCCAGGGGATGCCGGGGGATGGCAGCCTATCAGAGTGAATGGGAGTATGCTGTTTCCGGACTGGATTTACTGGAAGTCAATGAATACCGGAGAATTTTTGTGGATTCCATTGCGGAGACACTGCAGGCATTAAAGGGCGGTAAAAAGAGTGTTCGTGAATTTACGGAAATTTTCTATGGATTCGTTGAGAAAAACGGGATTTATGAGCGTCTTCTTGCCATGAGCGAAAATTTTGAAAACGATGGAAAGCTTATTTTAGCGAGAGAATATAAGAGCATTTACCGTTTGATGATTCATCTGTGGGATGAGTTTGTGGAACTTCTCGGAGATGAAATTGTCACATTTAAAGAGTATACACAAATGTTAGAGGCCGGAATTTCAGAAGGAATTGTCGGGTTTATTCCGCCAACGGCTAAGCAGGTTATGATTGGCGATGTGACAAGAAGCCGTTTGAAAAATATTAAGGTTCTTTTCTTCCTTGGTGTCAATGATAACTGTATTCCGAAGGCGAAAGGGGCACCGGGGCTTTTAACAGAGCGTGAGAGGGAGCGCATGGAAAAAGAGGGCGTGACGTTAGCACCGGATGCGGAAAAAGAATCGTATAACGAGCAGTTTTACTTATATTTAGCGCTTACGAAAGCGTCTGAGCAGGTGGTTCTAACCTATTCGGTCATGACGTCAAAGGGAGAGAGCAAAAGACCTTCCTATCTGATTAACCGCGTCAAACAGGTATTTCCAAAGCTTGTTGTAGAAAAAGAGGAAATGGATACTTCTTATGAAAAAATCATGGGAAGTGACAAGGGAAAGAGTTATTTAATTTCGCATCTGGCGGACGGCACTTATGCAAAGGATGTTATCTGGTGGGAAATTGCATCTCATTATGAAAAGAAAACGCCCGGCATTTTAAAAGATTTGCTTGGAATTCGGGAAAAACGTGCAGGAAATAATTCGCTCAAAAAAGAAGCGGCAAAGCGGTTGTTTGGTGACGTTTTGTATGGAAGCGTGACAAGATTTGAGCAGTATGTGCAGTGTCCGTTTGCATTCTTTGCGCACTATGGACTTTTACTGAACGAACGGCAGCAGTACGAAATCAGCAGTCTTGATCATGGAAATTTATTCCATCAGGCGATGGAACATTTGTCACATGAACTGGAACAAAGGAACAAAAACTGGCAGGATTTAAGTGAAAAAGAGGTGGTTTTACTGGCGGCTGAGTGTGTCGATGCCGTGGCAGAGCGGTACCAGGGCAGAAAATATTTTCAATCGAACCGAGTGTCCTTTATGTTAAAGCGGTTGAAAAACGAGGTGGTACATTCGGTCTGGGCGATGTGGCATCAGATGCAGGAGGGGGACTTTGTGCAGACTTACACGGAAAAAGGATTCCGGGGCAATGATAAAGAGTGGGAATCGATGTGTATTCCGTTTGGTGAAGATGCAAAAATCTGTCTCAATGGTGTGATTGACCGCGTGGATTTATGTTCTCTTCCGGGAGAGGAATTGATTAAGATTATTGACTATAAGAGTAGTGACTCACAGGATTTGTTGTTAGCAAAGATATACTATGGATTGCAGATGCAGCTTTTGACCTATCTGGAGGCGGCAAAAGAAATGGTTGAAAAGGAGCATAAGGGCAAAGAGGCGGTTCCGGCGGCGATGCTTTACTATGCCATTAAAGAGAAAAATTTGGATTGGAAGCCGGAAAGCGAAGAAGAATACGAAAAACGTGTTCTTGACAGCATGAAATGCAAAGGATATGTGAATGAGGAGCCGGAAATTATCGGACATCTTGATAAGTCGGTAGTAAATGGCGGTGAGCTTATACCCGGACAGAAATCCGGTGTGGTTCCGGTGGCTGTTGACAAAAAAGGACTTTTGAAAAAAAATTCCGGAACGCTTTCCACAAAGGACTTCGAAACATTGATTGCGCATACAAAGGAAAAAATGAAAGAATGTGGAAAAGGCATTTTAGATGGTAAAATCGAAGCCATACCATATGTGTATGAAGACAACGAGGGTTGCACCTATTGTCCATATGGAAGTGTGTGCGGACATGAGTCGAAAAAAGATGGTGTACGCGAAATGAAAAAAATGAGTGATGACGAAGTATGGGAGGCATTGTATGGGGACGATTAATTGGACAAAAGACCAGCAGCAGATTATTGATATGAGAGGCTGCAATATTTTGGTTTCGGCGGCCGCCGGTTCCGGTAAGACAGCCGTGTTAGTGGAGCGCATTTTTAAGCGGATTACGGACAAAAAAGACCCGGTAAATGTGGATCAGTTTGTTGTCGTGACATTTACGAAACTCGCGGCAGCCCAGATGAAAGACCGCCTGCGCGAACGTATTGAAGAAGCACTGGCAGAAGACCCGTCAAATGAACATTTGCTGCGGCAGGAGGGGCGTCTTTCACTTGCACACATTTCTACCGTACATAGTTTTTGCAGTGAAATCGTAAAGCGGTATTTTCACCGGATTGGTCTTGACCCGGCTTTCCGCATGGGAACCGAGGCAGAGACAAGACTTCTTATGCAGGATGTTTTGGATGAATTGTTGGAGGAGGAGTATGGAAAGGGTGAAGAAGATTTTCTGGAACTGGCGGGAATGAGTGAGTTTAACCGCCATGATGATGAAATGGGAAATCTGATTGGAAGAATTTATAATCAAATGATGGGGCAGCCGTTTCCGCTCCGATTTCTGGATGAGATGGAGGCATTTTATGATGCCCAAACGGTGGACGAATGGGAAAACTCAGGATTTATGAAAAACTTACTGGCTTCCACGAAAACATTTCTTCAGGGAATACTTCAGGAATATAAGGCACTGAAAGATATTTGCCATGGACCAAACCAACCGCTGTTTTATGAGCCTTATCTGGATGAGATGCTGGCATTTTTGTCGGATTTGCCGGAGAACTCAGGATATGAAGAGTATCGCGCTTATTTTGGCAGACTTCCGAAACTTACAATCCGTGCACCAAGAGGCCTGACGGGAGAGGAAAAGGTAAATAAAGAAGCCGTTCGTTTAAGCTGCAAGGATGCTGAAAAACGCATGGTGGAATGGAAAGAACAGTATTTTGATAAAGAGGCAGAGGAACATCTTAATGATTTAAAGGATACGAGCCGGAAGATGAAGGCGTTATTCCGCCTGACCAGAAGGCTGCATGAACTGTTTGTGGCAGAAAAAAGGGAGCGGGGGATTCTCGACTTTAATGACTTAGAGCAGTTGACGATTTCGATTCTTTTACAAAAGGATGAGGAGAGCGGCGCATATGTCCGAACGGATGCAGCGAAGGAACTGGCGAATGAATTTGTTGAAATTATGATTGATGAGTACCAGGATAGTAACTATGTGCAGGATACGATTCTTCATGCGGTTTCGAGAGATGGGCTTGCCGGTGAAATGCCGAATATTTTTATGGTAGGAGATGCCAAACAGAGTATTTACCGGTTCCGTGGCGCACGTCCTGAATTGTTTGCCGAAAAACTTTTGTCCTACAATAAAAAAGAGGGAACGTTATACCGCAGAATTGATTTGCAGAAGAACTTCCGAAGCAGAGAAATTGTGTTAGAGAGTACGAATGAAGTATTTTCCCGTATGATGCATACAGATATCGGCGGTGTGGAATACGACGATGAAGCCAAACTGCATTTGGGAAGTGATTTTGAAAATACAGAAAAAAAAATTGCGAAAAATGTGGACGTCTATGCGATTTTAGGAAAGCAGAATATGGAGGCGGAGGGCACACTTGCAGCACTGAAAATTCAGGAAATGGTATCGGGGGAAACGCCGCTTTATGTGAAGGATAAAGAAGGGTACCGAAAGGCTGAGTATGGGGATGTTGTCATCATCGTCCAGACAAATTCACAGGGACAGGCGTATTTCGATGCACTGAAGGATTATGAAATTCCGGCAGTGATGGAGAAAAAGAGAGGATTTTTTGATACGAGGGAAATCGGTCTTATGGTTTCCATGCTTCAGGTGATTGACAATCCGCATCAGGATATTCCTTTGGCGGCAGTGTTACTTGGACCAATGTTTTCTCTGACTGAAGATGAACTTGCTGTTATCCGCATGGAAAATCGCACGGCAGATTTGTATGATGCCATTTTAACCTATGACAAGAGTGATGCTTTGTATGAGAAATTGCAGCACTTTCTCGAGACACTTTCATATTTTAGGAAGAAGGCGTCTTATGCGGCCGTCGGGGAAATTGTGCAGGATATTTATGACCATACAGGAATTTATGAGGCGGTCCGCCTAATGCCAAATGGTGTGCAGCGAAATGCGAATATGGACAGTTTGATGGCGATTGCCTGGGAATTTGATGGGACGACCTATCACGGATTGTATTCGTTTGTTCGTTATCTGGAAAAAATTTCACAGCAGACCGAGGAGATGGGCGAAGTAAATCTCTCAGGAGAAGAAGAAAATGTTGTGCGGATTATGACAATTCATAAAAGCAAGGGACTTGAATTTCCAATCTGCATAATCGGCGGCATGGGGCACGCAATTCATGTTCCGGATAAAAGCATCCTTACGATTCATCCGGATATTGCGATGGTAATGCCGGTTGTGGATAATGAAAAAAGGACAAAGAAGAAAACGATTTATACCCATTATCTCAAATACGTAAACGCCCAGGATGAACTTGGCGAAGCGATGCGTAAACTTTATGTTGCGATGACGCGTGCAAAGGAAAAATTGATTTTATTGGGATGTGCAAAGAATACGGATTCAGCGGCGGTAACCGGGGAAAACAGGCAGAAAATAAAGACCTTTTTCGATATGGTCTTGCCGGCGGTACATATCCGGACGGATTTATTTCATCTGGTAGAAGTCGAGACGGATGATTTGATTTTACAGGTGGAACATGGTATGGTACAAGAGACGGTAAAGGAGCAGGCTCTTTATAATTTTGACACAACCATCTGCTATGATAAACCTTTACAGGAGATGTATGAATGGATGGATGCGGCGGATGAGCCGGAGCCGGAACCACTGCCGGTAAAAGTGTCGGTATCCGATTTGAAAATTCAGTCGATGGAAGAACTGGACATGGAAGACTTTACCATTCTCACACATGAGGAGAAGGAGGAAGAAAAGCCGGTTCCTGCGTTTATGCAGACAGAGACAAAAGAAAAATCGGCAAACCGAGGTGCTTTATACGGAACAATCTGGCATCAGGTGATGGCGGTAATTGATTTTGTAAATACGGAAGATGAGGCACAGATTCGTAAAGAAGTAAAACGGTTAGTTGAGACCGGCAGACTTTGCGAAAGTGATACCGAGGTGTTAAATTATAGACGGCTGTCAGCTTTTTTTGACTCGACGTTAGGAAGAAAAATGCGACAAGCACAAAAGGAAGGACGTCTCCACAGAGAGCAGCCGTTTGTTATGGGGTATCCGGCACGTGATTTGTTTGATGAACGCGGGGAAGATGAGACAGTTTTGGTTCAGGGAATCATTGATGGATATTATGAGACCGATGACGGAATTGTGCTCATGGATTACAAAACCGATTCGCTTAAGCCCGGGGATGAAAAGGTGCTTATATCGCGTTATCGGAGACAGATGGAGTTATACCGGGATGCACTGGAAAAAATGACAGGAAAAAAGGTGGTAAAATGCCTGTTGTATTCGTTCTCACTGAGTGAGACAATTGAATGTTAGGAGGATATTGAGATGATGTATGAAGGATTTGCCAATGTATATGACCATATGATGAATCATATTCCCTATGAGACATGGTTTGAAAATCTTTTGCAGTATTTGCATGAGAGGGGCGTTTTGAACGGAAGAATCTGTGAACTGGGATGCGGTACCGGCGTAATGACGGAGAAATTTGCGGCTGCCGGATATGACATGATTGGTCTGGATAAATCGGTGGATATGCTTGCGATTGCGAAGCAGAAGCAGGAAGAGAGCGGTTCCGATATTTTGTATCTGCATCAGAACATGGAAGAAATGGAATTGGACGGCCCGGTAGATGTGATGCTCAGTGTGTGCGATTCCGTGAATTATCTGCTTCATGAGGAGGAAATGAATAAACTTTTTAGCCGGGTGAAAACGTATGTTAAACCGGGCGGTTATTTCATTTTCGATTTGAAGACGGCGTACTGTTACCGAAACATCATCGGCAACCAGACATGGGTTGAGCAGGATGAGGAAGTCAGTTATATCTGGGAAAACTATTTTTATGAAGATCAGGATATTAACGAATATATGCTCACAATTTTTAGAAAACAGGCAGATTCCGAACTGTATGAGCGCACGGAGGAAGCGCATTACCAGCGTGCCTATGATATGGACACGTTAAAACGACTGATTGAGAAAAATGGGCTTGCGTTGGTTTCTTTTCTGGATGAAGATATGAAACAGATGCCAAATGAAACCAGCGAGCGCATTTATGTAATTGTACAAGCATGAGAAGGAGAGATTCGATGAACCGGAAAGTCTTTTACACCATTTTAGGAATGACAATTTTATGTGGACTGGTGCTTTTTCACAGCGGTAATTCACTGGCGGCAAACCAGACGGGAATTGTGACGGCATCGTCATTGAATGTACGCACGGGGGCAGGTACTTCCTATGATATTTTACAGTATAACAATGCCAATGTTTTGTTGGCGAAAGAAGATAAAGTGACTATTTTGGAGAAATTGTCAGGCTGGTATCAGGTTAGTTTTGTAAAGGATAACACGACTTTGACAGGCTTTGTCAGTTCCAATTATATTGCGATTGAACAGGCGTCGACTGCGGTACCTGCACCGACAGTAACGCCGGCATCTACATCAGAACCAACAATTACCTATCGCTATGAGACATCCTACCGGCCGGTTTCAGTGGGTGCAAAGGTGCTGAAAAAATCCAAGCTTTACAAAGCAAATGGAAAGAGTGTTTATAAGGTTGGCAGGAAAAAAATGTCGCTTGCAAAGGGAAAGAAAATAAAAGTAATTGGTGAAAAGACGCTGAAAGGGAAAAAATGGTTCCATGTTTCTTTTACATATAAAAAGAAAAAAAGGAAGGCATATCTGCAGAATAAATATGTGAAACTGACAGCGGGCAAAGGTATATATGCACAGATTTTCAATGTGAAAAAGGCGGCGAATATCCGTAAAAAGAAAGGAACCGGTTCAGCATATAAAAAGGTAGGCGGGAAAAAAGTATCCATTGCCAAGAAAGCGGCAGTTACGATTGTAAGTGATGTGGCAGTAAAGAGTACCAGATGGTATAAACTGCGTTTTAACTACAAGGGAAAGACTTATACCGGATATTCCAATGCGAAATATGTAAAACTTGCAAAGAAACCGGTGACGAAAAAAGTTGCGGTAGTTGCCATGAGCGATGCGCAGTTTGAGCAGGCAATGAAAAATGAAGGATTTCCGGAATCGTATAAACAGAGTTTACGTGCACTTCATTCGGCATATCCGTATTGGCAGTTTAAAGCCTATAAAACCGGTCTTGACTGGAATACGGCTGTAACGGAGGAATCGAAAACGGGTGTGAACCTGATTTCCAATGCGAGAGCAAAGGCATGGAAGTCAACCGAAAAAGATGCATACGATGCATCTACCGGCAAGTGGAAGGTATTTGACGGAAGCACATGGGTTGCTGCATCGAAAGCTGCGGTGGCATATTTTATGGATCCCAGAAACTATTTAAATGATCGAAGTATTTACATGTTTGAGTTACTGGAATATCAGTCGCAGTACCAGACAAAATCCGGTGTCAATACAATTTTGTCCAACACACCATTTTACAACAAGAAGTTTTCCTATACGGATGTAAACACCGGTGCGGCGAAAACGATGTATTATGTGACTGCATTCATGGAGGCAGCGAAGATTAGCAAGGCAAGTCCTTATCATCTGGCTAGCCGTGTCAAACAGGAAGTCGTGACAAGTGCGACAACAACGAGTACGGCAGTTACCGGTACGGTATCTTCCTATCCGGGAATTTATAATTTTTATAATATTGGTGCGACTAGCAGCAGTACACCGGTGTTAAACGGACTGAAGTGGGCGAGTGATAAAAAGGCGGGTACTTATTTAAGACCTTGGACCGACCCATACCGTTCGATTGTCGGCGGCGCGCAGTACATAAGTTCCGGCTATATTGCCAAGGGGCAAAATACGTGTTATCTTGAAAAATTTAACGTGACAAGTTATAAACGCTATTCCCATCAGTACATGACAAATGTGGAAGCGGCGTATGAAGAATCGATTAAGACGAAAAAGGCATATGCCGGTATGATGGACAAATCTCCATTGGTATTTTCAATTCCGGTTTATGAAAATATGCCGGCGGCAAACAGCCCAATGCCCAAATAAAAAGGACAAGAAAGGGAAGGGACGATACGATGAAAAAAAGAATGACAGCAGGAATTATTTTGATACTTATGATGGCATTTTGTCTGCCGGTTACGGCAAAGGCGGCGAGCGGTTCGCTGCAGTTATCGGCACTGTCAGAGACGGTAAGCAAGGGAAGTCAGGTGACGGTAGTATGTCAGGTGGCGTCTGCCGAGTCCTTTGCGGATGTTTCGTTCCGTCTTTCCTATGATGATTCGATTTTAACTTTTCTTTCCGGTGGCAAAAAGGTAAGCGGCGGAAATGGCATGCTGGAAATTGCCTCTACGGGAAATACGGCCGAAGTGCCGAAAAAGACCTTTTCCCTGCAATTCAAGGCAAAGAAAAAAGGAACCACGATAATCCGGGCAGACGGAGATATATCGGTGACAAATGCAAGCGGCGAAAAATTTTCCATGTGGAGTAACCAGGTGGCGGTTTCGGTTGTGAAAAAGAAGAAAAAGACGGGAAATACTGAGGTACAAACTACACCGAAGGCAACAAATGTTCCGGTAGTGACGGCACCGCCGGTAAAATCCAAAGAAAATCGTCTGAAAACGCTGAAACTTGACGCTGTTTCGATGACGCCGGAGTTTTCGCCGGAAGTTACGTCTTATGAGGCGACAGTAGATGCTAATTCGGATTCTTTGTATTATTCGTATGCGCTTCAGGATGAGAAAGCGAGAGTTTCGGTGCGTGGCGGCGAGAATCTTTCTGAGGGAAATAATGATGTATCGTTTGTTGTGACGGCGGAAGATGGCAGTGTGAGAGAATATAAAGTGATGGTTACGAAAGAAACAAAGGAAGAGACCGAGAGCCGGGAAGATGAGGCAGATACAACGCAGTCTGTTGGATTTGTGGTCGAGCAGAAAGGGGATAAAAAGATTATCAAAAATTCTTATGAATTTGAGGTTGCAAATCCCGATGATTTAGAGCGGGTGCCGGAAGGATATATTCAATCGTCCGTTGTGCTTTCTGGTGTTACGGTGCCGGCTTTTACGATGGAACATGATTTGGATAACAATTATCTGCTTTTGTATCTGAAACCAAAAACCGGGGATGCAGCGCTTTACCAGTATGACCGCACGGAGCAGACGATTCAGAAATATACCGGAACGATGGTAGAACGTGTGAATAAGGGCGAAACGGCAGATGACAGTGGTTCATTTCCGATTTCCACGACAGTCCTTATGGCAGTGATTATTGTTTTGATTGTTACGGTATTGAGCCTTTTGATTGCCATGCTTAAGATGGCGATGAAGCGCCGGGATAAAAAAGGGAAGGAACTTGATTTTTAAGAGGCTATCTGTTATACTGCGGATAGAACAAAGGAGGAAATAAAAAATGTATATATCCATTGATTTTAACAGTGATGAAGCATTGTATCTCCAGCTTAGAAATCAGATTGTTTATGCGATTGTTAAGGCAGAGTTAAGAGAAGGGGAAAATCTTCCCTCCGTCCGTGATATGGCAGAGACGGTTGGGATTAATATGCACACGGTAAATAAGGCATATGCGATGCTCAGACAAGAAGGATATCTGCAGCTTGACAGGCGTCACGGTGCAATTGTGGCGGTTGATGTGGATGAAATTAAAGCGCGCATGGAACTGGCGCAGACAATGGATTTGATTTTAGCACAGGCGATTTGTAAAAATGTATCGCGTGAAGATGTACACAAGTTAGTGGACGAAATTTATAACCAATATGAAGGATATCGAAATGGAGAATCATTATGAGTAGACAGTTTACTACGGAAGCAGAAAAAGCGTTGAATAAAGCTGCTAAATTTGCCATTCGTATGGGACAGAGGATTGTCGGAAGCGAACATCTTTTGTTCGGTCTTAGTGCGGCACCTGGTGTGGCAGCAAAAGTTTTAAAAGAAAATGGCATGGATAAAGAGCGGTTAGACATAGAAGTTCGTGAATACTGCGGTATGTCGGATGTTGTCGAAATAGAGCCTTTGCGGGGTGAGACTTCGCCGAAACTGGAGGCACTTTTACTGGCGGCGGCAGAGGAAGCCGGGAAAATGCAGTTAAAAGAGACTGGAACGGAGCATATGCTGTTGGCAATTTTAAAAGACACGTCATGTGTGGCGTATAAGATTTTGCTAGCGTCAGGTGCGCCAATTCAGAAGCTTTATACAGACATTATTCTCACGACCGGCGGTGATATGGTACAGGCAAAAAATGAACTGATTGCCAGCCGTTCCCGCAACAAGAAAAATTCGGGTACTCCGACATTAGACCAGTATGCCAGAGATTTGACGCAGTATGCAAAGGACGGAAAACTGGATCCGGTATTAAATCGTGACGATGAGATTGAGAGTGTGATTGGAATTCTCAGCCGGCGCATGAAAAATAATCCGTGCTTGATTGGTGAGCCAGGTGTTGGTAAGACGGCAATTGTGGAAGGACTGGCATCTCGTATTGTGGATGGTGCGGTGCCGGATACATTGGAACAAAAAAGAATTCTTACATTGGATTTGTCCGGCATGGTTGCCGGTTCGAAATACCGTGGCGAATTTGAGGAGCGGATTAAACGTGCCCTTCGCGAGACGAAAGCGGCAGGAAATATTTTACTTTTTATCGACGAACTGCATACCGTTATTGGTGCCGGCGGCGCAGAAGGAGCAATTGACGCATCAAATATTTTGAAACCGGCGATGGCGCGTGGTGAGATTCAGGTGATAGGTGCGACAACGAGAGAAGAGTACCGTAAGCATATTGAAAAAGATGCTGCCTTAGAACGCCGTTTCCAGCCGGTTGTCATTGAAGAACCATCTGCTGTTCAGACGATTAGCATGTTAAAGGGGCTTAGAAGCCGCTATGAGGAATTTCACAAAGTGGAAATTACAGATGCAGCCATTGAGGCAGCAGTCCAGTTGTCGGAGCGCTATCTGAATGACCGTTATCTGCCGGATAAGGCGATTGATTTGATTGATGAGGCATCTGCCAAATTCCATTTGCAGACTGTTTATGCACAGTCTGACCGCACGCAGGAATATGAAAAAGAGCGGGAAGATTTGTATGAGCAGAAAGAGCAGGCTTTGATTGCCGGTGACTTAGAGCGCGTGAGAGAGCTGCTTGCTGCGGAAAAGAAGTTAGAAAAGAAAATAGAAAAAGAAGAAGAATTAAAACAGGAACAGCGACAGAAAAAAGATAAAATTCTGCCATCTCACATTGCCCAGGTGGTTGCCAAGTGGACACACATTCCGGTAGAGCAGATGGAGGAAGCGGAGAAAGAGAGACTCAAAAAACTGGATGCCATTTTGCATGAGCGTGTCGTTGGACAAAATGATGCTGTTAAGGCTGTGGCTCGTGCAATTCGCAGGGGGCGCGTGGGCTTAAAAGACCCGAAACGTCCAATTGGTTCATTTTTATTCTTAGGACCTACAGGTGTCGGAAAAACAGAACTTAGCAAGGCTTTGGCAGAAGCTGTGTTTGGTTCGGAAAAAGATATGATTCGCGTTGACATGTCGGAGTACATGGAGAAACAGAGCGTGTCGAAAATGATTGGTTCACCTCCGGGATATGTTGGTTATGAAGAGGGCGGACAGCTCAGCGAAAAGGTTCGCAGAAAGCCGTATTCGGTTCTTTTGTTTGACGAAATTGAAAAGGCACATCCGGATGTCTTTAATATGCTTTTGCAGGTGTTAGAGGATGGTCACATTACGGACGCCCACGGCAAAAAGGTGGATTTTAAAAATACGATTATCATTATGACATCAAATGCCGGCGCAAACCGGATTATTTCTCCAAAAACACTTGGCTTTGGACAGGTGAAGACGAGCGAGGAGGAATACAAGAAGATGAAGGAAGGCGTGATGGAAGAAGTGAAACATATCTTCAAGCCGGAGTTCATTAACCGTGTGGATGAAATGATTGTTTTCCATGCCCTTAATAAGGAAAATATAAAAGATATTACAAAGATTATGTTAAAGCAGTTTGCAAAACGAGTGAAAAACCAGATGGATATGGAACTTTGCATAGCAGACGATGTGGTTGATTTTATTTCCGATAAAGGCTTTGATAAAGATTACGGCGCAAGACCAATCCGCCGTGCTTTGCAGACCGAACTTGAGGACGTTTTGGCAGAGGCTGTGCTTATGGAAGATATTTCTATCGGAGATACGGTGGATGTTTCGCTTTCTTGTGAAGGAACGAAGAAGAAAATTGTAGTAAAAAAGAAGACTTTTGCGGATGAGAAAAAGTGAAGAAAAAATCACAAAAAAGTAATGGCAAAATAAGTCGAAATATTGTATACTTGAAGTATAAAAAAGATGCTGCAATGAAAAGGCGTCAACGAGTGAACGAAGGAGGAATCACAAGATGGGCGTAGTAGAAGAATTGATTCGCAAAGATGCGGATGGGACGTTAAGCTTTGGCAATTATTTGCTGGATACGAAGACGAAAAAATCGGATTTTGCATTCGAGGGTGCAACCTACAAAATCAAGACCTTTAAGGAAATTACCAAATTGGAGAAGAATGGTACGTTAGTGTATGAATCGGTACCGGGTTCTACTGTAACAAAGTTTAAGGGTAATCCGGATGTGGTTGAGTTTGAAGTAGAAGCACCAAGCGATATCAGTTTCACGCTTGAGATGGAACCATCCACCGAGTATAAATTGGTTGTTGATGGTGTGTCGGCAGGAAGAATCCCGACAAATGTCGGAGGCAAACTCAATGCGAGTTTATCTTTGAACGAAGGCGCGAAATCCAGCGTTAAGATTGTAAAGTGCTGATAAGTATGGATACCTCGGAAAAGGAAATGAAGTGATTTTTGGGCACCGGCAAGAATTTGCCGGTGCTTCTGCACATTATATCGTGGGAAAGGTGACTATGGCGAAAGAAAAGACAGTATTTTTTTGTAAGGAATGTGGTTGTGAGTCCTCAAAGTGGGTTGGACAGTGCCCGGCATGCCATGAGTGGAATACGATGGTGGAAGCACCTGCTAATGGCAAGCGGGGAAGGACTTCTTTAAGTGGCGGACGCCGCTCTGTGCCGATGGCAGCAAAGCCTGCTAAAATGAATGAGATTGAGACGCAGAAAGAGTGCAGACGACCGACCGGTATGAAAGAATTGGACCGGGTTTTAGGCGGTGGTATCGTACCCGGCTCTTTGATTTTGGTAGGTGGTGATCCGGGAATCGGAAAATCCACTCTGCTTTTGCAGATGTGCCGTCTGGTGTCCGCTGAAGGTACGAAAGTGCTTTATGTCTCCGGTGAGGAATCGGCAAGACAGATTAAACTCCGTGCCGAGCGGATTGGCAAATTTACGGATGATTTGTATTTGTTTTCAGAGACATGTATCGGTACCATTTTACAGGCGGTGGATGAGGTGAAGCCGGAGGTGTTGATTGTAGATTCGATTCAAACCGTTTTTGAGGAAAGTGTGGATGCGGCACCCGGCAGTGTAAGCCAGGTGCGCGAAATTACTTCGATACTTTTGCAGCTGGCAAAAAGTCAAAATATTACGATTTTTATTGTCGGTCATGTGACGAAAGAAGGAAATGTGGCTGGTCCGAGAATGTTAGAGCATATGGTGGATACGGTGCTTTATTTCGAGGGTGATAAAACGGCGATGTACCGGATGCTCCGGGGTGTCAAAAACCGTTTTGGTTCGACAAACGAAGTCGGTGTTTTTGAAATGCAGAATCAGGGCTTAGTGGAGGTGCCAAATCCTTCGGAATATCTGATGCAGGGACGTCTCCCAAATGAAGCCGGTTCTGTGGTTGCCTGTACGATGGAAGGCAGCCGGCCATTTCTTTTGGAGGTTCAGGCTCTCGTCTGCCAGACCGGTTTCCCGATGCCAAGGCGTACGGCGGTAGGGACAGATTATAACCGTGTGAATCTTTTGATGGCGGTACTGGAAAAGCGAATGGGCGTGCGGATGGCAGACTGCGATGCCTATGTAAATGTAGCCGGCGGCATGAGAGTTGTTGAACCGGCGTTAGACCTTGCACTTGTGGCGGCACTTTTGTCGAGTTATCATAACCGGAGTCTCCAAGACGGCATGCTTTTGTTTGGTGAGGTCGGACTGGTTGGTGAGGTGCGTGCGGTATCACAGGCAGAGCGTCGTGTAGCAGAGGCAATCAAAACGGGTTACACGGTGTGTGTACTGCCGGAAAGTAACCGTGTCTCTATTGAAAAAGCAGGTAATCTTGATACCCAAAAAATTAAACTTATTGGCGTTAGGCACGTGAGAGAACTGTTAGACTGCGCAGGTTTATAGAATTGTGTGTGTAGCTTGTGTAAAATATGATTGGATAAAGGAAGGATAAAAGAAATGAAACAACTTAAAGAATTATGGACACTTGTAAACAACTGGCTTGGCAATGGAAAAAAATGCATCATTGGTTTGGCGTTTCTCCTCGTTGGTTTTGTCATGAACTGGTTTTCTCATCCGGTAGAGGGACTTTCTCAGATTCCGTTTACCTTGATGACCGCCGGAGGTTTGTGCCTTGTCAATGCGTTGTTTTCGAAGTGGACAGATAAAAATATCAATTTGTTGTTCTTTGTCCTTGCTTTTATTTGCGTAATGGACCTTGGAATTGTTCTTCTCGATGGTGATTTCTCACAGTTTACCACGATGGTTACTGTTACCTGTGCCTGCACAGTTTTTTCATGGGCATTAAACTTTGCCCTTTTGCAGTCGGTAGAAGTAGACGGTGCTGCCAAGAAAATTGTAATGTCGTTTTTGGCAACGGTTTGCAGTGCCGTGATTATGGCAGCAGTGTTTGTTGGTTCGATTTGGCTGGCATCGTAAAATCTGTGGATTCTTTCAGTGAGACAACGTTATTTGTCTTAAAAGTCAAAAAGAGTTGCATATTTAAGAGAAAATTTTTCTAAGGACGTCCTGAAATGCAACGCTATGTACAAAATCAGTCAAAAAAAGTTGCAAAAAATAAAATAGTAATGGAAACAAACGCAAATAAAACAACGCTTTTCTTTCAATTAATGAGAAAGCGTTGTTTTTTTGTCGGTTCTAAACTTGTTGGCTCCTCCCGCTGCGCGGGTCCCTCCTCATAGTATCAATTATCAGGGCTCCTCCCACTACGTGGGTCTCTCCTCATAATATTAATTAATATCATCGAAGAAGATAGGGAGTCTTTTTTTGAATAAGTCGAGGGCAATATTTGCTACTTCGCGCATCTGTGGGTGTGCATGGGAGTCACAACGCAGACGGAAGAAGTTACGCCAGGAGCGAAGATTCATTGTCACGACGATTTCTGTCTTTAAACTGTTTGGAAGTACCGAACGGGCTTCCTGTGGTGTGGCACCCAGTTCAATCAGCTCAAAGTAAGATTTCTCTGCATTTTCCATGGCACGCATCCATGCTTCGTATTTCTGTAAATCAGTTTCGTTGTTTAAATCATAAGAAAATCCACCGGCGATATCGATAACAGTAATTTCGTTGCCGAATTTGTCACCGGAGTAGTTACAGTAACGTGTGCTTTCCTGGCTGTAGCTGGCAATGCGGTGGCGTACAATTTCATGGGTAATACCGCGGTCACAAATCATACGGACTGTAACAGCCTCGTGTTCGATGACAGATTCATGTCCTCTTTTCAAAATATTGCGGATAAAACGTTCCGCAGACTCCTCTGTAATATTTCCCTCGCTCTTGTAGCATACACGTCCGATTTTCTCTATTTTACGAATCATTTCATCGTAATCTTTCATATCAATGATTTCTACACTGGGTTTTGTTACATTCATGATTCTTCTCCATTCTGTTCATCAATTTCTTAAGGCTTAGTATATAGTATGTGTCAGCTTTTTGCAAGCATAATACATTGACCGGGTTTTTAATTATAGATAAAATATTATCAGGTAATAAACAAATTAATGCAAAATTATATGTAAAGGGGAAGTGTTAGAATGAAAAGTAGAACCAAAAAAGTGACGGCAAAAGCAGTACTTATTGCACTTTTGGTAAGTGCAGCAGCCAGTCCGTTCCAAAGCAATATGGCATCATCAAAAGCTGTAGCAAAAAAAATTAGCGTGACGCTTAATAAAAAAAGACTATCGCTAAAGACCGGACAAAGATTTCGATTGAAAGCGAAAAAGAAACCGGCAAAGGCGAAAGTTTCTTTTTCATCGTCAAAGCGCTCGGTGGTGTCAGTAAATAAAACGGGACTTGTCAAAGCGAAAAAGCCTGGAAAGGCTTCGATTACCGCGACTGTTAAATACAAAGGAAAAAAGAAAAAGGCAGTTTGTAAAGTGAGGGTTGTATCAAAAAGGAAGACAATCAATAAGCAGATACAACCATCTGCACCGGCAGCAAATACACAGCAGCCAGCACCAACGGCAACAGCAAAGCCGGTAATAACTGATCCGACTGCAACACCAAATGCTGCGCCTAAAGGAACACCGCGTGCAACGAAAACACCATCGCCTACGCCGGTAGAAATTACATATAAGGCCGATTATACAGTAGAACTTGGAAGTACCCTTGATGTGAAGAAAGAAGTAAAACCGTCGGAGGGAGTCATTACGGATTATAATGTTTCTACGTCGAATAATTATGTAGCAATTATTGATGCAAGAGGAAAGATAAAACCTCTGCACATTGGAAAGTGTACTCTCATTTTGACATCAAAGGCAGATGATACAAAAAAAGAAACTTATAAACTTTGTGTAACGGATGAATTTGTTGCGGAGGATGGTTATAATTTCTATAAAGAAGATATTGCACATGGCGAGGTATCGGATTTTACATATCCTTCCCAATACCGTGAAAGCGGCGAAGGACATGCCAAGATTTATTTTCCACCGGATTATGATCCTAAAAATAAGACATATAATTTGTTGTTCTGTCTGCACGGTGGCGGACAAAATGAGGATTATTGGACTTGCGGAAGAAAGACTTCAGCCGGAGCCGGATGTCATGCAAACAATATTATGGACTATTTGTATGATACGAAAGAGGCGGAAGAGTGTATTGTAGTATTTCCGAATGGCAACATTAACTATGATAAAAGTAAAACATATCCAAATACAGAGCCTAATCCGGTTGTTCAGAATTCGTGGAGTAACTGTTATTTGTTCGAATATGAAGTGATTTATGATTTACTTCCGTATATGGAAAAAAATTATCCGGTAAAAAAAGGCGCTGCTCATACAGGTGTGTGCGGGCTGTCTATGGGCTGTGGAGAAGCCATTGAACTGGGGTTAAAACATCCGGATTTGTTCCAGTATATGGGATTCTTCTCGGCTGGACCATTTGCTTCAACCAAGCAGACGATTGTAACGACACAAGAGGATGCCAATCGTCTGAACAGTCAGATTAAGTTGTGTTTCTTTATCACCGGACAGCAGGACCATATGATGGATGATAGTGCAAGAAGATTTGTTAATCAGTGTGATTTGCTTGGATTAAATAATATGTTTTTGGAAGTAAAAGGAACCGGTCATGATGACAGGTGCTGGGATCGTGCCTTTTACACTTTTATGCAATATGCTTTCAAATAAAAATTATTTCAGAAAATGATTGACATTGGTTTTGTTTTTTGGTAATATATTATTCGCTGGCAGTGGTTGTCGGCGAAAATGCGGAGTTGCTGGAATTGGCAGACAGGCATGACTAAGGATCATGTGCTCGTAGGGCGTGTGGGTTCAAGTCCCATACTCCGCATGTCATATAGATGCTGTATAGACGATGAAATCGGCTGTACAGCATTTTCTTATTTTAAGGAAAATGAGTGGCGTAATACGCTGTCGATGTTTCTTTACAGATAAGGCGTGATATGATACACTTTTTTATGCGGTACAAGGCTTTTGTATCACGAAAAAAATTAAGAAAATGGATAAGCAGCAAAATAGGAGGAACAAGATGAAACGAATTATTTCTATGTGTTTGTCAGCAGTGCTTTTGTTATCCCTTTGTGCGACGGGAGCAGCAAAGATAGCACAGGCAGAAGAAAAACAGAAAGTGATTGTAATTGATGCAGGACACCAGACTCGTGCGATGAGTGCAACGGAGCCGATTGGACCGGGCTCAAGTCAGAGAAAGGCAAAGGTGACCGGAGGAGCGAGTGGCTGTGTGACACATCTGCCGGAATATAAATTGAATCTTCAGGTGGCTAAAAAGTTACAGAAAGAATTGGTAAATCGTGGCTATAAAGTAATCATGGTGCGTACAAAAAATAATGTCCGCATGTCAAATGTGCAGCGTGCTAAAGTCGCGAACAAATACAAAGCGGACGCTTTTATCCGAATTCACGCAAACAGTGCGGGAAGTTCGAGTGTCAAAGGAGCACTGACGATAGCACCGGCATCTAATAACCGTTACATGACAAAAGCAAACCGTAAGGCAAGCCAGAAGCTCTCTAAGAAGGTTTTAAAAGCTATGTGTAAAACGACAGGAGCAAAGAACCGCGGTGTTATGTATACGAACAGTATGACAGGCATCAACTGGTGTAAAGTTCCGGTTACAATTGTGGAAATGGGCTTTATGAGTAATCCAAGCGAGGACAGAAAGATGGCAAAAGCTTCTTATCAGAAGAAGATTGTCAAGGGAATTGCGGACGGAATTGATAACTTTTTTTAACAGAATATAAGTCCCTAAAGCACAAAAACCGCTTGCGAATCTCTGCCAAAATGGTAAAATAGATAGTATAAAAAATGAGTTTTTTTTACAGAAAGGCGGGGATTATCATGAATAAAGTGATTACGATTACAAGACAGTTTGGTAGTGGGGGAAGAGAAATCGGAAAGAAGTTAGCAGAGGCTTATGGAATTCCATTTTACGATAATGAAATCATTTCCCGTGCGGCAAAAGACACCGGTTTTGCAGAGGCGGCTTTTGAGCGCGCAGAGGATAAAGCAAGCAACAGTCTGCTTTATTCCATTGCGATGGGAATGAATGTATTTTCCAGTCAGGATGTCGGATTTTCCGGTTTGTCGTTAGATGACCGTATTTTCTTAGCGCAGTCGAAGGTGATTCGCAATGTAGCAAAAGAAGGTCCTTGCGTAATTGTTGGCAGATGTGCGGATTACATTTTGAAAAATCAGGAAAATGTAGTCAATCTGTTTATTCGCGCAACACTCGATTTCCGCATTAAACGTGCGATTGAGGTAGAGGGAATTCCGAAAGAAAAATCAGCAGAAATGGTTATGAAAAAAGATAAAAGCAGAGCGAACTATTATAAGTATCACTCTGGTGAACGCTGGGATAACGTGCTTAATTATGATTTTGCTATCCGTAGTGACTTGTGCGGAATTGATGGCACCGTTGCGTGTCTGAAAGCATATTTAGACCAGATGTAATAAGATTAAAGGAGAACGAAGACAATGAGTAAAAAAATTAGAACAAGATATGCACCGAGCCCGACCGGTAAAATGCATGTAGGCAATTTAAGAACAGCGTTATATGAGTACTTGATTGCAAAACATGAAGGCGGAGATTTCCTTCTACGTATTGAGGATACCGATCAGGAGCGTTATGTTGAAGGTGCTCTTGATTTGATTTATAAAACGATGGACCAGGCAGGACTTAAGCATGACGAAGGTCCGGACAAAGATGGCGGCTATGGCCCTTATGTACAGAGCGAGCGTGTAAAAACCGGTATTTATCTTGAGTATGCGAAAAAACTCGTAGAAAAAGGAGAGGCTTATTACTGTTTTTGTACAAAGGAAAGACTGCAGAAACTTCATGATGAAGCAGAAGCAAGAGGGGAAAAGGCTGCAAAGTACGACAAACATTGTCTTCACTTGACCAAAGAGGAAATTGAGGCAAATCTGGCAGCGGGTGTGCCGTATGTTATCCGCCAGAACAACCCGACGGAAGGAGAAACATCCTTTGATGATGTAATTTATGGAAAAATTACAGCACCAAATGATGAATTGGATGATATGATTCTGATTAAGTCAGATGGTTATCCAACCTATAACTTTGCCAATGTAATTGACGACCATTTGATGGAGATTACACATGTTGTCCGTGGAAATGAGTATCTGTCTTCCGCACCGAAGTACAATCGCCTGTATGAGGCTTTTGGATGGGAAGTGCCGGCCTATATTCATTGTCCGATTATTACGGATGAGGAGCATAAAAAGTTATCCAAACGCCGTGGTGATTCTTCCTTTGAGGATTTGGTAGAACTTGGTTTTCTGCCGGAAGCAATTGTAAACTATGTTGCCTTACTTGGCTGGAGTCCGGCGGATGACCGTGAGATTTTCAGCTTGAAAGAATTGGAAGAAGTGTTTGACTATCATAGAATTAATAAATCACCGGCAGTATTTGATATTGTGAAACTTCGCTGGATGAATGGTGAATATATCAAGGCGATGTCCGATGATGCGTATTATGAACATGCACTTCCGATTATCAAAAAAGTGATTACCAAAGATTTGGATTTGAAAAAAATTGCGGATTTGGTAAAAACACGAATTGAAGTATTCCCGGATATTACAGAGAAGATTGATTTCTTTGAAGAATTGCCGGAATATGATGTGGCGATGTACACTCATAAGAAAATGAAAACAAACAGTGAAAATTCATTGGAAGTATTGAACGAGATGCTGCCACGATTAGAAGCATTACCGGATTTCTCATTTGAGAATGTAGAAAAAGTAGTAAAAGATTATGTGGCTGAAAAAGAATGTAAGAATGGATTGGCACTGTGGCCGCTTCGTACAGCGGTTTCCGGTAAACAGATGACACCGGGTGGTGCTTATGAGATTATGGACATTCTTGGAAAAGAAGAGTCATTAAAGCGAATTAGAAAAGGAATTGAGTTGCTTAATGGAGTGCAATAAAGAACAAGAAGAGGCAATTATGCACCGAGATGGACCTGCTATGGTATTAGCGGGTCCCGGTGCAGGAAAAACCTATGTTATTACCAATCGTGTGAAAGCATTGATTGATGAATATGGAGTCAAGCCGGAACAAATTCTTGTTGTAACATTTTCAAAAGCAGCGGCAGTGGAGATGAAGGAACGTTTTGAAATGCTGACAGGTGGACAGCGTCTGCCAGTCAGATTTGGAACGTTCCATTCTGTTTTTTTTCAGATTTTGCGGCTGGCGTATCATTATGAGGTAAAAGACATTGCAACTCCGGCATTAAAATACCGTTTTCTGGAAGAAACACTCAATGAAACCGGATACGAGGTGGACGATAAAAAAGAATTTCTTTCCGATATTGAAAAAGAAATCAGCCGTGTAAAAGGGGAAGGAATCGAAATAGACTGTTATTTTTCCTCGGCGTGTTCCGCTGAAATTTTTCAGAAAATGTACCGGGGATATCAGGAAAAACTACAAAGACACCGTTGTCTTGATTTTGATGATATGGTAGTATATACATATCAGCTTCTAAAAGAGAGAGAAGATATCCGCAGACGCTGGCAGGCACAGTTTCGGTATTTACTGATTGATGAATTTCAGGATATCAACCGTTTGCAGTACGAGACGGTTTGTATGTTGGCAGAACCGGAGAATAATCTGTTTATTGTCGGGGATGATGACCAGTCAATCTATGGATTCCGCGGTGCTAAGCCGGGTATCATGCTTTCTTTCCCGAAACGCTTCCCGGACACAAAACAGATTGTGCTTGGTGTAAATTACCGTTGTTCGGATGAGATTATGAAAGCGGCAGAACGGCTGATTGGAAAAAATAATGAACGGTACGAAAAACATATTGTTGCAAACAAGGGCAAGGAACAGCCGGTGCATATGAAAAAATGCGAGAATTTACCGGATGAAGCCGAGAAGATTGTGGCACAGATACAGATGTATCAGAAAGAAGGCATTGCGTATCAGGAGATGGCGGTGTTATTTCGGACGAATATGCAGATGCGTTTGCTAGCCGGGAAACTGATGGAACATGGAGTTCCATTTACCATGCGGGAAAATCTTCCGAATTTATTTGATACTTGGATGGCAAAAGATATTATGTGCTATTTGCAGCTTGCACTTGGAAACCGGAGCCGTGAGAAATTTTTAAAGATTGCAAACCGCCCGGTCAGATACTTAAGCCGTACGGCTTTTACAGAACCAGAAGTAAGTTTTGATAAACTCCGTGCCTATTATGCAGTGAAAAATCAGGAGTGGATGGAAGAGCGAATCTGGAATTTTGAGTATGATTTAAAAAATCTGGCATCGCTTTCACCCTATGCGGCAATTCATTTTATACGAAAAGGCATTGGTTACGATGAATTTTTGAAGACTTATGCCGATGAGAGAAATGTAAATGCCGATGACTGGTTTGATGTGTTGGATGAAATGCAGGAGATGGCACGCGACAAAAAGAGCATTCCGGAGTTCCTTTCTTTTGTGGAAAATTACGGGGATACGCTGGAGGAAATGCGGCAGGAGCAGAAGAAGCAGCAGGTCAAAGAAGAACCGGGTGTTTCATTGATGACGATGCACGCCTCCAAAGGCTTGGAATTTCCGGTTGTGTTTGTGCCGACATTAAATGAGGATATTGTACCGTACCGCAAGGCTGTTCAAGAGGGAAATTTAGAAGAAGAAAGACGTATGCTTTACGTGGCAATGACACGTGCAAAAACATATTTGCATCTGTCATTTGTGAAAGAGCGTTTCCATAAAGAGGCGGAGCCGTCACCATTTTTATATGAAATTTCGCCGGCTCTGAAGAATAAAATAAATAAGAAATGAGGTAGATGAAGGTGAAAAAAGCAATAGCTTATGTGCTTGCCGGAGTAATGATGTTTGAAGCGGCAGGGCTGACAGCATCAGAACAGGCACAGGCGTCTGTAAAGGGAAAATTAAATGTGAAATCGGTTACCTTGGCAACCGGAAAATCGGTTACGCTGAAGGTGAAAAATAAAGGAAAGGCAAAGGTGCGTTGGAGTTCATCCAAGAAAAAGATTGCGAGTGTTTCTTCACGTGGTAAAGTGAAGGCAAAGAAAAAAGGAAAAGCAACCATAACAGCAACCGTTTCCTACCGTGGGAAAAAGAAGAAATTAAAGTGCCGTGTTACGGTTTTGCAGGGGGCAAAGAAACTTCGTATTGTGGACGAAGACAAAAAGAGTGTCAATTCCATTGTTTTAAATAAATTTGATTCTGTGAAATTGACCGGTGTAGTTTCACCAAAGAAATCAAACGACAAAGTGATGTGGAAGTCTTACAATCCGGAAGTGGCTACCGTTACAAGCAAAGGTGTTGTAACCGGTCAGTATGTCGGAAAAACGACGGTTCGTGCAAAGACCTACAGCGGCAAGCGCGTCAAGGTAAAAGTTACGGTAAAAGCACCGGTGCTTAGTGATACGTTAAAGACCGCTTACATTAAAGATTTTAAGATTGGTGCAGCGGTGAATACGTGGCAGCTTGAGGGAGCCGGAGCCTACGCAAAAGCGAAGGCACTGATTACCAATCAGTTTAATTCGATTACAATGGAAAACCAGATGAAACCGGAGTCACTTCTGAGCAAAGAAAATCAGACACGCGGAACCGACACCAATGTTTTGATTAATGAAGAAATTCTTCAGAAAGTATTGAAACTTGCCAGTGATAACGGATTAAAACTGCGTGGACATACGCTTGTATGGCACAGTCAGACGCCGGAATGGTTCTTCCATAAAGATTATAATGTTGACAAGTCACTTGTTTCTAAGGATGTGATGCGTCAACGAATGGAAAGCTATATTAAGAAGGTTCTCACATACTGCCAGGAAAATTATCCGGGTGTTGTCTATGCATGGGATGTTGTAAATGAGGCGGTCAATGATGATGGTACGATGCGCACATCATCCAACTGGTATAAAGTATATGGTGATGCCGGCTATGTGACAGATGCGTTTACTTTTGCCCGTAAATATGCAGATAAAGATGTGAAACTTTTCTTAAACGATTACAATGAGTATGCAGCGGCAAAAAGAGACCGTATTTATCAGGTGGTAAAAGACTTGTATGACAAAGGCTTGTGTGACGGCGTTGGTATGCAGTCTCATTACTCCATGACAAGTCCGACAATTGCTGCGGTAAAGGTAGCAATTCAGAAGTACAACCAGATTGATCCGGGCAAGATTGAAATTCAGTTGACGGAGTTAGATATTCATAATACATTCCGGACAGCAGCTGACCAGAAAAGTGTAGCGACAAAATACCAGTCATTATTTAACATGCTGGTAGACAGCAGAAGAAATCAGAAAATCAATATTACCGGTGTTACCTTCTGGGGACTTACCGATGGAGATTCCTGGTTGTCTGATTTCAAAGGAGAAACGAGTTATCCATTGCTCTTTGGAGCAGACTATGCAGCGAAATCAGCTTATTTTGCTGTGCTGAACGCTGCCAAATAAGGAGGGATTGGTTTGAATCCAATTAGTGTTCTGATTCTTGTATTAATTGTGGTTGCGGCTATCTTTGTGATTACTTATGTGGCGCATGACCGTGGTTCCTCGATGTGTTCCGGATGCCATGGTGATTGTGCAAACTGTGGCAAAAAGCCGAAAAAAAAAGAATAAGTACAAATACGATAAAAAATCGTAAAGTAGTTGTTGTATGTTTTTAAAAATTGGTATATAATAATAGTACCAGAAAGGAAGTTCCTTTCTCCTATATCAATAGGATACGAGGTATAAGGAGTTTACCTCCGCTGTACTGGCAGCGATAACAACTTTGCGTTTACTCTAATATGAGGATAATCTATCAAGTCGGGTGAAAAGCCTGATTATATGGTGGCAAGCACCAGAATGAAACCAGTTAATATGTCAGTTGAGAAGGGAAATCTTTATATTTGTGTATAAAGATTTCTCTTTTAATTTAAAGGGGATAAATGAAATACCAAACACGAAAAGTAAAGCATTTAACAGATTTACAGTTATTAGCACAATTACATTTAGGCGCAAAAATTTATTCAAAGTATGCGGAAAGTGCATTGTTGCTTATATTTGGCGGTGGAAAAAACAAACCATATGAGGCGTATGAAGTTTTTGCGCATAAATACAATTTCATGCATCTTGCCGGAGTTAAGAGCCAAACATTAGGTGCTGCGGAATTTTATCAAGCATGTTTAGAAGGAAAAATAAAAAGGGAAGATTGCTCACCTGTTCATTCAGTATCTAATATGTATTCGAAGGTATCGGTTTTGAACCAATTGTTGGATTTGAAAAATAGCAAGTGTTATAAAATCGGAGAAAAGGATTTAGTGACAAAAAATAATGATTTTGAGATGGCGATAGGTAATAGTTCAGGTGTCGTCGGATATGATCATAGAATTTCTTTAAAAGGCACAAATATTGTTGATAAAACCAAACTTCCAATGCCCACAACATTGATTACTACTCCAATTACCCAATTAGTGTCAAAACCGGAGAAGATAATATTTATATTGCAAAGAAATTTAGATGAAGAGAAATACGGGAAAATATTTTTTGAAATAAAAAAAGACTTATTGCAGGAAGAATATTATTTGTTACCAGAACAAATCAGACAGCATGTTAATCCAATTATTCGAATATAGAAAGAAAAAGAAGTTCCTCGTGAGGAGACGAGATAACGCTTTGCGTTATAGTCTCTCACGAAGGAACTTCTTTTTCTATACTTCTACCGCAAAGGTAACAAAGATATATTTTTTATCTTTCTCAAATTTAGATCTGTTTGTTTGTGCTCCTGTTTTGTCACATGAATCTTCCTTTCTTTTGCTCAAAAGACATCTTTCACAAGTATATTGTCATGGGAGGGGAAAAAGTTTCAAGAAAAAACTTTGCGTCTCATGGGCGCTCTCGCTCGTTGAATGCGTAGCGGTATGGGCACTGAAACTACCAGTGCCACATACCGACGCATTCAAAACCCATTCGTCACAAAGTTTTTTCTTGAATTACTGAAATCCAAAGAACTTGGCAATAAACATTAGTTGCAGTCCCATAATTTAAAATTCAATTTTATATCTAACTCTTAATACATGGCAAACACTTTCGTTGCCTTTTCCATCTTCCCTTTATTTTAGTCAATGAAAAGTGTACATAAACAAATAAAAAAAGCCCCTTTGTGAGAGACTATATCGCAAAGCGATATCCTGTCTCTGCACAAAGGGACTTTTTTTAGTCCTCTAATTTTTTATTAATGAATTCATCCCAGACGCTGTCGTCTTCATCCTCTTCTGCATCGTCCTCATCTTCGACATCGATATCCGACATTTCGGAATCAATAATCTGCTGCAAAACATCGACAAGCTGTTCTAACAGGGCATCGTCTTCGACCGGAGCGATTTCCAATTCGGTTTCTCCTTTAGCATTGGTCTCTCCATCGATGGAAAAGAAATAAAATTCACCAGTTTCATTTTCCGCTTCACAGAAAGCACCATAATCCTGTCCATCATATTCAAACACAAACTGAAGTTCACACTCTGTCGTTGTGCCGTCTTCATCTTCCATGGTAAGTGTCAAATCTTCTAATTCTTCATAATTAATATCTGCCATAATTTCCTCCAATTCAGATTTCTAATTTGTTTCTTAAACTGTATCATGTTTTTAGCGGAAATGCAACTATTCTGGCGCAAACATTGTATTTTAACCCCTTGCGTCCGTGCCATCCTCGTTTTATACTATAGGTATGAGCAAAGAAAAGACGATTAAAATATCCGTAAGAAACTTAGTGGAATTTGTTTTCCGCGAGGGAGATATTGTAAGTGGCGGCACGGGCGTGAGAAATGTAGAGGCAATGCAGCTTGGCAGCCGTATTCACAGAAAAATACAAAAAAGTATGGGCGTTGGGTATGAATCCGAGGTTCCCTTATTTACGATGCAAAAATTTAAGAGTGCCGAATATGAAGAAGATTTTTCCTTGAAAATTGAAGGGCGTGCGGACGGCATTTTTACCGATGGTGATTTAACGGTAATTGATGAGATTAAGGGCGTGTATCTGCCTGTGCAGGATTTGGAAAAGCCGTTGTTTATCCATCAGGCACAGGCAATGTGCTACGCCTATATCGTTGCAGAAAATGAAAATCTGGATGAAATTGGAGTGCAGCTTACCTATTGTCATCTGGAGACCGAGCAGGTGGTGCGGTTTCGGGAGACATTTTCGCGAATTGAGATTGTACAGTGGTTTCGGAATTTGATGGATGAATATGAAAAATGGGCGGTTTATCAGTATGACTGGAAAAAGCAGAGAGATGCATCCATTACGGAACTTACCTTTCCATTTTCCTATCGTCCGGGGCAGAAAGAACTAGCGGCGATGGTTTATCATACGGTGGAAAAAGGAAAGCGGCTGTTTGTTGAAGCACCGACGGGGGTAGGGAAGACGATTAGTACAGTCTTTCCGGCGATAAAGGCAATGGGAGAGGAGGTCTGCGACCGGATTTTTTATCTGACGGCAAAAACGATAACAAGAACGGTGGCGGAAGATTGTTTTGAACTGCTTGGAAAACAAAAACTGCTTTTTAAAACCCTAACGATTACTGCAAAGGAAAAAATGTGTGTAATGGACACAGTTTCCTGCAATCCGGGTGAGTGTGAGCGTGCGAAAGGGCATTATAACCGAGTGAATGAGGCGGTTTACGACATGTTAATTCATGAGCATAAAATGAGCCGGGATATGATTGAGAAATATGCCGAAAAACATCAGGTTTGTCCGTTTGAAATGGCGTTGGATGCCGCCCTTTTTGCAGATGCCGTGATTTGTGATTACAACTATGTTTTTGACCCGAATGTGTATCTGCGGAGATTTTTTTCAACTGAGAAAAAAGGAAATATGGTGCTTTTGGTGGATGAGGCACACAATCTTGTGGAGCGCGGCAGGGAAATGTACAGTGCGAGGCTTGTGAAAGAAGATTTTCTTGCAGTAAAGAAGATTGTGAAGGCGATGGAACGACACGAAAAACGTCCGGAAGTACATTATATACTGCGGAAATTTGAAAAATCGCTGGAGACGGCGAACCGTGTGCTGCTTGCATGGAAAAAAGAGTGCGATGAATTTGAAGTGATTTCGGATGCGGGAACGCTGGAGTTTGCTCTTCTTCGTGTGGCAGGAGATTATGAATTGGTGGCAAAAGAATATCCGGTGCTGCCAGAGCGTGACACGATTTTATCGCTTTATTTTGATGTCCGCCGGTTTCTTGCAGTGCTGGAAAAATTTGATGAGAGTGACCGGATTTATCTAGATTATGATGAGGAGCGGAAGTTTCGCATTAAAATCCAGTGCATGGACCCGTCCGGCTGCCTGAAAGAGGTGATGGAACGGGTGCAGAGCACCATCTTTTTCTCGGCGACTCTTTTGCCAATTCGCTACTATAAAGAACAGCTTGGCGGGGAGAAGGAAGATGCCGCGGTTTATGCAAAATCCGTATTTTTGCCGGAACAGAGAAAAGTGATGATTGCTCGTGATGTGACGACAAAATATACGAGGCGCGGGGCGGCAGAATACGAAAAGATTGCGGCGTACATTGACGGTTTTATCTCAGCAAAGGAGGGAAATTATCTGCTCTTTTTCCCGTCGTACCGTTTTATGGATGAAATTGTAACAAGGCTTCCTAATAGAGAGAATCAGAAGATTCTTGTACAGATGCCTGAAATGCGTGAGCGGGAGAGAGAAGAGTTTTTGGAGGCATTTTCTGAAGAAACAGACAAAAGCGTGATTGGATGCTGCGTTATGGGAGGCATTTTCAGTGAAGGAATTGATTTGAAAGAAGAATGTCTGATTGGCGCGGTCGTAGTAGGAACCGGGATTCCGATGGTTTGCCATGAAAGGGAGTTGTTCAAGGATTATTACGAGGAGAAAAAAGGGGATGGGTTTTCGTATGCCTATTTGTATCCGGCAGTAAATAAAGTGTTTCAGGCGGGTGGACGAGTGATTCGTACAATAAATGACAAAGGGGCAATTCTTCTTTTGGATGAGCGGTTTATGCAAAAGCAGTATCAGGATTTGTTCCCGAGGGAATGGTATCCTTTTGATGTTGTAAATTGTGAGAAGATGAAAGAACTGCTTGCAGAGTTCTGGCAGGAATAAAAATGGCGGATTCCATATTCTTTGGAGTCCGCCATAATTTTAGTATGCATTTTTATTTACGAAACCTTTGAAAATTGTCAGGAATAAAATTTTAATATCCAGTCCTAACGTCCAGTTTTCAATGTAATACAAATCACAGTCGATTCGCATGCGGATGGATGTATCACCGCGGTAGCCGTTTACCTGCGCCCAGCCGGTGATGCCCGGACGAACCTGATGTTTAATCATGTAACGAGGAATTTCTTCCTTAAATTTTTCTACAAAGAACGGACGCTCCGGTCTTGGTCCGACAAGGCTCATATCGCCTTTTAACACATTGAAAAACTGCGGTAATTCATCCAAACTGGTTTTACGGATAAATTTGCCGATTGGTGTTACACGGGGGTCGTTTTGCACCGTCCATGCCTGTTTTTCTTTTGAGGCGTCCTGCACTTCCATCGAGCGGAACTTAAACATTTTAAACGGCTTATTGTGAAGACCAACACGCTCCTGCTTGAAAATAAGTGGTCCCGGCGATGTGATTTTAATAATCGCTGCCACCACTGCCATCGGAATGGAGAACAGGATAATTAAAAGCAGTGCACCTACAATATCAATTGCACGCTTGCAAAAACGGTTAAACGAGTTTGAAAGCGGAATATTTCTCACGTGGATGACCGGCAGTCCATCCAAATCTTCAGTATACGGACGAGTCGGAATAATATTGTTGTAATCCGGAATAAACTTTGTGTGAACGCCGGATTTTTCTGTTACGGCAACAATCCCTTCCAGACTGTCGTAGTGGTCGATGCTCAGCGTAATTGCTGTTTCATCGTAATCATTTTCAGACAGCATTTTCTCTAACTCGTCCACTCGTCCAATCACATGAATGTCGCGGTAAGAATAGCCAAGCGGTTTATGGTTGTCCAAAATACCATGAATGGAAATACCCCATTCCGGATGTGCCAACAGTCTGTCGATGTAACCTTCTGCGGCACGGCTGTAACCGATTAATAAAATATGTTTGTGGTTCATTCCTTTTCTGCGAATCTTGCGAAGAAGTGTTGTCGTGCAAAAACGGAATAAAACTTCCAGTATAAAATTCAGCGTAACAAAAATAATAATAAACAAACGGGCGTAAGTACCATTGCGAATAAAAAACAGAAAGGCAACGCAGTAGAGAATGCCTACAACATTGGATTTTAAAATGTTAAAAATTTCTGATTTTCTGCTCTTGGTACGTTTTGGGTCATACAAGTGGAAAAAATAATAGGAAACGAGGTAACAAGGAATCAGCATAATCAAAATTTGCATGTAATCCTTTAACGAGCCGTAAATACCGACCGGTTCCTCAATCCATTCCCACCGAATTAAAATGCTATCGTTGCTAAAGCGCAGGTAATATGCGCGGATGAACGAAAATACAATAATTGCCGTGTCTATTAATATACGAAAAAGATTTAGGAGCTTTTGATTTCCCTTAATCAAACCAATCCAGTCCTTTCTATTTTATAGTTTAGTATGTCCACAAGTATAGATAGTATATCTCATTTTTGCCTTTTTCACAAGAAAAATGTCAGCGGCTTTTTTATTTTCGCAATTTACCGGGAAGGATTGCTACTCATGTGCCGCTCCCGCTTAAGGTACGCGCAGAGGTATCGATATGCAAAATTCGCATATCAGATACCTGCGTGTACCTAGCACATTCTTTGCAATCCTTCCCGGTAAACTACTGGAATATTAAAAAAGGCACTTGACAGCATTAAGTAGGAAGGGATGAAGAGGTGCGAAAATACATTTAATGGTTTTTAATTTGCACAGAACAACGCTTTTGGCTTGATTTGGCTCATAAGGTTGCATTTCAGCCGTGTTATTCGAGTTTGGCAGGACAAATTCGTGGATAAATGCAACTCTTTCCCTTAATTGTAGTCGTTTTGGTTGCATGATTTTGAAAAAAATTTAAAATCATGCAACGTTTTTGGGAGTTTGTAAGGATTTTGGTTGCATAACCTTCCTGCCGCCACATCAGAGCTATTTGATTGCTTATAGATGATTTATAACATTTGTGGATTGTGGGTACAAATGCGTGGGTATCCGGCATGTGTATTTTACATGCCGATACCCTTACGCAATTTGTCAAGCGAGAGCGCCCACAAGACGCAAATATTATAAACCATTCACATTCTCAACACAATTACTGTCTATAATAAACCTAACTTAAGACGAAAGGAAGTTTTAGCATGGACGAAAACAACATGGGAAATAACAATAGCATAGAAAATAACAACGATGCCAATGGATTTGTCATGGTTGACAATCCGGCACCGCAGGCTTCTCAGGAACCACAGGAGCCGCAGACTGAGAACCAGAATCAGAACCAGCCGGTGCAGCCGGAAGCAGCATCTCAGTATACACAGCCAGAACCGGAGGTAACTCCACAGTATACACAGTCGCAGCCGGAACCGGCACAGCAGCAGAATACCTATTATGAGCAGCCGGTGCAGCCATCACCGATGCCATCTGAAGATAATACGTACCGATTCCAAAATGTAGAAGCGCAGAACGTGAAAAAGAAAAAAGAAAAGAAAGCAAAAAAAGGAATGTCAATTCCTAAAATTTTAGTCAGTGCAGTTTTATTTGGCGTGATTGCAGCGGGATGTTTCTTTGGAGTAAATAAGGGATTATCTGATTTGTTCGGAACAAAGAGTGAGATTCAGGGCGTGGATAACAGTTCCAATAATGGTGTTGCCCTGACAACGGTATCTGGTTCAGCAGCTACGGTTGCCGATGTGTCCGGTATCGTGGAAAAGGTTATGCCATCGATTGTTGCGATTACAGAGAAGAGTACTCAGACTTCTTACTTTGGACAGACTTATTCTTCCGAGGGAGCAGGTTCCGGATTTATTGTAAAACAGGATAATGACCAGCTCCTGATTGTGACAAATAACCACGTTGTAGCTGACGCGGATAAAATTTCAGTTACTTTTAACGATAATGAAGTAGCGGATGCAATGGTAAAAGGAACAAGTGAGTCGAATGACCTTGCGGTTATTACCGTTAAATTAAGTTCCCTTAAAGAATCCACGAAGAAAAGTATTCGCGTTGCTTCCTTAGGAAATTCAGATCAGGCAAAAGTCGGACAGATGGTAATTGCCATCGGAAATGCTCTTGGCTATGGACAGTCTGTAACCGTTGGTTATCTGAGCGCGAAAAACCGTGAAGTGTCTGCATCGGATGGAAGCGGAAAGAGTACGACACAGGTTTTGATGCAGACAGATGCAGCGATTAATCCAGGTAACAGTGGTGGTGCTTTGATTGATACAAACGGAAATGTAATCGGTATCAACTCGTCCAAATATTTCTCCTACGGTTCAACAAATGTTGAAGGTATGGGATATGCGATCCCGATGAGTGATGCAGTTTCTGTTATCAATGACTTGATGGACCGCGAAGTTTTGAAAGACAGCGAAAAAGGTTATCTGGGTATTACCGGAAGAGACATTTCAGAAAGTGTAAGCAAAGCATATGGTATTCCGGTTGGCGTGTATGTTGCTGCGGTATCTGATACCGGTGCTGCTTATAAAGCAGGTATTAAACAGGGCGATGTTATTACAAAGATTGGTGACCAGACGGTTAAGACTATTCAGGAAGTACAGGAAAAGGTAAACAGTACAAAAGCCGGTACGACCATTAAAGTTACCGTTCAGCGAAGTAACGACGGAACTTATAAAGCGAAACAAGTAGATGTTGTACTCAAAGGTAAAGATACATTAGATGGATTGGATGATGGTTCGACACAACAGCAAAATGATTCCAGTCAGGATTATAATAACGATAATTATAACAACAATTATGATAATGACAATTCTCAGGTAGTACCTTGGGGCGGAAGTATTTACTAATTGAGTGAAATCGGGTATAATAAGTCCCACCGCATATTTGTGCGGTGGGATTTGTGCTAAAAATGGAGGAAACTATGAGTGAAGAAATAAAAGAGATGAATCCGGATGATAAGAATCATAAAAAGGATTCCGATGGTTACGAAAAAATTTGTTATTTGTGCCATCGTCCGGAAAGTAAAGTAGATAAAATGATTACCATTCCGAATCAAATTACAATTTGTTCGGATTGTATGCAGAAAACGTTCGACCAGATAGGAATGCAGGGAATGCCAAGTTTTCCGGGAATGGATATGATGAATCTTGGCAGTATGGGTTTAGAGCCACCGAATGAATTTCAGGAGCGCCATCAGGTGAAAACGAAAAAGAAGAAAAAACAGGAAAAACCGGCACTGGATATTAACAAACTTCCGGCACCTCACGTCATTAAAGGAAACCTGGATGAATATGTGATGGGGCAGGAGCAGGCAAAGAAAGTGCTGTCTGTTGGCGTTTATAATCATTATAAGCGTGTGCTTGCCGGGCAGACCGATGACGGTGTGGAAATTGAAAAGTCGAATATGCTGATGTTAGGACCAACCGGAAGTGGAAAAACATTTATGGTTAAGACGATGGCGCGCCTTTTGCAGGTACCGCTTGCGATTACAGATGCCACAGCATTAACAGAAGCCGGTTATATTGGCGATGATGTAGAGAGTGTTATTTCCAAACTTCTTGCCAATGCAGATAACGATGTAGAATTGGCAGAGCGAGGCATTGTTTATATCGATGAAATTGATAAAATTGCGAAAAAGCAGAACACCAATAACCGCGATGTAAGTGGAGAATCAGTGCAACAGGCACTTTTGAAATTGTTGGAGGGTGCCGATGTGGAAGTGCCGGTTGGCGCAACCAATAAAAATGCAATGGTTCCGATGACAACGGTGAACACGAGCAACATTTTATTTATCTGTGGTGGAGCTTTTCCGGGGCTTGAAGACATCATAAAAAAACGTCTTACCAGTCAGGGAACGATTGGATTTGGTTCGGAACTTCGGGATAAGTATGACCATGAGAAAGATTTGTTCCGTTTAGTAGAAACCGAAGATATCCGCGAGTATGGTTTGATTCCGGAGTTTATCGGACGTCTGCCGATTGTATTTTCCTTACAGGCGATGGATGAGGAATTGTTAGTTCAGGTGTTGAAGAAACCGAAAAATGCTATTTTGAAACAGTATCGCAAACTTTTGCAGATGGATGAAGTGGATTTGGAATTTGAGGATGATGCCATGATGGCGGTAGCGAAAAAAGCAGCGGCAAAGAAGACCGGTGCCAGAGCACTCCGTTCCATTATCGAGGAATTTATGATGGATATTATGTATGAAATTCCGAAAGACGAAATGATTGGCAAAGTTATCATTACCAAAGATTATATTGAAGGAAAAGGTTCTCCTACCATTTTGATGCGAAGTAATGGCTGATGGATAAAAGTAAGACCTTCTGCGTAAGATGAAACAAAGCGCAGGAGGTTTTTTTATGCAATGCAGGGAAGCAGTTTTTGCAGAGGATGTTCTCGTTTACGTTTTGGATAATTACCGTGGTGAGGAGTATATAAGGGAAGTGTACAACCCAGATTGTTATATCCGACTGGATGACAGGCAGGCAATTATTTACCAGCAGGTTCAAAATGTAAATGGTGAGGCGATACAAAAATATGGTTTTTCAGCAATTCCAAACGTTTTTGGTCTGATGAGTGAAGAAGCGCTGGAAGCCAGTGGTGTGCTTCGGATTCGCAGACAGCCGTCCCTTGATTTATATGGACAGGGTGTACTGATTGGGATTGTAGACACCGGAATTGATTTTACACATAAGGCATTTGTGGCGGCGGATGGAACTTCAAGGATTGTGTCAATCTGGGATCAGAGTGTAGAAGAAGGGGTTGGAAATGAAAATTTTCCATACGGACGGATGTATTCAAGGGAGCAGCTGAATCAGGCACTTTCGTCCCAAAATCCGTTTGAAATTGTGCCAAGTCAGGATGAGATTGGTCACGGAACATTTATGGCGGGGGTGGCGGCAGGAAACGAGAACCGGGCCGAAGAATTTTCCGGGGTGGCACCATTATCTGAATTGGTTGTTGTTAAGTGCCGTCAGGCGAATGAAAGTTATCGAAATTATTATAGAATCCCGTCGGATGTGCCAGCTTATCTGGAAAGTGATGTGATGACCGGGCTTGCTTATTTACTTTCCGTGGCGGCGCAGGAGAGAAAGCCAATCATTCTCTGCCTTGGTATGGGCAGCAGTATGGGAAACCACAACGGAAGTACAGCTCTTGGCGTTTATTTGAACCGGTATTTGTCGGTAGGCAGTGTGGCAATTGTAACGTGTGTGGGGAATGAGGGAAATACAAGACATCATCACACAATACGCCGCAAAGAAGATACGATAGATATCAGTGTATCCGCAAATATGAATGGATTTATGGGGCAGTTGTGGTGGCAGACGCCGGGAAGCTTGTCGGTGGATGTCATTTCACCGAGCGGGGAGACAATTCGCGAAATCCGTGCGGTTTCAGGAATCCGCTATGAGCATCGGTTTGTGCCGGAAAATACAACGGTCGAAATTTATTTTGGTGTAGCGCAGCAACTGACGAGAGAGCAGGTTGTCGTTTTTCGCTTTCAGAATCCAACGACCGGAATTTGGAAAGTGCGAACACAGTTTGATTATGAAGTTCCTAATTTTTCCATGTGGCTTCCGATTCAGCAGTTTTTGGAAAAGGAAGTTGTATTTTTAGATCCGGACCCCGATATGACAGCTACAAATCCATCGACAACGCCATTTGTGACGGGAGTGTCGGCATACGACGTAAGAGATGGTGCTCTGTATCTGCAGTCAGGGCGTGGTTTTACTCCTTTTGGCTACATTAAGCCGGAAGTTGTTGCACCCGGCGTGGAACTGACGGGAACGTATCCGGGAAACCGATACGGCACAATGACGGGAACAAGTGTAGCAGCGGCTTTTGTGGCAGGAATCAGCGCACTTTTTATGCAGGAATATGCAGATGACGGTGCAAACAGTAATACGGTGCGTGAGGCGCTCATCCGGGGGGCCGTGCCAAGAGGAGAACCCTATCCGAATACCGAGTGGGGTTATGGCATTGTTGATGCGTACCGGAGTATAACAGACTATTGACGGCAGAGAGCGAAAGGAGTATATTTAGGGAGAAAAAAAGAGGAGGGTACCAATGAAAGCTTGGGAAGAAAATATCCGAAAGGTTGTTCCTTATGTTCCGGGTGAACAGCCTCAGATAAAAGATATTATAAAGTTAAATACAAACGAAAATCCATATCCGCCGTCACCGGGGGTAAAAAAGGCTCACGAAGAAATGGAAGTTTCACGGTTTGCCCTATATCCGGATCCGGCAGCAAAAGAATTAGTGACAGCACTTGAATCGTATCATGGACTGGATGCCGGACAGGTGTTTGTCGGTGTTGGTTCAGATGATGTTCTGGCACTTGCATTTCTTACGTTTTTTAATTCCGATAAGCCGATTCTCTTCCCGGATATTACATATTCGTTTTATCCTGTTTGGGCTAATGTTTACCGGATTCCGTACGAGTGTCCAAAATTGACAGACGATTTCCGAATTTGTCCGGATGATTATAAAAAAGAAAATGGCGGCGTTGTTATTGCAAACCCGAATGCCCCGACCTCTCTTGCGTTAAGCCGGGATGAAATTGAGGAAATTATTGCGGCAAATCAGGATGCCATTGTGATTGTGGATGAAGCTTATATTGACTATGGCGGAGAGAGCGCACTTTCGCTTCTGCCAAAATATGAAAATCTGCTTGTTGTGCGTACATATTCGAAATCACGTTCCATGGCAGGTATGCGTATCGGTTATGCGATGGGAAATAAACGTTTGATTCAGGCAATGACCGCTGTAAAAGAGTCAATTAACTCATATACGATGACGAGAGAATCCATTGTGTTAGGGGCGGCTTCTCTTGCTGATGAGGAGTATTTTCAGGAAAAGAAACAAATGGTGGTTGCAACTCGTGAGCGGACAAAAGAAGAATTGAGACGCCGTGGATTTGAGGTGCTTGATTCCAGCGCAAATTTTTTGTTTGCAAAACCGAATTCAGTGGATGCCGGCTGGTTATTTGAAGAACTGAAAAAAGAAAAAATCTTTGTTCGTCATTTTAATGGGGAGCGGATTAAGGATTATCTTAGAATCTCGATTGGAACAGATCAACAGATGGATTGTCTGTTGCAGGCAATCGACCGTATTATGGCATAAAAAGGACGAAAGATTGGCACGACAGAGCGACCAAGGAAAAAAGTCTTAAAATTTTTGAGAATTTAGTTGACAAGCAGGTGGTTCTATAATATAATAGGTCTTGCGTCACGGCTTAGAGACGCTGGAAAGACACAAAAATATGTGTTCAATCCGGGGTGTGGCTCAGCTTGGCTAGAGCGCTTGATTTGGGATCAAGAGGCCGCAGGTTCGAATCCTGTCACCCCGACTGCGACTGTTTTATACAGTCGCTTAATTGTATAAAAAACCCTATGCGGGTGTAGTTCAATGGTAGAACACTAGCCTTCCAAGCTAGATACGTGGGTTCGATTCCCATCACCCGCTTTTGTGGTGCAAACAGCATTGCTACGTGTCAGTAGCTCAGTTGGATAGAGCAACGGCCTTCTAAGCCGTGGGTCGGGGGTTCGAATCCCTCCTGACACGCTGTAGGAAATGCCGTATGCGGCTTATCCTTTATGGTGGGTATAGCGCAGTTGGTTAGCGCGTCAGATTGTGGCTCTGAAGGCCGTGGGTTCGAATCCCATTACCCACCCTTCCCTTTATGGGATGTTGGGCTATCGCCAAGGGGTAAGGCATAGGACTTTGACTCCTACATTCGCTGGTTCAAATCCAGCTAGCCCAGTTATTAATAGGACTTGACTTCTAAGTGAAACACTTGGAAGTGGGTCCTTTTTTGGTGTTAGATATTCTTTTTCTTTTCAAATTAAGGAACAACAGGAAACTCCCGCATGGGCGCTTTCGCTCGTTAAGCACGTAGCGGTATGGGATTGTCAGAAAAACATCTGACAACCCTCATACCGACGTGCTTAAAACCCATGCGGGAAGCTTCCTGTTGTTCCTTAACTTTATAAGAAAAAGATTAGTAATCATTACGGAGGAGAGGATTTTGCTTTATTAATGAAAGATACGAAGTGACTGGTGGGTGACAAATATTCGCTGTCGGTTCTTTTGGATTCCAGTAATTCTGTAGAAAAACTTTGTGACGAGTGGGTTTTGAGTACGTCGGTATGAGTTGCAAGAAGTCCGGTGGACTTCTGTTATGCAACGACCGAAGCGGAGCGGAGACCACTGGTAGTTTCAGTGCCCATACCGCTACGCACTCAACGAGCGAGAGCACCCACGAGACGCAAAGCTTTTCTACGGAATTACGGAAAACAAAAAAGTGCCAACGAACAATTGACACAAACCGCACCACCGCTTTGTATTGAAAAACCAATCCAATTGTGTTATCCTATATTATATGGGGCTACAAAGGAAAGGAGAAAGTCTAAATTGTTACTGTCAGAATTAGAGCAGGGGGCTAAGGTTTTACTATTGCTTACGATTGATGGCAAACATTTTGAGTTTGAGACAATCGTGCAGGGAAAGCACAAGCATGATGTTTTGCTTGAGCCGATTCGCAAAGACCAGAAAATTTTGAATGTTCAGAGCGATCAGGTTGACGTAGACATTATGTATATGCGTGAAGATGACAAACCGATTTTGTGGAAAGAGGTGAAGATGGACTGTATTCGCCACAAACACAAGATTTACTATGCATCCGAGGCAGCGAATGAAGGTCGTGAGTACAACCGGCGAGGAGCATACAGATTGTATATCGGAGAAGAAATTCACGCAAGAATTGGGCATAGCGGGCGTGAAAAAATCGTTCATCTCAAAGATTTAAGCAACACCGGATTTGCCTTTATTTACAAGGAAGAATTAAAGGACGCAGATGGTGCATTCGTCTATATGACATACATGGCGCAGTACGAAAAAAAAGTTACGGAAATTGCCTTGTTTGGAAAAATCGTAAGGACGATGCCGCTTGACGACGGACGTTTTTTGTACGGATGTGCTCTAATGAAGAAAAATGAGATGATTGGGCATTATATTAATCAAAAGCAAATGGAACAGCTGGCGAAGAAAAATGAACGTTAAAAAATAAAACAGCGAAAAACTTCCCATCTGTCTAAATAAATGAAAACGGAGGAATTTATTATGTTAGTTTCAGCAGAGGAAATGTTAACCAAAGCAAAAGCAGGAAAATATGCGGTTGGCCAGTTTAATATCAACAACCTTGAGTGGACGAAGGCAATCCTTCTTACAGCTCAGGAATTAAATTCACCGGTTATTCTTGGTGTGTCCGAAGGTGCTGGAAAGTACATGTGCGGTTATAAAACTGTTGTTGGTATGGTAAATGGAATGCTTGAGGAATTGAACATCACAGTTCCGGTTGCTCTTCACCTTGACCACGGCAGTTATGAAGGCGCAAAAGCTTGTATCGAGGCAGGATTTTCATCCATCATGTTCGATGGTTCTCATTATCCGATTGAGGAAAACGTTGAGAAAACAAAAGAACTGGTAGGAATCTGCAAAGAAAAAGGATTGTCTATTGAAGCAGAAGTTGGTTCAATCGGCGGTGAAGAAGATGGTGTCATTGGTGCCGGCGAGTGTGCAGATCCGAACGAATGTAAGATGGTTGCTGACCTTGGTGTTACCATGTTAGCAGCAGGAATTGGTAATATCCATGGTAAATATCCGAAAAACTGGGCAGGACTCAGCTTTGAGACGTTGGCTGCTGTTCAGGAGAAAACAGGAACGATGCCGCTTGTACTTCATGGTGGTACCGGAATTCCGGAAGATATGATTAAGAAAGCAATCTCTCTTGGTGTATCTAAGATTAACGTAAATACAGAGTGCCAGCTTGCGTTCCAGGAAGCAACACGTGCTTACATTGAAGCAGGCAAAGATTTGGAAGGTAAAGGTTTTGACCCACGTAAACTGCTTGCTCCGGGTACAGAAGCAATCAAAGCAACAGTAAAAGAAAAAATGGAATTATTTGGTTCGGTTGGAAAAGCCTGACATTAAATTTTTGCATAAAAAATCAGTCATGTGACATACTAATTTCGTAACGTATTCACAAGAATGCAGCGAAGGAGGAAATCATGGCTAAGAATTTTTTAGATGAGTATAACGATGCTCAGAATAACAGCAAAAATGATAGCAAGAATACAAGCAGAAATTCCAGCAAAAATGCAAGTAAAAACGCTGGTAAAAATGCAAGTAAGAATGCGAGCAAAAATAGCAGCAAGAACCGTGCAAAAGATTCTGCTGCAAACAATTCCAAAGATTGTTATTAATTTTCCGGAGCCGGTCGATTAAGACCGGCTCTTTGGTCATAATGACGCAGAGGCTGGAATAGATTAAAAAGAAAAGGGTATGATATGAAACCTAATCTAGTGTCTTTTTCAGAAGCGTCAAAATATATTTACCACAGTAAAACACTTCTCGTGGATTTGCGAAGCAGGGAAGCATTTGCAACGTCACATATTTCCGGTGCGTGGAATATCCCGTATGAGGAACTTTCACAGTATCAGGAAGAAATGATGAACTACGACAGAATTATTTTTTACTGCGACCATGGAAATCATAGTCTGCAGGCGGCGAGAGAACTGGCGAAAAAAGGAAAATGGGCGTCCAGTATCGCCGGAGGATACGAAGAAATGAAAAAATGAGGTTACTATGAAACAGTATGAATTGATTGCGCCGTGTCATTTTGGAATGGAGGCGGTGCTGAAACGTGAAATACAAAATCTTGGTTATGAAATTTCGCAGGTGGATAATGGCAAAGTGACATTTTTCGGAGATGCGGCGGCAATCGCCCGTGCCAACATTTTTCTGCGTACAACGGAACGAATTTTGCTGAAAATTGACAGCTTCCGTGCGACGAGTTTTGATGATTTGTTTGAGGCGGTAAAAGCAATTCCGTGGGCGGATTACATACCGGAAGACGGAAAGTTCTGGGTGACGAAGGCAAACTCTGTGAGCAGTAAATTGTTCAGTCCGTCGGACATTCAGAAAATTGTGAAAAAGGCAATGGTTGAAAAACTCAAACAGACCTACCACACGGATTGGTTTGAAGAGACCGGGGCGTCTTACCCACTTCGGATTAGTATTGTGAAAGATATTGTGACGATTGGGCTAGATACGACCGGAGAGTCACTTCATAAACGCGGTTACCGCAAATTTACGGCACCGGCACCGGTTACGGAGACATTGGCGGCAGCGATGATTCTGCTTTCGCCGTGGCATGCCGATCGTATGCTGATTGATCCATTCTGCGGAAGTGGAACGATACCAATTGAAGCAGCGATGATTGCTTTGAATATGGCACCGGGGATGAATCGTGAATTTACTGCGGAGAGCTGGAAAAATCTCGTGCCGAAAAAGGCGTGGTACGATGCGATTGATGAAGCGGAAGACGCTATCCGAAATGATGCAGAGATTCATATTCAGGGATATGATGTAGATGATGAGGTGCTGAAAATGGCGAGGGCAAATGCAAAACTTGCCGGTGTGGATGAGTACATTCATTTCCAGCAGCGTGATGTGGCTGACTTTAATACACCGAAAAAGTATGGTTTTGTAATCAGCAATCCGCCTTATGGCGAGCGTCTCTCGACCAAAGAAGAAATGTTTGATTTATACAAAACGGTTGGACATGTGATGTCGGAAAATGATACGTGGTCGTTCTTTTTGTTAAGTGGATATGAAGATGCGCAAAAGGCTGTGGCAGCGGGTGGAAACCGAAAAAAAGCAACGAAAAACCGTAAAATTTACAATGGTATGATGAAAACGTATTTGTATCAGTACATGGGCGTAAAACCGCCGGCGAGAAGAAAGGATAAAAAAGAAAATGAGTAAAAAACGATTGGTTTTTGCAACCGGAAATCAGGGAAAAGTCAACGAATTCCGCCAGATGCTAGGCGATGACTATGAGATTTTATCTATGAAAGATATTGGTGTGGATATTGATATTGTAGAGGACGGAAAGACATTTGAAGAAAATGCTGTGATTAAAGCGAAAGCAGTTATGGAAGAGACCGGCGAGATGGTTCTTGCGGACGATTCCGGTTTTGAGGTAGATTATCTGAACAAAGAGCCGGGAATTTATTCGGCGAGATATTTGGGAGAAGATACCCCGTATTCAATTAAAAATGCGGAGATTCTCAAACGCTGTGAGGGTGTGCCGGATGAAAAGAGAGATGCCAGGTTTGTCTGCGTGATTGCCTGTGCCTACCCGGACGGAACAGTTGATACGGCAACGGGAATTATTGAAGGAAAACTTGCTAAAGAGCCAAAAGGAGAGAATGGATTTGGCTACGACCCGATTTTTTATCTGCCGGAGCGAGGCATGACGACCGGAGAAATGGAACCGGAAGAGAAAAATGCAATCAGCCACCGCGGCATTGCAATCCGTAAAATGGTTGAGATTTTGAAAAAGAGAGGCGAGGCATAATGAAGGCACTGATTTTTAGTGATTCACATGGAAGAACCGAAAATCTTGTAAAAGCGATGGACAGGTATCCGGATTTTCAGGCGATTTTTCATCTTGGGGATGTAGGAAATGATGAGGCTTATATCCGCTCGCTGACGCCTTATCCGGTTTATATGGTGAGAGGAAACTGCGACTTTTCTTCTTCGCTCAAGGAGAGTATGGTGATTGAATTTGGCGGCAAGCGCATTGCGATGTGTCATGGGCACCGCTATCTTTCGTATGGCGGGGCACCGGACGCTCTGCGCTACTTTGGGCTGCAAAATCATGCCGATATTGTTATGTTTGGACATACGCATGTGCCGTATTTAGAGAAAACCGATGATTTGATTCTTTTGAATCCGGGGAGCATTTCAAAACCGAGACAGGATAATAAAATTCCCACCTACACGGTGATGGAAATTCGTGAAGATGGGAAAATAGATTTTCGTATGTGTGAAATGCCTTACTAAAAAAGTGCTAAAATTGCGCTGAATACGCCGGTGCTGACAACAGCCATAATAACTCCGGCAAGCAGTACGCCACCCATGCATGCTAAAATTGAGGATTTAAAATCCATGTCGAGAAGACTGGCAGCGAGTGTACCGGTCCATGCACCGGTGCCGGGCAGCGGAACACCAACAAAGAGAAACAGTGCGACGAATGTACCTCGTCCTGCTTTTTCTTTTAATTTCTGTCCGCCCTTTTCGCCTTTTTCCAAGCAGAATCGGAAGAACTTGCCTATGCCCTTTTTATCGGAACCCCAAATCAAAATTTTTCTTGCGAAAAGGTAGATAAAAGGAACCGGCAGCATATTACCAATTACACAAATGATGTAAGATGGTATAAGCGGCAGTCCGAAAACAACGGAATAAGGGATGGCACCACGCAGTTCAACAATAGGTACCATGGAAATGAAAAACAAAATCAGATATTTTACAAACATAATATTTCTCCTAATAATAAACAATTGTTGGATAAGTCCAATCCATATTGTACATGATATGTGTAGGGAGCGTCAAGAAAAAGTATAATTTTTTTGAAAAAAGTGTTGACAAAATGGATGTTTTTGGTATAATTAAGAAGTCGCTGTGAGTGACGCATGGGATCTTAGCTCAGCTGGGAGAGCATCTGCCTTACAAGCAGAGGGTCACAGGTTCGAGCCCTGTAGGTCCCATTGAACTTTTCAATTGTGAAAAGTTTATATATATGTCAAGACAGTTTCGTCTTGGCAGTTTAGATGGCGGGATAGCTCAGTTGGCGAGAGCACACGGTTCATACCCGTGGTGTCGGGGGTTCGAATCCCTTTCCCGCTACTACAGACCTCCGAAGGTAACTTCGGAGGTCTTTTGTATATCTTGACATAGCATGAGAAGAAAGTGAGGTAAGACACGATGAGAATTGGAATGGGATATGATGTGCACCGCTTGGTGGAAAATAGAGAATTGATTCTTGGCGGTGTGACGATCGATTATGAACTGGGACTTTTAGGTCATTCGGATGCGGATGTTTTACTGCATGCGATTATGGATGCTCTGCTCGGTGCGGCTTCTCTTGGTGACATTGGCAAACATTTTCCGGACAATGATGAGAAATATCGTGGTGCAGATAGTCTGTGGCTGTTAGAGTGTGTCCGTGGCAAAGTGAAAGAGGCGGGATATGTTGTTGGAAATGTGGATGCAACCATTATTGCACAGAAACCGAAGATGCGTCCGTATATTGAATCAATGCGTGAAAATGTAGCGAAAGCTTTGTGTGTAGATGTTTCCCGGATTAACATTAAGGCAACAACGGAAGAAGGGCTTGGTTTCACCGGAAGCGGTCAGGGTATATCGGCACAGGCGATCTGTTTGTTAGAGGAAGAACCTGTTCTTATATGAATGATATTACATGAATAAATTCCCGCAGGGATAAGACTCCGAAAAAGTGTGGTGCGACAAGGATGGCGCAAACGAAAATAATTGTCATTAGGGTGAATAAAAGCGTTCTGCGCTTTGTCCATGGATGGCAGACGCGTGCTACGACACCGAGGGAGACAACGCCACCGGCTAACAGATTCAGCGTCTGATGAAATGCTGTTGTAAAACCAAAACGAAGGGACAAAAACTGGATGGCGCAAATTCCGACACACAGAATGAGTGCGGCAGGAAGCGAAATACGCAGGACATGGCGTAAGAATCCGGTTGTTGTCGGCTCTTCGTGTTTTTCGAGGGCAAGAAAGAAACTTGGAATTCCGATTGCCGTAGCACCAATTAAGCTGAGCTGAATCGGAATGAACGGATAGGATTTTCCAATAATAATAAATATGGTACACAGAAGGACGGAGTAAATTGTCTTTGTCAGATAGAGCGCACTGACACGCTCAATGTTGGCAATGGTAGTTCGTCCTTCTTTTACGATATTTTCCATAGAGGCGAAATTGGAATCCATCAGCACAATGTGTGCACATTGTTTTGCAGCGTCCGCTCCGTTTGCCATGGCAATTCCACAGTCAGCATCTTTGAGTGCGAGAACATCGTTAATGCCGTCGCCCACCATACCGACAACATGTCCGGCGTTTTGGAAGGCGTGAACGAGTGCCTGCTTCTTTTCCGGTGTAACGCGCCCAAATACACTGTATTTTGGTGCTATTTTACAAAGTTCATCGATATCATCCGGAAGTGTTCCGGCATCGATATATGCATCTGCCCCCGGTATTCCGGCAAGTCTTGCAATGTATGAAACAGTAACCGGATCGTCGCCGGAAATGACTTTGACTGCTACACCTTGTTTTGCAAAAAAGGCGAATGTATCGAGTGCATCCTCTTTTACGCAGTCAGAGAGTACAATAAGAGAAAGTGGGGTGAATTCCTCGATTTCTTTTGCATCCTTGTATAATTTTTGGCATGAACCAAGCAGCAGTACACGAAGTCCTTCATTGGAGTAAGTGGCTGCTTTTTTTAATATTTCGTCATCTTTTGTGAGATAATCCGGAGCACCAAGAAGAAAACATTTGTCTTTCGTTTGGATTCCCATAAATTTGCGTCGGGAACTAAATGGAACACTGTCAGTTACCGAATATGTATCAGTTTCTTTGAAAAAAGCCTGTAGTGCCGTGCTTGTGGCATTTGTTTCAGTAAATGCATAGACAAGTGTCCCCATGATATCGTGAATCATTTCTTTGTCCACACCGAAAGGAATTACTTCATCAACGGTCAGTTCGCCGGTGGTAATCGTTCCGGTTTTATCTAAACATAATACATTTACGCGGGCTAACGCCTCAATTGCTTCCATTTCCTGCACCAGTGCTTTTTTTCTCGCAAGGCGTCCTACGCCTAGAATAAAGGAAACACTGGTTAAGAGCACCAGTCCTTCCGGAATCATGCCAAGAACACCGGCAACCGTACTTACCAGAGCATTTGATAAGGTGTCGTCCGCACGGAAATACTGAATACAGAAAAGGGCAGCACCAATTGGTACAATGGCAAAACTAACATAGCGTATAATTCGCTTAATGGCATCCTGCATTTCAGACGTTGCCCGACGTTTTGTCTGTGCCTTTTTCGTTAATTTGGCTGCATAACTGTCTTCAACGGATTTCAAAACTTTTGCTGTGCCGGAACCTGCTACAATGAAACTGCCGGAATAGAGAAAGTCACCCGGCTTTTTAAATACCGGAATGGACTCGCCGGTCAAGTGCGATTCATTGACTTCTAATCCATCCGAGGTAAGAACTTCACCATCTGCGACAATCTGGTCGCCTGTCATAATGTGTATGGTGTCGGAAACTGCCAGGGATTCAATCGGAATTTCTGTGATTGTGCCATCGGCTGCAAGTTTTCTTGCTTTTGTTGCCGTGATTACGGAAAGTTTATCGATGAGGGATTTTACCTTACATTCCTGAATAATTCCAATCAAAGAATTGGAAATGACAATTCCCATAAAAAGCATATTTTTATATTGTCCGGAGAGAATGATAAAACCTGCTAAAATTACATTCAGCAAGTTGAAATAGGTAAGCGTATGCGCCCGGACAATTTGTGAAATGGTTCTTGATGTAGTCTTCATGTGAATCCCTCCTATGTTTATTTAAGTATATCGGAGAATGGGGATGGGGTCAATAATAAAGAAATATTTCCAAGGAAGCATTTTACAGCCCCCCCTCGTTGTGATATACTGTGGGCGATAACGAACACACATGGATAACAAGACGAGCTTTTTTGGCATATCAATAAGATAACCAAAGGATGGTTTGTTGTCGGGAAACAAGGAGGTAATTGATGATTTTTTCTGGATTAATGATTCCTTTTCTGGGAACAACATTGGGAGCAGGCATGGTATTTTTCATGAAGGGAAGTATGAATCAAAAGTTGGAGAAAATGCTTTTGGGATTTGCCGCCGGTGTAATGATTGCAGCTTCGGTGTGGTCGCTTCTTATACCTTCAATTGAGATGACGGAGCAGGCGGGCGGCATTGCGTGGATTCCTGCGTGTGTCGGTTTTTTGCTTGGCATGATATTCTTGTTATTGTTAGACAGTGTGATTCCACATCTTCATTTGGATAGTGATAAGCCGGAGGGACCGAAAACCAAACTTGGGAAGTCGGCCATGCTTGTGCTGGCAGTGACACTGCATAATATTCCGGAAGGAATGGCAGTCGGTGTTACATTTGCGGGAGTGCTGATTGGCAATACAGGAATTACACTTTCGGGTGCTTTTGCCCTGGCGCTTGGAATCGCAATTCAAAACTTTCCGGAAGGAGCAATTATTTCTATGCCTCTTTGCAGTCTTGGTGTGTCGAAAAAGAGGGCTTTTTTGTATGGCGTGTTGTCTGGGCTTGTTGAACCGGTGGGAGCGATGCTCACAATTTTACTAACCGGTATCATTGTTCCATTTCTTCCTTATTTTCTGTCATTTGCGGCAGGTGCTATGATTTATGTTGTAGTGGAAGAATTAATTCCGGAATCACAAATGGGGGAGCATACCAATATAGCAACCATCGGTGTGGCGGTTGGTTTTACACTGATGATGGTTCTTGATGTGGCTCTCGGATAGTAAAATAAATACGATAAAACGGAATATAAAGTGCAGTTACAAAGGGAAAACACATTGATAAAATATAGGAAAAAGAAGGTTAAAGGTGGTGTTTTCTTTTGAAGGAGAGCTTTTCTAAGAAAGCTGTTGGTGAAAGGTTGAAAGGATTCCGTTTATCGATGCATATGACTCAAAAAGAATTTGCAGAAGAAATGCACTGGGATGTGAATACATATCGTAAAATTGAGACGGGCTGCTCCTTATTAACTTCTGATAAAGCACAGATGTTGTATGATAAATATGAGATTGATATCACTTATCTTTTAACAGGTAATAAGCCGGATTTTGACAATCATTTGCGGCAGCTTTGGCTTACGGCAAGTCGTGTGGAGAAAAAACTTATTCTTGCCCGACTTATTTCTTATGTTGAAGAAATGTTGTAGGAGAATATGTGATGCGAAAAAAGGTACTTATTTTGGAGGATATGGAAACCACAAGAACTGCATTGAAGCGTATTGTGGAATCATGTGATGATGCAATTATAGCGTATGCATTTTCTGAGGTGGGACCTGCTCTTGCATGTATGATGGAAAATCATATTGATTTATTCTTTGTAGATATTATATTAAAACCACAAGTTGCAAATGATTTTTCAGGGATAAAGTTTGCAGAGTATGTAAGGCAGCAGGAAGAATATTTTGGTGTGGATATTATTTTTGTAACAAGTCTGATTGGGCTTGAGGCAGAACTTTTACGAAAGATACATTGTTATGATTATATAGAAAAACCAATTCAAGAAAGTCGTGTCCGTAAGGTCGTCATGCAGGCATTCCGTAAAATGCACAGTACAGTTTTGGAGGATGCCGTCTGTTTTGTTAGAAAAGATAAAGTTTCTTACGCTGTGCATGAAAAGGATATTGTTATGCTTTCCAGCAGACATAAGAAGTTATATATTATTAAGACGGATGATGAGTTAGAAATTCCAAATTTATCCCTAAATCACTTTTTAAAACAAATTAGAACACAGAAATTTTTGATTCCAACCAAAGGAATTGCGGTGAACTACGCCTATTTGGAGTATGTGGATCCCGTGAACCGCTATGTGAAACTGCGCGGACGGGACGAACTCATAGAAATTGGAACAAGAATGAAGAAACAATTTTTAGATGAAATTGAAGAATTGCAAAGGATGAGATGATGAGCTGGCTTTGGATCTATATAACATTGATGGAATGGGTCGGGATTGTTTTGGTGGTGAAAGCTCTGGGAGATGAACAGTATCACATAGAACCTAAAAAGGCAGGGGTATACTTCTTAGGAAATATGTTATATTATGCAGCTTTTATGTATTTTGGGTTGCCTCAGATATGTTCTGTGATTGGATATGTTTTATTATATGCATACATTTATTGGTGTTATCATGATGGAATTGTAAAGACACTGGCTATGTGTGTAATGGGCTTAATAATACTTGGTGTTGTTGAATTGTTACTGTCTCAGGGAGTTTATTATTTTGTGCCTCTTGATTTGGCAGATGGCTGGTTAGAGGCAATATCATCTACGCTGTTAGTGGTTGTAAGCGCACTCTTGTCAAAACTAAAAATTTATAGGCTTATGGGGCTTTTTGAGCGCTGGGATGTCTCATATTTCTTTGTTGCGTTTTTGAGTTTAATGATTTTTGCCCCAGTTGTTGTGCTTCGAGCATTTAAAGAATTGGTCGTAGCGGAATATTTTTACATTACAGTTTGTATTTTGGTTATGTGGTTTTTGATATCAAAAATACAGAAAAATAAAATTGAAAATCAATTGCGTAAAAAGTATTTGGAAAGCTTTACCGAGATTATTTCGCAAATTCGGAGGAGACAGCATAAAGTTAAGAATCAGTTTGATACAGCGTTTGGGATGTATCGCTTATATGACAATTACGACGAATTAGTTGCGAAGCAGAAGGAATTTCTAGGAAGAATATGGGATTACGAACTGCCAACGGATGCAATTGTTTTGGAAGAGCCAGCGGTGGTGGCATTAATATATGAGAAAATTAATGAAGCGATTGAAGAGGGAATTGAAGTTCATACGATTTTTTCGTGTAGTATGCTGCATAGAGGTGTTTCTGATGTTATCTGGGTACAGATTTTAGGTACTTTGCTTGATAATGCAATTGAAGCGGAGGAAGAATTTGATGGACAAAAGAAGATGTGGATTGAAATACAAGAACAAAAGGGAAATGCGGGAAAGGTATCAATCTATATTGCTAATGCTTATTATAAGAAAAGCCAAGATGAACTAGAGCAATTATTTGAGTATGGATATAGTACAAAAGGTGAAGGGCGTGGAATCGGACTCTATGATGTCAAGATGCTGGTTCATAAAAATAAGGGTGATTTAATTGTTCAGAATGGACAAAGGGATGGGGGTGATTGTTTCGAACTGTGGATTGTGATTTAGAAAAAAAGCTACAAATCGCAAATAGATGATTTGTAGCCTTTTTTTTATTTTTCTTTAAATTCAGGTTCACCAAAGAACATTAAGCATGGACCATGGTAAAAAATTATACCGCCCAAAGCGATGCACAAGGAACTAAACTTGTACAAGAATGATTTGCTAATCTTTTTCATATATCTCTCCTTTCCGTGTCAACTTGGCACAAATTAATTGTATAATTTGTAAAATGATGCTCCAAAAAACGACAGAGCGATGGGGCACATTTTGCAAGGCAAAATAAAGAATGGTGTAAACCAAAAGAATTAAAGAAGACAAAAAACGCTTATTTGTATACTGTTTTTTTGTCATTACCTTTCTTTTGGCAGAGGGAACAGGTCCGATAAAAAAGAGAAGTAAATTGCTTAAAACAAACAAACTGATTTGTGCATATAGGGGAAGTGTAAACATTTCACCCATGAACAAAATAACAGCAAAAAAGCAAAAACTGAAAATAAAACAACTCCAATAATGTTTCAGATGAATACCGCCGGAAATCCAACGAAATGGCAATAAAGCAACCAAGCAAACTGCAAATTCTGAAAATTTTCCGATGACAGCGAAAAATACGAAAAAGAAAACGAGCTTTGATAACTCATAGGCGAACACTTTTAATGTGTAGTCCATTTTTGCCATTTCCAAGTCTGTAAACTGATAGGAACTTTGAATTTGTTCCAGCGATTTATCATAGACACTCATGCTGTTCCCTCCTTTTGCAAGCCAGTATAGAAAAGAAAAAATTGGAAGAGGAAAAATATGCGTAAGTGTAAATACTGCGCGGAATAAAAGCGTTATATAGTAGAAAAAGGATAAGAAAATTGCTTTTGTGCAAGAAAATAAATACGTTATGAAAATAAAAACATTCATTTCTTTATAAATGATAAAATATTTCATCTCTAAATAAAGAAAAGGGAGGAATTTACAATGGACAAAGAGGTTGGAGAGAGAATACGACACGTGAGACTGGACAAAGGATATACAAGAGATACCTTGTCCATGATGTCGGGAGTATCGGAAAAATATATTTTCCAGATTGAACGGCAGCACACAGGCTTCTCGGTAGACATATTGTTAAAACTGACCAAAGCACTGGATTCATCCTGTGATTATCTGCTTAGAGGGCATACGGAGTTTCCTTATGAAAATGAAATTATAGAGTTGATAGAAAAATTTGAACCAAATCAACTGGGAAAAGTGTATCTTATGTTATCTTCGTTATATGAAATCATGAAGAGGGGGGATTTGTAAATTGTAAAAAGGCTGCAAATCGAAAGTGACTTGCAGCCTTTTTTCTTAATCTTCTTTTACTTCTTTGAAGTCAGGCTCTCCAAAAAACATCATGCACATTCCCTGTGCATAGATAAGACCGCCAAGAGCGATACATAAAGAGCTGATTTTGTACAAAAAAGATTTATTAAACTTTTTCATGAATGAGTATCTCCTTTCTGCATAGATTCCTTTAGCGCTGCGCCTTCCCCACCGTTCCACTTCAAAAGCAGTATAAAGTGATAGGTTTTCAAAATGGACAAATATGCATAAGTGCAAGATTTTTTAGAATAAACGCATAGATTTTTATGAAATTGGAAAATAATAATGCTTTCATGCCATAAAAGGGATGCGTTATGAAAAAAGAATATAGGCTTTTTCGGGGAATGATAAAATAGCATGTCTTTGCTTTGGTGAAGAAAAGAAGGAGGAAAAAAGAATGAATCAGGAAATTGGATTGAGAATCCAAGAGGTGAGAAAGAAAAAGGGGCTTAGCAGAGGTGATTTGGCGGATATGTCAGGGATTTCGCCTAAATTTATTTTTCAAATTGAAAAGCAAGGCCTTGGTTTTTCTGTTGATACGTTAATGCAATTGACTCGTGTACTCGAAACTTCTTATGATTATCTTTTAGAAGGTCGCACAGAATTTTAATCTCAAATGTATAAAGAATAAATCCATAAACCATACTAAATCCTAAGTTAAGCGGAAAGGATACATGGTTATGAATGAGAAAAAAATGGTAGGCAAAAGGAGCGTTTTATTTTCCAGACCGCCGATTATCATTGGTGCGGGCAGTGTTGCCGGGGAAAAAGAAGGAAACGGTGCTTTTGGCAAGTGTTTTGACATGGTTGAGGAAGACCCTTTGTTTGGCGGAAAAACGTGGGAGGAAGCGGAGAGCAAAATGCAGCAGCTGGCGACCCGGATTGCACTGAGAAAAGCGGGGCTAGAGCCGCAGGAAATCCGTTATTTAGTGGCAGGAGATTTGCTTGGACAGTTAATTGCCACTTCTTTTGGTATCATGAATTTCAATATCCCGATGTTTGGTGTATATGGTGCATGTTCAACGATGGGAGAGTCTCTGGCGATTGGAGCGATGCTCGTTGATGGAGAGTTTGCCGATTATGTGGTCGCATTAACCTCAAGTCATTTTGCCAGTGCGGAGAAACAGTTCCGTTATCCGCTTGCCTATGGCAGCCAGCGTCCGTATTCTGCAACGTGGACGGTGACGGGCAGTGGCGCAGTGGTTTTAGCATCTTCACGGGCAAAATGGAAACGCAAAGAGACCGGTTATGTGGAAGTGATGGGGATTACAACAGGAACGATAACCGATTATGGAATTAAAGACAGCATGAATATGGGAGCCTGTATGGCACCGGCTGCCTGCGATGCCATTCTTCATAACTTTAAAGATATGGGAATCGGACCGGATTATTATGACTGCATTGTGACCGGCGATTTGGGAACCATTGGACAGAGAATTTTGATTGATATGCTACGGGGCTATGGCTACGACATTGAAAAACAGCACTTCGACTGCGGTACCGAAATTTATTACAATAAAGAGCAGGGAACCAATGCCGGCGGCAGTGGGTGCGGATGCAGTGCGATAACACTTTGTGGATATATTCTTCAGAAAATGAAAAAGAAAGAGTGGAAAAGGGTGCTGTTTGTTCCGACCGGTGCGCTGTTATCTACAGTAAGTTTTAACGAGGGAAATTCGATACCGGGCATTGCCCATGCAGTTATGCTGGAGGGAATTTCCGGCTCCGGAAAGGGGGTGGGAGAATGGACTATGTAACAGCGTTTTTGATTGGCGGTGCAATTTGTGCGATTGTGCAGGTTATTATGGATAATACGAAACTGCTCCCGGGACGAATTATGGTAGGACTTGTCTGTGCAGGTGCTATTTTAAGTTTCTTCGGACTATATGAGCCATTTGCTGACTGGGCAAAATCCGGCGCATCCGTGCCGCTGATTGGATTTGGGCATCTGCTGTTTAAGGGCGTTAAAGAGGCAGTTGACAAGCAGGGATTTATCGGTACTTTTTATGGGGGATTAGAAAGTGCAGCGGTCGGTATTTCCGGTGCATTAATTATGGGATATTTGGCAAGTCTTGTTTTTAAATCAAAAATGAAATGATGTAAAATATCCACGTTTTTATCGTTTTGTACATTTACTTGAAAAAGCGGTTGTGATACAATGTTTTCCAAAGGGGCAAAGGGGTGTCGTTTGGCTGATACCCCTTGTTGGTTTGGCATATAGTGAATAAGAGTTTATAGAAAGTGGTGAACTTGTTTGAAACGACCGGGAAAGGAATTGGAAAAGTATTGGTACGCCGGACTCACGGGATTTTTTGTGATTGTGGCAGCGTTGATCGTTTATGCAATAACGAGTAATTTGACGGGGCTTGGGCAAATATTCGGTGCACTTAATTCGGCATTGATGCCGGTGTACATAGGCGTTGTGATTGCGTATCTTCTCAGTCCGCTTGTGAATAAATCGGATCGTTATATATTTATTCCGTTGTGGAGTAAAATTTTTAAGGGAAAAAAGAAAAAAGCATCAAATGTTGCGAGGGGATGTTCCGTGTTTTTTGTGCTTCTTCTGGCGATATTTGTTGTATTTGGAATTATGATGTTAGTAATACCGGAGATTATTGACAGTATCACCGGGCTGGCAAAGAGTATGCCGGAGTATTATAACAATGTGAAGACCTGGGGGACTCATATTTTTAAATCGAATCCGGAATTTTCGGATTATTTTACGAAAGCCTCTAAAGATATATTTGATAAATTGTTAGATTGGCTGCAAAATGATTTGCTTCCAAATAGTGATAAGTTTTTGGGGGCAATTACCGACGGTGTTATGGATGCAACCAGTGTTTTGGTTGACTTTTTTATCGGGCTTATCATTTCCATTTATCTGATGGCAGGAAAAGAAAACTTCTGTGCTCAGGCGAAAAAACTGATTTTTGCGGTTCTGCCGGCAAAAAGAGCGGGAAGCGTGTTGTCTGTGTTAAGCGAAACGCATGGTGTTTTTGCAAAATTTATCAGCGGAAAAATTATTGATTCCCTGATTGTTGGTGTATTGACATTTATCATTATGAACATTGCGGGAATTCCGTACACCATTTTGATAAGCGTGTTAATTGGTGTGACAAACATCATTCCGTTTTTTGGCCAGTACATCGGTATTATTCCGAGTGCGGTGCTGGTTTTTATTGCAAGTCCGAGCAAAGGTGTTTTGTTCTTGATTTTGATTATCATTTTAATGCAGTTTGATGGAAATGTATTAGGACCGAAAATTCTTGGTGATTCCATTGGTTTAAAGAGTTTTTGGATTTTATTTTCCATTTTATTCTTTGGCTCCTTGTTTGGAGTTTTAGGTATGATTTGTGCAGTTCCGGTGTTTGCCGTTATTTACCGCATGGTGAAACGGTTCTGTGCCGGACGGCTTGCGAAAAAGCAGTTGCCGACGGAGACAGAATGTTACTGCAAGGCATGGGATGATGCCTGGGAGCCGGGGGACGAAAATAAGAAAGGATGAAGGATATGAGAAGGGGCAGCCGTTTGTTATGTATAGGGATAGCAGCTTGTATGATGTGTGGATGTGGTATTCTGCCAACAGAAGAAGAGTTTGATGCAGCACCGTTAGTAAAAGAGTACAGTGATGAAAATGTAGGAAAATATACCGTTACGAGGGGAGATATGGTTCAAAGCGAATCCATTGCCGTTCGGTATGAAGGTACGAAAAAATCCGATGTGTATGGTACGGATGACGGTATCCGCATCAAAAAAATATGTGTTTCCAAAGGGCAGCACGTAAAAAAAGGTGATGTCCTTTTACAGGAATATCTGGAGGATGAAGAAGAGTCGCTAAAGACCGGTAAACGTCAGGTCAGTACGCTTACCCTTCAGATTAGCCAGGCAAAACAGATGCGGCAGAGAGAGTTAGAACAGTTAAATCGTACAGGTGGCAGTAAAGAAGAAAAAGAAAATGTAAAGACACAGTACGATGCGCAGATTAAGAGCTGCCGGTCAAGTTTAGAATTAGCAAAATTAGATATTCAAAGTTTAGAAGAAACGATACGGGAAGCATCTTTGAAGGCGCCGATTAGCGGAACGGTGACATTTGTAGAAAAATCGCTTGAGGGCGGTTATGCAAATCAGGAAAATCTACTTGTCACGATAAGGGCGGCGAAGAAGAACCGTTTTTCCTGTAAAACCGAATATACGTCCCGTTTTTCACAGGGGAGTGAGGCAACTGTCATGGTTATGGGGCAGCAGTACAAGACCACGGTGAAAAAAGGAAAAGGGAAACAGATTTATTTTGTCCCGAAGCAGGAATTGGCTTTGAAAAATGCAGTGACAGGAACGGTAGATTTGGTTTTGAAAGAAAAGAAAAATGTTCTTTATGTTCCGTCAGCACTTGTTTTTGATATGGGAAGCAAAAAAGTTGTTTACATAGAGGGAAAAGAGGGAGTAAAGGAAACGAGAGAAGTCACAACCGGAGAACAGATTCAAAATGAAATCGAAATTACCGGCGGATTAAAAGAAAACGAGCAGATATTGACAAACTAATGGATTGTTTTGTAAAAAGGGAGGAAACCATGAATTGTAAAGTGCAAAAGTATCGTGTATTGGTGATGGGACTTTTGATTTTATCGCTGATGGGACTTTCTGGCTGTGGCAGACAGGAATCGACAGCGAACGTGCCAAAACTCAAAGACCCGGTCGGCGTTGATGTGGATACGGCAAAAGTAAAGAAAATGAATTTAAGCAGTGTGAATTCCTATTCCGGCGAGGTAGTGCCGGATATGGTAGGCGCTTATTTTGCAAATTCGGGGCAGGCTGGTGCCGTGAAAGTAGAAGTTGGCGACAAGGTAAAGAAGGGTCAGCTTTTGGCTACACTTACCGGTTCGGAGTCGACGGTGAAAGATTTGCAGAAAGAGTTAAAATCTCAGATTGCAGAAAATGCGGAGACAAATACCTCTTCTCAGAGTAAAATCGAGCAGTTAAACATCGAATTAAAATCGGTGCAAAAGCAGAAAAAACAGGCGCAAAATGCGAAAGACAAGAAAAATCTCGGCAAGCAGATTGTGCAGAAACAGGAAGAAATCAAAACGGAAAGATTACGGTTGAAATTGCAGAAACAGACGCAGAAACAGTACATCGGTGAATTAAAAAGTGATATTGCAAATGCGAAAAAAACAAGCAAATTGAACCGGCTGTATTCCCCGGTAAATGGAGAAGTAATTGCCAAAAATCTGGCACCCGGAGATTTTGTGACAGGCGGTGTTTCGGTGATTACAATTGCTGATATGGATAAAACACAGATTCGCACCGAATACATTGGTTCTTCGGTGTTAGACCGCGCGAGCGGATATCAGGCAGTGATTAACGGGAAAAAATATAAAGTTACGGCACAGGAGCAGGACGTTTCACAGATGGATGTGGAGATGGGAAATCTCCCGACAAGTACCTATTTTGGTTATGAAAAAGATGCGAATGTTTCGGTTGGTGATTCGGTGACGCTGGAGTTTTACAACAATGCCACAGAGGACGCTTTGGTTGTACCGAGCAATGCAGTTTTTAAAGCAAAAAGCGAGCATTATGTATACCGTATGGATGGAGATGCGAAAAAGAAAGTGAAAGTGACGCTGGGGACAAAGACGGATGCGTATACACAGATTACGTCAGGATTAAAGGAAGGAGATGTTGTTTATGTGCAGGATTAAAAATCTGGCAATTCTCCTTGGTTTGTGTATGGCGATTACCGCCTGTGGAAGCAGTGAGCAGCAGAAGTCTAAAGTAATGCTGTATCAAGGAGATAAAAACAAAAAGGAAGAAGAGCATTATAAAACGACGAAGGTGAAAAAAGGCACCTACGAAGAGAAAATTTCGGCGACAGCCAGCCTGGTTTATCAGAATGATAAAGCAGTAATGATTAAAGATTCCAATGCCTATTTGGATAAGATTTTGGTAAAAAACGGACAGAAGGTAGTGAAGGGACAAAAACTTGCCACCTATCACGTAAAGATTTCAGATACAAAGTTAAAAAAGAAAAAGCTGGAAACGGAACAGGCAAGGTCTGAGTATGACGTGAACCTAAAGAGCAAGAGAAACGAAGTACTGCAGCAGGAAAGAACAATAAAAACGCTCACGGATGCAACCGAAAAAAAACTGGCAGTGCTGCAGTTAAACAAGTTAAAAAGCGAGTACAAAGATTTGCAGAAGCAGGGGAAATCCATTCAGAAAAAAGAGAAAGATTATAACGATTTGGTACAAAAACGGAAATCTGCCACACTTACGTCTCCATACAGCGGAACAGTTGCAGAGATAACGGATTCTATCGGTGATGAGGCGTCCGGTGAAAATATTATGCTGATTCGTGATAAAAAAGATTTTCTGTTAAGTGCAGAAGATGCTTCCGGTCTGCGGTATAACATGACGGTAGATGTTGGTTTGGGAGCAACACTTGATAGTATTAAGTATCACTTAAAAGGCAAAGTGATTTCGACCGATAATTTGCAGCAGGACTTGCAGGATGGAAATGACAATGACGGTGAGCAGCAAAATGAAAGCGGCGGTGCTCAGTTAATTCGTCTTTCTAAGAAAGATAGAGAATCCTACCAATTTTCAAAATATAACATTTACATCACAGGAGTGAGTTTGAAAATTGAGGATGCCTTACTTGTCGATGCGGATGCCGTATATGAGGAAACGGAGAATGAGGAAATCAAGAATTTTGTTTATCTTGTAGAAAACGGCAAATTACATAAACGCTATATTGTTAGTAACTATAAACAGGAAAAAACGTATTTGGTAAACCAAGGTCTGGAAGAAGGCCAGACGCTGGCGATTGTATCAAAGTAGAAAGGAGAGGTAAGTCGTTATGATTCATTTTATCAAGCAGAAACTTCTCCATAAAAAATGGATGGTTGTGAGTCTTTTAATCGGTAATATTTTGTTGATTGCCATTGCCTGCAGCAATCCAATGTATCAGGGAGCGGCACTGCAGAAAACATTGTCCTCAAAACTGGATGAGTATATTCAAGAGGAGAATCAAAACCCGGGTGTGATTTCTTTTGAGGCCAATATGAAAGGGCAGGATGGACAGGAAAAGGAATATCAGAGCATGAAGGATGAGGCTGCCGGTGCAGCAGACCGTCTTGATGTGGAGCAAAACTATTTTGTGACATATAACGAGTCGTCCAAAACCAGAGGACACTATGTAGGAACCCGCAATAAAGATGACATGACAAAGACAATCAAAATCAGCAGTTTGTCGGAACTGGAGAAACACAGCACGATGTTGTCCGGAAAAATGTATCAGGATAAAGTGGGTGCAGATGGCGCATTGGAGGCAATTGTTTCCCAAAAATGTATGAGCAAATTAGATATCATGGTGGGCGACATCATTGAGCTCAACCGTTTTATGGATGCTAAGGGCAATGCCATCCGAGTAAAAATTGTTGGTGTGTTTACAAATAAAGAGGCAGATGATACCTACTGGGTACAGTCTCCGTCCGATTATTATATGGATTTGTTTATTTCACCAAAAGTATTTGAAAGTGATTTTATAAACTTAAAGAAACAGTCTTTTGTAATGACCACCACATGGTCGTTGGTTTTCGATTACAAAGAACTGGCTGCTGAGCAGATTGATTCGTTCGTAAGCGAAACGGAAGATATGATGCAGGAAACATCGGATGCATATAATTGTAAAATTGATGAGCCGGCTTACTTGGAGGTTCTCCGTGAATACCAGACGTCTGCAAAGAAAGTGCGCACAACACTTCTTATTTTACAGTTCCCGGTACTGGCGCTTTTGCTGGCTTTCATTTTTATGATTTCCAGACAGATGTTAGATTTGGAACAAAATGAAATTGCCCTGCTAAAAAGCCGTGGTTCGAGTAAGAAACAGATTATACTGATTTATTTTTTGCAGTCCGTTATTTTGTCAGCAATGAGTGCTGTTGTGGGACTGCCGCTTGGCTATTTCCTATGTAAAGCACTTGGCTCAACGAATGGATTTTTGGAATTTATTCAAAGAAAAACATTACATATCACGCTTGGCACTTCGGTATTTTTGTATATGCTTGGTGCGATGCTTATATCCATTGCTTTCATGGTGTTACCGGTCTTCCGCGACGCCAATGTTACAATTGTTAATGTAAAAAGAAACAAAAACAAAAAGCATAAAAACATTTTCCAGAGAGTATATATGGATGTGATACTGCTCGTGATTTCTCTGTATGGCTTGTATAATTTTACAGAGCAGAAGGAAAGTCTTATGACGCAGATGTTAGAAGGAGAATCGTTAGACCCGTTTTTGTTTATTTGTTCTTCGCTGTTTATCATCAGTGCCAGTCTGGTAGCGCTGCGCATCCAGCCGCTTTTGATTAAACTTGTTTATCTGATTGGGAAAAAACGCTGGAAACCGGCATTTTTCGCTTCGTTTTTACAGATTTTGAGAACAAAGGGAAAACAGAGCTTTATGATGGTCTTTTTGATGCTGACGGTTGCACTTGGTATTTTTAATGCAACGGTGGCGCGGACGATTCTTTCCAATTCGGAGAGTAATATTCGGTATGAAACGGGAGCAACACTTGTTCTTAAAGAGCAATGGGAGAGCAACGAAGCGTTCCTTGCGGATAATCCGGATAAGGAAGTATCCTATACGGAGCCGGATTTTTCGACCTATGAGAGCATGAAAGGTGTAAAACATGCAACGAAAGTTTACTGTGAGGATGAGATTTCTACATCACTTGGCAAAAAAATGAGTGACAATGAAACAGAAACTTCGTTGATGGCAATTGACACGAAAAATTTTGGCTTGACGGTAAGTGATTTTGATTCGACACTTTTGCCGACGCATTTGAACAATTATTTGAATGCAATGGCGGGTAATCCGGATGCCATTCTTCTGAGCATGAATTTTCAGAAAAAAATGGGCGTCAAGCTGGGGGATAAAGTAACCTATACAACAAAAGATAAAAAAGAAATGACAGGAGTTGTGTATGGGTTCTTTGATTATTTTCCAAGTTATGTGAAGCAGACGCATGAACTAAATCAGCAGGATACGCTTGTGACAACGGATCATTATTTGATTGTTGCCAATCTGGCACCGGTTCAGCAGACGCTTGGCGTGAAGCCGTATCAGGTATGGATTCAGACCAACGGTTCTTCGAAATTTATTTACGATTATGCGAAGAAAAATGGCATCGAATATACGGTGTTTGAGGATGTGGCATCCAAACTGGTAGACGTAAAAAACGATGCACTGTTCCAAGGAACCAATGGTATTTTGACGATGAGTTTTATCATTATCTTGATTTTGTGCAGTACCGGATTTTTGATTTACTGGATTTTGTCAATCCGGCAGAGGGAATTGCTTTTTGGTGTGTTCCGTGCGATGGGCATGACAAAAAAAGAGATTATTCAGATGTTAATCAATGAACAGATTTTCAGTTCCGGAATTTCCATTCTGATTGGTGCCGGACTTGGTGTTTTGTCATCCATTCTGTTTGTGCCACTGGTGCAGATTTTCTATGCATCAACCGACCAGACGGTACCGCTTGCAGTTGTGTTTAAGGCGTTTGATATGATTCGTCTCTTTAGCGTCATCGGCATTGTGATTGTAATCTGCATGGTGGTTCTTGGTAAGCTGATTAGTAAGATTAATATTTCCCAGGCGTTGAAGCTTGGTGAAGACTAGGGAGGTGTCAGAATGGAAAATATGATAGAAACCAAAGATGTGATTCAAAGCTTTCCGATTGCCGGTGGCAAGGAGCTGGTGGTTTTGAAAAACATTAACATTCGGATTCCGACCGGGAAACTTACGATGCTCCGAGGACGTTCCGGCTCCGGTAAAACGACGCTGATGAATCTTTTGAGTGCACTCGATTACCCGAAAAGCGGTGAAATTTTGTTTGAGGGAAAACCGATTCAAGATTTGCCGGAACATGACAGGGAGCAGATGCGGAAAACGCAGATTGGATTTGTTTTTCAGTCGGTGGCACTGATTCCGATGATGACCGCCTACGAAAATGTTGAGTTTGTTCTCAGACTCGCCGGATACAAAGGGGACAGGAGAAAGCGGACGGAAGAATGTCTGAAATTAGTTGGTCTCGGAAGCCGTATGCATCATATGCCACAGGAACTTTCCGGTGGTGAGCAGCAACGAGTGGCGATTGCACGTGCGATTGCACACAAGCCAAAGATTATTTTTGCCGATGAGCCGACGGCGGAGCTTGACAGCAATACCGGGCTTCAGGTGATGAAGATTTTTAAGGAACTGATTGAAAAACAGGGAGTAACTATAGTAATGACGACGCATGATACCGGATTGATGGAGATTGCCGACTGCATCTATCATATTGAGGATGGAGAGATTGCCGATGAAGATTAATTTAAAAGAAAAAATAAGCAAAGTAAAACAAATAAAAAGTCCTGAATCTGCAATGGAAAATCCGGAACAGACGATGGATGTGCCGGACGATGTGATGATTGAGTGTGACAGTCTGGTTAAAATTTACAAGACCAAAGATATTGAAGTGCTGGCGCTTCAAGGGTTGGATTTGACCGTGAAGCGTGGAGAACTTATGGCAATTATTGGAAACAGCGGAAGCGGTAAGTCCACATTTTTAAATATGATTGGTGGATTAGATCGGCCTTCAGCGGGTAAACTGTATGTGGATGGCAAAAATCTTTTTCAAATGACGGAAAACGAACTGGTTAAATATAAGAGAAGTACCGTTGGTTTTGTGTGGCAGAACAATGCGAGAAATCTTCTTCCTTATTTGACTGCGTGGGAAAATGTAATGACACCGATGCTTTTTGTGGAAGAAAAAGAAAAGGCAGTTTCTGAGGAGGAAAAAAAGAAAAGGGCACTGGAACTTCTGGAACTGGTGGGTCTTGGACACAGAAAGGACAGTAAATTAAGCCAGCTTTCCGGTGGTGAGCAGCAAAGAGTTGCGATTGCAATTGCGCTTGCCAATAATCCGAAACTGTTACTGGCGGATGAGCCCACCGGTGCCGTTGACCGAAAGACTGCGGATGACATTTTGGAAATGTTCCGCAAGTTAAATGAGAAACTCGGACTTACGATTGTCATTGTAACGCATGATAAAGAGTTGGCAAAAAAGGTAAATCGTGTTGTTTCTATCCGCGATGGGAAAACGAGCAGCGAGCGTATTATGAAAAATGATTACCGCGAGCGCATGGAACATTTGGACATTGACTGGCAGGAAGAAGAGACGCAGGAAGAGTTTGCTGTTCTTGACCGCGCCGGACGTGTGCAGATTCCAAGCGAGCTGCTGGAACAAATGGGAATGGATGGAAATAAAGTTAAACTGGAATTTATTGGAGGGAAAATCGTTATTGAAAAGCCGAAAGATTAGTGCTATACTAGGGCTACGTAATGGGAGCAGGAAATTGCTCTCGGAATGAGGTGTAAAGATGAATTACATGAAAGGTTATAATAATCGCGAGAGACGAAGAAGAAGGCGCAGCCGTTTTTCTAAAGGCTCTGATAACTATATAGGAAACAGTTCATATTCAAGCAGAAGTAAATATCGAAGCAGTATGGGACAGGCAGTGTCAGGTCGATGGATTGTCTGTCTCATTGCAGTAATTGTGCTGATTGCAGTGGGCGCCGTCTGCTTGGTTCAGGCTGAGTTTGGTGATGATGAACAGCCAAAAGGGCAGGCTGTGGCGAGTGGAAGCGGTGTTACGGCAACACAGACGGCACAGGCAACGGCAGCAGTGACGGCGGCAGTGAACAGTGCAAGTGCTGCGTCACAGCAAACAAAAGTTCCTGAAAAGGGACAGGCAACCTATGCGCCGGATGGGATTGCAAATGAAATTGCCGCAGTTCCGACACTTGCGCCGCAGACCATTCCGACACCTATGCCAAAGATTCGCTCGAAAGCGGTTGCCTTATCGTTTGACGATGGTCCAAGCACAGTAAATACACCAAAAGTGCTTGCTTTATTAAAACAGTATCAGGCACATGCGACCTTTTTCGTGGTAGGAACCCGTGTAAAGGAAGGCGCAGAAGTTTTGAAACAGGAAGTAGCACAGGGATGTGAAATTGGAAACCATACGTGGGATCATGCCAATTTAGCAAAACTGAGTATGAAAAAAGTGAATAAACAGTATGATAAGACTGCGGATTTGGTTAAGAAATTAGTTGGTTACGACATTACACTGCTGCGCCCGCCATATGGTGCTATCAGTGCAAAAATGCGAAAAAAATTAAAACATCCGATGGTGCTGTGGAATACCGACACTTTGGATTGGAAATCAAAAAACACAAAAGCTATCATGAAGGAAATCAAGAAAAATGTCAAAGATGGAGACATTATTCTGATGCATGATATTCACCCGACTACCGTGGAGGCGCTGAAGAAGGTTCTTCCATGGCTTGTAAAAAATGATTATGACATCTTGACGGTTTCTGAGCTTGCCAAGCGAAAAGGCGCTGTTATGCACGACGGAAAAGCATACGGCGGTTTCACCGGCAACTAAGTTTGTCGTAGTATTCGTACAACTTCTGCACGCCGTTTTCCAAGCGGTAGTAATGAAAGATGTATGGAATTAAAAGCACAAGAAATAAGATATCCAGTGCAAGAAGTACCGGCTGTTTTGGAAGAAGCAGGCTGGCAAATAAACTCAATATCGTGAGCAGTGCAAAAAGTGCCGTCACGATTAAGTGAATCAGACGTTCGTGCTGAAAAAATTGAATTTGAATGAGCAATTGCTCTTGTTCCCTGGCTGTCTCTTCGGTGGTCAGGGATTTTTTTGTTGTTAATGTTTCGTAGTAGTTCAGATAAAACTGTAAGCGTTTTTTCATAGTGGCATCCTCCTGAGTGTTTTTGTGATGGTTTATTTTAATTAAAATGGTGTGCGGATAATCTGTGCTGGAATTTGATTGACATGAGTTATCAATGATGTTATATTAACAAAAAAACGAGGAGAGGACAACATGAATCAGAACTTATATTCAAGATGTTATATGTACATGTATTGCGGACATACACAGTTATAAACATGCAGGGTAAATGCATCAGGTTATAACGTGTAGGTCTTTTAGTCTAGTGCATAAAACTAGAATATAAGAGAAGATTTTACATATTGCATCATATTCGATTGGTGATATCGCACTAGACATTGTATTGGTTGGTACGATTTTTATATTTACAAGAAAGAGGTGCAGAAAATGAACGATTTAATCAAAAATTCGAAATCGGTTGATTATGTTAAGAACCGTGTTAAGGCTAGAAGATTTAAAAAAGAGGATGCTAAAGAAGTCAGAAATCTTATTGTCAGGAATTTCTTAGAGATTAACAGTAGAGATTATGGATTATCGGCGATGGAGACGCTTGCAAAGGTTTATGATGAAGAAAAGGTCCTAAATGTGGCAAGTTATGCGCATATGTACGTTTTTGAATTTGAAGAAAAAATTGTTGGAACAGGTTCTATCTCAAGTTTTTGGGGTAGTGAAACAGAGAGCATACTTTTGTGTATTTTTGTTCTTCCGGAATTTCATGGAAAAGGTATTGGAAGCAAAATTATAAGTACATTGGAACAGGATGAGTTTTATGTAAGAGCAAATCGAATTGAGATACCGGCATCCATTACAGCAACAGAATTTTATAGGAAATTTGGATATGATTATAAGGATGGTGTTAAGGGATTGGATGATGAACGTCATTACAGATTGGAAAAATTTAAGGAGGCGGAATTGAAATAGCAATATAGAATCGATAGTTTATTTATTGCTAGGGTAAAGTTCTTTGAGGAAAAAGAAGATGTTGAAAATAACATGTGTTGGTTTTTGATTGACTTTTGGGTTGATAGGGTATATTATAAGACAGTAGCATATGTTACAGGATTAATATACCCTATGCGGTAGAACTCCTACTATAAGGGAATCGTCGAGGTGTATGGTATTTCTTGTGCAAGAGAGCACGTTTTGACTGATGAGGCGCAAGCTGTGCTAAGAAGCAGTTTGTGTGGAGGTCTACAAAGGTTTTAGGTTTACCATGACTTAGCTAAGGTGTGTTCCGAAAGAAAACCTAAAGGAGAAGAGTCATTGAGGGCTCTTCTCCTTTGCTTGGATTCTAATGATTTTGGAGATATAATATGAATTGACTAAAAAAGGGTACTTTTTTTTTCAAGTACCCTAGTGTATAATCTACTTAGAAAGTGAATCGGATATGACTCCGATTTGCCCTCAGTGGAAACTAAAAGGATAGCATCCAGACTTTAGGAGGTTGGGATGCTATTTCTTTTTGATTACACATGAATAGTATAACATAATAGGAACATATGTTTAAGTAAAAAATAGTTGACATGAATCAATTCTTTTGGTAGAATATCAACTCGTAAGGTCTTTTATGACCACGGTGCTGTTATAGCTCAGGTGGTAGAGCGTCGCCTTGGTAAGGCGGAGGTCACGGGTTCGAGTCCCGTTAACAGCTTTTATAGGATTTAAAAGTTTTGTGTAAGACCGGTAGGTCTTATTTTTTTGCCATAAAGCTTTTGGCGTACCAAAAGCAACCTAAATGGGTTTTATATCATAAAAGCGTTGCATGATGAAAAAAATTTTTGATATGAAAACAACTAAAATGCATGAAAATAAGAAAAAGAGTTGCTTGCATGTTGCCCCACCCCTGTTATCTAAAAATAGCCCCTAAAAGCAACCGGCGCAAACAACCGAAGCAAACAACCAGTAAAAGCAACCGCCAAAAACCAACGAGCCAGCTTCTCATCTTCTTATCGAATCTTCGACAGCTTCCCTCGGATCCTTTGCAAAGCGTTATCGATGGATTTTGGAGATTTCCCAAGGACTACGGCAATCTGCTGGTAATCGTTGCCATCAAGGTAGAGAGTTACCACTTCTTTTTCAAACTTGCTCAGGTGCTTTTCGATGTGGCTCTCGATGTCCGTTACATTTTCCTTGTCGATTACGATGTCTTCCGGATTTATAAGTTCGGAAGGCTGGAGTGTATCGGCAAGTGTCTCGCGGGAATTGTTTTCTGTGTCGGAGTTGAGCGGCGAGTAAAGGGAAACGTAGGTGTTGAGCGGCGAATTCTTGAGTCGGTTTGCACCCTTGATTACGTTGTATAATTGATTATCAATGCAAAGAGAAGCGTAGTGTACGAAGGAACTTTCACGGTCTGCCTTAAAAGCACGGATGGCTTTATAGAGGGCAATCATTCCCTCCTGAATTAGGTCATCATTGTCGCCGCCAATCAGAAAAAGAGTACGAGCCTTCTTCTTGACAAGGGGCTTGTACTTTTCCAGTAAAAAATCTGTGGCAGCATCATCGCCGTCGTGGGAGCGGGCGATGATTGTTTCATCGTTTGCTGCGTGATAATCAAACATAAAATCCTCCTCAATTAGTGGTTCATACGCTGACGTACAATTTCGTAAGCAAGAACGCCGGCGGCTACAGATGCGTTAAGTGAGTCGATATCACCCTTCATCGGAATGGATGAAATGAAATCGCAGTGTTCTTTTACTAAGCGGCTGACGCCTTTTCCTTCGTTGCCGATTACAAGGCCAATTGGTCCGGTGAGATTCTGGCGGTACATCAGCTCGCCATCCATATCAGCGCAGACAAACCACATTCCCTTTTCTTTTAACTGTTCAATCGTGGACACAATATTAGTAACTTTAGCAACCGGTGTGTAATGAATGGCACCGGCAGACGCTTTGACTACCGTGGCAGTCAATCCGGCAGCACGCCGCTTTGGAAGAATCACGCCGTGGGCACCGGCAAGGTTTGCGGTACGGATGATGGCACCCAGATTGTGTGGGTCTTCGATGCCATCCAGTAAAAAAAAGAACGGTGCCTCGCCTTTTTTCTCTGCGAGCGCAAACATATCATCAATCGTGGAATAAGCAAAAGCAGACAAAACGGCAACCACACCCTGGTGATTTTTTGTCTCGCTCATAAAATCCAAACGTTCTTTTGGGACAAAGTCCACCATGACATCTGCCTTCTTTGCCTCTCTTAAAATGGTAAGAACCGGACCGTCCTGACAGCCTTTCTGTACAAAAAGACGCTCAATCAGGCTGCCTGCGCGCAAAGCCTCAAGGACACTGTGACGCCCCTCGATTCGTGAACTTGTTGTATTTTCTTCTCTATATTCTTCTTTCATGATTAAAATCCTCTTCTTTCTATAATAAAATATCCAGCCGTTCGAAACCGATTTTGCATAATTCAATGGCACGCTCTAATCTGCCACTCAGATAAAGATAGCCAAACAAAGCTTCTAAACCGGTAGCGTTGCGGTAATCATGAATGTCTGCGTGCTTTGCCACAGAAGACGTTTTCGCGTTGCGTCCGTGACGGTAAATGCGGCTTTCTTCCTCGGTTAAATCGTCCTGCAGACACAAAATCAACTTCGCTTGTGAGCCGGCATTGACAAGCTCGCTCGTTCTTTTGTGCAGATTTTTCACAGGACCGCCTGTTCGTTCCATGATTAGTGTGCGGATAATAATTTCGTAGACAGCATCTCCCAGATAAGCCAGTTTCAGTGGTGATATCGTCCGGATATCGGCAGACTCATGTGGAAAATACGAGTGTATCAGGTCTAATAAATGATGTGATTGTTCCATTCGTTCTCCTCTCGTACCGGTCAAAATGCGTGTGACCGCTTATATCTGTCCTCATTGTAACAGTTTCCTAGTTCTTGTCAAGAAATGAGAAAAAATAATGTGCAATTTATCCAAAAAAGTGGGTATTTTTTATTTATTTTGGTTGCATTTTCCCATAAAGGATGGTACAATGAGACTACATTCAATGTGTACAAGTGTCTGTACATGCTAAATATATTAAAGGAGGATAATCATGAGCAAGACATCCAAAATTGTCACAAAGACATTGGCCGGCGTGCTTTCCCTGGCTATGGTTGTGACATCTTTGTCAATCACAGGAACGACAGCTGATGCAAAAGCAAAAATCAAGTCTGTCAAAGTGAAAAGCCCCGTTGTAAACGGTGGTAAACTGGTTTTGAAAAAAGGCCAGAAAAAACAGATTAAAGTAAAAATTACAAAATCCGGCAAGATTAGCAAAAAGGTTACATACAAATCAAGTAATCCAAAAGTAGCTAAGATTGTTAAATCTAAAGGAAAAGTTTATGTCAAGGCAGTAGGTAAGAAAAATAAAACTGCCAAGATTACAATTGCTTCCAAAGCAAACAAGAAAAAGAAAGCTACGTTGAAGATTAAGATTGGTACACCAATCAAATCCGTTAAGCCTAGCAAGTTTGTGGTTACAACAAGTGTAACAAACACAAAACAGGCTGACGCAACAAAGCGTACAAAGAAAACGAAGAAAACAACAAAGTTCGTTTCTACCAAGAAGAGTGTACTTACTATGACAGTTAAGTACGATGATAAAGCAGCTGCTACTACAAACCAGCAGACAGCACAGCTTTATGTAAAATATTCCCCAACAAAAGTTGGTTATAAAGGAATGAAATGGAAAGCAAAGAATTCTAAGGTTGTATATGTATCTCCATACGGTGTAGTTACTCCGGTTAAAGCTGGTACTACTAAGATTTACGGATACACCAAAGACGGTACAAATAAAAAGGTTACGATTAATGTTAAAATTAATGCAAAACCTGCAACAGCTACTCCGACTCCAAACTATGAGCCGGCAGACACAAGAACTCAGACCGTTGTAGAAGACTTCGAGAGCTATCCGGTAGGATATAACTGGGAGAGCGATGAAGAGCAGGGAACTGCCGGTAAAGCTACAAAAGGTAAAGAGTATGCAAACAGCAATGTTGGTAAGATGACGGTCGTAACAGACCCTGAAAATAACAAGAACAAGTGCTTGAAGATTGAGTATACCGGTGATACACAGGCATACGATTATGCACCTATCTTCAACTTGAAACTGCAGAAAAAACTCGATGAGTATTCCGGTATCAAGTTTGAGTCTCGTGTGGTAGCAAGCAACACCGGTGATGTGAAGTACAAGACAGCATATGCTTACTTTGCAAAATATGGTAAAATCACACCGGAGTATTACTTTGCAACATCTCTTAAGAAAGCGGACGCTGAGAAGAAGGGAATCTCTGAAGAGTTGATTAAATTCTCCGTTGATTCTTCTCATGCATCCGGTAAGGATGAGAACTACACCGTTCCGAATAAGGGCGATGAGTTCGAGGGTATGGTATACAATAACCACTCTATGCCAATGATGTATGATGACTGGGCAAAAGAGAAGAAGAATGAAAACCGTACCATTGGTTTCAAAGAGAGCGAAAGTGATAAGTACAAAGCAGGATGGCATCCAAATAAGATGAACTTGACTAAAGGTAATATCACAGAGACCGGTCTTTTGAACCAGAAGAATGTTTCTTTGGTACTTGGAAGTACTTATACAGGAAGATACCCAAGCACTAACGCAAGTTTGACACTTTATATTGATAATGTATCTGTATTGGAAGGTGAGACACCTTGTACAGCAGTTAAAATTGAAAATGCTCCAACTAAGATGGTTAAGGGCATGAAATTGAGTATGTCTGCTGATAACTTTGCTTATACACCGGATAATACAACTCAGACACAGTTGACATGGACATCCAGTGATGAAAAAGTTTTGAAAGTTGATTCTTCTAAAACTGATCCTGTACTGGAAGCAGTTGGCACCGGTAAGGTTACTTTGACGGCAGCTGTAACAAAGAATCCTAGTGTTAAGACATCCTTTGATGTAGAAGTTGTTGAAGGAACTGCTGCAGCGTCTGATCTTACAATTGATCTTTCTACATTGAAGATTATGCCTAAGAAAGCTGACGATGATAAGACAACAAAAGTATATTCTACAGTAGATGGTGCTAAACAGGCTGGTGGAGTATTAAGTCTTGCGTTTACTCAGGCAAACAAAGATATGTATGTACTGGATCTTGGCAAGACATATGATTTGTCAAACTACAAAGGTGTTGCATTAAGTGGTAAAGCAACAGAGCAGATGTCGATTGAATTGTATCCGGATACAGCAGATTTCCAGCAGGATAAATACTGGACCAAACAGGTACAGTTCGCTACTTATCCATTCTTCGAAGGATCTCATGCAATTCGTTCTTATGAGGGAACAAGTTATGGTGAAGCCGGTGTAGAAGAAAACTGGTGGTGTAACTGGATTGATGGCGTTGATTCAAAGAATGTTAAAGTGGATGGTACAACACCGAAAGGAAATCTTACGAATGTTCGTTATGTTGTATTGAAAGCTAATAAGTTTGATGCTAACAAACCAGAACATGTATATGAATTGAAGTCTTTGGTATTCAGTAAAGATTGGAAAGAAAATACAAATCCTACTGATAAAGAAATCAAAGCAAACCCGGAAAAATATCCGGAATACAAATAATCATGTTGTAAAAGCTGTTTCCTGCGAAAGCGGGAAACATGCTTTACAAATAAAAACCAAAACAATACTAAAAAATAGGAGGTAAGAGTTTTGAAGAAAAGTATCAAATCCGTTCTTGCAAAATCAATGGCTGTAGTTATGGCTTTCAGTCTTGCAGGAATCGCACCAAACACTTCTTCTGAAGCAGCAGCTAAAAAGCCTACGCTTACGAAGAAAGTAACTGTAACTGTTGGTAAGAAAAAAACAGTTAAAGTAACATCTAAGAAAAAAGTTAAGAAGACAACATGGTCTCTCAATAAGAAGGGCAAAAAAGTTGTTTCTCTTAGCAAGAAAAAAGCTAAAAGCGTAGTAGTTAAAGGTAAAAAAGCTGGTAAAGCTACTTTGACTGCTAAAATCAAAGTAGGTAAGAAGACCTACAAAAAGACTTGCAAGATTACTGTTAAGGGGGCAAGCAAAGTTACTGTAACGCCGGTACCTGCAAAGACAGATGCAGCAAAAGCTACACCAACTCCGGCAAACAACAAGAACAACAATGGTGGTACAACAAGTGCAACACCTACACCAAAAGCTACAGAAGCTCCTGTAAGCGTAATCAAAACAGAAGCCGGCACTTACACAGTAGATGAGTCTGCTACATACAATGTTCCATTGACAGAACTTAATGAGACTACATTTACTTGTGATGCTAAACGTTCTGACGGTGAGACTGTTAAAGATGGTACTTTGTACAACAAAGACGGTTCTGTAACATTCACATCTACAGCAGATTACAACTCCGGTGTATCTTACTACATCAACCCGGCAACAAAAGATGATGACATCATTGATATCTCTGATACACGTGGTGACGGATTCATGGGTTATGACAATGGTACAAAAGACATGTCTGCTTATGACTACGTTCGTGTTAAAGTAACATCAGAGAACGAGATGAACTGCCGTACTTATAACGGAAATGACCAGCTTCGTTCTGCTGGTTTCCCAGGTTCTTCTTCTTCTGAGACATACGAAGGCGGATGGATCCACACAGATGATGAGATTTGGGAAGCTGAATCTACTTTCAATGCCGGTAACACAGTAAAAGCAGCTTACAAGACACGTACAATCTTCATTCCTATTTCTATGCTTATGGGTAAAGGAATGAACCCGGAGAATTTGACAGCTATCGCATTCTGCCCACAGTCTTCTGGTGCTGAAGTAACAATTCACAGAATTGACTTCGTAAAAGTTAAATATGACAAACTTGTTACAGGTATTAATGTAACTGCTGCTAAGACAGAGATTGCTCCAGGTAAGACTACAACTGTAACAGCTGCAGTTACTCCTGCTGATGCAACACGTCAGATCGTTAAATGGACATCCAGCAACGAAGATGTAGCAACTGTAAACTTCGCAGGTACTGTAGTAGCTAAGAAGGGTGCAGAAGGTACAGCAACAATTACTGCAACATCTACCGATGGAAGTAAGGTAACTGGTTCTGTCGACATTACAGTTAAAGAGCCATCGGAAGAGCCTACTGTAATCGAAACTCATAAATTTGATTTGACAGATGCAGGTATTGTAGCAAAGACAAATCCTGGCGAAGGCGCTGGTGTAGTAGCTACAAGTTCTGTAGCAGGTCTTGAGTTCATGGCTGGAAAAGCAATGACATATGTAGACTTCTCTGCATATCTTGCAAGCAAAAACCTTGATATGGCTGACTATGATGCATTGGAAGTGACATGGGAAGTACAGGATGCAGATGGCAAGAAAGTAGAAGATTATGCAGGTGCAGAAGGTACTCCAACATATGGTAAAATTGCATATGTACCAGCTGCTAAATTGAATGGATTCGACAATGGTATTGATACAAACTGGACAGGTGAAGATGATGCAGAAGCAAACACAGCATGGTTGTCTTCTCCATTTACTGGAGAAACCTGCACATTAACGATTGCACAGACAAATCCTGCAGAGATTGGAACAGTAGCAGGATTTAACCTTCAGTTACAGTCCTTGCCAGCAAATATGCACCTTGTTATTAAGAGCATTACTCTTGTAAAAAATTGACTTGCTGATAAGGCTGACTAAAATTGAATCATGGGAGGCGCTGCTCGTAAGAGCGGCGCTTCTTTTCATGTAAAGATATTATAATTTGGACGTGTAGTGCAAAAGCGTTAAAGTGACAGTAGGAGCAAAGAAAAAGACTGGCGTTACATTAAAAGGTAAAAAGGCTGATGACGGTGGCGTTGGAGCTTGTAAAATATGACCGTTTGGATGTAAAACTGATTTATAACGATTATAACTGCTATCAGAATCCGGAAAATATCATTCACCTGGTAGATTACATTAACAGTGATGGTAAAGTATGTGATGGTATTGGTATGCAGTCACACTTGGATATTACGGATTCGTTCCACAGTGCAACAAACTATGCAAAGGCATTGGAGTATTTCCGTCTGAACTGCCCGGATTTGGAGATTCAGATTACTGAGCTTGATGCAACAATGGTTAGCACAGAGGACAAGCCATTGACGGATGAAGATCAGGCAGCATTCTATGCTGTAATTGATGTGAAAAAGAAGTATTAGGATTAGCTAATATAGAGATATGGTGATATACACACATAATGTTGCTTATATATACCATAAATCTTATAAAGTGATTGCTATTTCATTATTAAAATGATAAAATATAAGTACGTATACGAGTACTTATACAGATAAAAAAGCGCTACTCGAATCAGGTAGTGCTTTTTTTATAAAAACATAAAAAAGGAGGTCAAGACATTGAAGAGACAGATGAAGAAACTCATTGTTTCCGCTGTAGCTCTTTCTCTTGTTATTCCTGCGCTTAGCGCACCAAAGGCAGAGGCTGCAAAGAAGCCATCTTTGGTAAAAAAGGTTTCTGTAAAAGCAGGTAAAACAAAGAAAGTTACAGTGAAAGGTGTTAAGACAAAGCAGATTAAGAAGACAACTTGGTCTGTGAAAAGCAAGAAGGTTGTCACGCTTTCTAAGAAAAAGAAAAACAGCGTAACAATCAAAGGTAAAAAGGCAGGAAAGACAGTTTTGACTGCCAAAATCAAAGTGGGGAAAAAGACCTACAAAAAGACTTGTAAGATTACAGTCAAAAAAGCAGGCAAAGTAATAGTAACAAAAGCACCGGTGGCAACACCGACTGCACCGGCAAAGGTAACTGATACACCGGGAGCAAAAGCTACGGCTACACCGACGGCTACTCCGATAGCAGTTCCTACACTGCGTGCACTTGACCAGGGTTACAAAACGGCAAAGGCACCGGAAGCAAAAGACCCGGATACATTCCCTACAACAGTGCCGGAAGCAAAGATTGACCCGGCAACAGCAACTGTGTATGATGAAGATTTTGAGGATGTAGAACTGGGTACAAAGTCGACGGCCTGCGTAAACGAGGATACTCCGGATCCGGAAGGATTGCATAGATGGATTCTTCGCTCGTTCTCGGATGATAACAACACCGGAAAAGATTATCTGGAGGTTGTTGATTCGAGTACACTTCCAACCGGCAACAGTGCAGTTGGCAAGAGAGTTCTCAAATGCCACCGTCAAGCAAATTCAAAGAGCTGGCAGGGAGCTATGATTAATCTGTCAAAGAAATTAGAAGGTGGTGCTACTTACCGCGTTTCCTTTACTGCCTACAGTGAAGTGTCTTCATTGAACTTTAACGAACAGGTGATTCCGATTGAAGGTGGCGATCAGTCGTATGCTTATATGCCGACTCGTATCACGGAAACCCGCTGGAAAACAACAAAAGGCCAGTGGAAAGATTTCGACTACGAAATCACTGTGCCGGATGACATGTACTTCTATGGATTCTATTTCCAGAGTGATGATGGTACAACCGGCGATATGTATGTTGATAACATGAAGATTGTAAAAACGGCACAGCCATCCAAGGCAACGGATATTCCGAAACTGAAAGATATTTACAGTGATACTTTTGGTGTGGTAGCTGTTGGTGCATCGGCAAATGATCTTCTTGGAGATACAGCTTCTAAGTTCTTGAATGAACAGTACAATGGCATTACTCCTGGTAACGAGATGAAACCGAATGCCGTTATGGATTCTGACAAAATTGATGCAGTGCCACTTGAAGATGCCAAAACACAAGGTTTGTATATTCCGGAAGGATATGACAAACAGGCAGATAACTCTGCAACTTATAACGTAACAGAGACTGTAGATGGAAAAGACACAATCGTTAAAAAGACAGGTGTCGTTGTTCCTAAGTTGAAGTTCGACAAAATCGACCAGATTTTGACCGAGTGCCACGCAAAAGGATTGAAGCTTCGTGGACATACGTTACTGTGGCATACGCAGACTCCTACCTATTTCTTCCAAAAAGGATTCTCTGTTGTAAATAACAAGAGCAAGAATACTTCTGAAGAAAACATGGATTTGCGTCTTGAGTATTTTGTAAAGAATGTAATGGAACATGTTTTGAAGAAAGATTTGGAACTTGCCGGCGGCGATAAGAACAAATGCGTTCTTTATGCGTATGACGTAGTAAATGAGTACATGCATAGTGCAAAAACAAAGGGAACTTACTGGAATACGATTTATGGCATTTCAGATAAAGAGAAAAATGCCGGTTATATGTCAAGTACCGGAGTAACGCTTCGTCCGAAGTTTGTCAAAGAAGCATTCCAGTGGGCAGATGAAATTTGTAAAAAATATGACCGCGACGATGTGAAATTGATGTACAATGACTTTAATACTTATCTTTGTCCGGAAGATGAAGTTCTTTTGATTGACTTTATTAACGAGGATGGAAAGATTTGTGATGGTCTTGGTATGCAGAGTCACTTGACGGTTGGCAATGCAGCACACAGCCCGGATTTGTATGCACAGGCACTTGAGTGCTTCCGCTCAAATATGCCGGATATGGACATTCATATTACAGAGATTGATGCCGGTTACACATCGACAGCAGATAAAGTAGTAACCGATCAGGATCAGGCTGCTTACTATGACCAGATTATGGGTGCTCTTTTGCAGAGTAAAGCAAAGGGAGCAAAGATTAGTGCCCTTGTTATCTGGAGTTTGTATGATGGTGTTTCATGGCGTGCAAGCAGTGCACCTTGCTTGTTCAATGGCTTGTATTCACCAAAATCTGCTTTCTTTGCAGTAGCAAACGCAAAGGATGCTTATAAGTAAATAAGAGATTCTTAAAATAAAAATGCCACCCGGTCAAAATAATTTTGGCGGGTGGTATTTTTTGTGTTACATTAGATTGTCGCAATAAAGCAGCACCATTCTTTCATATAGGTCACATCAAGAATTTCAAATCCATTTTCAAGTAACGCTTCACGTACTTCGGCTTCTTTTGTATCAATAATGCCGGATGTAATGTAAAGACCGCCTTTTTTAAGGTGAGGTTTTACAACGCCTGTGAGCGGGATGATGACGTCGGCAAGAATATTTGCTACTACGATGTCGTGACCGGTTCCGGCTTTCACCTTCAAAAAAGCGTTGGAAATTAAATCGCCATCGTAAAGGGTGTAGTCGGAAGACGGAATATGATTTACTGCCATATTCTCAGCGGCAACTTTTACAGCGACTTCGTCAATGTCAATTGCGGTGGCGTGCTTGGCACCGAGCTTCAAAGCGGCAATTGAGAGAATTCCGCTGCCACATCCGACATCGAGGACAAAGTCTCCGTTCTTTACATATTTATCAAGAGCCTGAATGCAAAGCTTCGTTGTCTCGTGGGAACCGGTGCCAAAAGCAATGCCGGGGTCGATTTCGATAAGAATATCCGAATCTTTTTCTTTTTTATATTCTTCCCAGGTTGGCTTGATGACAATATCGTCGGCAGCACGGAACGGTTTGAAAAATGTTTTCCAGTTATTAATCCAGTCTTTGTCTTCGGTTTCCGAAAGAGAAATGGTTCCTTTTCCGATTTCACAGAAAGGCTTGATTTCCTGAAAAATATTCTGTACCTGAATCATGACTTTTTCCGGGTCACAGTTTTCCGGTTCCATGTAAAAGTGAACTTTTGCAGTCCCATCGTTATCTTCCGGGTCCGGTAAAATATCGACAAACATTTTTTTCTTATCTTCTTCGCTTAATGGAAGATGGTCTTCAATTTCAATTCCTTCCACGCCGATTTCGTCAAGCATATAGCTGAGCATGTCCACGGCATCTGTATGTGTATCAAGTGTAAAACGTATCCATTTCATAGAGAGTACCCCTTTCTTGTCGTATACTGGATATTATAAAGAGAAGCAGGTGGAAAGTCAAATTTAACCTTAAAATGTTTGTGCCAACAACACTTGACACAAACTAACCTTAAAATCTACTGGAAAATCCGCTGCGAATCAACTATACTTGACATATACGAAAGCAGATTAGCAAAGTGAGGAAACAGTTGTGCGCGAAAAATGGATTGTGGAAACAAAAAAGGGAGATTTTAATGGCTTGTCGGCGAAGTTAAAGGTTTCGCCGCTGGCGGTGCGGTGTCTTATGAACCGTGGTGTCGAAAGTGAGCAGGAGATGCGGGAGTTTTTATATGGGACGCTTGATGATTTGCATGATCCTTTTTTGATGAAAGGAATGGATGAGGCAGTCCGAGAGATTGTAAAGGCGAAAGAGCAGGGGCGCAAGGTGGCAATTGCCTCGGATTTTGACTGTGACGGAATTTTTTCCGCATATATTTTGTGGAAGGGATTTCAAAAGATTGGATTGGATTCTGAAATTTTTACGCCGGACCGTGTAAAAGAAGGGTACGGACTGAACCGGCGTATTGTAGATGAGGCGCTCGCGGGCGGACGTGATTTTCTTGTCACCTGCGACAATGGAATTGCGGCGAATGAGGAAGTGGATTATGCAAAGAAACTTGGTATGACGGTAATTGTTACCGACCACCATGAGGTGCAGGAGCAGATGCCGGATGCGGATGTTGTGCTGGATCCAAAGAGGGATGATGAGACATATCCATTTCACGGGTTGTGTGGCGCCGGTGTGGCGTTTAAACTGATTTGTGCACTGTATGATGTGCAGCAGGTTCCGGCGGAAGCTAAGGATGAATTGCTAGAATACGCTGGGATTGCGACGGTGGCTGATGTAATGGAACTGCAGGGGGAAAACCGGATTTTGGTAAAATATGGTTTGAAAGCACTTTCGCATACGAAAAATATAGGGCTTCGCGCATTGCTTAAAGTACAGGAATTGGAAGATAAGCAGATTACGGCAGGACATATTGGATTTATCTTGGGACCGTGCTTTAATGCAGCAGGGCGTATAGCGACCGTAGCAGAATCCTTTTCTCTTTTGATGGAAGAGGATGAAGAAAAAGCGTTGGAGAAAGCTGAAAGATTAAAAGAAATTAATGAATCCCGCAAGCAAATGACAGAAGATGGTGCGGAAGAAGCCTATTTAAAACTGGAGGAGAAAGAGGCCAAAAATAAGCTGCCAAAGGTGCTGATTGTATTACTGCCGGATACGCATGAAAGCCTTGTTGGTATTATTGCCGGACGGGTGAAGGAGAGGTACAACCGCCCAACGATTGTCTTTACGGAAACGGAAGATGGTCTTGTGAAGGGCTCCGGGCGCTCGATTGAGGTGTATGACATGTTTCACGAATTGATGGCGTGCAAAGATTTGATGGAGCGGTTTGGCGGCCACAAAATGGCGGCAGGCATGACACTTCACAGGAAGGATTTGCCGGAGTTAGAAAAGCGGTTAAATGAAAATTGTGTGCTGACAGAAGAGGATTTTCGTCCGGTCGTAAGAATTGACGCACCGATGCCGATTGGCTACATAACAGAAACATTGTTAAGTGAAATTGAACAAATGGAGCCGTTTGGCGTGGGAAATCCAAAGCCGATTTTTGCAGAACAGCATTTTCGTATTTTGTCGGGGCGCAAATTTGGCGTTGAGGGGACAGTGTTAAAGCTGCAGGTGCAAAACGATGTCGGCAATCGCATCGGAGCGGTCTGTTTCCGGCGGACGGAGGAGTTTGAGCAGTTTGTCATTGCGGAGTGGGGAGAAGCTGAGTTAAAGCGGATGTACGAGGGGCGCGAAAATCTGTTAGACATTGCATTTACATATTATCCGTCGGTGAATGAATATAATGGACGCCGTGAGTTACAGATACAAATTGCCGGCTGGTGCCGGATTCCACGATAGGAGGATAGAATATGATTGAGATTAGTTTATGTATGATTGTGAAAAATGAGGAGAAGATTCTCACACGCTGTTTAGATAGTGTGGCGGATTTGGTGGATGAAATTGTGATTGTTGACACCGGCTCCACGGATGCTACAAAGAAAATTGCGGCAAATTATACAGATAAAATATATGATTTTACGTGGGTGGATGATTTTTCGGCAGCGCGGAATTTTGCCTTTTCTAAGGCAGAAAAAGACTATATTTATACAGCGGATGCGGATGAGGTAATTGATGAGGAAAACAGAAAACGCTTTCGTGAATTAAAGGAAGTGCTTTTGCCGGAAATTGAAATTGTGCAGATGAAGTATGGCAATCAGTTGTCTCATGGAACCGCATATAATTTTGACGAAGAGTATCGTCCGAAACTTTTTAAAAGACTTCGGGAATTTACATGGATTGAACCGATTCACGAGATGGTTCGCTTAGACCCGGTTGTTTTTGATTCGGATATTGTCATCGGGCACTATCCGGAGAACAATCACTGCAAGCGTGATTTTGCAACTTTCCGGAAACACATTCATAAAGGACTTCGGCTGTCAAAACGGCTGCATCACATGTATGCAATGGAGTTGTATATTTCCGGGGATGATGAGGATTTTCTGGAGGCTGAGGATTTTTTTGCGGCGTCTGTGATGGACCCGGAGCGGAGTGCGGATGAGATGAAGGAAGCTGCATGCGTGGTCTGTCGTGCGGCACGAATCCGGAAGGATGCGGGCATTATGATGAAAATGGCGTTGAAAGATATGCTCACAGAAGGTTCTGCTGAAATGTGTTTTGAACTGGGCGAGTATTTCCATGAGAGAGGCGATGATTCCGAGGCGTCACTGTGGTATTACAATGCGATGCATGAGGCACCGAGCATATTAAATGTTCATACGTCGACGGATTGGCCGGAGAAACGGCTGGCGGAGATTCAGAAATAGCAGATATATCGAATAAATTGTTCCTTGTTTTTTTGTTTTAAATGGGATTAATTTTACGAAAGAAGTTGAAGTGCGGCGTGTTTTCATGTATAATATTAACGCATGTGCTTTTTGATGCAAATAATTGGTGCCGCGAAGGCGGGACATTAAGGAGGAATGGCTATGGTAACAGCCGTTGTAGGAGCAAACTGGGGAGACGAAGGAAAAGGAAAGATTACGGATATGCTCGGTGAAGAGTCCGATATTATCGTACGCTTTCAAGGAGGCAGTAATGCAGGTCATACTATCGTAAATGATTATGGTAAATTTGCCCTTCATATTCTGCCATCCGGCGTTTTTTATAACCATACGACAAGTGTTATCGGAAATGGTGTTGCGCTGAATATTCCGGATTTGTTTAAGGAAATTCAGGGAATAGTAGACCGTGGTGTACCGATGCCGAAGATTAAAGTTTCGGACCGCGCTCAGATTGTGATGCCATATCATATTTTGTTTGACCAGTATGAGGAAGAGCGTCTGGCTGGAAAATCATTTGGTTCGACAAAATCCGGTATTGCGCCATTCTATTCTGATAAATATGCAAAAGTCGGAATTCAGGTTTCCGAGCTTTTTGATGAAGAACTTCTCCGTGAGAAGTTAGAGCGCATTTGTGTTCAGAAAAATGTTATTTTGGAACATTTGTATCACAAACCAACATTGAATATTGACGAGTTGATGGATACGCTGCGCGAGTACCGCAAGATGGTTGAGCCATATGTATGTGATGTGTCTGCGTTCCTTTATGAGGCAAGAGAGCAGGGCAAGAGAATTTTGTTAGAGGGACAGCTTGGTTCCCTGAAAGACCCTGACCATGGTATTTACCCGATGGTTACATCTTCTTCTACACTTGCAGGTTATGGTGCAGTGGGAGCAGGACTTCCACCATATGAGATTAAGAGAATTGTTACGGTTGTTAAGGCATATTCAAGTGCTGTTGGAGCCGGTGAATTTGTTAGTGAAATTTTTGGAGAAGAGGCAGATGAATTAAGACGCCGCGGTGGTGATGGCGGTGAGTATGGTGCTACGACAGGCCGCCCAAGACGTATGGGATGGTTTGATGCGGTAGCAAGCCGTTACGGATGCCGGATTCAGGGTGCGACAGAAGTTGCACTTACCGTGCTTGACGTACTTGGTTATCTGGATGAACTTCCGGTATGTGTTGGCTATGAAATCGATGGCAAAGTAACAAAAGATTTCCCAACAACAGCTTCTTTGAAAAAGGCAAAACCGGTATATGAAGTGCTTCCGGGCTGGAAGACAGATATCCGTGGCATTACGGAATATGATAAACTTCCGGAAAACTGCCGTAAGTACATCGAGTTTATTGAAAAAGAATTAGGTGTTCCGGTTAAATTGGTTTCCAATGGACCGGGAAGACATGAGATTATTCATCGATAAAAAATTGCTCTAATTTTTTGGTTACGCAAATTAGAAGAAACTCTTTGCGTCTCGTGGGCGCTTTCGCTCGTTGAGTATGTAGCGGTGTGGGCACTGAAAACACCAGTGGTCTACGCTCCGCTTCGGTCGTTGCAGAACAGAAGTCCACTGGACTTCTTGCAACACATACCGACGTACTCAAAACCCACGAGTCACAAAGAGTTTCTTCTGCTTTACGGGAATCCAAAAGATTAGCAGCAAAATATCTGACAAAATTCAATTGTTGTACAATGAATGCAGGGGTTGTACAGTAGTAAAGTTACTAGTTACTTGGATTTTTTGCATCTGGGAGGAAAAGAAAAAGATTGTATCACGGGTGCTTGACTTTTTTGGCTCAAACATTACGTTTTTATTCCTATGTGGTGAGTGTGCTGCAAATACGAAAATATCAGATAGACGTCTTTTGTCTATCGATATTTTCGTATTTGTTAAGCGGGAGCGGCACACGAAGCGCATAGGAATTAAATAAATTGCGGAACCTAAAATAAAGCCAATCTTACTACAGATTCAGCAAAACCTCTAGCAACGTATCATTCTGCTCCGGCATCATAAAGCAGAGTCTGATATATTTATTATTCAGAAACGGAAACGTAGAGCAGTCTCGTATCATCAGATTTTTGCGTATGCAGGCATCAAATGCGTCCTCCGAAGTAAATTTATCGGTCGTAATTTTTACAAGTACAAAATTAGCGTGTGCATGATAAACCTTAAAGTTCGGACTCTCGTCAAGGCGTGCACAGATTCGTGCTCGTTCCGAAGAGATTAACTCTCTCGTTTTTTTGATATAATCCTCATCCTGAAACATGATTTCTCCGGCGATTGCAGCCAATGAGTTAATCGTCCAAGGATTCTTTTTCTGATTGATTTCATTGAGCAAATCACGGTTTCCGCAAATGGCATAGCCAAGTCTGAGTCCCGGTGCTGCAAAGAATTTTGAAATACCGCGCAAAATGACAATGTTATTGTAGTATTCGGTAAGTGGAATCGCGGTTACTTCATCTGGTTCCTCGGCAAATTCCACATAAGTTTCATCGACAAGCACGGTGATAGATTTGCGTTTGCAGTAATCCAGAATTTCACGCATCTGCTGGCGTTTGATGACGGATGACGTTGGGTTGTTTGGATTACACAAAATCAGCAAATCGACATTGGCGGAAAGTTCCTCGGTGAGTGCTTTTGTGTCCAGTTCAAATTCGCTGGCTTCCGTGAGGCTGAAGTAATGGGAGCGTCCGCCGCCCATTGCGACTTCCCGCTCGTATTCGGAATAGGTCGGGCCGACAATCAGTGCCTTCATCGGGTGTGTAATCTGGATAAAGAGCGAAATTAATTCAGTAGAGCCATTCCCGACAACAATATTTTCATAGTTTGTGTGTACATAGTCTGCAATGCATTTGCGCAGAGATGTGTATTCACGGTCTGGATAGGTCGTGATAGCGTCGATGTGATTCGTTAAAGTTTCTTTTAACCGAAACGAAACACCAAGTGGATTTACATTCGCAGAAAAACTTATAATGTCTTCTTTTTTTATTCCATAGACGGCTTCGATTTTCTCTAAATCGCTTCCGTGAAAATGTTCTTTTGGTTTTAGTGCCATTTGAGTCACTCCTCTCTTTCGTCCTCTCCTTATTATAGACATACTGCGTGAACTTAGCAATACAAAAATAGATTGATTCTTAGTATTCACAGAATGCATAAAAAATGGTATACTATAGAATTGAGGTTAGGAGGTTATCAATGAGAGAAAAGATTTTGTCATTGGCAAAAGGAAATTTCATATATGAAACGCCAAAACTTTGTATATCAATTGAAAAATTGGTGTTTGAGGTAACAGCGGGAACGCATGGGACGGCAAGCTTCCTTTTGGAAAATTCTTTCGGCACAAGAGTGAAAGGATTTGGCACTGTCGAGGAGATGTGCATTGATTTCCTGCCTTTTTTTGATGGGACAAAGAATGAACTGACGGTTGATGTGGATGCCGGCGAATTAAATCCGGGGGAAAAACTAAAGGGAAATCTAGATTTAATTACTGACTGCGGCGAAGAAAAACTGCCATATGAGATTACAATTGTGTCTCCTGTGCTTTGGGATGAAGAAGGAGAGATTCGGGATTATCCGACCTTAAAGAAGCGGATTGAGAAAAATCCGGAACATGGCGTTGATTTATTTTTGGCACCGGAGTTTCGGGACGCTTTTTTATACCGGGATGAGAGTGGGCGCATTTTATACGACTGTCTGTTAAAGAAAAATACAAAACTTCAAAGTCTGGAAGAATTTCTGGTGGCGATGAAGAAAAAGAAAGCCATCCGCTTTGAAACAGAGCATTCATCCGGCAGAGAACTAGTATATGAATTAGATGGAACAGACCAAACTGACGCGATTTCGATTCGTGTGAATACATGGGGACATGCGGGGATTCATGTCCGCACAACGGCAGATTTTATTGAAGTGCAGACACATGTTCTGTGGACGGATGAATTTGTGGATGGAAGAGATGTTCTGGAATTTACGATTTGTGCGGACAAAGTACCGGCCGGCAGACGCCACGGTGATTTGATTTTGCAGACGCCGTATGAGAAAAAAGTAATACATATTACAGCGCACAACCGAATTGGCGAAAAAGAGCGAAAGATTCAAAGAGCCAGAAAAAAAGCGATTGCCATGGCAATTCGTATGTTTTTATCATATCAGGAGAAGCGGGTTACGAGAGAGGCATTCGGAAAGTTCCTCAAAAAGAACCGCGAAATTCTCGAAAAAATCAGTGGCACATATGAGCAGGCGGTGCGCGGATATATTGCCGTGATTCTGCGCGAGAAGGAAAATATTCTCTCCTTTTTCCAGGAGACGGAAAATTTAAAAATGCCACCGCTAGGGGAATCACTGGAAGAGGTAGAAAATTATATCCTGATTCAATTTATTAAAATTATGGATTCTGAGCGCAAAGAGGACCGCATCGGACTGACAAATCTGATTTCTTCGTATGCGGAAAACGGATATCAGAGTGATTTACTGACTTACCTTTTAACGCAGGTGGACGAGCGTTACCGCTTTGGGCATTTGTTAGAGAAAGATTTGCGCACGCAGTTGGAGAGTGGCAGCAACAGCCCGCTTTTATATTCGGCGATGATGCTTGCTTACCGCGAGGATGCCACCCTGATTTCCAGTCTGGATGACGTGACAATTAACGCAGTAAACTATGGGTTAAAACGTGACTTAACTACGAAAGAAGTATCTCTTGCTGTTAGTTTTCTTGGAGAACGCCTGCCACACTTTGATGCCAGAGTGTTTTCCATTTTACAAAAACTGTATGAGTTCTTTGTCATGACCGATACGCTCCATGGCATCTGTGGAATGCTCATCCGAAATGAAATCCGCGATGCAAAATATTTCTCGTGGTTTGAAAAAGGTGTCAACAAGCATTTGCGGCTGACGGATTTGTATGAATATTATATGTATACGATAGATACGGAGAAAGTTCGGACGCTTCCGGATGCGGTCTTATCGTATTTTCAATATGAGAACCATTTGAATGACAGATGCAAAGCGTTTCTGTACGCTTATCTGGTAAAACATGCCGGTGAGAGACCGGAAGTTTTAGAGGCTTATGGCGAGCAGATTCATAAATTTGTAGAGAGAAATCTTGCACACCATCGGATTACAGAGGATTTGGCGTTGCTCTATGAAGCGTGTGTAACAGAAGAAACGCTGACAAAGGAAATGGCGGATGACCTTTCTGAAGTGATGTTTTCACATCGGATTATCTGCGGCAATGACCGGATGGACGGTGTGGTGGTTGTGCACCGTGAGACGAAGGAGCAGACCTATTATTCCTTTGAAAATGGACAAGCGGTAGTTTCACTTTATACTCCGAACACACAGCTGTTTTTCGTGGATGAGAGAGGGCTTTATTATTCGGGTACGGTTGATTACCGGATGAAAAAAATGCTTTCGATGGAAAAGTTAGCGCCGGTGTGCTATGAACTGGGTGCAAGAAATCCGAAGTTGATTACGCACTTGGCATATAAGGCAGAGCGTTCTGCAAAAATGACGGATATGCAGGCGGTGGTGTTACAGAATGCACTGCAAATGGATTGTTTACGGCGGAAAATGCGGGAGAAAATTTTGCTTTGTTTATATGATTATTATCACCGCGAGGGCATGACAGAGCCATTGTTTTCGCTGATTGAGCAGTTTAATCCGATTACACTTAAGAGGGAACGGATTGCGGATGTGGCGGCGGACTGCATTGCACAGGGAAAATACGAGAAAGCACAGGTTATGCTGCTGCGCTATGGTGTGCCGGAATGTGATAAGGATGCATTTTCCACGCTCGTAGAGGCGCTTGTGAAGGAACATAAGGACGAGTCAGAGCCAATGCTCGTGAAATGGGCGCTTTACTTGTATCATCAGGGCTGTGCCGGAAAGGATGCAATGAAATATCTGCGCCGCTATTATACCGGAGATTTAATTACTTTTACTTCTCTTTACGAAAAGTGCCGGAAAATGCCGGAAGTCGGGGCGGATGAAGATATTACGGAGCGTCTTTTGGCACAGGTTTTGTTTGTTGGTGCCAGTCAGGAGCCGTATGAGCCGATTTATCTGGAATATATGGAATCGGGTGAAAACCGGATGTTAGTGAAGGCGTTTTTGTCGCAGCTCGCGTATGATTATGTCGTGGAGCGGCAGGAGTTGTCGGAACCAATGTTTGTTAAAATTGAAAAAGAAGCGATGTATGAAAAAGATGCGGTTATGGTTTTGGCTGCTTTGCGCCATTACCGGTTAGAGGAGCATTTTGCCAGCAAGCAAAAAGAATTTGTGGAAATGAATCTGGAAAAATTTGCGAGCGAGGGAACTGTTTTCGCCTTTATGAAAGATTATATTGGCAAGGTGAATGTTCCGTTTGAAATTGAAAATACCGTGATTATCCAGTATTATAGCGGCGCACCGGGAGAAATTCTCCTTTGTGAGACAGACCGTGACGGCAAAGTGAAAAAAACAATGCCGATGCGGCAGGTTTTTTCGGGTGTTTATGTGTATGAAATGCTGTTGTTTGACGGCGAAGAAAAATATTGTTACATTGAGGAGCAGACAACGGGAGAGAGAACGGAAGTGATGTGCGCCCGCCGCACAGAGCAGGCGAAAGGCGCGCTGGGATTTTTCCATATGCTTAACGATATGATTGCAGCAAAGAATACAGGTGATATGGAGTTGTATGGCAGTCTGCGCAGACGTTATGAAAAAGACCGCTTTGCGGCTAAGAAATTATTTACGCTTCAGTAAAGAAAAGGGAAGGAAAACGGAGAGAGCACATGAGTGAACGAACACTGCTGCTTGGGTTTGACCTTGGCGAAGAAAAATCACAGATGGCTGTCTATGACAGAGAAAAGAATATACCGGTGCTTATCGGACAAACGGAAGAAAATCCGGAAGGGCTGATTCCGACCGAGATTGCACTTTCGGGCGAAAAGCCTTTGCGGGATTTTCTTGTGCGGATTCGCAGACAGGAAGATGTGGTTGTTGACGGCAAAATTTCAAAACCTCTGAATATGCTGTCTTACTTTTTTCGGAAAACACTTTCCCTTACGAGAAAAGATTATCCTGGCGAAACGATTAAGCAGCTCGTTGTTACGGTAAAGGATGCGGATAGAGAATATATGGAACTCATTTATGCGGCACTTGAACAACTTGGAATTGGCAGGGAGCGTGCGATGGTGATTAGCCATAAGCAGGCATTTCCGTATTATGTGCTAAACCAAAAGAAAGAACTGTGGATGAATGATGTCGGCTTATTTGATTATGAGGGAAATACGCTGACATATTATCAGATGCAGGTAGATAGAAGCAAAAGTCCGATTTTGGTTGGTGTTTCCGAACGCGATTATTCGGGGGCGGTTTCTCTACCGGAGGAAAATAAAGAGCACAAGGCGGCCGTTTTTGAAAATGTTGTGTATGGTGCGATTCACAAAAAACTTTTGTCAACGCTTTACATGGCCGGAGAGGGCTTTGAAGGCGGATGGGCAGATTCGCTGTTCCGTAAATTGTGTGTGGGCAGAAGGCTTTTCAAAGGAAGAAATCTGTATGTGAGCGGTGCCTGTCTGATGACGCGTGAGATGGCAGAAGAAAAGCGGTTAGGAGATTATCTTCTGTTAGATGAGCAGATGGTGACTTCGCAGGTTGCGGTGAACTTATATGCGGAGGCTAAGCAGCAGAAGGTAGTTCTTGTAGAGGCAGGAGTTCCCTGGTATTTAGTCGATGAAGAATTGGAACTGATTCCTTCGGGTGAGACCGAGCTTGCTTTGCAGACAAAAAATGTATTAACCCAAAAAGAAAAGCAGTTTATGATAGAACTTGACCCACTTACCGGACGGCTTGACAGGCACTGCCGGCTGATGTTACGCATTCGTTTTGAGTCACCGAGCCAATGCATTGTGACAATAAAGGATGAAGGATTCGGAGAGCTGTTTCCAACGTCAAACCGGATTTGGGAAAAACAGGTAGAACTGTAAAAGAGAAAGGAGAGGAAAAAATGATTCTTGCCAAAGGGAAAATAGCCAAAAAGCCATATGAATTATCGTATTTAGGGCAAAATATTTATTCCATCGAAGAATTGTGCTATGTCATTTACCACAATATTTACGGCATAAACGAGGAATTTTTTCAGATCTCTCTGGCAAAATGGATGAAGGAAGAACTGGGAGTAAAAGAGTTAGCAGAGAAATTAGAGGCAATGATTGTGGGAGAGCATGGGCTGAAAGATTTGGTTGTTACGACACTTTGCGGCTGTGATTACTACAACGAAGAAGAAATCCGCGGGATTGTTAAGGTATTAGATGAGATTGACCATTTGCCGTCTTATCAGAAAAAGAAGATTAAGGCGGACAATTATGTGCGCACCGGACATTACGGAAAGGCAGTGATGGCTTACCGGAAACTTTTGCAGGGACCGGATGCGATTTCGTTTACACCGGAAGAGTATGGAGATATTTTACATAATGAGGGAATTGCTCATTTTTACACGTCTTCGTTTTTGGAGGCGGGGGAGGATTTCCGCGAAGCCTATATCCGGAACAATAAAAGAGAATCGCTGCAGCATTATTTGTGGATTTTGCTGATGGAAGAAAAAGATAAAACGTTTGAGGAAGAGAGTTTGTCGTTTGGCTTAAAACCGTCGGAAATTGAGCAGATACGGTTAAAGTATCAGGAAGTGCTTGCTGGTTTTTATGTGCCGGAAGAAACGGAATCGATGATGGATGATTACAAAGAGCAGCTGCGAAGGGCATTTGCTTACTAGGCAGGAGGTGACATGGTGAAGGAGAAAAAGGATACGAAGGAACTGTTAAATGAACTGGAACAGGAAATGGTTCGTGTTGAAAAAGAAAAAGTGGATTTGCGCAATGACAAGGAGCGCATTGCTTATTTGGAGCACCTCTGCGAGAACATTAAAGAGGCCAAAAAGCAGTGTGAAGATATTAAGTTTGAATATGGACAGGTAACATCGTATTTAAAGGACATTCAGCTTATTGACCGCGCACCAAAAGAGGAGCAGGAAAAACTTCTGGCTGCGGCAAAGCAGATTGTAGAGTTGACGAAAGAGCGCAAAAAGAGCCAGAAGCAGGAATACAAATTTACGGAAGCCCAGCGCCGTGCCATGGATAATTATGAGGACGTGGTGGAAGATGATATTAAAAAATTAACGGAATACGAAGAATACCAGATGAAAATCAAACAGGATTTGCGTCAGCTTTCCGGTGAGAAAAATCTTTTGTTTGCGGATAAACAGGATATCATTCACAGGCAGGGGATGTTAAAGGTACTTGGGAAATGCCTGACAGCACTGTTGATTGCAACCTTTGCAATGCTTGCGGTTTTGATGGCATGTTTTAAGGTGAATATTAATGTTGCGTTTGTCGTGACGGTTTTTGTGACGTTTGTATTTGCGGCTATTATTTTGAATGAAGCCAGAAAAAACCGGATTGATATGGTGATTACGGAGAAGAAAGGCAACCGTGCCATTTTTCTTTTGAACCGTGTCAAAATTAAATATGTAAATAATGTCCGCACACTGGATTATATGTATCATAAATATCAGGTGCGCAACGCGGCTGAGCTTTCTTTTGTCCGCACGCAGTATATCCGTGCCAAGAGAGAATGGGAAAGACAGCGTGAGAGCAGTATCCGGATTCATGAGGCGAATCAGGTGGTTTTGCAGGAACTTCGCAAGTTAGAGGTTAAGGACTGTGATATCTGGTTAGGTCAGGTGGAAGCGTTAGTCGAGCCAAAGGAAATGGTTGAGGTAAGGCATGATTTGAATGTGCGCAGACAGAAACTGCGTGAACAGATGGATTATAACACCAGCATTATGGAACAGTGTCTGGATGAAATTGATAAAATCCGGAGTAAGAAACCGGAGTATGCAGTTGAAGTGGAACGAATTTTAGGAGGAATGTAACATGAAACCGGATATTGATTATACGTTGTATTTATGCACCGACCGAAATATTATGACAACGGAGACCATCGAGGAATCGGTGGAACTGGCAATTAAGGGCGGCGTGAGTGTTGTCCAGCTGAGGGAAAAGGAGTGTTCTTCGAGAGAATTTTATGAGATGGCAAAGGCCGTAAAGACGATTACCGATGCGTATGAAGTGCCGCTTTTGATTAATGACCGCATAGATATTGCTTTGGCAGTAGGCGCGGATGGCGTTCATTTGGGACAAAGTGATTTGCCGCTTGATGCAGCCAGAAATCTCTTAGGTGCTGATAAAATTGTAGGGGCGACAGCCAATACCGTGGAACTTGCGCAAAAAGCATGGCGTGAAGGTGCCGATTATCTTGGCGTTGGGGATGTGTTTGGTACGACCACAAAAGCGGATACTCGTCATATTACATTAGAAGAATTAAAAGAAATTAAAGAGTCCGTACCGATACCAATTGTTGCCATTGGCGGGGTAAATGAAGATAATATTGCTCTTTTGCGTGAAACCGGTGTGGACGGTGCAGCCGTTATCTCTGCCATTGTCGGACAAAAAGATATTACGGCCGCAGCAGAAGAACTTATTTCAAATTTTCGAGGAGCATAACCGGCACTCGTAAATTTCCTTCGCCGGTTCCGATGTCCAAATCCGGTTTGTTTGCACCATGGTAATCGGTGCCGCCGGTGATGAAAAGACCATAGTCGTTTGCCAGTTTCCGCACAAAGGCTTCGTCATTTCCGCGGTTTCTCGAATACATTGCCTCGATTCCGCGAAGACCGCAGCCGCATAACTCGTCCAGTAAATGATGAAGTTCGGTCACGGACATTTTATATAACAGGGGATGAGCAAGAACCGGAAGTCCTCCTGCATTTTTAATTAATTCAATTCCCTTTTTGGGTGTCAGATAGTGCCGTTTTACAAAATAAGGACCATCGGCTGCAAGAATCTTTTTAAATGCTGAGTCAATGCTTGGAATTGCTCCTTTTTCCAATAAAAAGCGGGCAAAATGTGCACGGGTAAGTATTGTGTCTCCAAATCGCTCGATTAAGGAATCATAATCAATCGGATACCCGGCTTTTTGCAGATTTTCACACATTTTCTTATTGCGGTCGTCACGCTCTTTTGCGACAGCTTCTAATGTATCAAGAAGTTCTTTTTGTTTCCAGTCAATATTGTAGCCAAGAATATGAATTTCTTTGGAACGTGTTGGTGTAATCTGATACTCACAAGATAATTCGACGCCCGGGATAACCTGCAGATGCTTATCTTTTGCAGCCGCTAATGCCCGTTCAACGCCACCGACCGTATCGTGGTCGGTTAAGGCAAAAGCAACCAGTCCCTGCGCAGATGCTTTGTCTACCAGTTCCTCCGGAGTGCAGGTGCCGTCTGAAAAAAGTGAGTGAACATGTAAATCAATATATTTCATAATTGCCTCCTGATGTAGTGTTCATGTATGTTTTGAAAGGCAGCCCTTTCCTGCGTGGACGCATAAGGAACGCCTTTCAAGACATACATGGATGTCAACAAATTGCTTCGCAGTAAGCTGCTCCCGCAATTTGGTCAAACATTCGGAATCCGCAGATTTGCACAGCAAATCGCTCCTTCCTCATGTTCGGGCAGGTTTCAAAGTCCAGCCTTTTTTAGTGCAAGCACAAAAAGGCTGGACTTTGAAACCCTTGACATCCAGTGTACCACAGTTCTATTTTTTTGAAAAGTATCATATTGTAAGAAAAGAGAGTACACGGTAATGCCGGCGGGGGTTCGCCGGGAACGGAGGGGTTATGAAAAAATCGAGTGTGTTGACATTGACAAAAGGTGTTGTTTTTTCCTATCTGATATCTGGTATCTGCCTGCTGATTCTGGCATTTTTATTGTTTCAGTTTGAACTGCCGGAAGGCGTGCTGCGGGGTGGCATTATTTTCTCGTATGTGTTTTCCTGTTTCCTTGGCGGCATGGTAGTGAGCGGAAAGCAGGAAGGAAAAAAATATTTGTGGGGGCTCTTAGCAGGAATCTTGTACTATGTCATTTTAGTTGCCGTTTCCATGATACTGAACCGGGAAGCATTCACAAGAATCCCGGGCGTTTTCCCTGCATTATTTCTCTGTGCATTTGGTGGCATGTTGGGAGGCATGACACAGGCAGGAAGAAAGTAAATCTTGCAGAACTAAAGCGTTGCTTGGTCTCAATGCAACGTAAATCGGCTTGAAAGTGAAAAAGAGTTGCATATTTCGGAGAAAAATCCTCGCTATTTCTTCCAAAAGCAACGCTTTGCGTAAAATCTGACCAAAAGAGTTGCATGTGTAGCGTAGTTTTTCATTCGATAACGTTAAATCAAGCAAAAAATGCAACTCTTTACCACAAATACCGGAAAAAGAGTTGTCTGAGAAGCTTTTCATGTTACTTGAACAAATCCAGAGCAAGCAGAGCGGGATAATTGTTGATTTGCAATAAATGTTCGCTGTCAGTTTCCTTGGATTCCAGTAATTCCGTAGAAACCTTTGTGACGAGTGGGTTTTGAGTGCGTCGGTATGTGGCACTGGTAGTTTCAGTG